>Ga0315336_1004674_pt1 | contig 15871 bp, 9 predicted proteins | sample ASW5metaG_FD_204512 | JGI IMG/M metagenome (GOLD analysis project Ga0315336, IMG submission 204512) | Ammonia-oxidizing marine archaeal communities from Monterey Bay, California, United States - ASW #5 | ecosystem: Environmental > Aquatic > Marine > Intertidal zone | place: USA: California...
AGTGTTATTGTAGGCGTTATTGTAATTGTAGGTGTTATTGTAGGTGTTATTGTAGGTGTTATTGTGGGTGTTATTGTAATTATAGGCGTGATTTTGGGTGTCATAAAATTACTTATATCACACATTTCATGATCATCTGAACATATTTCAGTTCCTTCATTATAAGGCATGCAAGTATTTCGTTCCATATTAATACAAGGAGTATCTTTATTACAACTTAATATCTTGGAGCAATCGACGGAACTTGTAAGTCTATAAATGATATATATAAGACCACAACACAACCCTATAAATAAAAAAATACTAACTATAATTACAGTACAATTATTAGATTTATTATTACCATTATAAATACTATGACTATTTATTTTCATTATATAATATAACAATATTTTTAATAATTAATAATTAATAATTAATATATATATTATAATAATAATTAATTATTAATTATAACATTTTTTAGTACTTGATTTAGTACAGGGGTGCCCACGCATATATTATCTCCTTCATTGTTTTCATATTATTATTATTTTACTATTTCAATCCATACATATAATGGTTTGTATCTGGATCACCGTACAGGGGTTGACCCGCCTCGTATAGTAAACAAACTTTAGAATCACCATTTGGTGAAGAAGGCATAGCATATAACCAAGCTTTTTTTCTAGTATTTCCATTTATATCAAATATTTCTTTACATTTACAAGCTGATTCTACATTTGTACCCAGTTGTGCATACCAACGTCCGCGCCCATCCCACTTTCCTTTGGTTCCACAAACTGGTGGTGGTGCGGGTGGTGTTCCAGGTGGTGTTGGTGGTCCTGGTGGTGTTGGTGGTCCTGGTGGTGTTGGTGGTCCTGGTGGTGTTGGTGTTGGTGTTGGTGTTGGTGTTGGTGTTGGTGTTGGTGTTGGTGTAGGTTTAGAGCATTTCTTATCTATACACTTTAATTCTTCACCACAACAATCTTCCACATCTTTACAACTTTCAGTTTTTTTTTGACAACGCCAATCAAACGGATCTACAAAAAATATTATAATCATAACTACAATAATAACAATAACAAATATAACACCGAATATAATTAAACCTCTTTTATCCCCTCCTTTCATTATATATATATATATATTATAATAATAATTCAATACACGTTTTCAATGAACTATTTTTAGATTTTATTTTATAGTTTGTTTTCCCATATTTCATATAATAACCGTGGGGTCCAATAACTATTAAAATTTCGGTTCCTTCATGCTCTCCCAATAATTTAGGATATTTAATAATTTCTTCAATATCTTTATCAGATAAATTTTCTTTTTTCTTTTTATAATATTTTAAATAATTATTAATATTATAATTAGTATGATTATCTGGGTCATGTAAATAATCGCCATATTTACCTTTTTTAATTACCAAATGTTTCAAATAAATCTTTTCTATTTTTTTTATATTTTTAAATTTCATTTGTTCCTTTACAATTGATATAAATGAATTATATATTTTTTGTATTAATATATTCCAATCCATTGTTCCATTTGATACTTGGTCCAAATCATTTTCAACAGAACTTGTAAATTCTATATTTATAATCATTGAAAAATGTTTTAATAAATAATCTAAAACTGTTCTACCCAAATCTGTAACCATAACCCGTTTAGATTGTTTTCCGACTTTAACCTGTATCGTTTTTTTAGTTATTATATCAAGTAATGTTATAGTATCTTGATCTTTGAATGTTTCTGGAATATTTTTAATTTCAGTATAATTTCTATTATAAAGAGTACTAATAATAGAAGCATATGTTGATGGTCTTCCCACCCCCGAAGATTCTAATCGTTTAATAATTGATGATTCATTTAAATATTGGGGTGGATTTGTTTCAATATTATTCGATACAGATTTTAGTAAATTACAAATTTGATCTATTTTATATGGTTTACTCACTTCTATATCATGCTTTAAAGAATAATCTAAAAAACCCGGAAATTCTAAAAACTTCTGTTTCCCTATAAATGAACCCGTATTAATCGTATCATTCTTTAAAATATATTCATATACATCATATATAGCGGGTTGCATATTGCTTATAATGGTTCGTTTTAAAATTAAATTATAAAGTTTTTTATCACAATCTGTGAAACCATCTGATAATTTATAATTAATATCTGTTGGGCGAATTGCTTCGTGGGCTTCTTGTGCCCCCTTCACCTTTTTTTTAGAATTAAATTCTTTATAATATTCTTCACCAAAATTTAAAATAATATGTTCTTTAATTGTTTGAGTAAAATCTTCAGCTATAAATGTTGAATCAGTTCTCATATAAGTAATTTTACCATTTTCATATAATTTTTGAGCAATAGACATAGTTTGTATAACTGAAAATCCCAATTCATTTTGTGCCGATTGTTGAAGAGTAGAAGTTATAAGGGGTGGTGGGGGATATGTTTTTTCTTTTTTATTTTTAATATCTTGAATGATAAATTGTCTATTATCTTTTAATAAATTAAACAATGTTTCAATTGATTGTTCCGTTAATTTATCTTTTGTAATATATAAACACACAAGTATATCGTCATCTATTTTAAAATCACCTGTTATTTTAAATGATTTATCAGATTTAAAATTTAAAATATCATTTTCATGATCGATTAATATTTTTAATAAACAACTTTGTACTCTTCCAGCAGATAAACCACGTTCTTCGGTTTTAATATGTTTCCATAATAAAGGAGATAATTTAAAACCAATAATTAAATCAATTAATTGCCTTGACCTTTGAGCGTTGACAGAATTTAAATTAATTTTAATAGGTTTTTTTAAAGATTGTTCAATCGCTTTTTTAGATATTTCATTAAATACGATTCGATTAGATTTTTTAAAATCTATTTTTAATAAATTACCACAATGCCAAGCAATTGCATCACCCTCACGATCATCATCAGCCGCAAGTATAATATCTTTAGTTTTAACAGATTTTAAGTCTAAAATAACCTTTTTTTTACTTGACATTAATTTATATAAAGGTGTGAAATTATTATCTATCATTTTATCTAAATTTTTGGTGTCTAATTCAACAAAATGACCATATGAAGATTTAACAATATATCCAGATCCTAAATATTTTTGTATTTTTTTGGCCTTCGTAGGCGATTCTACAATTAATAATTTCATTTTATCGATTTATATTATTATTTTAAAATATTTCAAATTTTATAAATAGTATTTTTACAAATAGTATTTTTATAAATAGTATTTCATTATAAATACTAATCTTCTTGTATCTAAATTATTTATATAATTTGTAACAACTTCCATATTTACATAAGTTTTATTTTGTAAATATATACCTTGAATATCGTATAATAAAGGTTTTAATTGATATTTAACATCTTTCATTACAATAACTTTATGAATAAATACATCATGATAATTATTACTGACTTCTTGACATAAAGTATTAAATATATCAGAATATTTAGTATAAGATGTTTTATGTTCTGGGTATAATTCGATATATTCATTTAAATTTCTATTTTTTTTAGTTTGGATAAATTTATATAAAATATTATCTGTATTTATATTAATTTTATTTTTAACGTCTACATATTTAGGATTTAAAACATTCACTCTTTTATTTTTAAATTTAAATGTCAACCCTTTAAAATTTATATTATCTTTATTTAATTCTAAATAATGATTAATTATATCATTCATATTTTTATCTTTAGTATCAATATTTTTAATAATATCACATCCCTCTATATCAGTAAATTTATTTAGGCGAGTTAATAGTTCCATATCATATTCATCAACTAAAGTTATTTTATTTTCTATAACATTTGATATATGTCTGATATATTTATGATTCATTGAAAAACAATAGCAATGTTTTTTATTTAATTGATTACTTAAATGTTCATAATCACAACATTGTTTAAACAAATATTCAATTGTATTATTATTCCATCTATTTTTTCCATCCATATCACTTCTCGTTGATATTCTCCAACAACCATCATAAAACATATTAACCATAGTTCCATCTATTAATTCTTGAACGATATAATCATCATCATATTTATTAGTTTCTGAATACAATTCTGATTTAATGGGTGATAAACAAACAATTTTTTTTAAATCTATATTAATTACACAACCCTTGCAATATTTTTCCCATTCATTTTTGAATTCTTTTTTTTCATATTTATATTTAACTAATACACAATTTTTTTTTCTTTTAACGATAAAATCGTTCTGTTTTAAAACATCAATATAATTATCATTCGCGTCAAGAAATAATTTAAAATCCATAATATTATATTATAAACAATTAATTTTAAGTTATTATTATATAAATATTAGTATATATAAAATGGAAGACCCAGAATATATTGAAGAAGGATTTGATTTAATATCAGATGAACAAATTGTATCTGATGAAGTATATGAAAATATCATTAATATTGAAGATGAATTTATTATTTATTTCAAAGATGATATAAAATTTATAGGTAAAATAAGTGATATTGATGATGTAGATAATATAATAACAATTATAGATGAAGTAAATAATTTTAAGAAATTAAAAACAAAAGATGGTTTCATACTTTTAAAAACAACAGATTATGAAATAATTGATATAGAAAAGGTTATAGAATTTACGAAAGAAGAAGAAGACGAAGAGTTTGATGATTTAATAGTAGAGCAATTAAAACAAGATATATACCCTGAAATAAATTTTGAAACTATTGAAAAAGAAATTAAAGATTATTCCTATACTAATTATGAAAAAAGAGAAATATTATTATCATCTATTGTAGATTCATTTAATATTTATGATAATAAATTATTTATTAGTGAATTATCGGAATCTTTAGATGTATTATTATCATTAAAAGAAAATGATATAAATAATTATCTAAATAAGTATTTAAATATACCATATTGGTTAAAACCTATATCTTTAAATTACAAAAAAATATATTCTGATGAAGTTGAAAATATGGAAATTATCAAACCTAATGTTATTGTTAATAGTTGTTATGGTGAAATAATAAAATTATATAAAATAAAACAAAATGCAAATAATTATATAGATTTTATGAAACAAACATATAATGATACATATTATCCAACACAAAATATAGAAACTGAAACGGGATATCAAACTGAATATAATGGTTCTTATTTAATGAATATGGAAGATTTTGAAATAGATAATAGAAAAACCATGAATGAAATTTATTTTAATGATATAGAAGGTGAAAAACAACTTTTAATTAATAAAGAAACTATAAATTTCAATCGATTTATATTATACCCTAATAAATATTATAATTTAAATTACAACATTGATATATATAATACAAAAATATCTTTACAAGAAAAAATATATTATAATCATATTTTAAGAAATCAAGATTATAAAAAAGAAATTGAAAATTCTTTTAAAACAGATATTTTACATCATAGTTTAGATTCTACAGAACACGTTTATGATAATCATAAAATACTTATTTTAAAAACATTAGAAAAAATCGATCAAAAACTATTTTTAGAAAAGATGGGTGAAAAATTACCAACTATCAAAGAACTATTAGAAGATATAGACATACCTATATATAATTATCTAGATGTTGAAAAATTATTACTTCAATATGATATAAATAATTCTGATATGACTATTAAAGATAAAGAATATATTAATGATAAAATCAAAATATCATTATCAAAATTAAAAAAAAATAAATATCCTATAAAAAAATCAGATAAAATAGATACTAATGTAATAAAAAGATCTCCAAGTAAAAAAGTAAAATTAATTAAAGATTTTATTTATAAAGAACTAAATATAAATACAAAAAATTATTATTTAGATAAATTTATAGATAAATATACTAAAACTAAAGGTGATTCTAATTGGTTATATAGTATATATACAGATGAACAATTAATTTGTAAACATCATAAATTATCGTGTCAAATAACAAATGATAATAAAGCATATGGTTCATTAATAGACAGTTGGGGAGGTGAAATTAAAGATGGTATTATTTATTGTAAGAATTGTAGTGAATATTTAGCCCCCGAAGATTTTTCCGTATTGGAAGGATTTGAAGGAGATAAACCAGTTCAAAATAAAGCTATCATTGAACAAAAACAAGTAGATGTTTATGCTGATTTAAGTCAAAAAGAATTAAATGATATTAATTTGATAAAATTACTTTCAATGAATATTCGTATAAATTTAATAGATAATGATATCATTGATATATTAAAATTATATAAATTAATAGATCATGAAAAAATAGCTGATGAAAGATATCAAAAAATAAATATAATGAAAACAAATTATCCGACATTGAAAGATAATAAATCTAAATTAAGTTTAAAAAAATATAAAAAACTTCAAGCAACAATTGGTACTTATTTAAAAGATTCTAATAAAGTTATATTTTTTTATTGCTGTATATTAATATTTATACAAATAAATATCCCAGGATATGTAAATAGTTTAGATGATAGTGGATTATTAAATCTACAAAATCCAGATTTTTTTAAATTATTGGCTGAAAAAAATAGTGATATTATTGATAAAAACGGTGTTACATTAATATTAAAAAAAATAAAAACATTATCCAAAAGTATAGATGATCCAATATGGAACAATTGTAAAATATTCATCATAAAAGAATATAAAAATCCTTCTATTTTAAAACCCGAAGAACAAATCATGAATTCAATTATATATATATTATCCCCATTCTATCCAACATTATTAACTAAAATTAATAATTATTATACTAATAATATCTCTGGAAATATAGGATTTTTAAAGAATTATTGGAATACGTATAAACCATTACCCGATAATAAATTAGTATCTGGAATAAATAGTCAATTAAATGATAAAGAAATGGAAGATAAAAATAAAAAATATTATTTAAAACAAAATGTAACCGATTATACATTAGAGAATATATCAAATATTAAAAATATAAATGATAAAGAGCCAGTATACAAAAATTATAATATTAAAATATCTGATATCATGAACAATCCCTCATTTGAAAGATTATATAATTATGTAATATATTTACATGGAACACACATAAATTCACCATATATTAATTTATTAATAAATAGATTTATAGATACAATTGATAGTAAAAATAAAACTAAAATATTAGATATTTTTGGTAGAGAAGGTTGGAGTAAAGAAACATTATCATTCAAAGGTAAGAGAATATCTATATCAAATTTAAAAAATGCAATGACAAATGTGATTAATTATTATAAACAAACAAATCTAGATGATATTAATAATAATGATCATGTAGTTTTTAATAATGTTAAATTAACATTTATAAATACATTACCTAAGAGAATATATGTATCTATTCCAGAAGATATTTTTAAAAATATGAATCGAGATGTTTTATTAGAAAAATTAAAAAATAAATATTGTTATGATAAATATGATAATATTATAATAAATGATTCTAATATTCTTCATTCTATATCTATACACTATGATTTAAACAAAATGATTAGTGCGTGTATGAAACCAATTACAGATAAAAATATTCAGACTATAATATATAAATTACACGAATCTAAATCATTACAACCTATTTATAAATATGATAATTCAATCGTAAAAGTATTTAATGAAAAGAGAATTGTTGATTATATAAATTTAAATCCTATATTGAAAAAAGATGAAAAATTTAAAGATTTATATGAAATATCTTTAAATTTAGTTAAAGAAACGGGGGAAGATGGTAGAGAATATAATGAAATTTATAAATCAATTAAAACTGAAACAAATATAATGATAGATGATATTATTGATTTTATAAAAACATATCCTAAATTAAATGAAATATTAAAAAATTTAAATGAAACTACTAATATATTTGGAAAAGATTATATTAATTTAAAAAATTTAATTTATCCATTAAAACCGGGCGATGAAGGATATAATGCTAATTATCCATTGGAAGGTTTAAATTATTCACAATTTCAATATTTTACAAATTATATATTTAGAACTACTTCATCGATAGTCAATCAGAGAGGTAATGATATAATAATACCCAAATGGTGGAAAATGACAGACTATTATAAAAATTTACTGCAAAATTTTTTATATGATAATTATTTAGTAAATCATAATGATATATTTATAACTATGAAAAATAAAAATACATATTCTAAATATTTTGAAAATAATATATATTTTGAGAAATTTTTTGACTATATCAGACAATTCTCGAATCATACTGATATTTTAAAAGGTGTTGATAAAAGTAAATTTAACAACGAAAGATCTGAACGATTACAAAAATATAGTTTTGTAAAATTATTACATAATTTTATAGATTATATTGAAATATTAACAGATGATGAAACAGAAGAAAGTATAGAATCAAATGTTTTATATAAAAGTTTATCAGAGGAACACGATTATAATTTAAATGAAGCAATTGAAGTATTATCTATGTATTTAATAGAATTAATAATAGATATATTACAAGAATATAATGATCCAACATGGATAATGAATATAAATAATAAAAGATTAATGGAAAAACTAAGTGTCCAAAAAGAAAGGGAAAAATTAGAAATAACGAGTAAATTAGATAAAATGGATGCCAATGAAAGATACGTCCATGTTCAAAAACAAAAGATGGGAGCCGTTATTTGGTTTAAAGATGCTGAAGAAGCACACAAAAAATATATTAATAGTGAGGAATTTAAACAAAGTACGTTAAAAGAAAGAGAAGAATATTTTAAAAATTTATATAAACAAGGTGCCCCAGAATTAGACGCTATACAATCTGAAGGTTTGGGTGAAGTAAATGTTAATTTATCACCTCAAAATGAACCTGAACAAGAGGGATATGATTATGAATATGATGTAGATAATGATGATGATGATGATGATGATGAAATCGATGATGATGATATCTAATCAAATGTAATTATAACTTTCCATTTATTTCTAATATATGTTAAATCTTTAAAATAATACATATCTTCTATTTTAATTAATTTATAATTATGTATTAATAAATTTTGCCTTAATATTGTAATACATTTTTTTAAATTTAAATTTTCATATAATTTATCTATTTTATTTTTTCTGTATTTTTTCATCAATAATGGTTTTATATTTAAAAAATTCTGAATGATATCTTTTTCATTTATATCTGATATATTTATAATTAAATCGTGTTTAATTGTATTTATATCGAAACAATTAAAAACTCTTTCAAGAATATAATAATCAGGATATATTTTAAATAATTGGGAATACATTTATAATTAATAATTTATTATATTATATTTATATTATAAGTTAATAATGGATAATAAAATAATATTTGTACCAATGTGTTGTGATTTTTTGCATATTGGTCATATTAACATATTAAATAAAAGTTCAAATTTGGGTGAAGTAACAGTATTACTCATGACTGATAAAGCAATGCGTAAATATAAACGGGATCCAGCGATGCCTTATAGTGATAGAAAAATTATAATAGAATCATTGAGACAAGTTTCAAAAGTTATACCCTGTGATGGTCCAGATTGTTATCCTTCATTAGCTCGTAAACATAAACCCGATATATTTGTTCATGGTGATGATTGGAAAACTGGACCTCAACAATCGGCGAGGGAAGAATTAATTAAAATTTGTAATAATTATGGGGGTGAAATATTAGAACCAGTTTATACAAAAGACATATCCAGCTCAAAACAACATACTTTATTTAAATGTTCTATTCAAAATGCTTCTCATACAGGTATATTGCTTCGAACAGCATTTAATGATATCAAACGAGATACCACCGTAGTCTCGAAAGAAACAGAAGTTGAGAAAAATGTTATTGATCAATTAGTTCTAGGTTATGAATTTGATGGATTTAATATTGATACTATATTACGTCTTTTAAATAACACTTATCCCATTCCAAAACACCATTTAATAGCTGAAAATGATACAAGCGATTTTGGTGCTTGGTTTATGTTTAAATCACAAACAAAATCTAGTGCGAGAGTATTTAACCGCACTAATTCTTATAATCATTCTATACCATATTATCGTTATATGGATACCGCAACTTCTTCATTGGCTCCATTTAAACCAGAACTAATAGAAATGTTAGTTGAAGTTAAAGAGAATAATCCAAAAAATCCCCTCGTTGTAATGAATAAAGGTCATCTTCTTGGACAGTTAACTTTTTTTATTGGTCCGGTTAACTTTTATTGGAATGTTAGTGGTGTTCTAAAATGTAAAGAAATGAATACAGGAGATTCTTGTTTAATTACACCATATATTCCACATTCATTCACTTCACGAGATCTCAATCAATATTCTGCTATAGTTGCGGTTACATATAGTGGTAATGTTAGAGAAGTATTACCACAACTTCTTCATTTATCAAGTAATAATCTTTTAAAATCTATTGGTGATATTAGAAAACCCGAAACAGTATTTATTTCTCGAATAAGAAGATTTCTTGAATTGTGCGGAAAAGATGAATTCGATATTCTAAAATTATTAAGTGACAATAATATTCATACTAATAATATACAAGATATATTTTATGATGAAAATATTTATTCTAAGGCAATACCTTTACTTTCTAAGATGCTGGGTGTTGAAGAAAAAGAATTTATAGTGAATAAACTTACTGAAGATCAAGAAGTAACCTTTAAAAGATTTGTTTATTCTGGTAACCCAGGGAAGTTTTCATTTGCTTATGCAAAACACATGCATGATATTGGTGGTTATCAATGGTTTTTAAGTGAAGGGGTTGTGAATACAGAATATTCACAATTTTTTATTTATATTTATAATCACGGTGATGTTTCAATTAATGTTGAATGGAATATGAATAATATTACAAACAAACAAATCCTTGAATCTGGATCGAGTGTGGTATTTAAACCATTTATTAACATTAATTTAGAAACAGATAAACAAGCAAAAATAGTAGTTTTTAAGGCAGCTGGATTTTTGTCAAAAAGTATAATAGAAGAAATATCTTCTTTTGCACAAATAGGGCGTGAAAATATGATTACAAATGTGACAAAGTGGTTTTAATCCATATAATTAGATTTAATCGGTTTTAATCGTATCCATTTATTACACATCCATTTTTCCCCCGAAGTTGGTGGTGTTCCTCCATGAAAAGAATTATACCTTCTCCCCGTATTATCATCATTTAAATTAAAAAATAAAACACCTTTTCCTTTTTTAGGTTTTACTTTCATATTCTTATAAGGGAATTCTGTTTCACCACCTTCTAAATCATCATTTAAATATAGTAAAAATGTAGCATATCTTAAACTACCCATATTTTCAGTATCTTTTATACAAACAGGTTTATTATCACAAGCATCATAATGTGCTTTATAGAATTGCCCTGGTTTATAATTAACTACTTGTAATTGTTCATAATTTTCAATAGGTATTTTGAGTATATCATAAACTAATTTATCTATTTTTTCAGTTATAGCAGTAGTTGATGGTAAAAAAGTATTAGTGCTTGTTCGTGAATCATCGTAGCCCGATTCATTTAAAACTGTACTTCTATTTAATCTTGGTCTAGCCATATTTATAATTTGTTCACAATCTTCATCTGTTAATAAATTATCAAATTCATATATTTGTTCACGATCAAATCTTGAACTACATAAATCTATATAATTATCACTTATTTTATCATCTATATAATTATCACTTATTTTATCATCTATATAATTATCACTTATTTTATCATATTTATTTTTAATGAAATAAGAATAAAGTAAGAATAATAATACAATGATAATAATACCAATAATTATATAATGAATATTATCAATTATTTTTATTTTCAAACTATCTATAGTATTAGGTATTTCGGGTATTTTTATTGAATCGTCATCTTCTAACATTATAATATATTAAATAAAATAAACTACTAATTATAATCACAAAAATATAATTTGTATCTAATAAATTCTTATTCCATAGAAATAAACTTTTTAATGGATGGATTAAAAAATTAATCATAGAACTAATATTCATAGACATTACACCCATACCGTTCGGTCTAAATAATATACCACCTACAGAATATTCAATATAAATGATAAATATAATTGTGATTATAAATAAATAATAAATATAATTCATTATTATTATTAATATTATTAATATATTTTAATCTATCATGCATTCCTTAACATCTACAAATGTTACATTTTTTTTATATTTTTTCTGTTCAATTGATTGGAGTAATTGAGTTTTATCATTTGTTTTATAATATTCAACATCTTCCCAGAATTTAATAATTTCTGGCATTGTATTATTCCAAAAGATTTTATCTCGCTTCACTAATGTACATTCATATCTGACAATATACCACCATTTAGTTTCATAATAATCTTTTTTTTCTGTTTCGATCCATTCTTTTTGTTTTTTTTCCCATTCTATATAATATTCATTTGATTTATATAGATCGGGGTATAAATATAATAATTTATCACTAAATAATTCTTTATATGTTACAACACAACCTTTCGGATAATCATGTTTCGTTTCTCCTACTTTACCATTAGTATCCGATGAAAATGTTTCATAACTCGAATATTCTTCAAGTTTCACTTGGAGAAAATCACATTCGTCCAAATCACAACATTCTAATTGACCTTGCATTTGATACATATAATTTTGAGGTACTGATTTAGTAAACTTTCTTTTAGGAGGACATTTAATTTCTAACATTCGACCAATTAATTCGGGTTTAGATTCTTCAGAACATATTCCATCCGGACTAGCTCCAAATATTGGAAATTGTGGATGAGGAATCATCCCAAATTCTAAAATTTTTACTTGTTTTATTGCTTCGTAAAATTTAGTAGCAATTTCTTCATATTTTACACCCCATTCAGTTATAGGATTAGATACATATGGTTTCTCTTCTATAGATGCTTTACTTAATACTAATTCGTCTCTAGACGTATAATGACATTTCCCTAATGCTGAAGCTAAACTGCTTGCTGTTAATACTTTTTTCCTAATAGTAAACCACTCAACACTGCGCTGTTCGGGTAATTTTAGTGTTTTAAGTTTTTCGACCTTTTTTTTCCTCGAAATATATATTTTATTTTTTTCTACATAATCATCAATATAATCATTTACAAATAAATTTGTATAATATTTTATAGACATATGTATATCATTGTGTTTTTCTTCGATAATACATTTATACATATCTAAAACATTTTTTATGATATCTCGTTTAATAGATTCGAGTAAATCAAAATTATCAATATTTAATTGGATAGTATCTAAAATATTATTGGAATTAATATATTCAATAATATTTTTATGATTATGAATATCCATTTTTATTATTATTATAATTATATTATCATAGTTTTAAATAATCAAATTAAAATAATTTGAAATAATTTAAAGTAAAAATTATAATATAATATAATCTACATGGATATTAAATCTAAAATAGAAGAAATAATACGTATATATTTTGATAAAAAAGATATATTGGTCAAACATATATTAGAATCATACGAAGAATTGTTAGAAACAAATATCCCTAATATAATCAATCAATATTTTCCATTAAATATAAATGTATTTAACGAGGAGGAAGACATAAAATCATTAAATATTAATTGCACTAATATATATTATGAAAATATTGATGAAATTGAGAATAATGGAGTCAAAAAAAAAAGTTCACCGGAAACTGCCAGATTGAGAAATTATTCATATAATATATCCATATATATTGATATAAGCATTAATGTAAATATGAATGATTGTAAATCAATTGTTAAATTGCCGTGTAAAATCATTAAACGAGTTTTAATTGGGAAAATTCCTATTGTTGTTGGTTCTTCAAGGTGTATAACACATTCAAAGTCTAATAGAGTTGATAACCCCGAATATGATATAGGTGGGTATGTTGTAATTAATGGTAATGAAAAAGTTATAATATCACAAGAAAGGATATCAAATAATAATATATTAGTATATAAAAAAAATAAGAAAAAAATAAATAAATATTCTTATATAGTTGAATGTCGTTCTTGTTGTGAAAAAATATTTAATATACCGAAAGTTGTAAGTATAAAAATAACTAATAAATTAAACATAAATAATAATTTAATATTCATAACAATTCCAAATATAAAAAATGATATACCTTTGTGTATATTATTTCGTGCCTTGGGTTGTATAAATGATAAAGAAATATTATATATGATATTAGATAATTCTGGAACATTTTTAGATGAACAAATTGAAAGGGCATTTGCTCCTACACTATTATCCAATAGGGAAATATATACTCAGTCACAAGCATTAGAATATATTAGTAAATATATATCATTTTATTCGGAAAATAAAAATTCTATTGAATCCAAGAAGAAATATATTAAAACATGTATATTAAAATATTATTTACCTCATATAGATAATATTGAAGATAAAATTAAATTTACGGGATTAATGGTTAATATTTTAATCAAATCATATTTAGAAAAATATAAGGTTAGTGATAGAGATAGTTATGAACATAAAAGAATTGATACTCCTGGGAATTTAATGTGTAATTTAATACTACAAGGATTAGCAAAAATGGTAAAAGAAGCGAGATCATTGATTTTAAAAGAGATTGATAGTGGTATATATTCAATACATAAAAATAAAGATGATATTATAAATGAAACAAATATTCATAAAATATTTAAACATTCTCATATTGAAAATATTTTAAAGAATTCAATTTCCACTGGTAGTTGGGGAGTCAAGATGAATAATAATAAACAGGGTGTTTCACAAGTTCTAAATAGATTAACATACTTAAGTACTATATCTCATATGAGGAGAGTTGCTACTTCACCAGATCCCACAGGTAAATTAATTCAACCAAGGAAGCTCCACAATACTTCTTGGGGTATGATATGCCCTTCAGAAACTCCAGAGGGTCGTGCGGTCGGTTTAGTTAAAAATTTATCAATGACTGCTGAGATTACTTTGGATACCCCTTCAGAAATTATTAAGATAATATTGGAACAATTCATAATTAAATTACAAGATATAGATATATTTACATTTAATAAATGTTCTAAATTTAAAATATTTATCAATGGATCTTGGTTGGGATTTATTAATTCGGATATTATAGAGATTATAGATACATTTAAAAAAAATAGAGAACTTGGTATAATTCATCCTCATTCTTCAATATATATAAATTATAATAATGAATGTATTTATATATATACAGATAGGGGTAGATTTATCAGGCCATTATTAAGAGTAATTAATAATAAATTATTAATAAATGATAAAAAAATAGAGAATATACATTGGCGGGATCTAATAACGGGTGATAATTATTGTATTGATTACATTGATTCGAGTGAAATAAACAATTGTTTAGTAGCTACGAATTATAAAGATTTAAAAAATGAAGAATGCGAATATACTCATTGTGAAATACATCCTTCTTTAATATTAGGGGCCCTTGCTTCATGTATTCCATTTGCGAATCATAATCAATCTCCAAGAAATACATATCAAGCCGCAATGGGGAAACAGGCAATTGGAATTAATATTACAAACATAAAAAATAGATATGATACATTTTCACATATCCTATCATACCCACAAAGACCTATGGTTGAAACAAAAATAATGAAACATATTAACCTTGATAAATTACCCAATGGGATTAATGTAATTGTAGCAATTGCATCATATGGAGGTTTTAACCAAGAAGATTCTGTATTAATTAATCAGTCTTCTATTGATAGAGGTTTATTTAATTCAACCTTTTA
>Ga0315336_1004676_pt1 | contig 15863 bp, 16 predicted proteins | sample ASW5metaG_FD_204512 | JGI IMG/M metagenome (GOLD analysis project Ga0315336, IMG submission 204512) | Ammonia-oxidizing marine archaeal communities from Monterey Bay, California, United States - ASW #5 | ecosystem: Environmental > Aquatic > Marine > Intertidal zone | place: USA: California...
CGAGCGTACCGACATCTTGGAGGCCATCAGGTGAATCTGCGGATTCCGGGACCCACGCCCTGCTCGCCCGATGTGTTGCAGGCGATGAGCGCACAGATGATCAACCATCGCGGACCGGAGTTTGCGGCTCTGATGGAGCGTCTGACGAGCGGTCTGCAGCCGTTTTTCCAGACCCAAAGAGAAGTACTTCTGATGACTTGCAGCGGTACAGGCGGCATGGAGGCGGCGATTGTCAACACGCTGTCGCCTGGGGACCGCGTGCTGGCAGTTTCGATCGGGGCGTTCGGCAATCGCTTCGCTGAGATTGCGGAGTTGTACGGCGCCGACGTGACGCGTTTGGAGGTCGAGTGGGGTCGGGCGGTCGAGCCCGAGCAGGTGCGCGACGCGCTGCGTGCGGGGTTCGACTATCGGGCAGTGCTGGTTACTCACAACGAAACGTCAACCGGCGTGACCAATCCGCTGGCCGCGATTGCGGATGTAGTGCGGGCGGAGAGCGATGCGCTGCTGTTGGTGGATGCAGTGTCGAGTTTGGGATCGATCCCGTTGGAGACCGACGCATGGGGGGTGGACGTGGTCACGACGGCGTCACAGAAGGGCTGGCAGGTGCCGCCCGGCCTGGCGATGCTCGCGTTCAGCGATCGCGCTTGGGCGGCGGCCGAAGCTGCGACGATGCCGCGTTTTTACTTGGACGCGCGCAAGCATCGCGAATTCGCGGCGAAGGGGCAGACACCGGCGACGCCCGTCCTGTCGGTGATGTTTGGCTTGGAGGTGGCGTTGGAGCGTATGCGTAGCGAAGGACGGGACGCGATCTTCGCGCGCCACACACGTGTGGCTGATCACACGCGGGCCGGTGTGAAGGCGCTGGGCCTGGAGCTGTTTGCTGACGAGGCGGTGGCCTCGGACGCGGTCACGGCAGTCAAAGTTCCGGAGGGCGTCGACGGTAAGGGGCTCTCGCGGATCATGCGTGAAGAACGGGGCACCGTGCTCGCCGGTGGCCAAGGCAAGCTGGCGGGAAAGATCTTCCGGATCGGGCATCTCGGCTGGGTGGACGAGCCCGAGATTGACCGAACGCTGGAGGCACTGCAGGCGACGTTGCCTGAGGTTGGATATAAGACAGCCGCGCGCGCCTGACCGTGGACGAGCAGATCCTCGTCAGTGACTCGATCGCGCAAGAGGGGATCGACCTGCTCGCTCAGCATGCGTCAGTGGATGTGCGCGTAGACTTGAGCCCAGAAGAGCTACTGGCGGCTATTCCCGACTACGATGCTCTGGTGGTTCGGAGCCAGACGCAGGTCACGGGCGACGTGATTCGAGCGGGCGAGCGACTGCGGGTGGTTGCGCGGGCGGGAGTGGGGGTCGATAACATCGACGTGGCGGCGGCAACCGAGCGGGGGGTGGTGGTGGTCAACGCGCCGACGGGCAACACGGTATCGGCGGCAGAGCTGACGGTGGCTTTGCTCATGGCGTTGGCTCGGCACGTACTAGCCGCGGATTCCAGCTTGCGCGAGGGGAAATGGGAACGGAGGAACTTTTTGGGGATGGAGGTGCGAGGGAAGACGGCGGGCATCGTGGGATTGGGGCAGGTGGGGGCGGCGGTGGCTAGGCGGCTGCGGGCGCTGGAGATGCAAGTGCTGGCCTTCGACCCGTACGTGCCCGATGAACGCGCGCGGATGCTGGGCGTTGAGCTGATCGGCTTGGAGGATTTGTTGCGCCGATCGGATTTCGTGTCGCTGCACACGGCGCTGACGGATGAGACGCGCAATCTGATTGGGCGGGAGCAGCTGGCGCTCATGAAGGTTGAGGCGCGGATCATTAACACGGCGAGAGGCGGGTTGATCGATGAGGCGGCGTTACTGGAAGCGTTGGACGCCGGGGAGATCGCGGGGGCGGCGCTGGACGTGTTCGAGCAAGAGCCGCCCTCCAGCGCGGCGCTGCTATCGCATCCGCACGTGGTGGTGACGCCTCACTTGGGCGCGTCGACGACGGAGGCGCAGGAGCATGTCGCCGTGGACGTCGCGCGCGAGGTGCGGCTGGTGCTGGACGGCCAACCGGCGACCGTAGCCGTCAATGCGCCGTTCGTCGATCCGGAGACGTTGGAGGTGATAGGGCCGTACCTGGAGGTGGCACGAATGTGTGGGACGCTGGCGACGCAACTCACGGACGGGCAGTGGCAGTCGTTACGGATCAACTATGACGGCGAGATAGCCGAGCACGATGTGACGACTCTCAAGGCGGCGACGGTCGCCGGCTTGCTGGAAACGATCAGCGAGGAGCATGTGAACCTAGTGTCGGTGAACACCATCATCGCGCACCGAGGCTGGCAGGTGATCGAGGAGAAGAGCCCGGAGGCGGAGGAGTACGCGAATCTGATCACGGTGCGATTGACGACATCGAATGGGGAGGTGAAAGTTGCGGGGACGTTGGGGCATGGTCGGGCGCACATCGTGGAGATCAACGGCGCGCGAGTCGACGTGGCACGCGGCGAGTACTCCGACGGACACAGCCATATCCTGATTCTCGAGAACGAGGACCGGCCCGGTCGGATCGGGGCGGTGGGCAACGAGCTGGGCGATATGGGTGTGAACATCTCGTCGATGGACGTGGGCCGCCAGGAGCGTGGTATGGCGTTGATGGTGTTGACGATCGGCCGCGCCCTGAAGCCGTTGGAAGCCGAGAGGATTGTGTCGATTCCCGGGATCGACCAGGTGGTGCAGGCGAAGATCTAGGGCGGGTCCGAGTCTGGTCGGCCGGTGCTAGTCAAAGGCGTAGAGGACCGTACCGGTGGGAAGCTTTGGCTTGAAATAGGTGCTCTTCTGTGGCATGCGGTCGCCGCTGCGCGCGGTGGCGAAGATTTGATCCAACGGCGGCGGATTGAGTAAGAACCCGCAGTGCGCTTCCCTGCTGCTTACAGCGGCGAAGACGGCTTTGGCTTTATGGGTGTAAGTGACGGCTTGCCCGTCGCGGAGGGCGTCGTCGTCGACGCCGAAGAGCGGCTGGAGCAGCGCGGTCTGCAGCACCGAGATGTCCAGCTTGCGCCAAGCGGTGGGGAGGCTGTGGGCGAGATGGGCCCGGGTCGTGTCGGTGGTGACCAGCAGGTGGCACCGGTTCGGTTCCAGTCCTACGGCGCCGATGGCGAGCGCGCCTGATCCAGCGTCCGTGATTTCGGCCATGGCGTGGAGCAGTCGGGTGGGGCCGTCGCTGACCGGTCCGACGTCTCGTACATCGAAGCGCTCGCGGGCTGCGGCGACAGCGTTCAAGGGCGGGTCGACGTGAAGCAATCGGTGTGTGGGCCCGACGATGAGGCCGGGATCGGCGGCACGGACTAGTCCCATCAGTACGAAGTTTTCTGGTTCGTCTCCGGACCAACTGCTCGATTTGGCGGTGGCGCGGTCGCGGTCGGCGAGAGCGGACTCATAGCGGTGATGGCCGTCGGCGATGTAGATGGGCTCGCGCGCCAGCGCAGCGCGCAGCGCCTCGACTGCGTCTGGCTGGTCGACGACGCGCAGGACTTGGTGATCCCCGCTGTGGTCGGAGCCAGAAGCGACTGGCTCCAGTTGACCGGCCTCGTCCAATAGCGCGCCGAGACCGCGGTCGGAATCCTGGGCTAGTGCGAAGAGCGGCGAGATGTCCATTTGAGTGGCGCGTCGCAGGGCGGTGCGGATCTTCTTGGGGCCGGCCATCGTCCATTCGTGCGGGAGGATCTCTCCGGCTGCCCAAGGGACAAGCCGCGCGCGTAGGAAGAGGCAGTGGCGGGTGCGCTCGCGGCCCCCGTGGTCGAAGCGCTGCTCGAGTAAGTAGTAGGCGGGCCGGGGTTCGCGCTCGAGCACGCCGTCGTCGCGCCAGTTGCGAAGCAACGTGGAAGCCTCTGCGATCTCGGCATCGGTGCCGGCCGTCTCGACGCGGGTGATCTGATAGGGGCTGCGTGCGATTAGGTTGCGGCGCTGCGCGTCATCGATGACGTCGTAGGGCGGGGCCAGCACGGATCCCCAGTCGCTGACGCGGGCGGGGTTGTAGCGCAAGCCGGCGAAGGGCTGGAGGTCGGGCATCGCCGATATGATATCGCGTCGTACACTGCGGACGCTCGCACGCGCGGGTCTTTGCTTTGAGTGTTGAGTGAGCGATGACTACTAACCCGAATTGCGTGTTCTGCCGGATCGTCAATGGGACGGAGCCGGCGACTGTGCGTTACGAAGACGACGATGTGATCGTGTTCGACAACGTGCTCAACTGGACGCCGGTCATGATGCTGGCGGTGCCGAAGATACACCGGACGCAGAGCGAACTCTGGTCTGACTTGGGCCCGGTGGGCCGAGTAGCGGCGGCGCTGGGGCGCGAGCGTGCCCCTGACGGATTCCGTTTGGTATCGAATTTCGGCGCGCTGGCGATGCAGAGCCAATCGCACGGTCACATCCACATCTTGGATCGGACGGAGGGTCAGTTGGAGGTCGTGGATCAGCGCGATCGTTCGATCGTCGATATTGTGTCTGAGAGTGGGAAGCACGAGCTGTCGCGTACCGATCACGCCGTCTTCTACGACGCGCGCCCGTTTATCCCGGAGGCGCCTGTAACGGTACTTTCCGTGCCCACGGGCGTGGAGCGCGTGCAGCTGGAATTCTGGGAAGATGTGCGATCCTTCGGAGCGGATGTAGTGGATGCAGGCTGGGAGTTCAGCGATAAGGGTTTCCGGCTGCTCTCCAACTTCCCCGGTGAGGTAGCGCTGCCGGGTGGCGAGAAGGCGCACGTGCACATGCTGGGTGGCACGTTCCTAGGTGAGTACGCCTAAGCCGAAAAGGTGGTTAGGGCTGGATGGCCTCGGCGAGGGTGTCGACCTGAGCTTGGAATAGCACGTCGAGGCCGCCATCAGCGGCGTCTAAGAAGGCGTTCATAGCGTCCCGTGAGAAGGAGCGGCCCTCAGCGGTGCCTTGCACTTCGACGTAGCCGCCGGAGCCAGTCTTGACGATGTTGAAGTCTACATCGGCTTGTGAGTCTTCCTCGTACGCGAGGTCGAGGCGTACCTCGCCGTCTAGCAATCCCACGCTGGTGGCGGCGACGGCGTCCGTGAGGGGGACGGCGGCGTAGAGTCCGTCGTCGACGAAGCGCTGCATCGCTATCGCCAACGCGACGTAGCCGCCGGTGATGGCGGCGGTGCGGGTGCCGCCATCGGCCTGGATGACGTCGCAGTCGACGGTAAATGTGCGTTCGCCCAGGAGGTCCAGATTGGCGACGGCGCGCAAGCTGCGCCCGATCAACCGTTGGATCTCGTGCGTGCGTCCACCGACGCGGCCGGTCTCGCGCGGGGAGCGGGTGTTGGTGCTGCGAGGCAGCATGCCGTATTCGGCGGTAATCCAGCCGGCACCGGTGCCGCGCAGGAAGGGCGGCACGCGCTCTTCGGTCGATACGGCGCAGAGCACGCGGGTCATCCCGAGGCTGATCAACACCGAGCCTTCGGCGTGGACTTGCACGCCTGTCTCGATGGTGAGCGGACGCAGTTGCAGCAGCTGGCGGTCGTCTGGGCGGGGCATTGAGGGAGTTTAGCTGGGGGCTGGGCTTGCGTCGCGCGTGCGGTCACGTTGGCGAGGAGGCCTTAGAGTGGGGAATGCTTACTGCTAATACGCTGGGCCGCAGCGTCCAAGCGGAGCGTGGTCGTGCCGCGCGAGTGCGTCGAAACGCGGCTGCTATAGGAAACGCGACTGCTATAGTGAGCGCCTTTCGCGGAGGTTGGCGTCATGTGGCCCGGTTCGTTGCTGGCGATTGCCGAACTGCCTGCTTCTGATCTCGCGCTCTTGTTGGATATCGCGCAAGCGCAGAAGGCCGTGCCGGATGGACCCCATCGATGCGCGTGCGAGGGGCGCACGTTGGCGTTGTTGTTTGAGAAGCCGTCGCTGCGGACACGTGTCTCGTTCGAGCTAGCGATGCGGCGGTTGGGTGGCGAGGCGCTTTATCTGTCCCCGGCGGAAGTTGGGTTGGGCAAGCGCGAACCCGTCAAGGATGTGGCTCGTGTGTTGGGCGGCTATTGCGATGTGATCGCGTGCCGGACCTTCGACCAGGAGATTTTGGTCGAGTTGGCAGAATGGTCTGGTGTGCCTGTGATTAATGCGCTGTCCGATTGGGAGCACCCCTGCCAAGCGCTGGCGGACCTGCTGACGATGCGTGAGCAGCTCGGCGATACAGCGGGCCGCACGCTGGCCTACATCGGCGACGGGAACAACGTGGCGCGATCGCTGGCGCTGGCAGCGACGTCGGCGGGGATGCACATGCGGCTGGCGTCGCCGCGGGGCTACGGCTTGGATGAAGCCAGCGCGGCCGCGGCGTCGAAGCGGGGGGCGGAATCTGGAGGGACCGTGCGATTACTGGAGGACCCGCGTGAGGCGGTGGCCGGGGCGGATGTGGTTTACACAGACGTTTGGACCAGCATGGGGCAGGAGGAGGCGGCGGCGGCGCGCCGGAAGGCATTCGACGGTTACCAGGTTACGGCTGAACTACTGACGCTGGCGGGCCCCGAGGCGATCGTGATGCACGATCTGCCCGCGCATCGAGGCGAGGAGATCACGGACGAGGCAATCGAGAGCGATCGCTCAGTGGTCTTTGCGCAGGCTCAGAATCGAATGCACGCCCAACAGGCGCTGTTATGGCACCTTCTACGCTAGGATTGACGACCTTGCGGGGGCGACGCGGCCTTCCATAGAAGCCTTTCAGGGCGGGGTATCGCTGCGGGCGGCGCGGTTCGGGACGGGCCGGTGCGGCAGCAGATGGTCGGGATCACAGAGCGCCGGCTGAGTTCGCGGAGCGCCGATGAACGACAACAACCTTTGGGACGACATCACGGATGCTTTCTCGGGATTCGGCTGGGCGGCGGTGTTGGAAGTCGCGATTCTCGCGGTGGTGATCTTTGCGTTGCTGCGGTTGGTGCGAGGCACCAGTGCTATGCCGGTCGTGCGCGGGATTGGCATCATCGTGGTTGCGATTGTGGTGGTGAGCCGGGTGTTCGACCTGGAAGTGCTGAATTGGCTGGTCAACAACGCGTTGGCGGTGTTGGTGCTGTTCGTACTGATCGTGTTTCAGCCGGAGTTCCGCCGGGGTTTAGAGCGGATCGGGCGGACGGGCTTACGGTCCCTGTTTGGCGGAGGGCGTGACGGTTACGACTCGCTGATCGATGTGGTCAGCATGGCCGCGGGGGTGCTGTCCGAGCGGCGCACTGGGGCCTTGATGGTGATTGAGCGGGAGACTGGGCTACAGGAGATCGCCGACACCGGAACTCAGATCGACGCGTTACTGACGCCTGAGTTGTTGGAGGGAATCTTTTTCCCGAACTCGCCGATGCACGATGGTGCCGTGCTGCTGCGGCCCGAGCGTGTTGTGGCGGCGGCGTGCACGTTGCCGGTGTCGGCGCGACAGATGGTGCGGGAAGTGCACTTGGGGCTGCGGCATCGGGCGGCGGTGGGAATTAGCGAGCAGACCGATGCGATCGTAGTGGTGGTGTCTGAGGAATCCGGCGTGATTTCGGTTGCGACTGGTGGGCGGCTCGTACAGCGGCTCAACGAAGAGCGTCTCCGCACGCTGTTGGGCACACTGACGAACGGCGCCTGGCGCGAGTTTCGGCTGCGCCCATCGCGAACGGAGGCATGAGATGTTGAGGCGCTGGCGGCGGTCGCGTTGGCGTTGGCGTCTGGTAGCGAGCAACTTTTTTCTCGCGGCAGCCTCGGTGATCTTGGCGTTGGTGATCTGGTTTCTGGTTGCCGAGTCGCAGCTAGTGACTGTGGAAGAGCGGCTGGGATTCGGGCTGACCGTCGAGGTGGTGAATACGCCGAACGGGTTGGCACCGTCCAATCGGCTGCCGACAGCGTCAATTAATATAGCCGGCGGCGAATCGGACGTGCAGGCCGTGATCGCGGACGATTTCGTTGCGACGGTCGACCTGGCCGGGCTACCAGCTGGCTCGCATGACGTGCCGGTGCGGGTGCGGTCGTTGGCAGACGGGGTACGGGTTCGTTCGGTGACGCCGGAATCAGTCGAAGTTATTTTGGAGCCAGTGGAGCAACGGATATTGCAAGTGACGATCCTGCCTGTTAATCCCCCACCTTTGGGCTTCGAGGTGGGGGAGCCGGTGCTTTCGTCACGGAGCGTGACTGTGAGCGGCATCCGGCAACTCGTAGATTTGGTCGACGTGGTCGTAGCGGCAATCGACCTCGGCGGTACGACTGTTGCGATAGACGTGACCACCACTCTTCAGGCCCGCACGGCGACAGGCGCTGCGGTGAGCGGCGTGCAGATCGATCCGGCTACTGTGGAGGTGCGGATTCCAGTAGAGCAGTTAACTTTCCGACGTTCCGTCGCGATCGAACCGCTGCTGACGGGGCGCCCACGGACGGGTTTCCGGATGGCGGGTGTCGATGTCGAGCCATTGAGTGTTGTAGTGGTGGGCACGCTCGAAGCTCTGGAAAACGTTGAGACGGTGGCGACCGAGCCGATCTCTGTGGCGGCACGAGAGACAGACTTCAGCGCGGAGGCGGAGTTGGTGCCGCCTGCTGGCTTGGCTCTGGAGACGACGTCGACCGTTACCGTGCAGGTCACGATTGAACCGATCCGTACGGAGGCAACATTCCTGTTGGCAGTGGAAGTCGTCGGGTTGGGCGAGGGGCTGACCGCGGATGTGAGGCCGCAGCTTGTCACGGTGACGCTGGAGGGGCCATCCTCCACGATCGCGGAGCTCGTGGAGCGGAGGCCAAGTGCGATCGTCGACCTGACTGACCTCACGCCGGGGCTGCATCCGCTGGCGCTGGAGCTCGACGCTACGCCCGGAGTGATCGTGATGTTGTTGCCAGATGAGGTGACCGTCGTGATCACAGAGGAAGGGCAGGAGGAGGAAGAGGAGTGACCGGTCCTGCGGCGGCAAAGACCCAGCGCCCACTGTTAGCGATTGTAGGGCGGCCCAACGTTGGGAAGTCCGCGTTGTTCAACCGGATCGTCGGACGGCGCAAGGCGATCGTGCAAGACGAGCCCGGTACGACGCGTGATCGCAACTATGAGGAAGCCGACTGGGCTGGGTGTGTTTTTCGAGTGGTAGATACGGGTGGGCTGCTAGGCGAGGCGGTTTCTGGCCCGTACGCCACTCCGATCAGCGAGCAAGTGGGGCACGCGTTGGAAGAAGCGGACGTGATTTGCTTCGTCGTCGATGTGCGAAGCGGGCTGTTGTCGCTGGACCAGGACGTGGCGGCTTTGCTGCGCGAGGCATCACAGCCGGTGTTCTTGGTAGGCAACAAAGCCGACAGCTCCGAGCTGGAGTCAGCAGTGGCTGAATTCTACGCGTTGGGGATGGGCGAGCCGCTCACGGTGAGTGCACTGCACGGCCGTGGGGTCGGAGAGCTGTTGGATCTGGTGGTGGCAGAGTTACCTCAGGTGGCGGTCGATGAGGAGGCGCCGATTTGTAAGCTGGCCATTGTGGGCCGGCCCAATGTCGGGAAATCATCCATCGTCAATGCGATTCTCAACGAGGACCGCATGATCGTGAGCTCTACACCAGGGACAACACGCGACGCGATCGATACCGAAGTGGAGTTTGAGGGAAAGCGCTACCTGCTAGTCGACACGGCCGGAGTGCGACGGCGGGGTAAGGTACTGCCTGGGGTGGAGCGCGCCTCTGTGGTTCGGGCGCGGCGCGCGATCGATCGTGCCGATGTCGTCGCGGTTGTGATGGACGCGGCGGAGGATGTGGCCTCGCAAGACCAGCACATCTTGGCGATGGCGCTCGAGGCGCACCGTGGTGTCGTCTTGGCTCTCAACAAGAGCGACTTGATCGCCGAGGATGCCGAGGCGATTGAACGACGCGAGCGGCAGCTGCGCTGGCGGGCGCGCTTCGTGCCGTGGGCGCCGGCGATCTGGACATCGGCGGTGCATCAAAGCAACCTGGATTTACTGCTGCGCACTGCGACTACCGTGGCGGAGGAGCGTCGGCGGCGCGTGGCGACGGGGGAGTTGAACGCGCTGGTCAAGCGATCGCTGCGCGAACACCCGCCTGGTGCAGTTCATGGCCGCGCGGTGAAGTTCTTCTACGCGACGCAAGTGAGCGTCGAACCTCCGACCTTCCACTTCTTCGTCAATTACCCTGACGGGGTGCATTTTTCATATCAACGCTTCCTGGAGCGGCAGATCCGAGAGGAATTCGGCTTTGAGGGTGCGGCGTTGCGCATGGTGTTGCGCAAGCGTAGCGGGCACGATGGTTAACCGAGCCAGGTTCTAGCGTCGAGCGGGGTAGCGGACGTCATGGTCGAAGCGTGGTTTGTGGGGGGCGTGGCGGGTTATCTGCTGGGTTCGATTCCGGTGGGGCTGTGGGTGGGGCGATCGGTTGGCGGCGTCGACTTGCGCAAAGTCGGCAGCGGCAAGATCGGCGCGACGAACACGCTGCGGCGGTTCGGCAAGAAATGGTCTCTGGTGGTGTTCTTGCTGGACGGGCTCAAGGGGGTTGTGGCGGTGTTGATCCCATACTTGATTTGGGACAGTCCGACGGCTGAGGTGGTGGCGGGGTTGGCGGTAATCATCGGGCACATCTTCCCGGTCTTCGCGCGATTCCGCGGCGGTCGCGGAGCTACCACGGCACTCATGGCACTGCTGGTGCTCTCGCCGCCACTCGGCGCGATCGGATTCGGGTTGGCGATTTTCTTCATCGCGACGACACGGATCATGTCGGCCGCGTCTCTGGTGACGTTGACGCTAGTCGCCATCCTGATCTCGGTTTTCGTTGCACTGGGTGAAGAACCCACTGCCTATTACGGGTACGCGTGGGGCGCGTTCACGATCATCATGATCTCGCATCGAGACAACATCAAGCGGCTGTGGGCTGGGACGGAGCCTCGCATCGGTCGGATGGGACGTACGCACAAGTTGGCGTAGAAGGTCGGAGGACAGCAGCCATGAGTGGTTCGCATGCGCTGATGGTGGGGAGCACTTCTTGGGGTTGCACGTTGGCGATGCAGCTGGCCCGCGCTGGCAGTCGCGTCTCGGTGCATTGTCGCAGCGCTGCTGAGGCAGAGCGATTGAGCGCCGAGCGAGAAGAGCGCCGACTGCTTCCCGGCATCGCGCTGCCGGATTCATTGGAGTTCACGACTACTGAGGGGGTGCCGCGCTCTCCGGACGCTGTCTTCTTTGCCGTGCCTTCGCAGCAGTTGCGCGAAAGCGTTGAAGCGGTGTTGCCGTCGCTGCAGCGGCCACTTCCGCCGTTGGTGAGTGCAAGCAAGGGACTGGAAGTGGGGACGGAGCTGAGGATGTCGGAGGTGATGGCGGAGGGGGCTCGCGAATTAGGCGAGGTGCCGCCTCTGGCTGCGCTGTCCGGCCCGAACATCGCGCGAGAGGTTGCGCTGGAGCTACCTGCAACGACGGTTGTCGCCGGGCGTGAGGCGTCGGTGACCGGCGCTCTTCGCGAGATGCTGATGACGCCTGGCTTTCGCGTGTACACCAGCTCCGACATCGTGGGGGTGGAGTTGGGCGGGGCGCTGAAGAACGTCATCGCCGTTGGTGTGGGGATTGGGGATGGGCTCAACCTCGGTGAGAACGGACGGGCGGCTCTAGCGACGCGCGGCCTGGCCGAGATCACGCGGCTCGGGGTAGCGCTAGGAGCGACGCCACTAACATTCACCGGCTTGGCCGGCCTGGGCGATCTCATCTTGACGTGTACGAGCCAGCGGTCCCGGAACCGCTACGTCGGAGAGCAGCTGGGCAAAGGCCGTCAGCTGGACGCGATCCTCGGGGAGATGGTGCACGTGGCCGAGGGGGTCGACACGACACGGGTGGTCCGCGCCTTGGCTCGCCGCTACGGCGTCGACATGCCGATCGTCGACGCGATCTATCGGATCCTCTTCGAAGGTGAGCGTCCTAGGGACGCCGTGCGTTCTCTGATGACACGCGCGGCCCAGGACGAACTTACGGGCCAGCCGCCTCTTTAGAGCTCGTTCACGCGCGCCTTTAGGCCTGGAAGCCAGTGGTTGTAGCCGCCCCTACACTGAGTAAGGCAATACAGCAGGTATTTCTGGCACGCGCGTCCCAAACTTGCCGGAGGTTGCGTCGGTGGAAACTGTGTCTAATCAACCGGCCAAGACCGAAATCGACTTCGAGCGAGTGTTCGACGCGCTGATTGAGCCGAGCGCGTCGCTGGAAGACGATGCTCTCGAAGCCCTCAACGCACTGGGGCCGGAGATGCGTGCGCGTCTCGCGGCGGCGTTGCAAGCCCTCGATTCAGCCGCGCGTTTCAGCGTGTTGGCTCGCTTGATCGACGTGGCTGAGGAGCACGTGACTCTTGATTACGGATCGGTCTGCCTCGATTTCCTGTCCGACTCAGACGCAAGCGTGCGGGCGCTGGCTGTGAGCGGGTTGTCTGACGTGGAGGATCGTGAAGCACTTGTGCGATTGCTGGAGGTTGCGCGTGATGATTCCGACGAGTTGGTACGTGTCGAGGCGACCGATGCGCTCCGGCTCTGGGTACTGCGCGCGGAGTTCGGCCGACTGATGGGAGAGGACCGCGCGGCGCTGATTGAGATGCTGCGGGGACTTGCAGAAGATGGTGGCGAGGCGGCGTCCGTGCGCGGAAACGCCGTCGAAAGCCTGGGCCCACTCAGTGAGGAGTGGGTGAGGGAGCTGATCCACGAATCGTTTGCGAACGAGGATCAGACGCTGCGGTTGGGGGCGCTACGTGCGATGGGGTGGAGCGCGGACTCGTATTGGCTGCCGACGGTGTTGGATTCAGCTGAGGCGCTGGACGATGAGGAACGATCGGCCGCTGCATTCGCTGCAGGTGAGATCGAAGATGAGGACGCGGTACCGACGCTGCAAGACCTGCTGGAAGACGAGAGTTTGGAAGTGGTGCTGACGGCGGTTGCGGCGTTGGGGGAGATCGGGGGGGCGCTGGCGCTGGAAGCGCTTGAAAGTGTCCGTACGCATCCTGAAGTTGCAGTCCGGGATGCGTCGCAGGCGGCGGGTCAAACCGCGGCACTGATCGACGATCCGATGGCCGCATCAGAGATGAGCCTCTAGGGCGCAGATGAAGAGGAAGAACCGGTTCGAGACGCGTGAGGCGGTTTCCGCTGGTGGGGTGGTGTATCGACGGAGTGACACGGGCGTGGAGGTGGTGCTTGTCGAAACGCCGGGGGGTCAATGGGGCCTGCCCAAGGGCACACCGGACGGCGACGAGGAACTTGAGGAGACGGCACTGCGGGAGGTGTTGGAGGAGACGGGTCTGGAGATTTCGCGGGAGGGGAAGGTCGGGACGATCGAGTACTGGTTCGTGCGGTCTGAGGAGGGGCAGCGTGTGCACAAGTTCGTACACTTCTGGCTCATGCGGCCCACCGGCGGCTGCACCGCCAATCACGACGCTGAGCACATCTCCGTGCGTTGGTTCTCGATAAAAGCCGCTCTGGAGCGGGCTACGCACAAGAATACGGAGATGATTCTGCGCAAGGCAGAGACGCTGTTGGATGGTGGTGTAGCAGACGCCGGGGGGAACCCTTGATGACCACTCACCAAAGTGAGGTGCGCGAACAGGCGCCGCACGAACGCGAGCTGGCTCGCGGGTCGCGGGTGGTATTGCGTTCGAAGCGGTTGTCGGATGCGCCTCAAGACTATGCTTGGCGTCGCGATCATGATCTGGCTCGCTATGACGCGAGTCCGCCACTCCGCGGGAGCTATCCGGAGTTTTTGGCGGCCTACACGGAAGAGCTATTGCACCCGCCGACCTATCGACGGGTGGTAGCCGTAGATGACCTCATAGGTCAGCACATCGGCAACGAGATGTATTACAACATCGACCTAGCCCGTCGCGAAGCCGAGGTGGGAATCACGATCGGGGAGCCCGCCTATTGGGGGAGGGGCTACGGCAGCGAGGCCGTTGAGCTACTCATCGACCATGTGTTCACTAATACATCCCTAACGCGGTTATACCTCCACACGCTGGATTGGAATTTGCGGGCGCAGCGCAGCTTTGCGCGAGCCGGCTTCCGTGATTGCGGGCGGGCACGGCGTAGCGGGCACTTCTTCCACGTCATGGAAGTGCGCAGAGAGTGGCGTTGGCGTGAGGACTACGCGGGCCGAGCCGCGCAACGTCGCTAGAGCAGCGGGCTAAGAGCGAGAGGGCAGCGCGACGACAGCGCTGCCGGGGGTGGTCTTTTCACCCGACTCGGTCTCGCTCCAGATCTCCAACTCCACGATGTGTTCCCCATTGGCTTCACGCGTGCCCGTAACGCGCCCCTTCACGGTGAACTCGTGGTTGGGGTAGTCCTGGCCGCGGAACGAGCAAGAGATGCGCTTCACGGTGGCCTGCGGGCCCGCCCAGGTGGCGACCATGCGGCTTAGTAGTGCGTGCTTTAGCGGTCCGTGCATGAGCACGGCAGGGGTACCTGTGCTGACGGCGAAGTCTTTGTCGTAGTGGACCGGGTAGAAGTCGCCGACGGCAGCGGCCCACTGCACCAGCTGCGTGGTGGTGGGGTGCTCGGTCATTTCGGGCAGAAGGTCGCCCTCGCCCACGTCCTCGAAGAAGATCTGGTCAGCCATTGCTACGTCCCTTCGACCGGCGTGAAGCCAATTAGCGTGAAGCGGTAGATAGCGACAGGCTTGTCGGCGCGCTTGAAGGTGGTGGCGGTGGTCTGGATGACCATGGGGCCGTCCAGTCCTTTGGAATAGCGCTCACGGATGTCCTCCAGCTTGGTGCGGGAAACGAGGACGTCGCCGGCGCAGATGTCGGAGTCGATGTACTCAAGGTCCAGGGAGCCGGCAAGCAGCTCGGTGTGGACGGACTGTGCGGGGGAGAAGGGGTGGTTGATGCGCGAGTTCGGATCGAAGGGCCAGCTCATGATGTGGTCGGTCTTCTCGGGGTCGAATACCGGGAAGCCGAGGTGGCCTAGCGGGGCGGGGAGGTCGCGGTAGCCCTGGCACTTTGCCTCTTCCACGTCGAAGTAGATGCGGTCGGTGTAGCGGGTGGCGCGTGCGAAGGCGCGCACGCCGGGGCGCGTCACTTCGTGAGTGCAGGGGGCACTTTCCGTGCCGACCAGCGCCAGAATTTCGTCAGTGAGGACCGATTCGAAGGCTGGCGTGTCAGGTGCCATGGGATGCCTCCTGTGGCTAGGCGCGCGAAGGGAGGGTGACAGTTGCAGAGCCGGGCGTGGTGTTTTTGCCCTCCGCGTCCTCCACCCAAATCTCGACCTCGACGATGTTGCGCTCGCCCTCTTGGTACTTCTTGGTGACCTTGCCTTTCTGAGTGAGGCGTTGGTTGGGTAGGTCCATCCCCCGGTACGAGCAAGCGAAGCGCTTGATGCGGCCGGCTGGTGCGACCCATTCGTGCAGAAGCTCGCCTAGGAAGGCGTGCTTGAGCGCGCCGTGCACGATGGTTCCGGGCAGACCGTTGCGCTTAGCGAACTCGGCGTCGTAGTGAATCTGGTAGAAATCGCTGGAGCCGGCCGCCCAGTGCACGAGTTGGAGGCTGTCCGGCTCTTTCACTAGCGTCGGAATTTCGCTCCCGACCTCAACGTCCTCGAAATAGATTTGATTAGCCATGTGGTGCCTCAGCTGCCGTAGGCGATGGATGTGCCGCGCATGATAGCGACCACTGCATCGTCCTGATTGCGGAACGTGGTAGCGGTGACGCTGATGACCATCGGCCCGCCGAGCGCCTTGGAGTAACGCTCGTTGAGGTTCTCGAACTTCATGCGGACGGTGAGTACGTCGCCGGCGCAGATGTCTTCGTCAAAGTATTCGATGTCGGTGCCGCCGTTGAGGGTGTTCTTATAAGGCAGGTTGAGGCGGGGCGCGAACCCCTCCTGGCGGCCCCAGGTGCGGTCGCGCGTGTTGGGGTCGAAGACGGCGGTGCCGAGGTAGGCGGGGGGCGC
>Ga0315336_1004677_pt1 | contig 15858 bp, 15 predicted proteins | sample ASW5metaG_FD_204512 | JGI IMG/M metagenome (GOLD analysis project Ga0315336, IMG submission 204512) | Ammonia-oxidizing marine archaeal communities from Monterey Bay, California, United States - ASW #5 | ecosystem: Environmental > Aquatic > Marine > Intertidal zone | place: USA: California...
AGCCGAGCTGGGCAATTAACTTATCGAATGAAGGTATAGTTTGTATCATCGTTCTTAGCTGCTGTTGCAACGAAGTTTAGGCAAGATATGCGTGGCGTCACCTGTACGGACTAGTTTCCATGTAGTCATGTGTGGCCTGTTGATGCGGTGCTCATGACCGCTTGCCCCCTGGATCGTGCCCGTGGTCGTAGTCGTGATGATCCGCGTGATCGGACTCAAGACTCGTCAGCCTCGAAAAGACTCGCGACATCCCCCACCTCTTCGAGCATCCATAGTCGGCTGAGCACTTGCTCGGCGCGTTGTTCGTCGAGCGAGCAAAACGCACCCTGGTAGAACTTGTGGAACAATTCGATCTGGATGAGCGCCTTCTGCGGCGCTCCCTTGGCGACCTCCGTCCTCATCTCAATGACGCGCCCGTTATCGAGGGTCACCCGGACGATCGTCCACGCGCGCGCATGGCCCAGGTCAACGAGTTCGGGATCCACGGTGGCGTGAACGCGCGGCATGAAATCGTGCAACGCTTTCCGTTTCGTAAGCCGGTCGAAGTCGTTCGGAGCGACGACCCCATCGCAGGCTGCGAGCGCCAGCGCGAACGGCAGATTGCGGCGGAGTTCGGCAACGGTGGTCGGCAGGGTCAGCGACAACACTTCCGCCATGACGCGCGTGATCCCAACCTCGACCCGCTTGATATCTTTGGGACGAAGGCCATGCAAATTGACGATGGCGAGCATGAGGTCGATAGCCGGGTGAGAGAGGGGATGGGAGGGGTAGATCCTGATGGCGAAGCCGGGATCCAGGATGTAGTGCTCCGTCGCCGAGCTCTTTCTGATTGGCGATCCCAGCAGCGTTGCGAGAACCGGCGAGGCCGTCGTCGTTCCCGAAAGCGTCGCCAGAACCGACGGGAATCGCAGGGCCGAGACATCGATGGTCATGCCCTCGGCGGCAAGGAGGGCCGCCTCGACGGCCATCCGGGCCGACTGCGCGTCGCGGAGAGTGGCGTTCAGCGGGGCCTCGACGGCATGGCCGTCGCGCGCCGTCGTGCTTTCCCAAATCGATAGTGCCGAGCGCACCGCCTTGGGCCGTAATTCGAGAAGTTTGGCCGCGGCGAGCAGTGCCCCGATGCCGCCAAACGTGGCGGTCGGTGGGAGCCCATCGAGCAGCAGTTTCGAATCAACGCTGTCGGCGAGACGGGCGGCGACTTCGACCCCGGCGAGATAAGCGGTCAAAAGAGCCTCGCCGGATACGTTCCGCGATTGGCCGATGGCGAGCGCCGCCGCCAGTACCGGCGCCGTCGGGTGGGTGAGCAGACCGTAGGTCGATGTTTCGGTCGCTTGCACGTCATCATAGTCATAGACCCGGGCGCTGTAGGTGTTGGCAAAGGCCGCCAACGCGGGATCCCACGTTCCCTCGATTCCGATCACTTCCGACCCCGAACCGGGATCGACGGCGAAAAGGCGGCAGTGGAGGGTGCGGGCCGAGGGCGATGCCGCGCCGGCCAACATGACGCCGACGCTATCGATGATGTGGATCTTTGCGAGTGCCCGAACGCGCTCCGGGATGCGTTTAAAGCGTGCCCGCCGGGTGAACGACACGAGCTGGTCGACAATGTCCCGTTGTCTTTTCACCGGATGTCGCCCCCCCCACTACGCGCTGGTTGGGCCGAGCCTCGCGGCGCGCGGAATTCAAAATAGATCACAATGGTTTAAGTGTTTTAAAGGTCTATAATTAGTTGCTTTTCCTGCCGTTCATCGAGAAACGCGATGATGGCCTGTTTGGCGATCAGTTGGGAGACGACCTTCCCGGGTTGGCCCTCAATCCCGTTCTCGACAACCCGATCTGCGAAATTTTGTGCCACTCCGCTGTCCAGTGTCCACGATAATCCATCATCCGGCTCGTTGTCAGATGCCGTGACGCCACGGTATGCGGTCACTCGACCCGGCAGGTCCGCAAGCGTGCTTCGCTCCTGTTGATCCATGAGTGTTTCGGGAGATGCTCGTCGAAACCAAGACAGAATTTGGTCGCTCGAATAATCGCCAAGAATTGATCCACTATGGCCATAAATCCACACCAGCCGAAGGATTGCACCGATGACCAATGGCCCAGCAGGGATTTCTTCGCAACACAGCCAGGTTAAATCGCGGCGCCCCTGTTTGGTGAGCGATAGTCCCAAGTCCTTTGCAACACCGGCTAACTTGGGTGAGTCTTCTCCGTCGGCGAGGCTCGATAGCAGAGACCGGGCCATCCCCTCAACATTACGTTTATTATTTTTCACCAGGCCACGCCAGCCCTTGATCTTGGTGACATCGAATTGACCCGTGGCTTGATCGGTTGCTGCTGATAGGTCTTCTGCACTGACAAACGAAAGACCAATCGGCATCGAAGGAGCAAGCATTTCGATCCAACGGTCAGTGTTGATAGGCGTCACGGCCGATCAACCCGATGTCGTTCCCGCAACCTCGAAGCACTCGACCCGCCGTATTCGAACAATCCCCATGTGGAGATGAACTCGTGGAACTCTTCGAGTTCGTCGTCACCGATTTCGACAACGTCGCCGTCAGCGGCTGATGGTTCCCCGGGTTGCTGTTCACGGAATTCGTTCACAACGATCGCGGCATAGGGATGCTGAGCCGAACGAAGGTCGGTGAAAATGCCCCACCATTCGATTTGCGAGAAATCGCGGAGTATCTCGTTGACCTCGATGCGTCCTGCTTCCCCATCCATCTCATCGGTCCGCACACGCCCTATAACCTCGCGGACCTTTTCCGTGACCTCGAAAGCATTCGAGCCTGCCAGGCCATGGGGGGCAAAACAAAGGTCCTCTGCTACAAACTCAAGAAGGTCGTTGCGGGTCTCAAACCAGAGGAACACCCCTACGCTACCACCAATAGCAGCCGGTACACCAAATGTGAACATACCCCAAGTCGACGAATTCGGTATGCGTTCGTTGGCGTCCCTACTGGCCTGTTCCGCCGCCTCAAACCGCTTCTCGTATTTGTCTTTAGACATCAACGTCCCTTATTGATTCTTTGATGTGCACAAACACATCGGTATACACAACCACCGGGAAAGAAAAATACATCAAAAATACATCGAGGTGTCGCTTGACCCCCTTTATGGCCTTGATATAGAGACATCTATCCGTTTCTAGTGCAAGTGAGAAGCGGATGCGCGGGTCATATAACCCCATCCGGCCATAGCCAAAACGGCGGTGAAACTTGGCGAAACCGAAATTCTTGGGCGTGGCGAGTCGATGGGTACGTGAACCCGCCGGGTTGAGGAGGGGACAATGTTTCGTGGTATTTTGTTCGCGGCGGTGTGCGCTGGCCTGATATGGGGGAATCCAGCGACGGCACAGGGTCTTGATGGAAATAAGCTGCTGAGAATCTGTAAAGCCCGCCAGATTAGCAGTTCGTCCGTCCGCGCTATCCGAGAGGAGGCTTTCTGCTTGGGTTATGTCGCGGCGATCTCGCACGTTCTGCTAGGCGGGGATGAAATCAATGGGATTTCAGCCTGCCCCCCGCCCGAGGCGGATGGAATGCAATTAATAGAGGTGGCCATTGAGTGGTTGGAGGAAAATTCATCTCGGCGTCATTATTGGGGAAAACGCTTGGTCGCTCTTGCCCTCTCCGAACAGTTCCGCTGCATTCAGGATATAGAGCGCCCTGCTGAAGCCGAAGACCGATAATCGCCCTGATCATGGATTTTGCAGATCGCAGCGAATGGCTCTTGCGGTTCACCTGATCTCGAACCTCGCCGCTAGGCGCTTACGCTCTGATCTCGCCATGGCCCCGCGGCGCGCGGACGGGTGGTAAATTATTTTGTTTGTAATTCGCAATACCTATTGAAATTTGCAATTAAACGTGGTCTAGTTTCCGAGCGTAAAAGTCTGCCCATAAATTTTCTTTATAAATTTTTTTTAGGAAATTTTTTCTAGGGAGGTAGTAATGGGCGCCGGGGAATTCTCGGGTAAGTTCGCGAAAACCGTAGACTCTTTTGCTCGTCAGAGCTTCGATCCAACCAATCTCAATCGCCTGGCGGAAGATGCGTTCCTCTGGATTGTTGGTTTAATGGCCGCTTTCTTGGCGGTCCACTTCGTGTTTTTTGCATTGTCCGGCCTGAAGGGTGCTCACTCGGAGGAAGGTATGTCTTTAGAAAACGCGCAGTTCAAGCGTCGCAGTACGGCCAAGATCGTATATCATTGGGTGAACTTCGCCGCTATCGCGTTGCTCCTCGTCACCGGTCTTCTCATCTTTTACGGCGATCCGGATACGGCTGGCCTCTTCGAGTGGCACCTTTGGGGTGCGTGGATCTTTCTTGGCGCGCTGGCGTTTCATATCTGGAACGACACGATTAGATTTAAGCATTTCCATCGCATGTTGTTTACGGGCCAGGACCTGAGCGACGCGATGGCGCGAATTCTTCCGGGCGGCGGTGGAGGGGAGCAAAAGCACCCATTTTATAAGGTCGAGCAAATAGCCTATCACTGGATTCTGGCGGCGGTTGTCCTCGGCCTGGTGATCACCGGGTTCACCCTTTGGGAGCCGGCGCGGATTTACGTTGGGGCCATCTGGATGCCCTGGGGTTGGGACGGAGTGTTCTTCGCCCGGGTGCTCCATCAGATATTCACATTCCTCCTGCTGGCGATGATTCTGGGGCACGTTTATTTCGCGGTGGCCGTCCCGAAGAATTGGTATGTGCTGAAGTCGATCTTCACCGGTCGGATGAGCCTTTCTTCGTACGTTAAACAACACCAGGGTTCACCGGAGTTCGAGTCGCGGGTGAAGGATCTGGAGGCCGGCCAAGAACAGAGCGCCCCCGCCGGTGAATAGACCGCGAATGTGATCAAGATTTAAGGAGTTCAGAGGAAGATCAGAACGACCATTTAAGGGAGTGACGGACGTGACAGATCAAGTATTGCACGAAGTCGTGCTGGATGACGATGCCCCAGTCGATGAAATTACTGAGGCTACTCGGCGGAGCTTTCTGCAAGGAATCACGGGTGCCGGCGTCGCCGGAGTGGGCGCGGCGTTGTTCGGCGGCGGGTCGGTCCTATCGACCTTCGTGTCGGCACGTCCCGCGATGGCGGCGCCGTCGGGGTATCTCGTTATGGATCCGGCGCTGTGCACCGGGTGCCGTACCTGCATGGTGGCGTGCTCGACCTACAACAACAACGGCGAGGCGAGCATGGAGCTCGCCCGTATCTTTGTGCCGCGCAATCCCACCCACTCCACGTGGGAGCGGGATAAGCCCGTAAACTACGAACCGCGGCCGTGTCTGCAGTGTGACGACGCTCCGTGCGTGAATGTGTGCCCGGTCGGCGCCATCCAGACCGACCACAAGTCTGGCACCAACGCCCGCGTGATCGACCAGCACGCCTGTATCGGGTGCCGGCGGTGCATCGACGCCTGCGAGTCCGCCTATGAAATTCCCCGAATTCAGTTCGATGAAGCGCGGAACAAGGCGAACAAATGCCACCTTTGCGGCGGCAATCCGCAATGCGTCAATTGGTGCCCGAATCACGCAATCAACTTCGTCAGCACCGACGAGTTTACGCCGCGGACCAAGCGTTCCCAGGGCCGCACTGTCAACATCGAGAACGATTACCGTATTGTCCGCAACGAAGACAGAATTCTGGAACTTGGATATCCGCAGGAACCATAAATCAGGACTGGATCATAGGGAAAACCGGGTCACAGGACAAAAAGCGAGGAATTTAGAATGGCAAAGGGACTCAGCGGCTACACGGGGCGGCTCCTGCACATCGATTTGACGACCGGCAAGATAGAGACGTTCGGAACGGAGCCTTATGTCGAGCGCTTCCTTGGCGGACGCGGTATCATGGCGAAACTTCACTGGGACACGATCAACCACAAACCGAAACGGGTGGCGGCGTTCGATGCCGAAAACCCGTTCGTGATCATGACGGGACCGCTGACCGGCAGCTTGGCTCCGACTTCGGGACGGACCGAATGCAGCACCATTTCGCCGATGACCTACCCGGACGAGTGCTATATGCCATCGTCGTTCGGACTGCACTTCGGGCCCGAACTCAAGTTCGCGGGCTATGACGGCATGGTGATCATCGGCAAGGCCGATCGCCCGGTCTGGATTTTGATCAACGACAAGAAGGTACAGATCCGCGACGGGCGCCACTTGTGGGGCCTCGACATGATGGACGCCCAGGAGAGCATCTGGAAGGAGCTCTCCGACCGGTATCGCAACACCCAAATCCTGGCCACCGGACCCGCCGGCGAGAACCTGGTCCGTTCCGCGGCCATCATGCACGGCACCTCCGCCGGCGCGGGCCAGGGTGGCTTTGGCGCGGTGTGGGGCTCGAAGAACCTCAAGGCCGTCGCGGTGCGCGGCACGGGCTCGGTCAAGGCGGGCAATCCCGAGGCCCTGATGAAGATTTCGAAGGAGGCCCATCGCCTCATCTACCGCCCCGATGAGCGCCCCGAGTCTTGGAAAAACGTCTCGGCGTTTCATCGCGTCGGATGGTCTTTCTACCAGAAGCAGGGACTGAAGGGCTGGGAGTGGCTCAAGAAGAATACCTCCAAGGCCGAGGCATGTTTCGGCTGTCCGCTCGCCTGTCACATCTTCGTTGAGATTCCGGACAAAAAGGGCCGGATGACGGCAGGCAAATGCAACCAGATGAGTTGGTACCTGAAAAGCGTGGTGGCGCGACATGGAAAGCCCACGGACGACTACTGGAGGGCATCACAGATGGGCGATGCGCTTGGCATGAACGCGTTCGAGATGATCGGCAATATACCGTGGCTGGCCAAATGCGCGAAGGAAGGCATCCTGACCGATAAGGAAATTGGTCTCAAGATGGCGGACATCGGCACGCTCGATTTTGCCGAGAAACTGGTCGACATGATCACCTACCGAAAGGGATTCGGAGACATCCTCGCCGAGGGAGCGCCCCGGGCCGCGGATATCATCGGCAAGGGCCAGCATTTGCTGCCGCACTTCAATCGCGGGTTCGCGCAGCATTGGAATCCTTGGGCCTGGTCGCCGATTGCGTTGTTCTGGGCGACCGACAACCGCCACCCGCAAACCCCCATCCACCAGCTCTACTGGACCTTCCGCATGATGACCAAGGGGACCTATCCAAAGTCCGGGTGGTTGAAGGAAAAAGAAGTTGCGCATATTGCGAAGGAGCTGTTCGGGACGACCAAGGCGATCGATTACAGTGACGAGAATTACTTCGATCCCATCCACGCGAAGACCGCCAAATGGGCGCAAGACGGGGATATCGGGATGAAGCGTTCGACGATCCTGTGCGATTATGGCCCGTTCCCGATCTATGCAAGCTGGTTCGTGGGTAAGGAGAAAAAGTTCCGGCCAGAACATCCGTCCCCCGAGCTCGAGCCGCTCATGGTCAACGCCGCGACAGGGCGCGAGCTGATCGCCGACGGCAACCACGGGATGAAGATGGGCGAGCGCTTCTGGAACCTGGAGCGCGCGATCGCGATGCGCGAAGGTCGGACGAGCAAGGACGACAAGCTGGCGGATTACATGCACAAGAAAAAGAAGAAGGGAACGGTCACCGGCCCCGGCGGCAAGACGATCAAGATAAACCGAACGATCGATCGCGCCGGGTTTGAGGGTCTGAAGATAGCCTATTACAAAGAACGCGGTTGGGACGTTACCACCGGGCACCCGACGCGCAAGACGCTGGAGAGACTCGACCTCAAGGACGTGGCCGACCAGCTCGACAAAGAGAACCTTCTGCCCAAGGCCTAAGTAAAACGCGGAGAAAAATCATGGGTCGAAATCCTTACGAAAGCGTGCATCCGAAGGAATCGCTGAGTGTCGAAATCAATTTCCGCAGTTTCCTCGCCGGTGAAGGCGATGACTTCTTTGAGCCGGTTCCGGTCGAGGATATGGTGGATTTTGCCTCTGTGGGATCGCCGATCACCATACCGGAGGGCGCCCCGTATTCGAAGGGCGAGCTGAAGAAGATCGCAAAGGCCATCCGAAAAGGCGGCGGTACGCTCACTGTCCTTGAAGCGGCCAACTATCCGGCCGACGTTTTGGAGAAGCTCGAAAAAGAGGCACCGGGTCAAGTAAGGCTCGCCTAGCGACAATTAGAGCTCCCCTGCGGGCTCGTCCACCTCGGCCAGAGTTCTTGGCCGAACGCCCGTTTCGGGTCTTTGGCGGTCATCGCCTAACTCTGCGAACAAGCGGCGTTCTCAGAGTTCTTGAACGACCGGAGCCGCCTCAAGAAACGTGCCGGGTTTTCTGCAGGGTTTCTTCTAAGCGAAAATTTTCGCCGATGGCATGAAAACGAGATTGAAGAGTGGGTTAGCCACCGCTGATCCCCCTTAAATCGCCAGCCTATCTGTTTGTTCCTTTATCCCGGAATGCTTAAACTGGCCTATGCCTGCGCTGCCCGCCAATTCTCCTGCCCACCGTATTCTCAATGACGTGTTTGGTTATTCTTCGTTCCGAACGGGGCAGGAAGAGGTCATAAACAATATCCTGGACGGCATTAGCGTCCTCACCGTCATGCCCACGGGATCGGGCAAGTCCCTGTGCTTTCAAATCCCGGCCCTGGTCCGGGTTGGCCTGACCGTTGTCGTCTCGCCGCTGGTCGCCCTGATGGAGGATCAGGTGGCGGCGCTCAAGCTGGACGGTGTTGCCGCCGAGACCATCAATTCGTCTCGCGAACGCGAAACAAACATCGATACCTGGCAGCGTGTCGCGGCGGGCGCGGTCCGCCTGCTCTACATCTCGCCCGAACGGCTGATGACGGGCCGTATGCTGGCGGCGCTGCAGCGGCTGCAGGTGGTACAGATCGCCATTGATGAGGCCCATTGCATTTCGCGCTGGGGACCGTCTTTCCGGCCCGATTACGAAGACTTAGCCCGGTTGGGTGAACTGTTTCCAGGCGTCCCGCTGGCGGCATTTACGGCTACCGCCGACGAGGCGACGCGTCTGGATATCTCGGAAAAACTCTTCAACGGCCGGGGCCGTACCGTCGTCACCGGATTCGACCGACCCAATATCCGCCTCGCCGTGGAAACGCGGCTCGACTGGAAGCGCCAGCTTCTCGATTTCGTCCGGGCCCGGCCAGGCGCAAGCGGTATCGTCTATTGCCTGTCGCGCAAAAAGACGGAAGCGGCGTCAGCCCTGCTGGTCAAAAACAGCATCCCGGCGCTGCCCTATCACGCCGGGCTGGACAGCGCCCAGCGCACGGCCAACCAGGACACCTTCATGAACGAGGCGGGCGTTGTCATGGTCGCCACCATCGCCTTCGGCATGGGCATCGACAAGCCTGACGTGCGGTACGTCTTTCACGCCAACCTGCCCAGCAACATGGAAGCCTATTATCAGGAACTGGGCCGCGCCGGGCGTGATGGCGAGCCTGCCGATGCCTTCATGCTGTACGGCCTCGACGATATTCGCCAGCGCCGCATATTTATCGAGGACGCCGACGGCGGCGATGACCACAAACGCCGCGAACACAAGCGCCTCGATGCCCTGATTTCCTATTGTGAGGCGCCCCGGTGCCGGCGGCGCGCGCTGCTGTCTTATTTCAGCGAAACGGTGGAAACCTGTGGCAACTGCGATATTTGCATTGACCCGCCGGTCCTGGAGGACGGCACGGCACTTGCCAAAGGAGCGCTCGGCACAATCGTACAAACCGGCCAGCGGTTCGGCGCCGTCCATGTCATTGACGTGTTGCTGGGCGCCGATACGGAAAAAATCCGCAGCTTCGGACATGCCCGCTTGCCCGCTTACGGCCAAGGTGAGGGCGAAACCAAAGACACTTGGCGTTCGATCTTGCGCCAGTTAGTGGCCTCCGGTTTTCTCAGCCTCGACATCTCTGGGTACGGCGGCCTTAGCTTGACCCCGGACGGCCAATCACTGCTTGAGGACGGCGGCGAATTTCGCTTTCGCCGCGATGCTGTCCGCCCAAAAGGCGGAACCACCAGGGCGGCGGGCAAGGCTGCACCGGCGCACGACGATCTTTCTGAATCCGATGGCGACCTGTTCGTCGCGCTCAAGGACTTGCGAATGGACTTGGCGAAGGAACGGGGCGTTCCGGCGTATGTTATCTTTTCCGACCGTTCCCTGATCGATATGGCCACCAGCAAGCCAGTGGACGATATCGAGTTCGCCGGGGTATTTGGGGTCGGCGAGGTCAAGCTCAGGGACTTCTGCCAGCCTTTTCTGGCTGTGATCGCCGAATTCACGGAATAGCCCAATTCCTATCGCCCTTTCTTCACTCCGAAAGCCAGATAGTTAACGGCGAGATCGTGGCTCAAACGCCAATCGCCTTCGACGGGGTTGTAGGTCATGCCTTTCAGGTCGGTAATCTCGACGCCGTGGGGCTCAAGCCCGGCGGCCAATTCAGACGGGCGCACGAACTTTCTCCAGTCGTGGGTTCCGGGCGGCAGAGCATTGGGGAGTTGCTAAAAGAGAAGGAGTATAAAGTTGAATATACCCCGAAGACGGCTGACGGTGGTGTGGACTTGTATATCAAAAAAGGAAAACCAAAAGCCGCCGTTCAATGCAAGAGATACAAAACACGAGTAGCCGCGGGACATATGCGGGAGTTCGTTGGTGCTATGAATGACAAGGGATATGAAGAGGGGTTTTTTATTGCAACAAAAGGCGTGACAGAACCAGCAATGAAACTTGCAAAAAGCAATAATATTAAGGTCGTAACATTAAAGGAAATAATCGACCTAACAGATGGGCGTAGAAAAGCTCTTTAGATAGGCAAGCTGAGCAAGGCACACACAAGGCACATGAAATTACTATTTTTAATAATTTCAATGACTTAAAGCGTAAATATTCACCCTCATAACCTGAAGGTCGTAGGTTCAAATCCTACCCCCGCAACCAACGTTACTTGCACCCCCGTTTCCTTGGAGCGGGGGTGTTCGTTTGTAAGGTTGATGAGGGCTGCAAGTTCGCCGAACAGCTCGATCTTGAGGTTTCCATCATCAGGAACGAGGCGTACTTCCTCGATGAGTGTTCTGATGGCTTCGGTAGCTTCAGTCCGGTTGCTTTCCTCGTTGGGCAAATCCGTTAATTTGGCAACCTTACCGCGGTCGGCGGGCGCGTTCAGCACGCACGCCGTTATTCTCAGCCATGACACGGCGCCGGCTCACCGACTGCCTGACCTAGACGCGGTTCCATAGATCCTGGTTAATGATCCGAAGGTGCGGAACGTCTTCCCTGATCGCATCAATACGTGCCAGCCCTTGACCGACAAGCACCTCAACCTGACGCAATTTTGTAACGATCTCTTCCGGACGATGTCTTTTGATACCCATTATTTGGTCCTCCTTTACTAACTATTAAGGGTGGACCACTCAATGGGGGCCGACCACTAGAAGCGGGCATTGGGGTGCGCTATGAAATTCCAAAATTTTCCAAATATATGGCTGTACAAAAGCAATTCAAACTCGCACCATTTCTTAATTACTCTTGGCTAATGGCGGTTCTAAATGGATTAGGCCTTGCCCCTATTTTGGCTCTTCTTTACCGTGAATATTAACTAATAACAAAATGCTCAATGCTGGATTAATTTGGGAGGAAACAAAATGAGAAAGATCGGTCTATTACTAACGGCCATGGGTCTGTCGCTGGCATTTACGGCTAACCCAGGTTTTGCAAAGAACGACGAACAAAATTTGTCGAAGTTGGGCTCCTTCAAAAGGACGGATTCCGGCCCCATGAAGCGGGTAGCGCAAGGCGGCAAATACGCAGATAACCTGCGCAAGGTTCTACAGAAAATCAAAATGCCTAACGGCTTTAAGATCGAGCTGTTCGCGATCGTGCCCGACGCCCGGCATATGGCTGTCAGCCGTAACAAGGCGACGGTCTGGGTCGGCACCCGCAAGACCACGGTGTGGTCGGTGACTGATAGGGACATGGATAATGTCGCCGACACGGTGGAAGAGTTCAGCCCCAGCGTGAACTTCGATATTCCCAACGGCGTTTGCTACTCCCCCGACGGCATGCTCTTTATCGTTGAACGTAACCGCGTAATGTGGTTCCCGGCGGCGGAATACTTCATGGAAGGCTCCGACACGGTCGCCATTCCAATCGTCAAACAGGGCAATCTGATACCGGCCGACGAGGAATCCTACAACCACACCGCCCGGGTTTGTGTGATCGGCCCCGACAAAAAGCTTTACATCAGTCTTGGCCAGCCCTTCAACGTGTCGCCGCAGGGAAAACAAGAACTCTATGACCGGGTCGGCATCGGCGGCATCATCCGCATGGATCAGAACGGCAAAAACCGTGAAGTCATTGCCACTGGCATCCGTAATTCCGTTGGCCACGCCTTCAACCCCAAGGACGGCAAGCTTTGGTTCACTGACAACCAGGTCGACGGCATGGGCGACGAAACCCCACCCGGTGAACTGAACAAAATGACGAAAGAAGGCATGTGGTACGGCCATCCCTATTACGGTGGCGGGGACACCCGCACCAATGAGTATAAGGACAAGGCCATTCCTAAGGAAAAGGCCAGCCGGTATGTGAAGCCGCAGGTCAACACGATCGCGCATGCCGCTGATCTGGGAATGATGTTCTACACCGGCAATATGTTCCCGGCTAAGTACAAGAATGCCATTTTCAGCGCCCAGCACGGGTCCTGGAACGCGGTTAAGCCTCGTGGCGCCCGCGTCATGGTCACCTATCTTGACAGCAAGGGCAATGCCACCAAGATGGAACCCTTCGCCGAAGGTTGGATGAATGAAAACGGCGTCTATATGGGCCGCCCTGTTGACGTTCAACAGTACGTGGACGGGTCGCTCCTGGTTTCCGATGACAAGGCCGGTGCGATCTACCGCATCACCTATCAAGGAAAATAAGTTCGCATATCAATTCTAAGGGCCGGGCGTGTCGCGTCCGGCCCATTTTTTAATTTCAAGAGACTGGCGGCCATGATCCGAACTACGCCCATTCTTTTCGCTTTAATTACCGGCATGGGAGTTCAGCCCGCAGTCGCCGATATGGCGGTGGGAAAGGCCAAGGCCGAGGTTGCATGTCAGACCTGCCACGGGATCGACGGCAAGGCCACTATACCGACGGCGGCGAATATCAGCGGTCAGCAAAGAGGCTATCTGGTTGCCCAGCTTGAGGCCTACCGTTCGGGGAAACGCCACCATGAGCAAATGAACATTATCTCTAAAATGCTTAGCGATGATGACATCAAAAATCTGGCGGCGTGGTATTCTTCCATCAAGGTTACAATCGAAATGCCGCGTTAATGGCATACTAATGCCCGCAATCTGTGTAGATCAGACACCAACTCTCAGAATGTCCGCTTTCGAGTGTAAAGCGGACATCAATCACCGTGCGGTCAAACGTCCGCTAATAGCCAAAAGCGGACATCCGTTGATGGATTGGAAACCTAGAAGATCGATCGAAGGACGATATAAACCCCGAGCAAGAGCAGTGAAATGAAAAAAACTTTCCTGAAGGCGGTTTCCGACAGTCGTTGACGGACCTTCTGCCCCACCACCATACCGATGAGAGCGGGGATGATGGCGACCGTGGATAGGGCGCCTAGTTCCATCGAGAGAAGCCGGTGGTCGCTTAGGGACACGGCGAGGGCAACCGTCGAAATGGTAAACAAGATTCCCATTGCCTGGATCAACGCGTCACGCGGTAAAGCAAGCGCTTGGAGATAGAGAACCCCCGGCACGACGAATGACCCCGTCATGCCGGTAAGCACGCCGTTTATGCCGCCGATCATGGGGGATAGCCAAATTTCTGATTTTCCGAAGCTTGGGACGCGAGGTTGCACGAGGTTCAGTATCGAATACACTCCGAGCAAGACACCTAGCAATGCCGATAACAGCGCCGTATCAGAGTTCGCCAAGACATGAACACCGAGCCATGTGCCGACGCACACCGCGACCAACAGTGTCCATAGCCGGCGGGCAATCGAAAGGAACTCTTTTCCCGCCATTCCTTGCCATACGTTGGTGACGAAGGACGGCAATAACAGCAAAGCCATTGCCGGCTTTAGGCCGAGGGTTGCCGTTAGGAGGGCGAGTGACACCGTCGGCAAACCAAGGCCGATCACGCCCTTAACAAGTCCCGCGATCAAGAAGGTCAGGCCAATGATTAACAGGTTCTCAGGGGTCCACATTCTGCCCTTGGATAAAGAGAGTTATTATCGCTTTTACAACATACATCCCGGAATGTCCGCTTCGGGTCATAAGCAGACATTTCTGACTGTCGCCAATTATGTCCGCTTTCGGGGGTAGAGCGGACATTCCTTAGTTAACCAATGGGCGCGCTGTGTATTGTTCTGGCTAAAGCTAAAAGGGAAAGGAACGAGAAACGATAAAGGATTTTTTGGCGTCTTAGCGGGATTTGACACCACTCCAACCTCCCGTATGTTCCAGGCGCGATGATCTCACTACCTCAATGGCTTCGTTGGCATTTCGGGGCGCGGGCGACCTAGTGTTCCGCAAAAACTGTTAAAACACATACCGAATCATCTACAAGGTATAGGGCCTACCACGTTCGGCATCTACGCCGGTAACGTTTTTACGCATGGGTTTCAATCGGACTGCGCCTCAAGCAGCCCGCCGGATTAGATTTCTTAGAAGATTCTCCTTTAGGGGCCCGACGATAAAAAAGAGACCACGTATCATGGCTGTGATTAACTTGATATTCAGTCGATGCAATCTATTGGCTGATGTGGTGCCTTGAGCCCACCGCGTGCCGCTGCCAGAATGCTCAGCCGACGAGTAGCTTTAGCCATTGACAGATCGTGAGAGAGGTACGTGACAGACAACCGTTACTCCATCTTCAGCTTGGCACGCAATGCTTTCTCCAATCACCGCAATTGGCCGCGGGCTTGGCGTAGCCCTGAGTTAAAGCCAGCATACGATGTCATCATCGTTGGCGGCGGTGGCCATGGGCTGGCGACGGCTTATTACCTTGCCAAAGAGCACGGCGTCGCCAACGTCGCCGTCGTAGAAAAGGGGTGGATTGGCGGTGGTAACACGGGCCGTAACACTACCATCATTCGCTCCAACTATCTTTGGGACGAAAGCGCGGCCATTTACGAGAAGTCCTTAAAGCTATACGAAGCACTCAGCCGCGAGCTCAATTTTAATCTCATGGTCAGCCAACGCGGCGTCCTAAACCTGGCTCACAATCAACACGACCTTCACGAGATGAGCCGCCGGGTCAACGCTAACCGGCTCAATGGCATCGATTCCGAAATTCTCACGCCGGCCCAACTGAAGGCTATGGTTCCCATCCTCAACGTCTCGCCGGACTCCCGCTATCCAGTTCTCGGCGCGTCGTTGCAGCGACGTGGCGGTGTGGCGCGCCATGATGCCGTAGCATGGGGCTTCGCGCGTGCGGCGGACGCGCGGGGCATCGACATAATTCAGAACTGCGAAGTCACAGGCATCCGACGCGAAGGCAGTTGCGTCACTGGCGTCGAGACGACGAAGGGAGCCATCAAGGCAACAAAGGTTGGTGTCGTGGTGGCGGGACACGCAAGCGTGCTGGCGGCGATGGCAGGCCTAAGGCTGCCTATTGAGAGTCATCCCCTACAGGCTCTTGTTTCCGAACCCCTAAAGCCGTTTCTACACACGGTTGTCATGTCGGGGTCGGTCCACGTCTACGTTAGCCAATCTGACAAGGGTGAGTTAGTCATGGGTGCCGGCATAGATGCTTACAACTCCTACGCTCAGCAAGGGAGCGTCGGGATCATCGAGCACATGCTGGCTGCAGCTATCGAGTTGTTCCCCGTGTTCAGCCGCCTGAGGCTGATGCGCCAATGGGGAGGCATCGTTGATATCTGTCCGGATGCCAGCCCTATCGTCGGCAACACGCCGATCAACGGCCTTTACATAA
>Ga0315336_1004678_pt1 | contig 15855 bp, 11 predicted proteins | sample ASW5metaG_FD_204512 | JGI IMG/M metagenome (GOLD analysis project Ga0315336, IMG submission 204512) | Ammonia-oxidizing marine archaeal communities from Monterey Bay, California, United States - ASW #5 | ecosystem: Environmental > Aquatic > Marine > Intertidal zone | place: USA: California...
TCCGTCCACCAGGCGTACACATCAAAAGTTGCGGGTTCTGAGAGCGTCCGCGCGAAGTGGTAACGTCCGGCGTCTTTGGCGAACAGCGATCCCGAGCCGTACGGCTCGGGTGCGGATGAGGCTTTCCAAAGGCCCTCCGCCGAGGTCCCTGGATCGCCATCGTCAATAATGAAGAGCTCTGAATCGGACGGCGGGTCTGAAGGCGGATCCGGATCCGGATCCGGCGGTGGTGGCTCTGGCGCAGGTTCGTCAGTAGCAACGATGCGGATTGCGTCGGCGCATGTAGATGCCGCACTCGTGACTCTCACCGTTACCTTGACCTGGGAACCGAAAGAGAACCGCCCGAGGAAATTCCACTTCCCTCCGTTCGTGCGCTGGTCTTTCTTGATCGTCGCGGTTCCCCCTGAGTGGACGATATCGTAGGGAACAGCGGTGCTGCGGGACGCCCATTCAGTCCACCAGGCGTACACGTCATAGTCCCCGGCAGCGGCTGTACTGCGCTGGAAGGTGTACGACCCGGTATCCTTGGCATACAGCGAGCTTCCCCCGTAGGGATCCGGGCCGGATGAAAGGGCCCACAATCCCGTCACAGAGGTCCCGGGATCCCCGTTATCGATGATCGTTTCCCCCCCAGAGGTGGGGGGAGGAGGAGGGTCGTCCGACGGCGGAGGCGGGTCGGAACCCCCCGCGGGAACGAGGCGAATCGCGTCCGCGCAGAAAGATGCCAGGCTCGTGACTCTCACCGTCACCTCGACCTGCGAAGCGAAAGAGAACCGCCCAAGAAGATTCCATTTCCCCCCGTTTGTGCGCTGGTCCTTCTCGACCGTCGTCGTCCCCCCTGAATGCGCGATCTCGTAGGGAGCGCGCGAGCTCCTTGACTTTAATTGCGTCCACCAGGCGTACACGTCATAAGTCCGTGGAGTGGAGACGCCGCGGGTAAAGGTGTAGAAGCCGGCTTTCTTGGCATAGAGCGACTGCACCCCGTACGCATCAGATGCGGAGGAGGGCTTCCACAGGCCCCCGGACGAAGTCCCTGGATCGCCGTCGTCAAGGATGATCTCTCCCCCTGTGGGAGGAGGAGCAGGTGGCGGCGGCGGAAGGCTATCGCCTATCGGATTCAGGGAAGCCGCATCTGCGCACGACGAAACGTTTCCACCAACAGCGGTAACGGTCACCGTCGCGGCTCCTGAGAAAGCGTACTCACCTATCGAAACCCAATGACCGCCATTCGTGGTCTGGTCCACGGTCACCTTGGAGTTACCTCCCTGATGCTTGACGGTAATCGGCACCGATTTCGCTCGGTTGGGCCACTGCGTCCACCACACGAGGACCTCATACGTTCCTGGAGTGAAGCCTTCAAAATTGTAGGTGTACGTTGCACCCGTGACCTTCGAGTAAATGGAGTTGAGGCCATAAGATCCTGAAGCGCCAGAAACCTTCCACAAGCCGGAGGAGGAAGTACCGGCCGCGCCATTATCCATAACCAACGCGTCGGCGGAGACAGTCACCGCAAGGTTCGCCGAAGGTAGGAAAACATCCCACGCCCGGAACACCTCATCTGTAGCAGGGTGATGTCCGTCACTGACGCGGACTTCGATCTCCGCTTTGCCGCCCGCCGCGGTCGACGAGGCGTACGCGAAGACGGGGCCGTCTGTCGCCTGTAGAAAGCCGTCGAGGAACCATTGATAAGTCAGGATATCTCCATCGGGATCTGTCGCCTCGACCTGAAAAAAGTGGGACTCACCAGGGTGTAGCCTGAGCGAGGTCTCTGGAAAGCTGGAAGTCACTATAGGAGTCGTGTTTTGAGCTGGCTCCGCCCCGAGGTTGGGACTCACGCGGTCCAGATTGACGGTCCAACCCAGAGCGTAGTCGGTGCTGCCAAGACCCTCGGGCCCCTGCAGTGGTGTACACGTTATTCGGTAGATACCACCCTGAAACCCGTTCTCTGCCAGACTCGGGTCAAAGTCAAAGACACTCTCCATGCCGACCTGACGAACCCCATTAACCTCCCAGCTGAAAATCAGCCGGTCGTTGGCGTCCGGGGCCTCCGACTCCACCTCGAACCGCAGGGCCGTTGCCGAGTCTACGCGGAGGTTTCCCATTGGCCAGGCGCTCGAGATCGAGGGCAACGATTCACTACCGGATTCGGTGACCTCGATCGTCCAGGTGTACTCGACGGTCTCCTCTTCGGAGCGCTCTATCCCGTCCGTGACAACGGCGGTGACCGTGTGGCTCTCGACCGCCAGAGAGGAGGTGTCTAGTTGAGCATCGGGGCCGTTTGGCCCAAACGGGGTACCATCGACCAACCAGAAGTACTCGAGAGAATCGTTAGCGTCCACGTCGGAGGCCACCAGGCTCAAACTCAAAGTTTGACCGCGGGGAACGCTATGACCCCGGGGGGGCAATGCCTGCAAGATCGTCGGTGGGCGGTTCTGAATCGCGTTCTGCGTGAGCTGCAGCTTCCAGGAGACACTCGCACTTCGAGTCCCCTCCGTCAGAATCGCCTCGACCGTGTGCACTCCCGAAGCTCGCCCCTCGGTGTTGAGCCGAAAGACGTCGCTCCCCTCGGCAACGACCGTTCCGTCAACAAGCCAGCTGTACTCCATCGAACCGGGATGACCGTCAGCCCGGAGAAGCACCGCAAAATCTACTGTTTGCCCGATGTTAGCCACAACATCCCGCTCAGGGATGACCTCCTCTACGCTGAGAAGAAAGGCGGGCGCTGTCGGATTTCCAGAACCACCTCCACCTCCACCTCCTCCGCAAGAAGACAATAGAAACGCTGCCGCCACGACGAGCAGCGGCCTGCGCCACGTTGCTACGATAGTTCCACAAAGTTTGCTGTTGCTCGACATGAATTCTTCCTCTGTAAACCTTTGGACCCGCCAGACCGAAGGGTGAGAGCACCGCCTGTGCCAAGAAGTGGAAAAACTCTGTAAGCGCAAGGAAGGGAGCTTCTTACAAATCAACGGTCCGGGTCTGTCCCCAAGCAAGATTCGGACTATACACAGAACCTGTCGTGATACGCAACAGTGCGGCGCATTTATCCGTTCGGCGAGGTGTCGGTCAGGCGAACCGGGAAGCAGCGGGCGCCGGGGGAGTGTCTGGTGGGGAAGGCGACAGTACAGGAAATTGGAAGTCTAGCAGCCCGTTGAAAAAGTCACGTTCTACGACAACCGGCCCCCTTTTGCCCATCGCTGTCGCCCAGCTCTGCGGCGCACATACTCGACGGTACGTACCCTGACACAGGGGGCGATATCGCCTCCGTTTTGCTCCTTGATCTGAACGAGTGAGGCCGACCAAGGAGGGAGGGCGAACGTCTCGGTTGTCGCTACGAAGCACTTTTTCAACGGACTGATAGGAGGCGCCGGAGCGGGCGGGCGTCTGCCTCTACGTTGCGTCGGTATTCGGGGAGCTGCCTCGGCGGCGAATCATTCGAGCTGGAGATCCGGCGAGGACGTAACCGGACTCGAACTTCTTGGTGACGACGGATCCGGCCCCGACGACGGTACCCTCGGCTACATCCTCCAGGACCACCGCCTTGTTTCCGATCCACGTATCGCGTCCGATGCGGATCTTCCGAAGCTCTCCACCCTGAAGCCGGATCGGGATGTCAGTGCGGTCGAAGTGGTGCACGTGGCTGCCGCTGACGATATCGACGTTGCCGCCTAGCAGGACGTCGTCTTCTATCGCCGACAGTCCAATGTTGCAGAACGGACCGACGTAGACATTGTTGCCGATCTCGATTCCACGTTGGCAGAGTAGAGTGCCGAATTCGATGACAAACCCCGCGCTCTTCAAACCCAGCACGACCTTGTAGTATTCGCGGCGCAGGTAAACGCCGGGCATCCCGGGGACCAGGCTCATCCATTGGGAGCCGAACTGAAAGATGAGGTGCCGGCCGTCGATCACCTTCAGCCACAAGATCGGGTAGGCGAAGGGCGCCACCAGGATCCGGCAAAGGACAGACGCGAACAGTTTAGAGACGTGCTTCATGAAGCCACCCGGTAGGATCGAACCCTGATTCAACTGGCAATTATGCCTTCGTGCTCTTCCCCATGCGCAGGAACTCTTTGCTGTCAATGTAGGTCCGGTGCCAGAGCTCCAACATGAGAAGGATCCAAAAGTGGGCCCCGAGATCCACGTGACGGCGTCCGCCCCCCTGCTGAATTCGCCAAAGTGACTCCAGGAACTCCTTCCGGAAGTACCCTCTTCTCGAAAGGGAGCCATCAAAGATGACGTCCTGGATCAGCTGCTGGAGCTCGCCGCGGAACCAAGCGGCGAGAGGAACAGTAAAACCCTGCTTGGGACGATAGAGAACCTCCTTCGGCAAGTGGCGGCCGAGCATCTTCTTGAATATGAATTTAGAGCGCCCTTTACGCAGCTTGACTGCGGCGGGATAGGTGGCGACCAGTTCGACTAGTTTGTGATCGAGGAGCGGTGAACGTACTTCCAGAGAGTGCGCCATACTCATGCGATCCACTTTCACCAGGATGTCGTCTACGAGATAGGATTTATAGTCCACGTGTTGGGCGCGTGTGATGGGGCTAGGATCCCGACAACACTCGTACAGAGACCGGAAAAGTTCACTTGTCCGCAGGTCCTCCGTGAGAAAGGCTCGCATGTCTGCAGTATAGAGCGACGATTTGTCCCGGTGACCGAAATGCGTGAACGTGTTGAAAGCCGCCTCGTCCGGACGAAGGTTGAGGTTCTCGAGAAATGTTCGCCCTCTTGCATAGTGTGGATAGATGGCGCCCAGCGGCAGGAGCAGCTTGCGCAGCGCTGCGGGGATGAGAGACCGTAGCGATTCTTCGCGGGCGATCTGCGCGTATCGGTCGTAGCCCGCAAACATCTCATCGCCACCGTCGCCCGACAGCGCTACCGTGAGCGATTCCCTCGCCGCCTTGCAGAGAAAAAACGTCGGCAGCGCCGAAGAATCGGCGAACGGTTCGTCAAAATGCCAGAGGAGCCGCTCGATGATGGCGGTCGAGCCGGGGCCGACGTCACGCACGTGGTGCTCTGTTCCAAGTAGACTGGCAAGCTTGGCGGCAGAGACGCTCTCGTCGTATTTTGGGTCCTCGAAACGGATGGTTGTGGAGACCAGCTGCTGCTCGAGTTGTGCGGACATTCGTTGCGCGACGGCGCTCGAGTCCACACCGCCACTGAGAAAGACACCCAGTGGAACTTCGCTTTCGAGCCGGATCCGGACGGCCTCGTCGAAGGCCTCGTCGAGCTCGCGCTCGAGCTGGTCCAAAGGCCGCTCAACGGAACTAAAATCGATGCTCCAGTAGCGCCGCAGATCCGTCTTCCCGCCCGAAACCACGAGGGTGTGCCCCGCGGGTAGGCACGCGACACCCTCGAAGGCTGTCAGCGGTGCCGGAACGTAGGCGAGCGACATATAGTGGTGTAGCGCTAGTAGATTTGGCCTCCTCGGGACCTCGGGATACGACAGGATGGCCTTGATCTCCGAGGCGAATACGACCCACCGAGCATTGGCATAATAATAGAGAGGTTTCTTGCCGAGTCGGTCCCGTGCCAACACGAGCCGTTCTTTGTCACGGTCCCAGAGCCCGATGGCGAACATACCTCGCAGGTGCTCCACAAAATCGAGCCCCTCCTCCTCGTACAGGTGGACCAGAACCTCGGTGTCGGTGCTCGTCCTGAACTGGTGCCCTCGGCCAAGGAGCCTTTCTCGCAGCTCGCGATAGTTGTATATCTCGCCGTTGAACGTGACCCAGACCGTTTCTGTCTCGTTGGAAAGGGGCTGGCGACCGTTCGACAGCCCTATAATGCTCAGTCGGCGGTGTCCAAGCCCGATTCGCGGCTCGACATGCGTACCGTCTTGGTCCGGGCCTCGGTGGACGAGCAGGTCCTTCATGGCCTCGATGTGGCCAGCGTGAACTGGTTCGTCTCTGTCAAAGTGGTAGACACCGCAGATTCCGCACATGAGCGTCTGTCTTATCCCCACTGACCGGCGGGCTGCCGATCCGGGTGCTTGCCGGCGACTCGGCCGAAAATTTCGAGGTAACGCTGGCAAATGGTATCGAGAGAGAAGTCTCTCCGGACACGCAAGAGGGCCTTGCTAGCCAGCCTATCGCGTAGATCGGCGTCTCGGAGGACACGCTTCAAGGCTTCGGAAAATTCGGTAACATAATCGGAGTCCGTGGCGTTGCGCAGGTCTCTACAATCCGGCGGGGTTCCCTTTATCAGCACGGCCTCTTGCTCGGTGTCCAGAATCTCGGGAATGCCCCCGACTCCCGTGGACACTATCGGCACTCTCGCAGCCATCGCCTCGAGAAGGGTCATGGGTGTCCCCTCGCTGAGCGATGAGAGGCAGAAAACGTCGAGCGAGGCGAAGATTTCTTCAGTGTTCTGGCGCTGTCCGAGAAAGAGGACGTGATCCTCGAGACCCAGGTGACGCGCCAAGTCCTCCAGGCGCGCACGCTCAGGGCCGCCTCCGACGATCGCCAGGAGGCTTGGACACGACTGCTTGCGAAGCATCGAGAGGGCGTGGAGCAACAGGCTGTGGTTCTTGATCGTGTCGAGCCTACCGACCGTTCCGATGATCTCGGCGTCGATGGGAAGACCGCACCTCTCGCGGAGCTCTTCACGTGGCCTCTGCGAAGCTCGGGTAAATCGTTCTACATCGATGCCGTTGTACAGGACCTCGATGTCACGCCTTCTGAATCTCTCTACTTTCAAGAGACTCTGGCGGACTCCAGCCGAAACGGCAGTGACGTGCTCGGCTTGCCGGCTGAACAGGGCCGTGAAAACTCGCCGTTTCCAGCTCGGTAGGTCGGGGTAGAAACGCCCGTGCTCCGTGAAAACGAGGGGCACGCCACGTCGAAGCTTCGAGAGCGCACCGTAGCAAAAACAGGTGTAATGGTGCGCGTGCACGACGTCGTATGCGGCCTGCTTGACCTGGCGCGCGATCCGTAGCGGCAGCCGCACGTCGAAGCCTGGCCGGCGGCCAAACTCGATGACCACGAATCCCTCCCGACGCAAGTCTTCGCCGAGCTCGCCCACGACATCGAGGCAACCGACTTCAACTTCAACTCCCACGCCGCGCAGATAGCGGGCCAGGTGGCACACCATCATTTCAGTGCCGCCGACCGGAAGGCCATGGACGAGGAGGAGAACTTTCAATACAGCCTCCTTCCCCAGTCGTCCGAAAATGCTATCCAACTCATTTGGAACCGGTTACCGCGACGCGCTCATTCTTGTCCATCCCCTCTGCATCGTCAAGATCTGTGCCGCATCTCAAGCGTTTACGTGTTGCGGTCGACTATGGATCAGCCCCCCGACCACCCAGATCAGGTTCATGAGTAATTCGTCACAGAGACATCCTATCACCGGCCGATATCCAAGAAGTTGCGGCCGAAGATTGTTATTGACCGGTGTAGGCCGCAAAAATACCATAGAGGGTTTATTACGAGGATGCGGGAAGACCGGGGCGCGGAAGGACCATCGTCGGGGAAGGTCCAAGGGTCGAATTACAGGACAATCGTAATGGAAGCGGTCGGAACCCCTGGAGGCGGGAGATGGAAAGCTCTTGGCTCCGACATCAAGGACATGGTAGCCGAGCAGGTGCGGTATAGGGATCTGCTCTTGCGCATGACGGAGCGGGACATACGCATACGTTACAAACAGTCGGTCATGGGATTCGGCTGGGCTATTTTCATGCCGCTGGTAAACATGATCGTCTTTTCGGTCATATTCATGCGCGTCGCTCCCATCGATACAGGGATGCCCTATCCGATCTTCGCCTACTCCGGCTTGCTTGCGTGGAACTGCTTTGCCTCCGCCCTGAGGTTCTCGACAAATTCGCTTACAAGCAACCCGAATCTCGTGACCAAGATTTATTTCCCCCGCGAGATTTTTCCCTTCTCGGCGGTCCTCGTTTCGCTGGTTGACTTTGCGATAGGCGCAACTGTACTTGCGGCGCTGATGCTCTGGTACCAGGTCGACGTCTCTGTTACGCTCCTGTTTCTCCCGGTCATCGTGGTCGTCCAAACGATCTTTACGGCTGCCGTGGCGCTCATGCTGGCCATGGCAAACCTCTATTATCGGGACGTAAAATACCTGTTCGAATTGCTGATCCAGGTCTGGATGTTTACTACCGCCGTCGTTTATCCCATTGAGCTGGTCGGAGGTACTCTGGGAGCGCTGCTCAAGTTGAATCCCATGACCCCCATCATCGACGCCTATCGAGCCGTCATTGTGCGTGGCGAGTTGCCCGCAGCCGCTCCTTTCTCAATGGCTGCAGTATTCGCGGTCGTATGCCTGATCCTGGCGTGGACCACCTTTCACCGCTCCGAGTTCGAATTCGCGGAAAATCTCTGAAATGGCCGAGCCCGCTATCATTTGTGACGGTGCGTGGAAGAAATTTCGGCGAGGCGAGCACCACAATAGCCTTCGCGACCTGATCCCAGCGCTGGCAATGCGTTTGGTGGGCAGCAAGAAAGGCACGAAGCTGCAAAAGAAGGAGTTCTGGACTGTCAAGGACGTCTCTTTTTCCGTCAAGCCGGGAGAAGCCCTGGGAATCATCGGGCCCAACGGGGCGGGGAAGTCGACGATACTGAAGCTCCTCACCAAGATTCTGCGGCCCACTCGGGGATCCTGCGCCGTGCACGGTCGAGTCGGAGCACTGATAGAAATCGCTGCCGGCTTTCACCCGGATCTTACGGGCCGGGAAAATGTGTATTTTCAGGGCTCCATCATGGGCATGAAGAAGGCAGAGGTTGCCCGCAAGTTCGATGAGATCGTCGAATTCTCCCAGGTGAGCGACTTCCTCGAGACTCCCGTGAAACGGTACTCGTCCGGGATGAACGCGCGCCTGGGTTTCGCGATTGCGGCTCACCTGGATCCCGACGTGCTCATCGTCGACGAAGTGTTGAGTGTAGGCGACACGGGGTTCCAGGCTCGCTGTCTTGCCCGAATGCGTGAGATACTGGCTCAAGGAGTACCCCTGGTTTTCGTTTCTCACAACTTGCAGGCAGTCCAGTCTCTCTGCAACCGCGGGATCCTTCTCAATCGAGGGGAAATCGCTTTCGAGGGGGATCCGCGCAACGCGATCCAGGAATATCGCCGCCTGGTCTGGTCTCCACCGGCTAAGGTCGAAAAAGTGGACGGCGTAGCCAAAGACGTCGCTATCCGCGGGGTCCAGCTACTCGACGAAAAAGACAAGCCGTCCGATTCGTTCAGTACCCGACAGAGCGTCACTCTACGCATTTTGTACGAGGCGGCGCGTCAGCTGGACAAGGTGCATTTCGCCGTCGACATTCATCGCGGTGACGGGGTTTACTGCTACGGTATCAACACGAATATGGACGGCAAGAGTTTCGGGGTTAGTGAAGGAAGAGGGCATGTCGATTTATTCCTGCCACGACTCACTCTCTTACCCAACGACTACACCTTATCGATCGGGATCCATGATCAGGATTTCATGACGCCGTATGATCTGAAGCCCTTTGCTTATCACTTCTCAGTCACCTCCGACCTAAGCGACTATGGTGTAATGGTTTTGGATCACGAGTGGCGCCAGCCCGAAAAAGCGGCGGCAGTTCTTACCTCGGAGGAGCCGCTGGATCCTCGCCGATAAGGTCAAGCTCGGCAACGATGTCCTCAGTCATCAGCCAGAGCTCGTGTAGTTGGCATTCGACCCTGGAGTCATCGGAGAGTCAGACAGCACGACGAGACTGGGAACGTTGGCGGGATCGTTCGAAAGAGTTGCCCCTACCAGATGATCCTATTCGTTCCCGACGATACCGAAAATCGAATCGACGGACGACGGACTCAAGGAATGTGGTACTCTGAAGCAGCCTCTCGCGGATCCATTTGACCATGTCGTCGAGCAAAACCCACGTTGAGTCCCTTGACCGCGGCGGAGATGACTCTCCCCACGTCGAAGACCTATCGTGCCGACTGATTGCCGATGACGAGAGGGATCCTTGGAACGCCTTCATTCATTCTCAGGCCTCAGCGCACCTGGGACACAGCTTCGAGTGGAAAGAGGTCTTCGAAAGGGCTTACGGCAAAAAGGCGTACTATTTTGCTGCACTCCGGGGGGACCAATGGGTCGGGGTCTTGCCCCTTGTCCACATGCGAGGTCCCCTTAGCGGCAACCGGCTGGTATCGCTCCCCTTCCTCGACCAAGCCGGTTGCTTGGCCCTATTTCCCGAAGCATCGACCGCTCTACTGGAGAGTGCCAGGTCGTTGTCACGGGAAGTCCGCTCCAGGGGTATAGATCTGCGGCAGCGAAACCTGGAGGTTGCCGAAGACACGGACCGCTTCAGGCTCGTGTTGGACCTCAGTGGGAGCTCGGAGGTGCTGTGGAAGTCTTTCTCTCCGAAGGTCCGTAATCAGGTACGCAAGTCCCAGAAATCAGGGCTCAAGACCGAGCCCGTCGAAGCGGACAGCCTGCCCGCGTTTTACGATATCTTTACACGGACCATGCGAGACCTTGGCTCTCCGGTTCACTCCCCGTCGTTCTTCGACGCAGTTTTTGAGAGCTTCAGCTCGAGGGCTCGACTCTACATAACTACGGACTCGGACAATCGCCCCGTCGGCGGCGCCGTGGCTCTGGCCTTCAAGAACGTCGTTACCGTGCCGTGGGCTTCTTCGTTGCGAGAGGTGTTTCCTTCCTGCCCCAACCACTCCCTCTACTGGCGCATCCTGGCCGACGCCGCTGACGCTGGCGTCAAGCTTTTCGATTTTGGCCGCTCCTATCGCGACGCTGGGACCTACAAGTTCAAGACTCATTGGGGTGCCGTACCGCAACCGCTTCGGTGGACTTCGCTCGACGCGAGCGGCAACCCCGAGCCGTCCAAGGTTTACAAGCCAGCGGAGCACCCACTCTTGACGCGGACCTGGAGTCTCTTGCCGCTCTGGATCGCCAATCGAATCGGTCCACTGGTACGACGACAGCTCTCGAACTGAATCCAGACCTATGAGAATCCTGTATGTCACCCAGCGCGTCCCGTTTCCACCGAATCGAGGCGACAAGATCGCGTCTTACAATGCCGTTTGCCACCTGGCCAAGAACCACTACGTGCAGGTGGCGGCGCTTGCGGATTCGCCAAGCGAGCTCGAGCATGCCGCAAAGCTGGAGGAGCTCGGCATCAGGATCGACACCGTCCTTCGGCCGCCGCGATGGGCGAAAGCCAGCGGCGCAGGAGCGCTTTTGACGGGGCGGCCGTTTTCCGTCGCCTACTACGGCTCGAGACAGCTGGCCAACCGGATCGCACGGTTAGCAAAAGAAACCGTGTTCGACGTTGTGATCGCGTTCAGTTCCTCCATGGCGCAGTACTTTGACCAGGTACCTGGTGTGCCTCTCGTCGCCGACTTCGTCGACATGGACTCGCGAAAATGGGAGCTTTATGCAGAGTTCACGCGCTGGCCCCGATCGTGGCTCTACGCCGCGGAAGCACGGCGGCTGCTGGAGTGGGAACGGCGCATGGCCGCCCGCGCCTCCTGCACACTTCTGCGAACGCAGGCCGAGAAGGACGATTGCGCTCGGCTGATTCCAGGATCTCGTTTTGAAGTCTTGTCGAACGGTGTGGATCTCGAATTTTTCAGCCCGCAAGGACCTAAACCGGAAACGCGCAACATCGTCTTCACCGGAGTGATGGACTACTTTCCCAATGTCCAAGGAGTTCTCTACTTCTGTGACGACATACTCCCGGTTGTCAGACGAGCCGTTCCTGACGCCACTTTTACGATTGTCGGAGCACGTCCGTCAACCGCGGTTCTTGCCCTGCGGTCTCGCCCGGGAGTCGTGGTTACCGGTCAGGTTCCGGACGTGCGACCCTATCTACGCGAAGCTTCCGTGGCGGTGACTCCTCTGCTCCTTTCCCGTGGAATACAGAACAAGATTCTCGAGGCAATGGCGATGGCTCTGCCAGTCATCGCCAGTCAGACCGCCTTCCGCGGCGTGGATGGGGCCGAGGAGGCAGCCATCTGTGCCGGCAGCACAAGCGAGTTTGCCGACAAAGTCATCGACTTGCTCAGGAACCCGAAACAAGCCCACGAGCTAGGACAGCGAGGACGTGCCCTGGTTGAGCGCCGCTACGTGTGGAAGGAGCAGCTCACCAAGCTCGATACGATCCTGAGCGAGGTGGTTACGCGGCGTCAAAGCGTAACGCCGCGCTAGCCTCTACGCCGCGCTCGACTTCTTGCTACGGCGCCGTGCCGCCATCGATCCCAGCCCAGCAAGGCCGAGACCCGCGAGAAAGAGCGTCCCGGGCTCCGGGGCAGTAACCACAGACGCGGACCACCCGGAGCTACTTCCCGTATAGTCGTCGGCGGTGAGTTCCGCCAGCGTCACCGGAGCGCTGAATTGAAACGAACTCGTGATAACTCCGCCCGCGTGCCGCGTGATCTCCACCAGGTCAGGATTGCTCCCGGCGTACTGAAAATTGCTGAGGTTCACCGTGGCCGAGGTATTAGTTCCAGCGATAGCGCCGTTCGTCGAGATGTCTGTCCAGGAAAGATCCGCAAGGAAAGCGACGCCGAAGCTGTCAACAATTCTGAATGTACCGATACCCGATACAGGAGCCCGGTCTGCCGTGCCGTTGGCAGTTTCTATCGTAAACGTTCCGTCTATCTCACCTGAAAGACCGATCGCACCGGTCGGCGCCAATCCCGATGTGTAGCTGGGATCGTTGAGGTCCACGACGCTGGTAACAATGAAGTCCGCGAACCCGAAGTCGTTCGTAAACTCGAAGCTGTCGTTGCTCCCATCAAAGGAAATCTTCGAGCCAATGTTGCCCGATAAGCCGAGTGAAAGAAGGGCTGCACTGGCCGACGCAGGCACCAACAACACACCGAACGCGACGAGGATGGCGAACTTTCTCATTGTAGAATCTCCGTTTCGAGGCGAGCCGTTTGACAATGGACGTACGAAGCGTGGCCTTTTTTGCAGCAATACCTGTGCCGCAGGATCGAAGGGATCATAACCACATAAGCAGTAAACGATTACGGCCTTTACCAGAGCGAGCGCACCCCGCTCTTACTGTAAACAGGCTTGCCAAGCGACCAGGATCACTTTCATAATCCGTGTCCCCATATGCCGTTACTACTGTAAGGTTGCTTAACAGTGCGCGGGCTTCGCTACTCATGAAACGTAACTATCTTCGAGAGCTGGAGTTAGCAGCCCGCCCGAGAAGTGCGTCGTCGCGAGAAGCGAGCGTTCACCCGCCCGCCTGCGTCGGCCTCACTTCGTCAAGGTTCGAGGAGCAAAACGCAGGCGATAGTGGACGCGACCTTGCCCGCGACCTTGGTGGCGACCAAGGCGGGAGCCACCAACTTCTTCGCGTGGGGCCTAGCCACCAACTTCTTCGCGCTGGACCTACCAAGGCGGGAGCCCCTACTTCTTCGCGCTGGATCTGGGGCCACCTTCTTCGGGGGGCCGGCTCTCGTAGAACATGGGTTCCCGGGCAGGCTGCTCGCCTCTACGCCGCGCTTGACTTCTTGCTACGGCGCCGCGCCGCCATCGATCCCAGCCCAGCGAGGCCGAGGCCCGCGAGAAAGAGCGTCCCGGGCTCCGGGGCAGTAGCCACAGACGCAGACCATTGGGAGATATTTGCCTGATAATTGTCGGCAGTGAGGTCTGTCAGGGACGTGGGAGACCAGAACTGGAACGAGCTCGAGATAACTCCGCCCTTGTGCCCCGCCACCGTGACCAGGTCGGGATTGCTCCCCGCATACTGAAAATTCGCGAGGTTTACGTCGCCCGAAAGATTGGTCCCGGCAGTGCTTCCGTTCGAGGAGATGCTGACCCAAGAGAGGTCCGCCGTCAAGACGAAGCCCAAGCTGTCCACAATGCTGAACGTGCCGAGACCCGATACAGGAGCCGACTCTGTTGTGCCGTCCGTGCTGATAGTCCCGATGGTAAAAGTTCCATCCAGATCACCTTGAAGACCGACCGCCGACCCAGACGTGTAAGACGGATCGTTCAGATCCACAACGCTGACGACAATGAAGTCTTGCTGAGCGTAATAGTTGTACCACTCAAAGGTGTCGTCGGCCCCGTTAAAGGAAACCAGTGAGGCAGCGTTGCCTCCCAAGTTAAGGATGAGGCCAGCATGAGCCGACACCGGCGCCAAAATACAGCAAAGCGCAAGAAGGATGGCACACTTGTTCACGGTAGCACCTCAGTTGGGTTGTCCGGATGAAAGTACCCAGGGTGGCCTCCTTCCAGCAATACTTGTGCCGCATTTCCAATCGGCCTCATAACCAGTGCCCCGATCAGCAGTTACAGCTCCTTCTGCAACGGCCGGCAGCGGCCTTGCCTGTAAACAGGCTTTCCACGCGGCCAGGGTCGTTCTCATAACCCTTTTCCCTATAGGCCTTTGTGGCTGTAAAATTACCTAACACCCCAAAGGTTTCGCTACGCGTGAAACGCAACCGTTATGGAGACGGGCGTTAGAACGGCCGGAGGGGGCCCTCGGTGGTTACGCTGTCGTTCCTACGCTGTCGGTTCCCAGGGTCCTTGGGGCAGCGCGGGCGGGGTACGGAACGGCTGCTATTCAATCACCGTGAGGTTCTTCGGTGCCGCCGGCGGGACGATGTCGATCGTGCCGGTGGAATACTCATCCGCCCCGACGTCCGGCGCAGAACCACTCCGGGATTCCGCATCGTAGTCCTTGGCCACGTCGGGGTGCGAATTCGCCTGGTCGATCGCGCCCGTCGCAGATGCGGTGAGGTGCAAATCGCCACCTACCGCGTCCACGAACCAGGAAGGGCTCGCGTTACTCACGTTTCCCGACACGGTGCCGGAGGCTCCGTTGCGGGACGTCACCTTGGCGTCCGTCAAGTTATAGCGAATGTCGACACCCGTCGTTTCAGGAAACCTGTACTCGATGCCATTGGGATACGTCCCGCTCAAGATAACCGTGTTGTGCAGCACCTTGGTGCCAGCGGAGCTGTTGATCGTGATGCCCACGTCGCCACTCTGGCTACTGCTCCGGTGGAAGAAGTTGTTGCGGACAATGCCGCCAGTGTGATCGTCGGGTCTGGAGTTGACGAGGCCCAAGGCAATCCCGTACTGGACGTTGAGCAAAATGTTGCCCTCGACGATAGTGTTTCGGCTGCGGTTCCACATGAGGATGGCCGGCCCGGCCAGCTGACCCGCTGGCGCTCGTATATTACGAAAGAGATTGTAACGAATGATCCAGTCGGAGCCGGAGTGCACATCAACCCCGTTGGTATAATCAGAGCGTGCCGTGGAGGTATACTCAATCGTGCAATACTCCACGATGCCATTGTTGACTCCCGCGCCACCACTCGGGTTCGAGCTGGACTTTATGAACTGTTCGCCGGCGTCTATCAGGTGCAGATTGTAGAAGTGGGGATCCCGCGCACCCGCGGAAGGATCGAGCTGAATCGGGTGGAACCACACATCCCGTATGGTGAGATTCGCAACGAGAACGCCCTGCGCGTTTCCGATCCAGATCCCGTGGGGGACACTACCGTAGTTCGAGTTGGACATGCCACGGCCAACAAGGACCACGTCGTCGCACGAGTTCGTGCTGCCTCGAATAGCGACATTTTGCACGCCGTTCTTGATCGAGAGAGTGCTCGTCAGATTGTACGTACCCGGCGCCACGAGGACGGTCGTGTTGGAGGTCAGAGAGCTGATGGCATTCCGCAGGGCACCTTCGGTGGAAACGCTCACGACATTCCCCGCGGGGGGAGGAAGCGGCGGAGCATCACAGGCTCGAGTGAGCGCAGGAGGGGCACCCGCGGCGCTCCGCAGTATTCCTAGCACGACCAGACCTGTCAGAAGCGCTCTAAGATAAACCATGTGTAATTCCCTCGTGGAAACGCAGCCGTAGCTCAAGACTCAAACGCTGG
>Ga0315336_1004679_pt1 | contig 15852 bp, 12 predicted proteins | sample ASW5metaG_FD_204512 | JGI IMG/M metagenome (GOLD analysis project Ga0315336, IMG submission 204512) | Ammonia-oxidizing marine archaeal communities from Monterey Bay, California, United States - ASW #5 | ecosystem: Environmental > Aquatic > Marine > Intertidal zone | place: USA: California...
TGAAGTGCGCATCAATGAGCATACAGCCTTTCGCACCCTGGCCCGCATGCTGCACACGCTCACCCTGATTCCCGCCGTCCATGCTCAAGAGGTCTTCGTGCTCGCGTACGGAGGTTTCGGACGCCGGCGGGCCCGCAAGTCGCCTGGGTTCACTTACCGGAGGTTCGGCGACCCCATCGATCCGACAAAGATGGACTTCTTTTCCTCCGCAGGCCAAGCCGTGGTGCTGGTGTCCCCCACCTTGATCCATGTTCGGTCACCTGCCAAGTCCATCGATTTGCCCTACGAGGAGAGCTTCAGCGACTCGTTTCTGAGGTGGGGGCATACTGCGGTTCACCTGAATTCCACTAGCAACCCCGAAGGGACGAGCGAGGTTCTTATTGCAGGCGGGACTCGGCAGCCCATCCCTCCAGGAGTCAGCAAGAGCCCCTGGGAAACGTGGGAGATCCCACCGAAGGAGATTCTGCGCAGGCGCAAGAACGGCAGGCCACTTGGGGCTCAGGAGCACGCGGCAATCCATCCACTTTTGATCCACGTCGATATCCGTGCGCCTGCGAAGAGCCGCCTCGAGGTTCTGCAACATCCATCCCCCGACCCGGCCCAGGTCCCCGAGCGGGTTTACTTCTCTCCCGCGGTGGTCCCCCAGCTGGGCGTGCTGATCGCCGGCGGGGAGACCCACGAAGGGGAACCCCTCAGCTCGGCCGAGATCTTCTTGACCGGTAAGCACAGGCTCGCGGAACTGGCGATTCGCCTGGCGTGGCCGCGTACCCGCCATCAGAGTTACGTGGTAGACCACGGGAATGGCAACAAGTCCCTGTACTTGATCGGGGGCGTTATGGCCGAGGATGGCAGCTCCCCTCCCGCAGTGGAAGAGGTCCTGCTGAAGTGAAACTCCACCGCGGTCGCCGGTGCCATCCGATTTATCCTGCCCCTTCCCCCTCCCACAACAGCCGCTGGCCTTCAGCCGGCACACTGCACGTCCTGCGTGCTCACAAGGTATGGGGACGGGCAGGGGGAGGGGAATGAAATCACTTGCTCACATAGTCGCGGAACTCCCCAGTGGCCCCCCATAGATTTCCATCGGGCCCCGAGCGTGTCTTTTTCGCGCGGGTGAGGTTTAGCGAGAGGACCTGGAAGGTCTTCTTCTCGTTCTCGACGGTTGCGACGTACTGAAGAATCTCGACCAGGGGGGCCGGTTTCAAATCAAACGGCTGGCGGACTACGTCGAGACCAGGCTTGATCGACTTGGGCGTTACAGTCTTGACGCTCTTGTACTTGAGCCCGGTGTACTTTTTGAGCGTGTCGGCAGCGACGTCGCGGAGCTGAGTGTCGTCCTGCCCGGCGCTACGCTTGGCCGTCGCGCGCAGCTCCTGCATCTTTTGCGAGCTGAGCAGCTGGGCCAGTTCCTTGTAATCCTTTTCGGCCTCCTCGGCACGGACGCCGGCGCGCGGGTTCATGAAGAGCAAAAAGATCAGCGTTACGAGGGCGAAGCCTCCGGCCGTCATCGCCAGGGTGAGGATCGCGATCTGGAGCTTCTCGCCCGAGTTCTTGTCGTCTGATCTGGTCATCGTTTCCTTTTGCTCTCTTTACTGCAGCTTTTTCAGCGCGGACTGCTTGGGGGTCAAGGTCAGGTCCACTGTGTAATCCCCTGCCCGCCCGCCTCTGGGTGGCGTGGACGTGGCCTTCGCGCTGAAGTACGGCGACGCCGTCTCCGACTCGAACTTCTTCTCCAGGACTCGCCAGGCGCCCTCGTGTGGCGTCGTGAGCTTCACCCTCGAGCTCTTGCCGGGCCTGAGGACACCCGGCTTACCCGCTCTCCCGGGCGTCGCCTTGACCGTGAAGTCAAAGCTCATGCTCTTGATGTCATAGTCTGTCCGCGAGTCCTTCAGAATGTTGGCGACATTCCGGACGACTTTTCCGAAGGGGAGGACCTTCTCCACGTTTCCGATCCCCTTGCCCGTCCACTGGCCCTCCTGGGCTTTGGCGGCCACGAGGGGATTGCGGCCGGATGTCACCTCTTTGTCGAAAAAGGTCTCGTAGATTTTGGCCATTCCAGCCTCGAAGTGAACCGCGCGGCTTGTCAGTCGCTGGTGCTCGTGGTAACACCAGAAGGCCGTCTGCAGCAAAAATATGAACAAGAGCGCGGAGGCGACAAGCAAGGGAAACTTCAGCCGGGAGAAACGGTGCTCGTAACGAAAGCGGCCCTTACGAAAATTCAGCTGGGTCTGGTCACGCCCCAGTTCCTTGACCGCGAGACCGACGGCAATCGCACCGTACTGGCTCACCTCTTCCATGCGATGCCCGCCGACGTCGGAGGGAAAGGAGTCTCCAAAGTCGAACTGGATCGTCTCGACGTCTAACTCCTCACTGAAGTAGAGACGAGCCTCCTCACGCTCACTCATTCCGCCAGTGAGGCAGATGAGCTCGACGGAGGAGCGTGAGGTCGCGAGCGTTCGCTGCATCTCGATCCCTATACGGTCCAGATAGTCCCGGTAGTTGAGGGCGCCGTTGTCGGTCCCCGCCTGAGCTTCAGAGCGGTCCGGTCCACCCTCTGCGGCCCCCTCCTCCTCGGCCCCCGCCCCGACGCCGTCCTCCACGACGGACTGAGAGCCTTTACTCTCGGTGGCTGCGACGGTTTCTTTGCTGGCTGCCAGTTCCTGTACGCGCTCGAAGTCCTCGTCAGAGAGGATAGCAATAGGCATGCTCGGGTCAAGCTCAACGCCCGCAGACGGGTCGTCCTGAGCAGAAATCGGGTCGAGACGCCGCAGCGCGTTCTCGATTTCCTGAAAGCGTGCCTCAATCGAGTAGTCGCCGAAGACGTCCCCTGCGTCCGCGGCGCCGGGACCGGCTCCCACACCGGCGGGCTGGGCAAGCATGCGGTCGGGACTCAGGAGCGCAGCCGCGGTGCGAAAGGAGCGGACCTTTTTGAGATATCCGTCCTCCACGAGGACCATCTTTGTCGACGTGGCCCCCATGTCGATCAAGAGTGTGCCCTTGGACGAATCATAGAGCGGCGTCAGCGAGAAGGCGTTGAAAAGGGCGGCGGCGTCCAGATCGAGGGCCACGGGGTCGACCTCGGCCCGTTTCATGGTCTCCAGGCGCGACTCGATGACCTTATTGTGCACGCCGATAAGGATCACGCGACTCTTACCGCCGGACTCTCCGACCTTCAAATGTTCCAGAACGATGTCTTCGATATCGAGGGTCGGAAGGTAGGTCTCCGCCTCGAAAGGTATCACCTTCGCAATCTGATCATCGCGGGTGAACGAGACCGGTATTTCACGGATGATGCAGTCCTTGGCGTCGACCGCGGCGACGATGTCAGCAGTCTTGAGGTTGCGCTCGGCAAGGGCCTTACCGATGACCTCAGCGAGGCTGGGAGGCGGCTCGTATTCTTCACCCTGGTTCGCAGCCTCCCCGTCGACACTCGGGATGTCCTCCCTGAAGAAGTCGACCAGGCGGAAACCCTTCGAGGTCCCGGCAAAGACGGCTCCCGTCAAGGAGCGCGTTCCAATATCTAATCCGACAACGAGGGCCATGGGCTACTTTCCAGAAATTGTCTTCATCTATTTTTTCGAGCCTTGGAGTCCTTCAAGGATTTTCCGCTTCGCCTCTTTGGGAATGTCCTTCATGGCATCGCGGAGTTGTTTCCTGTCATCTGCGGTCATTTTCCTCTGACCCGGGCCGGCACCTCGGGAGCTTGCGGAAGATTCGTGATCGCGATTGTCACCGTCGTTATCCCCGTCCGTGTCCTCCTCGAAGGAGCTACCGGTGATCTTCTTCTCTCCCTGAGCAATCAACCGATAGTCCCTTTCCCGGCGCGATTCCCAGTCCAGGGGCCGCTTGATCAGCTTGGGCTTCTTCTCGTCATCTTCCTCCTTTTCTTTCTCGTCGGCGGGTACGAGGCCATCCGCCGGATTGGTAATGTAGGCGCTCTTGCTCGTGTACTTCAGAGCGAATTTCTCGTCCGGCTTCTCTGGCATCCAGTAGACGAACTTCTCACGGTCAGCCTCGTGGATGAAGAAGTCAAGCTCGTGCGTCTCATCCGTGAACTTTCGCTCTGAAACGCGAAAGCTGATGGTCTGTGTCTTCTTCTTCGCGATCGCGCGGCCGCGCCTGCCGCCACGGCGGACGTTCTTCTTGCGCTGCGGCCGCGGTCTGCCGCGGTTATTTTTCACTATTTTGCCCCCGCCCTTCTTCTGCTGTGGGGTCACATTCTTCTTGCTCAGAATCACGAAGTTATCGAGCGGATCTTCCCGAAGGATGTAACTCGTGTAGCTCCAGTCCTCCTCGAGGGGACCGACTGGAAGCGCCCCCGCCGCGGGGGGCTCGGTCGCAACCTCGATCGGCTTGCCTACTGGCTCCTCGCCAGGATCCAGGGCCTCCAGCGGTTTCGGAGTGAGCCACTCGGCAACGCTAATCATCTTGCTGGCAGGGTTCTGCCGATTCGTCGGCGGGACATCCGTGGGCTTGAACTTGGTCAGGTCCGCGTGGAAGACGGCGTCGTCGTTGACCTCACGCTGGAAATTGAGGTAGTGGTTGTATGCTGCAAACGCCGGGATACCAAGCGCGAGCAGGACGTTGGCTACCAAGAGTAGGATTCTTGCCTGGGTCGCAGTCAACCTGATGCTGAGTTTCATGACGTTCCTTCTACAACGCTCCCCCGGTTCATTTCTGCAAGCTCTTCCACATCAGGATTTCGATCAGCCCCTTCTTCATGTCACGCCGGACGGTGACATAGCCCGTCTTTACAGAACGGCCCGTTTTCGACTTGCCTTTGAGTTCGGCCGTAAAGTAGGTGCTGCCGAAAACAACGACTTTCTCCAGGTCGTAAATCACGCGCCGAAGAAGAGTATCGTCCTCTTCGCTGACCCTCTCGACGCTCTCGTCACTGCGGAGGAGATCCCCTGGCCCCCCGTCCGTACCGTCGATCAGCTCGAGCTGCTTGAGGCTTGTGAGGTAGTTGGTTTCGATGTTCTGATAGCTGGATTCGATGCCGTCCAGACTCCCTGGATCCAGGCCGGGCAGCTCCCCCATCAACCCTGTGCTGTCGATCAGGGACTCGGCCCCTTCGGGGGTTTCCGGCTCCTTCTCGCGCGCCCGGCGGCGGGGCTGCCCCAGGTCAGGGATTTCGCCAGTGGAGGCGACGCTGCCGGGACCCTCCTCGTCGAGGCTTTCTTCCTGGAAGCGGTTGCGGTAGTCGCGGATGTCGAGGGCCACTACATCCGCCTCGCCTTCCTGTTGACAGGACAGGAGGAGACCGTGGAGAACTGGTACCGAGGCCGTATTGATGTTGATCTTCCCGGAAGAGAAGGTGGTGAAGAGGTCCTTGAGCCCGATGGCGATTGGAGGCTGGACCACGTATTCGGTCCCATCTTCGTCGACGTCAATCGCAGACTCTGTCATGCCTCGGGTCAAGGGGTTCGCCTGCAGGGGATCAAACCCCATGCCCGCGAAGTCCGCAAACTGGCCGAAACTCTCGTCCTGCATCAGTCGCCCGATCTCCTCCGCCTGCTGTTGGCGGTCAAAGTCATCCACGTCCGAGTAAATGTACTCGGGGACCACGTCTCCGAACTCGTCGTGGGTCAGAATGAAGTTGCCGATGGGCAACTCCTCCCCGGGCTCGATGCGCGGCATAGGTCCGTAATAGACCTCCGACGTGATTCCTGGAATATTCAAGAGCTCGCTGACCAGGTGAATCCTGGGCTGGTACTGGGACATGCGCCGCTCGAGGACATAGTCGACGATCGCGCGGGCAATCTGCCCGGATATGTAACGCTGCCCTGAGGGATATTCATACCCGTACTCCTGCTCATTGATGAGGAACATCATGTTGATAGCGCGATCCAGCATCTCGACCGTCGCTTCCTCCCGCCGGGGGTCCGGCGGAAGAAAATCGATCTCCTCGTACTCATCTACCGTGGAAGCCCCATGGCCGCGCACGGTATCATCGGCCTCACCGGAAGCCCTATCATCCTCGTCATCCGATTTTCGCTTCCGCTTGGACTTGCTCAAAATCTTCTCGCGCAGGCTCTGGCTCGCTTCCTCCTCGGACTTCCCACCAACGACGGCCAACAGGTCCTCTTCGCTTAAATCCTCCTCGCCCTCCATCAGCTCATCATCCTCGAGGCGGACGTAGTCAAAGAGGCGATTGAGGTCAAAGGCTCGCTCCAAATCGGTGATGGTGATCTTCACGTTTACGTCACCGACCTGTTTCGGGTTCGCCTTGAAAAGATTCTCGTTAACGGAGTCGTACCAGGTTGTCGTCGCTCGTGGAGCGACGCCTCCGATCGGCGCAAAGGTACCGCCGACCTCTCCATCACCAGCCGGTTCCTGCCTTCGTGCGACCCCCGCCGAATTCGGATTTTCGGGGGCCGGCCGGGCCACGCCGCCACTCCGGACGTCCTCCGAGAGGAGGGTCATGACAAGGAGCGCGGCCGAGCTCATGGCGTTCGCGGATTCCGCCTCCCCCAAACGTACGTGCGCAACGTGCTCCTCCATGGTGCTCGAGAAATGAAGCTGGTAAACCACCAGATAAAGGACCACGAAGATGATGAGAACGATCAGAATGGCGATCCCCTCACGGCGATCGCGACCGTAAACGTGAAGACCACTCGGGGTGTCTCGTGGAATCCGCAGCATCGTCCTACTCTGTACCGCGCAGAGGGGCTTTTCTGTTATAGAGGGGCTTTTCTGTTATTCTGGGTTCCTGCCCTTCCAGGCACCACAACAAAGGATGCAACTGGAGTTCCTCGAGGCCTCCTCGCCCAGAATGTACTCTCCAGTTTATCGACCAGACACCCTGAAGTCCTTGCCTCATAAAAGCTTACTTTTTTCTAGCCCCCCCCAGCCTGGGCGTTTTTCAGGCGGGCGGAAGGCCCCCTCGCCGCTCCCCCACTGTGTGAAAAGAAAACACGATGCGGGCAGATACCCCCCCGTGGGGCAGGGGAACAGTCCATTGCGGCCAGGTCGGATATGAAATCTAATCGAGTTTTCCTCAAAACCCGCAGCTTTCTCCAGAACTGCCGTTAATGTCCGAAAATCTCCGGGGCCCGCAGCTCCTCCTCCGCCGCTACCTTGCAGGGTTGCAAGTCTCGAGAATCCCTCACCGCTTCACGGACGTGCTCGTTCTCGGAAGTGGCGTAGCGGGACTCTCCGCCGCGCTCGAGGCCTCCAGGGACGGCGAGACGGCCGTCATCCTCATCGCGAAGGAGGAGCTCGAAGAAACGGCTACGCGTTACGCGCAGGGGGGAGTGGCGGCGGTCCTGGACCCCGGGACGACCGGCGACTCGGTGGGGCAGCACGCAGAGGATACCCTGAAGGTGGCTGCCGGCCTCGCAGACGAGGATGTTGTGCAAACCACGGCGCGGGAAGGCGTGGAACGAGTGGGCGAGCTCATCGAAAGGGGGGCTCGCTTCGACCGCAACCCCGACGGCGATCTCCACTTCACGCTCGAAGGCGGGCACGCCTTCCCGCGCATCCTCCACCGGGGCGACACTTCCGGGCAGGAGATCGGGCGGGTTCTCCTCGACGCCGTGCTCGCTCAGCCGAACATCACCTGCCTCCGGCACACCTTTGCCGTCGACCTTCTCACACGCGACGACCAGGCCAGGGGGGCGCTCCTGTCCCGGCCCGACGGCAGTCTGGAAGCGGCCTGGGCCCGGTCGACCGTCCTCGCAACGGGTGGGGTGGGGAGACTCTACCGCGAGACGACCAACCCGCAGGTCAACACGGGAGACGGCGTCGCCATGGCCTTTCGCGCTCGAGTCACCCTGCAGGATCTGGAGTTCATTCAGTTTCACCCCACCACGCTTTACCTCGCCGGCGCCGACCGGTTTCTCATCACCGAGGCGGTCCGGGGTGAGGGTGGCGTGCTACGGGACGCGGCTGGCAATCGTTTCATGCACAGGTTCCATGCCCTCGCTGAGCTCGCCCCACGGGACGTCGTCTCCCGCGGCATCGTCACCGTCATGCGCGAGCAAGGCGAGAACAAGGTCTTCTTGGATCTCTCCGCTATCGCGCCGGAAAGAATCCGCCTGCGGTTCCCGAAAATCCTGGAGATTCTCAATGGGTTTGGCGTCGATATCCTGCGAGAATCCATTCCCGTACGGCCCAGCGCTCACTATTCGATCGGAGGCGTCCAGACGGATCTGCAGGCACGAACGAGCTTGCGCAGTCTCTTTGCAGCCGGGGAAGTGGCGGCAACGGGCCTGCACGGCGCCAATCGTCTGGCGTCCAACTCGCTTCTGGAGGGTCTCGTCTTCGGGCACCGAGCGGGAAAGGAAGCTCGGCTCGCCGCGAAAGAGGCTTCCACCCCGGAACCGTTTTGTGTCGAGAGCCAGCCGTCCCCGCCGTCGAAATATGCTGCTCTGGATCTGGAGGACCTGACTCAAAGCTTACGGAGTCTCCTGTGGAAAGACGTCGGCCTCGAACGCGACGGAGCTGGGCTCGAGGCGGCCCTGCGGCAGATCGAGTCCTGGATCCCTTACGTCCTCGGAAGCGCTTTTCACGGTGTGCCGAGCTGGACGGTCCAGAACATGTTGCTTACCGCCTATCTCTTGACGCTGTCCGCTCTGCGCCGCGAGGAGTCGCGGGGAGTGCATTTCAGGGTGGACTTCCCAGAGAGGGACGATACCAGATGGAAAAGACATCTCAGACTGACTCAGGCGGATATTCTACGGATATCCTGAAAAGACACCGTGCAAGATTCCGAACAGGAAACCGAACGAGCGTTGTTAGCGAAAGCCACCTTGAAGGGCCAGCACGACGCCGAGGATCCCCTGGCGGAAATCAAGGCTCTGGCGGAAACTGCTGGCGTAGAGGTAGCGGGCGCGGTGACGCAGAGTCTGGCGCGGCCCCACCCTGCCACTTACCTCGGAAAGGGCAAAGTCGCGGAGATGGCGGCACAGGCCGCCTCGCTGGATGTCGACGTGGTGATTACCGACAACGACCTGAGCCCGGCGCAGGAACGCAACCTCGAGAAAATCACCGAGCGCAAGGTCGTCGACCGGAGCCAGCTCATCATGGACATCTTCAGCCTGCGGGCACGAACGCGTCAGTCCAAGCTTCAAGTAGAGCTGGCGCAACTACGCTACAGTCTCCCGCGCCTGAAGCGCATGTGGACGCACCTGTCGCGCTTCGAGGGGGGAATCGGCATGCGGGGCCCGGGGGAGACCCAGCTCGAAGAGGACAAACGCCTCGTCGCGCGTCGCATACAAAAACTCGAGCGCACGCTGAAAAGCCTCGAAAGGCAGAAGGAAGCCTCGGTTGGGCATCGCCGGGGCGAGTTCGTCGTAGCGCTCGTCGGCTACACCAACGCCGGCAAGTCGACTCTCCTCAACAGGTTGACCGGGTCCCAGGAGATGGTCGAAGACAGGCTTTTCGCCACCCTGGATACGCGCGTGCGCCGCTGGCCTCTCGAGGCTCACCGGCACGTGCTCTTGACCGACACGGTTGGTTTCATCAAACGTCTACCGCACCATCTCGTGGCAAGCTTTCACGCGACTCTTGCCGAAACGCAGTCGGCAAATATCCTTTTTCACGTCGTCGATTCGAGCTCTCGGGAAGCGATTTATCAGATGCAAACGGTGCGCGACGTCTTGCGAAGTCTCCAGTGCGATGCAAAGGAAACCTGGGTTCTCTTCAACAAGTGGGACAGAGTTCCACCCGAGCTGATGATCGAGGCACGGAATCTGGAGGAGCAGTTACTCCCGCGGGAACGGCCCTTTCGCATATCAGCGCAAACTGGCACGGGTCTGGCTGAGCTGGGGGAGGCCGTTATCGAACGCGTGCACCAGGAGGATCGAGAAGTCGATCTCGTCGTCCCCCACCATCGCGGCGACCTGCTGTCCTACCTGAGCAAGAACGGGCGCGTCGTGGCGAAGGAGTACTCCTCCGAAGGTGTGAAGGTCAAGGTCCTGCTGTCCCCGGCTCGGCTGGGGAAGCTGAAGGGACTCTACCCCCAAGGGTTCAGCCAAAAAAAATGACCGGCGATTTTCTTAGTCAGGCTCGCCGGTCAGAACCTCTTTTTTAGCCCCCTTATCCTCTCGGAGAGGTAAAGGAGCTGCGCGTCTTCGACGCGCTTCTTTTCTGCTGCCCGAAGACGTTTTAGGCCTCCGGGTCTTATGCTCCGGCATTGGACTCGAAAGGCCGTCCAGACGCAAGCCTTAAACTCGAAAAACTTTCGGTTCCGAAAAACCGTTTCTGAAGCTGACTGCGGAAAGCTACTTACAGCTTACAGCGCTTTCTGGATCGCTTCCTCGGCGTCTCCCCCCAGGTCCTTGGGCACCGTGATCACGGCCCGGACCAGGTGGTCCCCCTTCTTGCCCTGTGCCTCGATGCCCTGGCCCCGGAGGCGTAACCAGGAATCGGAAGAGGTCCCCTTGGGGATTCTCAGGGCGATCGTCCCGCGCAGGGTCCTGACGTCGACTTCGCCGCCCAGAAGAGCGATCTTCACCGGGAGCTTGACCGCTGAGCGTATGTCGAAGCCGTCACGAGTGAGCTCCGGGTGCGGTTGGACGCGAAGGTCGAGAAGCAAGTCTCCCCGGGGACCTCCGTGAATCCCGGCCTCCCCCTGGCCCCCGAGCCTCAGGACGGAGCCGTCTGCGACACCCGGGGGGATCTTCAGAGAAATGGTCTTCTTGCCCAGTACTCGCCCCTCACCGCCGCAGTTGCCACAGAGGCTGCCCGGGCGACGCCCGGTTCCACCGCAAGACGGGCACGGTGAGCTCACGGAAAAAAAACCCCCTTGTCGCTTTCCACGCTCGGAGACATGGCCGCTGCCGCCGCATTCGGGACAGACTGCAGGCTGAGCGCCCTGGGTGCCGGTGCCCTGGCAATCCCCACAGACGTCGCGGAGTGGAACGGAAATGTCGCGGGTAGCCCCGAGCGCGGCGTCAAGGAAATCGATGGCCATACTGTAGCGCGTGTCGCCGCCTCGCTGTGGTCGCGTTGCCTGCCGGTAGAAGCGCTGACCGAAGAGATCTCCGAAGACGTCGGAGAAATGCGAGTAGATGTCCTCATTCGACTTGAATCCCTCGAAGCCCATGTCCTCGAGGCCCGCCGAGCCGCGCGTGTCGAAGGCTTGTCGTTTCTCCTTGTCGGAGAGGACCTCGTAAGCCTCGGCGGCATCCTTGAACTTTCGTTCCGCCTGGGGATTGTCCGGGTTCTTGTCGGGGTGATACTTCAAGGCCAGCCTGCGGTAGGCCTTGCGAATCTCTTCGTCCGAGGCATCCTTCTTGACCCCGAGGATCTCATAATAGTCCTTCGCCGTTTTGGGGCTCAATTCAACTCACCTCTCCTCTCCTTCTGCTCCCGCTTTTTTTTTCTCAGTCTGCCCCTCTTTCCTTGGAAGCCTGATCGTCAGAACCCCGGCGTAGTAAGTCGCCTGCAGGAACTCGGTCGCGAATTTCTCTGGCAGCTCCACGCGACGCTCGAAGAAACCATACCGCCACTCACCCAGACGCACAGTCACTCCTGAGCGGTCGAAGGGCGCTTCCCGTTCTCCTCGGACAATCAGCTGCGTGCCTTCGACAGTGATGTCGATATCTTCCTCCTCCATGCCTGGAAGGGACAGGTAGAGCCGGCATTCGTCTTCCGACTCCACGATGTCGAAGGCAGGAACGAAGGCAATCGGCTTCTCCGGCATCACCCGCTGAAACTTCTCTAACACGGAGCGGATGGCAGCGTCGATCTCCGCCTGAACTCGCTCGAGCTCCTTCCAGGGATTCCAGGGCTCCAGGTCCATAAGTCATCTGAGCATCGTTGCGGGGTGTTGGAACAGTCCTTCAGGGAATCATAAGACCTGGGCTCGCAGACCTCAATGGTACCGTAGAAAAGTGAAACCCTTTCGCACCTGCAGAAATTACCCAGAGAAATCCGGGCGAATCCTGTGGGGGCTTGCTAAACTCACATTTTCATTTTCTTGGTAAGAAGGACAGCACTCGCATGGAGAAGGTCACCATCATCGGCTCCGGACCAGCCGGATTCACAGCCGCCCTCTACGCGGCGCGAGCAAACTTGAAGCCCTTCCTTCTCGAAGGTTTCCAGTCGGGCGGAATTCCTGGAGGGCAGCTCATGACCACGACTGAGGTCGAGAACTACCCCGGCTTCCCGGACGGCGGTATTTCCGGTCCTGATCTCATGGTCAAGTTCCGGGAGCAGGCCAAGGAATTCGGCACCGAATGCGTTCAAGAGGACGTCACCAGTGTCGATCTCTCGAAGACACCCTTTCGCGTGAAAAGCACCGAGCGAGAGGTCGAAAGTCATGCCCTCATCCTGGCGACGGGTGCCACTGCACGACGCTTGCACGTGCCCACGGAGGAAAAGCTCTGGAACCGTGGGATGAGCGCGTGCGCCGTTTGCGACGGGGCCCTACCTCTCTTCAGGAACAAGGACCTCGTCGTCGTGGGCGGCGGCGACACCGCGGTCGAAGAGGCGACCTTCCTTACCAAGTTCGCGAGCAAAGTCTACATGCTACACCGGCGGCACGAGCTGCGCGCGAGCAAGATCATGCAGGAGCGTGCATTGAAACACGCGAAAATCGAGATCGTCTGGGACACGGTCCTCATGGACGCGGAGGGGGAGGACACGGTCAGTGGCGCCCGTGTGCAAAACGTGAAGACCAAGGAAAGTCGGGTAATTCCCTGCGGCGGTATCTTCTACGCTATCGGCCATGAGCCCAACGTCAAGTTTCTCGACGGGCAGGTCGAGACCGACGCAACAGGATATATCGTCGTGAAACCGAACCGCACGTTGACGTCGGTGGAGGGCGTTTTCGCCTGTGGCGACGTGGTGGACAAGGTCTACCGTCAGGCCGTAACGGCCGCAGGGACCGGGTGCATGGCGGCGCTGGACGCGGAGCGCTGGCTGGCGGAGAAAGGAATTGACTGATGAAACTGCCGACATCCGGCTGGCCGCGAAGGGAGACCGGGAGGCCTTCGACCGGCTGGTCCTTCGCCACCAGCACGATGTGGTCAGTGCCGCAACCTACTACCTGGGTGATTACGAGGACGCCGTCGACGTGGCCCAGGAGGCTTTTCTCAAAGCCTACCGCGGCCTCAGTAGCTTTCGAGGCAAGTCGTCTTTCAAGACCTGGATTCTCAGAATCGCGCTGAACACGGCTCGCTCCCTGCGAGCGCGCCGCCGGGCAAAGAAGCGCGGGGGGGAGGTCGTTCACCTGTCACCAGGCACGCGCGACACAAGTGACGGTCCCGCAGCAGACGTTCCGGATCCCGACTCATGGAGCCAGCCCGCGACCCTTCTGGAGCGCAAGGAAGTCAAGGAAGCTATTGAGAAGGCCATCACGGAACTGGACGCCGACTCTCGCGAGATCATCGTCCTGCGCGATATCACCGGGGAAAGCTACGAGGCCATCGCGGCCGAGCTCAGCCTGCCCATCGGCACGGTGAAGTCGAGAGTACACCGCGCCCGCCTCGAGCTGAGGCAGAAAATGGAGAGGTTTTTCTAAGTACGATTTCGGATGCGGTGACGCATCACCCTCGGGCACGAAGGCAGTAGCCCCGTTACTCCGGCAACTGGTCCAGGATCTCGGAGAGTAGCGGCAGGGCCGCGTCCTTTGGTGAGAGAATCGGATCCTTAATCGGCCACTCGATGCCTATCTGAGGGTCGTTCCAGATGACGCCGAATTCGTCTCCCGGGGCGTAAAAATCGGTGCACTTGTACTCGACCTCCGCCGTCTCGCTCAGGACGCAGAAACCGTGGAAGAAGCCGGGGGGAACGTAAACCTGCCTACGATTTTCGGCGGAGAGGTTGAAGCTCAACCAGCGAGCGAATGTCGGCGACCGCCGGCGCATGTCGACGGCTACGTCGAAAATCTCCCCTGCGATCACGCGCAGCAGCTTCCCTTGCGGGTGCTCCCGCTGCGCGTGCAGGCCACGGAGGGTACCGCGTATCGAGGCGGAGTGGTTGTCCTGTACGAAGGCGGCGGCGATCCCCGCCTGCTGGTACTTTTCTGCGTGATAGGACTCGAGGAAAAAACCGCGCCCGTCCTTGTGCACATCCGGCTCGATGATGACAGCCCCGTCGAGCTCTGTCGGGATAATCTTCATGCCCGTTATGATATTACGATTTGGGGGACAGGCCCAGACGCTCCCTGCGGTATTTGCCTGACTGTACCGCTTCACACCACTCGCGGTTGTCGAGATACCAGCGTACCGTGGCGAGGAGCCCCGACTGAAACTCATGCTGCGCTATCCAGCCAAGATCGACCCGAGCTCGCGTTGCGTCGATCGCGTAACGGCGATCGTGTCCCGGACGGTCCTCGACGAAGGTCTTCAAGTCCTTGTAGCTCTTCACACCCTTGGCGCTGAGCGCGGTGTTCTTGGCTGCCGGCAAACATTCTTCGAGAGCCTCACAGATGGCGTCCACCACCTGGAGGTTAGTGAGCTCGTTCTTGCCGCCGATATTGTACTTTTCTCCAGGCTGTCCTTTGCGGAGAGCAAGAAGGATTCCGGCACAGTGGTCAGAGACATGGAGCCAGTCGCGAATGTTTCCGCCGTCACCGTAGATAGGAAGGGGCTTTCCCTCCGCGGCATTCAAAATGGTGAGCGGAATCAGCTTCTCCGGAAACTGGAAGGGACCGTAGTTGTTCGAGCAATTCGTGATCACGATCGGCAGGCCGAAGGTGTGATGGTAAGCAAGGGCCAGGTGGTCCGCGCTGGCCTTTGAGGCCGAATAGGGCGACCTGGGTGAGTAGGGGGTCGTCTCGGAGAAAAGGCCCGTCTCTCCGAGAGTGCCGTAGACCTCGTCGGTCGAGACCTCCAGGAAGCGAAACTCTTTGCGGCCTTGCTCGTCGAGCTGGACCCAGTGCTTTCGCGCGGCGTCGAGGAGCTCGAAGGTGCCCACCACATTGGTGCGTATGAATTCAGCAGGCCCGTCGATCGAGCGGTCTACGTGCGTCTCCGCGGCGAAGTTGAGGATCGTGGTCGGGCTCCACTCGCGGAAAACCCCCTCGACCGCGCTCCGATCGGCGATATCGCCCTCAACGAAGGCGAAACGAGAGTTTCCCTCGAGGTCCTTCAGGTTCAGTCGGCTCCCCGCGTACGTCAGCTTGTCCAGGACGACGACGCGAGCTGATGTTTTCTCGATGGCAAACCGGACAAAGTTCGACCCGATAAACCCGGCTCCTCCGGTCACGATCAACGTTTCGCCCGCTCTGCTCATTTGTTCAATTATAAGAGGACACCCGTCCGGGCTACCTCCGAATTCCGTAATCTTGCGGAGTTGGCGCTCGTTTGAGAGAATCTCTCGGAATTCCCAAACCCTTGGATACAACCATGAATCACCGCCATCTGCTGTTTCTCTCGCTCCTCGCGCTTGCCGGCGCTATTGCCTACCAGACGTCTCCGGCAATCCAACGTCCGACGCTGGCAAAAGAGAACGGGGCGATCCGGTTCGCGCGCTTCCAGGTAGGCCCCAACGTGGCGTACGGGATCGTCGAGGGCGAGCGCATCGAAAGCATCAGCGGCGATCCGTTCGGCCGCTGGCAGAAGACGGGAAAGGCCCACGCTCTCACCGAGGTGCAGATGCTTGCGCCCACGGTTCCCACGAAGGTCCTCGCCGCGGCCGGCAATTACAGGAGCCACCGGGGGGATACCGAGGAGCCCGCTCACCCAGAGCTCTTCTTCATGGCCCCCTCGTCAGTGATTGCAACGGGGGAGAATATAGTCATCCCCCCGGGTACGAACGACGTCCACTATGAGGCAGAATTCGTCATCGTCATAGGCAAGCGAGCCAAGAATGTTCCGCAGAGCGAAGCGCTCGACTACATACTCGGCGTCACCTGCGGCAACGACGTCAGTGCCCGGGACTGGCAAAAGAAGGATGTGCAGT
>Ga0315336_1004680_pt1 | contig 15846 bp, 10 predicted proteins | sample ASW5metaG_FD_204512 | JGI IMG/M metagenome (GOLD analysis project Ga0315336, IMG submission 204512) | Ammonia-oxidizing marine archaeal communities from Monterey Bay, California, United States - ASW #5 | ecosystem: Environmental > Aquatic > Marine > Intertidal zone | place: USA: California...
TCCTCACCGATCGGAACGGTCGCCTGGCCGCCGATGGATTCGAGAGACGAGAGGCGGAGATCGCCGCGCTCGACGCGTCCGAGATCCGGTACGGCCGGACCCTGGACAACGCCCGGATGTGTCGGCTGCACGCCGATCTCGCCGCGGCGGCGGAGCCCACCGAGGTCGAGCTCCTCCTGCTGGCCATGCACGACATCAACGCCGCCGAGGAGTACGGCGTCAAGGTCACCAGCGTGGCCCGCGCCCACCTGTACGAGCGCGACGACCCACTGCTGAAGCTGGAGAAGTGGCTGGCGTACGAGGAGGGTTTTCACTCCCGACTGCTCAAGGGATCGGCGGTGCACTTCGGGGTGGACCTGCCCGTTGGATGGGAGCCGAACCTGTCCCACCGGATCATCTTCAAGATCCTCTCGTCGGCGCCCGCGAGCGTCTTCCACCCGGTCCTCCTGGGGGCCGAGGTCACCGGCCTGTTCGTCCTCAACTGGCTCCTGCAGCGGATCGACCGCCTCGATCTCCAGCCCGATCTCAAGTACCTGCTCCAGGAGCGTATCTTCGAGGTCATGGTCGACGAGGTCGGGCACGTGACCTTCAACCGCGCCGCCATCGGACCGACGGGAATGAAGGTCGCCCGGGCACTCTCCGGCCTCGTCATCCAGGGCTTGGCGGATCAGAACGCACCGCTCGTCGCCCTGGGATTGGACCGCGAGACCCAGAAGCAGGTCACCTCCTTCGACTACGCCGATCTGCCTGCGGAAGTCCGAAACGCCGGGTTCTGGGCGTGACCCGGGAGGTCCTGTTCGGTGCGGGGGTGCACGTCGGCGGCATTCTGGTCGCCGTCGTCGTTGTGGCCTGGCTCGGTGTCACACCGTTCAACGTGCTGGCGGTGACCTTTCCACTGGGATTCCTCACCGCGGCCGTCGCCTGGTTTGCGGCGGAGTTCCGGCCGGCGGCGGATCTCCCGGCGGTCCCGAGGGCGGAGGCCCTGCAGGGCTTCTTCGTGGAGATCTTCCTGAAGGGATTCGGGGCCGGATTCGCGGTCCTCGTCCTCGCCTGGAGTGCCGCTTCGCTGGTGTCTCCGTGGGCGTCGATGAGCGCGAGCTGGGCGAAGATCGCCGTCGCCCTGATCGGGGCAGACCTGGCCTATTATCTGCTTCATCGGCTGCTGATGCACGGGTCCTCGAAGCACTGGATCCCGAAGCGGGCCCGTCGCGAACACGCCCAGCACCACGGTATCGCCCACCTCGACTTCTTGCGCGGGAGCCGCGGATCGTGGCTCGACAATGGCGTGGTCTCCTTTCCGATGCCGCTGGCCTTGATCGCCGGGCTCATCGGCCTCGATCTCGGCGGGACCCTGTTCGTCTACATGGTCCTGATGATGGTCCAGGTCACCCACCATGCGAACTTCGACTTCGAGATCGGCCCGCTGCGCTGGATTCTCCTGAGCGACCACGCCCACAAGCTGCACCACTGCCCCCGCGGACGGTTGGTGAACTACGGCTGCTTTTTCTCCGTCTGGGACCGGATCGGCGGCACCTACGTCGAGGATCCCGCGCTCTCTCCGAGCCTCATGCACCTCAACAAAATGGAGCTGCCCCGTGAACTTCTCCCAACGCCTCGGCTTCGAACTCGTCTGGTCCGCCCGCATGTTGGCTGGCGACGACTCGCTCTTCTCCGACCGGATCTCCGCGCTGGAACGGAGCGTGCTCGCCACCCACGAACCCGCTGGGCGACCGCTGCCGGTGGACGAGGTGGACATCGCCGACTTCGACCGACGCTGGTTCGACGCTCAGCACGTGTGTCGCCGGCCGCTGGTCATTCGCGGCGCCTTGCGGGGGACCGACCTCGTTGAGCGCTGGGATCTGCCGTTCTTCGGGGATCGGTATGGCGACTCACAGGTGCTCGTCCACGGCGAGGCCGGTCAGGGAAAGCATCTGTACGATAAGGACATCGTCGGCATCGCACTCCGGGACTTCATCGGCGATCTGATGGCCAACGAGGGGTCTCGCTATATGGTCGCCGCGGTCGGGCTCTTCGACCAGCACCGCGAGCTCCTGGAGTCACTGCCCGTCGCGCGGCTCGAGGACCTGTTCGGCATCCGCATCTCCAGGCCGGAGTTGTTCATGGGCAACGGCGCCAATTGGTCTCCCTGGCATTCCGCGCTGGCGGAGAACTTCTTCGTGCAGGTCGAGGGCCACAAGCACTGGAGCTTCGTCGATCCGGCGTGGACGGCGGCGATGTATCCCAACTACGGCTGGGTCTCGGGACCGACGGCGGTGCAGACGACGGTCGAGCGCGGCAGGCCAGGGGACTTCCCGATGTTCGCCTTGCCCCAGCGTTATGAATGCGTCGTAGAGCCGGGTGACATGATCTACAACCCGCCCCACTGGTGGCACGAGGTCCGCAACGTCGGACCGAGCATCGGCATGCCGCTGCGGGTTCGCCCGCGACGGTCGACGCGCTCGCCGTTTCTGTTCGTCTCCAAGCTGCAGATGCTTCACGGTCTGCGGAGCGCGTCGTGGAGGAAGATCATCTTCGACGCCATGGCCGACGAGTTCCTGGGACGCCGGCTGATCGACACGCGGCTGAGCGACAGCGCGTTGCAGCTCACCTATGCGAGTCGCGGTTGAGAAAGGCCCGGCGATCCTCACCGCAGATCCGGCGACGCTATCGGGGCGCACGCCGCCGGCCCCGGAGTGAAGGCGTCGCGTCGAGGACTTCTCGGAGAAGGCGCTGTGCCTTGACGCCGTCCACTACAGTCACGTGTGCGACGGCGTCCGGTGTCGTGACCCAGGCGCCGGAGGGCCCGTCGGTGATCTGGAAGCGTCCGCGTCGGTGGGGGCTCGTTGTGTTGACGTCGATTTTGAGCGTGACGCGCCTTGCTCGGCTGGCGAGGGCCTCGTAGCCCCAGTTCTTTCGCTCCACCTCGGCGTTCGGCCATCCGATCGACGCCAGGACCTGCGGGTTGAGGGACCAGTGCAGCGGCGCTCGTGGCGAGAACAGCTGGGTCGCGATGTGCCTTGCCTGGGCCATATCGAGGCAGTCGGCGATCAGGTTGTCCTCGTTCCGCGAGAGCCACGCGGCCCGGGTCGTCTTGGCTCCGGCGGCGACGATTTTCTTCGCCGCGTGGACCCCGAACGGGTCTCGGCCGGTCGCGCCCACCAGCCGGAGACGTTCTCCCCCCCGGTCGCACACCCAGGTCACCGACAGCCCGTCCGCACGGGTTCGCGTTTCGACGGCATCGAAGGCCGCCATGAGCTGAGAAGTGAGGGCGTCGACATCCACGGGGCGCTTCCTTGTCCAACGCCGCGAAACTAAGTGCCCAACACTTCTCGTCGCTGCCCCTGCCACAAACTGCCACACGCCGTAATGACCGGGGAACGCGGCGACTGCCGCAAGTCAGGGTTTGAGCTCTCGATCTTGGGCGTCATATCGAATGCGACGCGTCTCCTTCCCAGCGCGGTCCCGAAGGAAGACGGTGCGCGTGTACCCATCGGGATGGGTCAGCGGCCGCTCGTCTTTGTGGAAGAGGGCCTCCTCGGCGATCCGCCCGCGGAGATCGCGCCGGTGCCGAACGATGTCTCCCTCGGGGCGAGGCGTGCCGTCGGCGCGGGTATATCGGGTCTCGATGATCAGGCCGCGTCCGTCGTAGACGCGTTCTTCGGTGTGGCATCCACAGGACAGCGCGTCGACCGGCTCGCCTTCGAGGCCGGTGTAGCGGGTCCTATGCAGGCGGTTGGAGGCGTCGTAGGTCCGGTAGACGCGCGACCATGCGTCTTTATCGAGGGTGGGCTCTCCATCCAGCTCGATGCGGTGCATCTCGATGACGTTGCCCTGCACATCAAAGGTAGAACGGCTGGCAATCGAGCGGCTCGCGTCCCGATAGTGAACCCGCTGGCCCACGCGGTTTCCCCGGACGTCGAAGTCCGCTTCCATGAGCCACAATCGCGAGCCGCTCACCGAGAAGCACTCGGTTCGGGTGCGGTCGTCGACCTCGTACTCCATGGACATGCGTGCGCAGTTGCCCTGGTTGGGAGGGGCCACCGGGGCGCCCTCGATGTCGAAATAAGAGACGGCGTTGGGATTGGCGCGGGCGTCCCACCCGAACTCGGCGCGGTGGAGAACTCCCGTTTCCTCCGGTGGGTTCCCGTCTCCGTCCAGGTACAGGTGCGCGCTGCGGAGGTTGCGATTGTCGAACTCGTACACCAGGATCTCGGCGCCCTCGCTGCCCTTGGTGGGAACGCCGTCGGTGTCGAAGAACGCCTGTTGCACGAGCTGACCGCGAGGGCTGTAGACCCGCTCCTCGCGGAACGCCCGGCTCTCCTTGTCGATGGTGGGCTGTCCCGCCGCGTCGAACGCCTCGGTGACGCGAAAGCGGCCGACGTTGTCGTCGATCTCGAGCTTCATGGTCGCCCAACCGTCGAGGTTGTCCAGGGGTTGGCCGTCGACCCCGAAGTTCTCGACCAGGTGGTTCCGAAACGGTCCCCGCCGATTGCGCTCACCGTGGATGCCCTTGTGGTTGAGGGTGGGCAGGCCGTCGGTGCCGAACCAGAACTTCGAGGTGACGTTTCCAGCGGCATCGTACGTCCACCGGACTGTGGAGAAGCCTTGGATACTCAAGGCCGGCTCGCCGTCTTCGTCCAGATAGGTGCGCTCGATTACGTTCCCGTACTCATCCAGCTTGTGGACCGCGTGATGGATGCCGCCGAAGTTCTGTGTGGGCTCTCCGTCGGCGTTCATCAACGGCCCGATTTCCACTTGCACGCCTCCAGGATCGACGCGCTGGTGGTAGATGGCGTAGCCCTTCCGGTTGGCTGTGAGCTCGCCGTCGGCGCCTCGGAATTCGAGGCGCTGGCTGGTGCCGTCTTCACCGATGAAGTCGTGCATGGTGACCCACCCGTCTCGCGCGCTGGCCGTCTCGCCATCGATGACGCAGGTCGTGACCTGGGAGTCTTCGACGTACTCGACGGTCGTCGAGTGGCAGCCATAGGTCCTGTCCCGGACCGGAGCGTCTCTCTGCCCGATGCAGAACCGCTCGGCGTGCCGGCCCCGGTCGTCGTAGACATAGCGGAGCTTGTGGCATCCATTCGCCGCGACGATGGGCATGCCCTCCTGCCCGAAACGGGCCGACTCGGTGGTTCGATAGGGGTGGTTCGGGTCGTCGAAGGCCCGGGTGATCCGGTTCAGTCCCTCTCGGTATGTCGCGGCCTCCTCGTCCTGGGGATCGAAGTAGGCGGTCGAGGTCGTGCGGCCGAGGTCGTCGCGGTCGTAGCGGACTGAGAACACACTTCGCTGGTCGGACATCGGCTCGCCGTCCAGCTTGCCGTAGACCACTGTGGCGCCGTCGTCGTCGAAGGTCCAGCGCTCGGTCAACACGCTGTGGTAGGGGCCGGTGGCCGGGTTTCCCTCCCGGTCGCGGTTCTTCAGGATCAGCTCGTCGCCGTCTCGCTCCACCTCCTGCACCCGGTAGGCGTGGCCGTAGCCGGTGATGTGCTCGATGCGCACCAGCTCTTCGCCTTCGAAGACGTTGCGCACGGTGCGCACAGTGTCCGTGGGGAGGGGCCAGTTCCGATAGGTCAGCTCGACGAATCGTCCATCGCGAGATGTCGCCTCGACGAACTTCAGGAGTCCGTGTCCTTCGGGGAGCAGCCCGACTGCTTCCCAGCCGTCCGGACCCAGGTTCGCGATGTGGTAGTGCGCGGTCTTCTCTCCTTCGGGACGGGTGGCCCAGAAGGCGATGGCCGCGACGAAGGCAAGGAAGGCGAGGGCGAGTGCGGCGAAGCGAGGGCCGGTCCGCGAGGGTGGCCGCTCGGGCGCGGGCAGCGAGGGGATCTCGCGCACTTGTTGGCCGGTCTCGTCGGCCGGCGGTGCCTCGGTGGGGGCGTCGGAGCCATCGAACGTTCGGAAGGTGGCCGGCATGGACGACAGGGCATCGTCACTTTGGGGCACTGCACTCGCGTCGAAGTTCAGGGTCGAGGCGCTCCCGGAACGGAGAGCCGAGTCGACGCTCGTGGCGCGTCCGAGGTCGACGGCTCGCTCGAGGCTGCGCTCGTCCCACACGCTCTTGGGGAGCGGCTCCTGTCCCTCCCAGACGGCCAGGAGCCGCGTACAGCTGTCGATGCGCTCGTCCAGATCCCAGGTCAGGGCGCCGTTTATCGCGCGTATCATCCGATCTGGGAGCTCGGGGACCCGCTCTTCGATGGGCATCAACTCCCCGCCGCGGATCCGGTCGAAGATGTCCATCATCTCGCCCTTGCCGAAGGCCCGCACGCCACTCACCAGTTCGTAGAGGATGGCGCCGATAGACCACACGTCGGCGCGGTGATCGACCTTGGCGGCGTCTCGGATCTGCTCCGGGGCCATGTACGCCGGCGTGCCCATGGCCATACCGCTCCGCGTCCGGTTGGAGCCGGAGGGGCCGGCGAGGACCTTGGCGAGGCCGAAGTCGGCGACCTTGGGAATCAGCCGGCCACCCACCAGCTGGAGCATCACGTTGCCGGGCTTCAGATCGCGATGCACCAGACCGAGCTCGTGAGCGGCGGCGACCCCCTCGAGGATTCCCCGCCCGACGACGTCGGCCTGCTCGAGGGTGAGTCGCTCCGATCGCAGGAAATCGTCGAGGGCCGGTCCGGAGATGAACTGCATGATCAGGCCCGGCGAACCCCCGACATCGACCATGTCGGTCACCGAGACGATGTTCGGATGCTGGAGGGTGCCCTGGATGCGCCCTTCCTGAATCAGTCGCTCCCGGATCGAGTCGCTGGTCACCGTGAGCACCTTGAGGGCGTGCAGGGTGCCGAGGCTGGTGTGTCGGACCAGGTAAACCGTGGCCATGCCGCCCTGGCCCAGCTCCTCCAGGACGGAGTAGCGATCGACGGTCGTGCCCGCAGTCACTCTCATCGGACGTCCCCGGTGTGCCGCCACATAAATACACAGGGAACCAGGTGACACAATGGTTCAACATGGAGGTGACCCATTTCCCGACACCACGAAGCCGCCCTGGCAGAGGACTGGGACTCGCTCTATGCAGACTGGGTGGAGTGGAGCTCGCGGCGATTCCACGGAATCGACCTTCCCGAATTGATGAATGCTGGGACGGCTCTCACCGTTCCCGTCCGCTACCCGAAGCTGTCTCGCTTCGCGAAGCGGGCCATCCACAAGGCCCTCGATGGAGACCCCTTGGTCATGGGCGGGCGCCTCTACATTGTGCCCTCAGGTTCGACGTTGACCGCTGAATTTGGATTGCATGGGGCCAGCGGAGTGGTCTGGATGCCCCTCGAACCGTCGAACGGTATCGACCTGGGAAATGACCGACGGCTCGTTCCCCAGGACCTGCTGGTCATCGAACGCGGGCAACCCCTTGCGGTGACGAACCACAGCGACCGGCTGTGGGTCGTCATTCAGTGGCCGGTCCAATTTCGAGAGTGAGGCGGCCACAGATCGCGTCTTTCCGTTACAATGGCCGTAGAGGTCCCCCCTCTCCCTCTCATTCCCACCAAAATCCTCCGCCCGGAGCCCCCGATGTCCAGCCAAGACGGCCCCCAGTTCACCGCGATCTCGAAGCAGCTCGCCACCCACATGCCGACTGAGGGTATTCCCGAAGAAGGCGTCGCTGACGCGATTCGCAGCACGCTCTACGCCGCCCGCGACCGCGGAATTCTCGAGCCCGTAACCGAGATCATCAAGGGTCAGGCTCAGGGCGATCCGGCGGTTCTCGAGCTCGTAAAAGAGATTCAGACCCACAGCTGAGACCCCTCGGGTCTTGACTTCCGAGCGCGTGGTAAACATGTTTACCTATGCGAACCGACCTGCATCTCCTCCACGTCGCCCTCGAGCTCTTTGCGGAGCGCGGGTACTCGGACACCTCCATGCGGGACATCGCCGCCCGCGCCGGGGTCTCGCCGGGCCTGGCCTATAAATGGCACCCCTCGAAAGAGGCGTTGTCGATGGCCCTGTACGCGCGCATCGCCGAGCGGTTCGCGGCATGCGCGCCCGACCTTCCGGCCGGGTCCGTCGCGGTGCGGTTCAAGGCGGCGATGCGGGTCAAGCTCGACCTGATCACGCCCCATCGCAGTAGCCTTCGCGCCCTCGTGAGCCGCGCCCTCGATCCCACGGACCGCCTCGGCGTGCTCGGCCCGCGAACAGGGGCGGTGAGGGCCCGGAACAGCGGTGTCTTCTCCCTGGTCGTGGAGGGCGCGCGAGACCGGCCCTCGGACCGGAAGGAAGCGGCGCGTCTGGCTCGCCTGCTCTACGGCACCCACCTGGCGACCATCCTGGTGTGGACCCAGGACACCGAGCCCGAAAATCCCAGGGCAAACGGGGTGATCGACTTCGTCGAGACCGGCTTGGGTTTCTACCCCATGCTGTCGATGATGGGCGCGATGGGGCAGGTGGAGCAGCTCGACGCCCTGTTCGGCGATGCCCTGGCCAGTTCACTGGGAGCGGCAGACGAGGAGGTGGTGGACCGAATCCTGGAGTTCATCTTCGTGCGGCGGCGAATGGTCGAGGGCGCGCCCTGGCCGGCGTCGAAGGCGGGACTGGCACTCCACCGGCCGCGGATCGCCGCAGCCGTGGCGGAGAACAAGCCCGTGCATCTGGTCCTCCCGGCGTTTCCCGCCAAGTCGCCGAACCCGGACAAGACGCTGGGACCGCGGCCCGATCTGGCCGAGGTCCTCGCCCTGCGGAGCCTGCAGGGCCTCTGCGACGAGATCGCCACCGTGCACCCGCCGGGAGCCCGGCTGACCATCGCCTCGGACGGACATGTCTTTGCCGACCTTGTGGAAGTTCCGGACACCGACGTCGACGCGTATCAGGAGGCCATCGCCGCGATTGTCGCCCGCGAAGATTTGGGATCCATCGACCTTTTCGACCTGCGGGATGTCTACGGCAAGACCGAAGGCGACGTCTCCAGAGCGCAGCTCGTCGAGCGCTACGCGCAGTCGGTGGAGTCCCTGCGCGCCCGTGCCGAGGCCCACGAGCGCCACCAGCGCATGTACAACGGCATCCACCGCTTCCTCTTCGAGGACGCCGTCGTCCTGCACCCCGACGAGAGCCGGACCGCGAACCGCAAAGCCACCAAGGAGCGGGCCTGGGAGGTGATCCGGCGCAGCGACGCCTGGAGCGCCCTGGTCGCCGAGGCCTTTCCCGATGCGGTCCGCCTGTCCATCCATCCCCAGCCGGAGGTCTCGGAGAAGATCGGCATCCACCTCATGCCCACCGAAGACGCCTGGCTGACGCCGTGGCACGGTGCCGCGGTGCTCTCCGACGACGGTGCGAGGCTGATGAAACGCGCGGAAGCGGTCGAGCTCGGGGCCTCGATCGTCGACGACGACCACCTCCTGCTCCCGTGAAGACCCGCGACCTGACCCCCTTTGGCCTGCTGGTCGAAGTGGAGGAGGGGACCCGCTGGGGTGACCTGGCGGCGGAGCAGATCCAGTCCTGGATCGCCGACCATCGGGTCCTCGTCATCCGCGGACTCGCGCCGCTGGAGAAGCGCACGATGCCCCTGGCTGCGCGCCGACTGGGGCCGCTGCAGGCGTGGAGCTTCGGCGCCGTGAACGTGCTCGAGGTCGATCCCGACAAGGACAACTACCTGTTCACCGAGAGCGACGTGCCCCTGCACTGGGACGGCGCTTTCAAGGGGGAGATCCCGAATTACTTGATGTTCCACTGCCTGGAGGCCCCCCCTGCCGACGCGGGCGGAGAGACCGTCTTCGTCGACTGCCTGGGCGTCTGGGAGGACCTCGACCTCGGGACCCAGAAGGCCTGGGAGGCGGCCCGCTTCCGCTACACGACGGACAAGGTCGTGCACTACGGCGGGAGCTTCGTCTCCCCATTGGTGGAAAAGCACCCAATCACCGGCGCCGTGACCCTGCGTTTTGCGGAGCCGGTGCAGGGCTTGAACCCGGTCTCGGTGGTGCCACTGCAGACCGATGGGCCGTCCATTGCCTCGATTGCCGACGCACTCTCGGCGCCCGAACATCGGCTCCTGCACCGGTGGAAGAAGGGCGATGTCGTGCTTGCCGACAACCACGGCCTGCTCCATGGCAGAGAGGCTTTTGCCCGCCACGCGCCGCGGCTCATCCACCGGGTGAACGTCCTGGATCCGGCGCGCAGTACCTGGCAGTGGCTCGTGGACTGCATCCGCATCCGCCGCCCGGAGTTCATGGTCGCCGAGATCCCCATCAATCTCCTCGGATTGTTGTGGATCGCGCCCAAGGCGGAGTGGCTCGGGAGTGCGCTGTATTGGGAGGCTACCGCGGCTTTCTTCCTGCTCTTTCACTTCGGCGACATGGTGAACTGCCTCGCCGATCGGGAGCTGGACGCGGTGTACAAGACCAAGCTCTCGGAATCGGTGCTGGGGCTCGGCGTTCGCAATGTCTCCAACCAGATCGCGGCCACCGCAGCCCTCGCACTGGTCCTGTCTGCGCATCTCGCGTGGATGACAGAGCGGTGGTGGCTCATCCCGCTGGTGATCGTCGGGCTGGTCGTCGGGCACCAGTACTCGTACGGTCCGCTGCGGCTGAAGTCCCAGGGCCTGCTGCAGATCCCGACGCTTTGGACCCTCATCTTCGTCGGACCGATGCTGCTCATGGCCGGGGTGGTCCACGGGTTGCCGACGTGGCCGTTATTGGCGCTGATCGGCCTCTATGGAGCGCTGGCGCAGAGCATCATCCTCGTGAACACCGCAGAGGACTACGACGAAGATCTGGAGGCCGGCCTGCACACATCGGCGCTGGCCTTGGGTCGCGCCGGAGCGGTGTGGACCTCGGCGCTCGGGGTCTTCCTCTCTGGAGGCGGTCTGCTCGCCCTCTTCACCTGGACCCTGCGCATGGAGGAGACCCCGGGGATCGTCTGGTTCTCCCTGGGACTCTGGGTGAGTGCCTGGTCGTGGGCGACCCTGGAGATCGGCCACCTGGCATGGCGGGTCGGGCGCGCCAAGAATCCCGAGCGGGTCCTGAAGCGGGGCGCGATGAAGATGCCGGTGTGGATCACGGTGATGGCCTGGCTGACCTTGCTGGTCGTGGGAGTGCGCGCGTGGGCGCTCTGAAGGCCCGATCCGTGTCGGTAGTCGGCGGCGGCATCGGCGGGCTGACTGTCGGCGTCGCTCTGCTGAAGAAGGGCTTCGACGTCCATATCTACGAGGCTGCGAAGTCGTACGCCCACGTCGGTGGAGGTCATTGGTTGTACGCCAACGCCCTGGACACGCTCCGCAAGATCAATCCTGAAATTCCCGTCGACATGGCCGCGCTTGGCAAGCGATTCGACGGCTTCTGCTTCAAGACGGTCGGCGGCCAGACGCTCCTCTTCGAGACCACCGGCCCGTACACACCCAGCCCCGATCTGGCGCCGATCGTGATGCATCGCGCCGACATCATCGGTCAGCTGGCCAAGCGCGTGCCTGCCGAGCGCCTGCACTTCGGAAAGCGTCTGAAGCAGTGCACTTCCGACACCCTGACCTTCGAGGATGGGACGGAGGTGAAGGCCGATATCATCATCGGCGCAGATGGCATCCACTCGGTCGTCCGCAGGGAAGTGCTCTCGCAGAAACCGGCCCGCTTCTCCGGCCAGATCGGGCTCTGGGGCATCGGGGACTACACGTTGCCGGCGGACACCGGTCGGCTGTTCACAGAGATGTGGGGCAACGGGCTGCGCATGGGCTTCACCTACGTCGGGACCGAGGGCGTGTACTGGTTCATGGTCGTGCGTGCCCAGGATGTGCCGACCGATGCCGACGAGCGGAAGCAGTTCATCCTCGACCGGGGGGCCGTGTTCCCGCGCGAGATGGTCGAGGTCGTGCGGGCCACGCCCGCCGAAGGCATTCACACCAACCCGCTCTTCGACGTCGCCCCGCCCGGCCGCTGGCACCTCGGCAACGTCTGCTGTCTCGGTGACGCCGTGCACGCCTGCACACCCAACCTCGGTCAGGGCGGCTGCCAGGCCATCGAAGACGGCTACCGGCTGGCGGAGATGATGGTCGAACACGACGACTTGGAGGCCGCATTCTCGGCGTTCACCCGGCTTCGTCTTCGGAAGACCCGGGCCGTCGTTTTCCTGTCGCGGTTCCTCGGCGAGCTGGCCCAGTTGAGGGGGTGGTTGCTGGGATCGGTGCGCGCGCTGGTGGTCCGCCTGACACCGGTGTTCTTCATCCGACCGGTGTTGAAGTGGATCATGGCGCCATGACCCGTGCCTACCTCGACACGCCTGGACCGATTCCCATTGCCCATCGCGGTGGCGCGAAGCTGTGGCCGGAGAACACCGTCTTCGCCTTCGAGAAGGCCTACGAACTGGGGATCCGGTGGATCGAGACCGACGTGCACCTGTCGTCCGATGGCCACGTGATGGTCTTTCACGACCACACCCTGGAGCGGACCACCGACGGGGTCGGGCCCATCAAGGAGCGCACGCTGGAGGAGCTTCGGGGCCTCGATGCCGGGTTCAACATGGAGGGCTTCCGGGGGCAGGGCATCGGAATCCCGACCTTGGAAGAGGCACTCGCCATCGCTCCGGACTTGAGGCTGAACCTGGAGATCAAACAGAGCGAGCCGGCGATGCGGGAGGCGATGTGGGCGGAGATCCAGCGCCTGGACGTGCACGATCGGGTGCTGGTCGCATCGGCCATGGACGCCGAGGTGTCGGCGTTCCGGACCCTGTGTGGCGGACAGCTGGCGTCCTCGGCGGGAAAGCTGGAGATCGCCGGCTTCTGGACCCGGGTCCACACCTACGGTGCCCGTGGATTCCGGCCCGCCTACGATGCGCTCCAGGTGCCCCACTACTACAAGGGCATCCCGGTTGTGACAGGCGCTTTTGTACGGGCCGCCCACCGTTGTGGGCTCAAGGTGCACGTGTGGACCATCGACGACCCGGACGAGATGCGGGTCCTGCTCGACAAGGGCGTCGACGCGATCATGTCCGACCGGCCCGATCTGCTGGTGGAGATCTTGCCGCCTACTCGATGACGGAGTCGGTCACGTAGATGGGTGTGTCGTCGTGGTTCGAGATCTGCGGATACGTCGGATACCAGCTGCCACCGATGTTACCGGTGATCACCGACCGCTCGATGTAGATGTCACCGGTGTGGTCGTTGGTGACGAAGAAGATGGCGCTTCCGTGTTGCACGACCTCGTTGTGTTCGATTGTGGTGCCGCAGAGGGAGAGCGTCATCAGGCCGCCGTCGTTGTAGATGGCGCCGCCGCTACCGCCGCCGGGGGTGTCGCCGGTGGCGGGGTTGCCTCCGTTGCCTACGGCGTCGTTGTGGGAGAACAGGCTGTTGAGCACGGTCCACGACACGCCGATGCTGCTGATCCCGCCGCCGTTGGAGCAGGTGTTGCCGTAGCCCTCTTCTCCGCCAAAGGTGCTGTTCACGACGTATACGGGCCTATCCTCGAATTGATCGAAGACCCGTACTGCCGCGCCGCCGACGTCCGGACCGACATCGGCGCAGACAGACTCGAAGAATCGGGAGTTGATGATCTTCAGCTGTCCACCACGGGACCAGATCGCGCCGCCGCCGTCGTACTCGGTCTCGGATTTCGAGTTCCCGCCAGTGAAGGTGAGGTTCTGGACCGTCAGCCGTGGGTGGTCCTGATCCTGGCACTGGGGAGTCGTCCAGACCTGCGCTTCATCGCAGGTATTCATGTAGAGGATCCGGTGGTCTCCATTGCCGCTGAGGGTGACGAGGCCGCCGCCGTCGATGACGATCTCCGGACCGGTGTCGTTGAACACCCTGGCCGTCTCCGGAGTGGTGATGGTGACCGGGGCGGGGCCGCAGTCGAAGGTGATGACTCCGCCCAAGGCCACCGCGTCCACAAAGGCCTCTCCGCTGCAGCTCTCCGGTGTGCCAGTTCCGACGATGGTTCTCGGGGATGAGACGTCCTCCAGCCCGGCTTCGGCTGGGATGTCACAAGCCAGTTCTGTGGCGGGGTTTCCGGCGGGAGGCCCGTCGACTGGATCGGCCAGCGGGTTGTCGACTTCAACGGTCTCGGTCTCGGTCTCCGGGGCGTCGGAGCCTGCGGGATCCTCTCCGTTACAAGCGAATAACGCCAGGGTCAAGGAGATCGGGAGGGTGCGCATTGGGACTCCGCATGGCGGATTGTGGTCGTAGTTTAGTGCACGGCCGAGGCGAAACCGGGGCGAAACCGCGAAGAAGCGTGCAGCGGAGGCCCGTTAATCGGACGTAGAAGTGGATTTCGCTCGTCGTATGAGGCTCCATTCTGCACAGTTTCCCTGTATGCTGCGCTGTCTGAGCAGAGGCGCATGGGCGCAATCGATATTGAAAGGACGGAAGCATGACGGGGTTTGGATCTAGATTCGGTGGCTTTCTCCTGGCTTTATTGGTGCTCCTTCCGAGTGTGAGTTGGGGTGCGGCGCCCATCTACTACTCCGATCGCGCCTCCTGGGAGGCGATGACTGCCCCGGGATTCATCACAGATGACTACACGGATCCGTCCTACGTCTTCATTCAGAGCGATGCGATCATGGACGGCATCTTCGGCGAGACGCAGTACCAGACGACCGGCTTCGGCAACCTGAACATCGTCTCCGGTCCGCCCATGTACTACTGCGCAGGCTGTAATGGCTCGTTCTGGTTGCGCTTCCTGACCACCAGCTTCAGTCAGCCGGGGACAGGCACGACCAACATCGGCGTCAACATCCGACACAATACGGGGCCTCCCGGCTTTCTTGGGTACTACGCGTACATCGAGTTCGGTGATGGAACCACCGACGAGGTCCTGCTGCCTGCCGGCGCCAGCTTCTGGGGCGTCATCGAGCCCGTCGCCACCGTAGAGGCCATCCACTTTGGCCTCCCCGCCGCGGGGACCACGACGAGCGGTTCGTTCGGTATTCTCGATCTCTCCGTCGGAGATGCCTGCGGACTCGGCGGACCCGACGGCGACAATGACGGCCACGAGGACTTCTGCGACAACTGCCCGAACGACGCCAATCCCACCCAGGACGACGCCGACTCCGATGGCGTAGGAGATGTGTGCGACGCCTGTCCCGGCGGCGACGACAATCAGGATGCGGATGGCGACGGCACGCCCGACTTCTGCGATGTCTGCGACGGTTTCGACGATAGCTTCGACGGCGACAATGATGGGGTCCCAGACGGCTGCGACATCTGCAATGGCGGCGACGATACGCTCGATGCGGACTCCGATACCGTGCCGGACTTCTGCGATGTGTGCCCGGGTGGAGACGACACCCTCGACAGCGACGGCGACGGGATCCCGAACTTCTGCGATCCGTGTCCCGGCGGCGGTCCCGACAACGACAACGACGGCCTCGAGAATCTGTGCGACAACTGCCCCGACGACGCCAACCCGAGCCAGACCGACTCCGATCTAGACGGCAACGGGGACGCCTGCGACCTCTGTCCGGGCTTCAGCGACATTGCCGACAGCGATGGGGACACCGTCCCGAACGGCTGTGATCTGTGTCCGGGCTCCAATGACCTCCTCGATGCCGACAGCGATGCGGTTCCCGATGACTGTGATGCCTGTCCGGGCTTTGATGACGCTGCGGACACCGATCTGGACCTGGTGCCGAACGGGTGCGATATGTGTCCGGGCTTCGACGACACAGTCGACGGCGACGGCGATGGGATCGCGGATGGTTGCGACGTGTGTCTGGGCTCTGACGACGGCCTCGATACCGACGGCGACACAGTCCCGAACGGCTGCGACATCTGTCCCGGAGCGGACGATCTGGTCGACACCGATACCGACGGCGTTCCGAATGGGTGCGATCTGTGCCCGGGCAGCGACGACGCGCTCGATGGCGACGGCGACGGCGTTCCCGATGGCTGCGACATCTGTGCCGGCGACGACACGGTCGACATCGACAACG
>Ga0315336_1004681_pt1 | contig 15843 bp, 15 predicted proteins | sample ASW5metaG_FD_204512 | JGI IMG/M metagenome (GOLD analysis project Ga0315336, IMG submission 204512) | Ammonia-oxidizing marine archaeal communities from Monterey Bay, California, United States - ASW #5 | ecosystem: Environmental > Aquatic > Marine > Intertidal zone | place: USA: California...
GTTGGGGGCTTGACCGGCGATCAATCTCGCCGCCGCCATCAGCACCGAATCCGGGCTCGGCCCCACGCGACGAATGAGCTCGGCGGTGGCCATGGAGACCTCGTTCGCAAACATCGCTTCGTTCCCCGGCGGGATGGCGATGTCCCTGACGATGTTGGGCTTCATGCTGGATTGTTCCCACATCTCCAGGTGCCCCATCAGGGAATGCCCGACTCGGGAGATGCGCACGACGACGGCAATCCGCGTGGGCAGGCGCTTGAGAAACGCCGTCGGACACTGTGGATTCGACACGCAGTTGGCCGTCGCCTGGTCGCCGATGACGGGCCCAACGACCGAGTCGTCGAGAACAATGTGGCCGTCGGCGAGGAGACGATCCTTCACCTGACTGCCGATCATGACCGCAGCGGTAAACTCGTTCTGCGAACCCGTTGAAAACTCGGGAACCAGGATCGGTTCAGCCGCGTTGGCGGAAGTGCCTCCGAGCAGGGCCATCGAGATCAACAGCGTACAAAGCATTCGCCATTGATACCTGTGGCGGGGGTAACACCACAAGTCAACCCGTTGACGGGCCAGGTTTACGGCATTACCTCCCCTGCCCTGGGCCGAGATAGCTCAGTTGGTAGAGCAGCTGATTCGTAATCAGCAGGTCGTCGGTTCAAGTCCGATTCTCGGCTCCACCCAACCCCGCTAGAGGCCTATGCGAAGCTCGGCCATCGCCCATCCAGGCCCCACGTCCAATATCTTGTTGTACTGGCTCGGCTGTGCTTGGTTCTGGTGGTTCGGTTGGGAGACAGAGGGTGAGCCTCCCCAGGCGGCGCATGCGGTGATCATCGCGGCGCCTCACACCAGCAACTGGGACATGCCGCACATGATGGCGGCCGCCTGGGTCTTTCGGATGAAGATCAGCTGGATGGGCAAACACACGCTGTTCAAGCCTCCTCTCGGATGGATCCTCCGGCCGATGGGCGGCGTGTCTGTCGATCGACGAGCCCCCATGGGCGCCGTCAAGGGCATCGCGGCTTCTTTCGAGAATCACGAGCGTCTCTTCTTGGCCGTTCCGCCCTCGGGAACCCGCAGCAAGAAGGACAGATGGAAGAGTGGATTCTACTGGATCGCGACCGAAGCAAAGGTCCCGATCGTCGCGGGTTACCTCGACTTTTCGCGACGAAGGGCGTGCCTTGGATTCATGTTCGAGCCCACTGGAGACGTGAAGGCCGACATGAATCGCCTCCGAGAGTTCTACGAGCCGATCAAAGGCAAATTCCCAGAGATGCAGAGCACCGTGACCATCAAAGAAGAGCTGAGAATCGCCGCCGATCCTACAGATTGAGCGTTATGGCGCATTCCGGACGGCCGAGTAGCTTCGCAACGGCGTTGATAACGATGGCATCGTCGTCGTAGCCGAGCATGGACTCGAAATCCTGCTCGTTGTCGTCGGCCAGCACGTAGTACCGGCATGCCGCGTGAAGCAGGCGCAGCGTGCCCTCGCTTTCGGTATTCTCGAAGACATCGAGGAGCTTCTGGCAGGCCTCCCCACACCGCTGCGCGAGTTCGAAGTCCATGTCGGGGTAGCGACGGCTCTCGAACGCCTCGCGAACTTCGTACAAATATGCCTGTACATAGCTTCGGAGCCAGGTCACGGACTTGGGGTCCTCGGCCGCCAAATCCATGACGACATCGCGGAAATCGACGGGGATTTCGGTGTACAGCTGGTCCAGCAGTTCTTCCATCGCCCCCCTATTACCGCGCTCAGAACACCGTCACCACTCCGGGCCAACGGAGGATCATCGATGCTGTAAAAGCACCGGCGACAGGCGACCAACCCATGTCGAATCCGGCGTTCGCGAGGGAAAGCGTCCCGCCGAAGAAGGGTGCGAGCTCTGTCTCCGGATCCAGATCGATACTTCGACCTCTCACGGCTCCGGCGATGCGCCGAACACCCGCCAGCGCTCCCCAGGCATCCAGGCGCATCGTGTAGGGACCAAAGAACAGGCGCTGCCGAAGGGCAAGGCGCGCTTCGGTCTCCACCCAACCGATGTTGCCGAACTGGACGGCGCTCCATCTCGCGCCGGGGGCAAACGCGTACGCACCTGAGATCACAACGCGCTCCCGCAGCGCAATCTCTGGACGGATCCCCACCGACAAACTTCCATATCCGCCCTCAAAGGTGGTCAAAAATACCGTCGCACCGACCGTTCCACCGAGCGGCCCCAACCCGTTAGGGTCCTCATCGACGAGCTCGCCGACCCCGCGGCTCGCGAAACCGAGCCCCTCGCCACCGGCGCTCTTCCTGCTCACTACGGCGACCAGGCGACCGTCTTCGTCAACGACCGGCCCTCCAGAGTTCCCGGGGTTGACAGGAGCGCTCACCTGGATTGCCGCGGGTCCTACGGCCGACACCACGCCTTCAGCGGTCGACCATCGAAGCGTTCCAGCCATGAACCCCACTGGAGCCCGAACCCCGTAGGGATGGCCAATGACGGCGATGTCCTCTCCGACCAACGGTGTCGTTCCGCGTATTGGAATCCAAGGTTGTCCGGCCAGATCAGGCGCGTCGATGATGGCGAGATCAGCGGAAACAAGTACGGCGGTGATTCGCCCGATGACCTGTTCCCCCGACCGTGTCGTCACCCGTGGCCGACCTCCCGGAGCGACGCAATGATAGGCCGTCGCCACCCGCCCGGCCTCGTCGATGATCGCGCCGGCGCAGGTGGTACTGCCCTGCTGAATCAGGACCACCGCGTCGATGGGCTCCGCGCCAATGGCAGCGGCGATCGCCAGGTGGAACAACATGGGCGCCATGCTACTTGGTCGCACGGCTTCGGAGGAAATGCGTCGTGCTGTGGGTGGCCATGTGGATCGTCGGTTGCGTGCCGGAGGCACCACCGACCGTAGAGCCGGAGCCGGTCGCGGCGCCAGAGCCGCCCCCGGAGCCACAGTTGGCCGACCCCACCGAAGCCCGATATGCGGCGTCCCACATCCTTATTGCGTGGTCCGGCGCGTCGAGAACCAACCCGAATGTGACGCGAGGAAAGGTCGAAGCCAAGCGCGTCGCCACCGAGGTCCACGGTCGAGCGGTTTCTGGGGCCGACTTCGCGTCATTGGCTCGCGAGCACTCCGATGGTCCGTCGGCGAACCGAGGCGGTGCACTTGGCGTCTACCTGACCGGAACCATGGTGCCTGAATTCGAGGCCGCCACGGCTACCGTTGCCGTGGGGGAGATCGCACCCCTCATTGAGACGCCCTACGGATTTCATGTGATCCGCCGGGACGCGGTGGTCCAGATCCGTGCGTCTCACATCCTCGTCACCTGGAAAGGTGCTTGGCGATCGGCCGCAACCCGCACTCGGGACGAGGCCCAAGCAAGGATCGGCGAAGCGAGCGAGGCGCTGAAGAAGGGCGAGAAGTTTGCGGTAGTCGCGCAGAACTACTCAGACGACAGCACTGCGAACATCGGCGGCGACCTGGGTCCAATCGCCCCGGGCCAAATGCTCCCTGCCTTCGAAGAGGCGGCGATGAGCCTCGAATTGGGAGCCCTGTCGGGGGCAATCGAGACCCCCTACGGATTCCACCTCATCCTGCGAACCGAGTAGCGCTCAGAGAATCGACTCGATCGCCTCACGAACGACCTCGTCTTCTGGCGGATTGATGCGCTCAACCACCTTGAGCTTGCGATTGATCAGGAGGACCGCGGGGAACTGCCCCTGACTGATAGCGGCACCGGTGCCCTCTTTTTCGTCATCGTCGAGGACGGGTGAGTCGATGCCGAATTGGTCGACCCACTCATTGACTTCTTCGAGATCGAGCATTCCACCTTCGACATCCTCTTGGAGGACCGTGATGTAGGTGAAGCCTTCGTCCTTGTAGTCGTGGTAGGTCTCCGCGGTGTCCTTGGCCAGCTCCTGGCATGGCGCACACCAGACGGTACTCACGTCCAACAGGATTACGTCGCCGTAGAACTGCCACAGGGAAACCTCGTCGCCAAACTGATCCGTGAGTCGGAAATCCGGAGCAATATCGCCATCGTTGAAGCCCGTTCCGATGGTTCCCTCGGGAGGATCTGTGAGTTCCCAGCTGTTCTCCGGGGCCGTCCAGGACCACTTGCTCTGACCCGCCACCGACTCGAGATGCGGGATGCAGCCGCTGGTGAGCAGTGCGGTGATGACAATCCAGCGCATTTGAGCTCCGTGCGTAACGATTCAACCTGCTGTATCGACAGCAACACCATCGTATCGCACCTCTGAAGCATCGGCGCCCCCTGTACACCGACTTTACGGTGGTTAGGACTCCCGCATGAACGCACAAGCACCCCTGTCTCGCGACCGCTTGATCTCCCTCTATCAGAGCTATGGGCGACCCAAGGACGATTGGTTGATCGGTGCCGAGCTGGAGCGCCACCTTCTCCACGCCGACGGAAGGCCGCTGGCGTATTTCGGGGAACCGGGCGTCAAGTGGCTGCTCGATCGCATCACGGACCGGGGATGGACAGCGCATCGGGAAGGTGAAAACCCAATTCACCTCGAAAAGAACGGAACCCACATCACGCTCGAGCCCGGCGGACAGTTCGAACTGTCTGGCAAGCCTTTCGACAACATTCAAGAGGTCGCGGACGAGACGGCGGAATTCTCGGCCCTGGTGGACCTCATGTTGGAGGGAACGGATGTGAGACAGGTGGCTCTCGGCTACACGCCATTCGCCGAAATAGCCGACATCCCGTGGGTTCCCAAAGGTCGCTACGTCATCATGCGCAAGCATCTTGCCGAGACCGGAAAGCTCGCCCATCACATGATGAAAGGTACGGCCGCCGTGCAGGCCTCCTACGACTTCTCGACGGAGGAAGACGCGGCGACCAAGGTGGGCCTCTCGACGCGACTGGGGCCCTTGATTACCGCGATGTTCGCCAATTCCCCGTTGATGTGTGGAGAACCAAACGGCTGGATGAGCTGGCGGGGCCGAGTGTGGACAAAGACCGATCCACGCCGGACTGGCTTTCCCGCCGCCGCCGAGAACTTCACCTTCGAGGCATGGGTGGACTACCTCTTGCAGGTGCCAATGATGTTCCGGCAGGATGCCCTGGGCAACTGGACGTCGGCAGAAGGCCAGACCTTTGGACAGTGGCTCGATGATCCGGTGAATCCACCCACTATGGCCGACTGGGATCTTCATCTCACATCGGTCTTCCCCGAGGTTCGCATCAAGCGCACGATCGAGGTCCGCGGAGCCGATTGTGTGCCCCTTCCGTTGGCGATGTCGTTCGTGGCGCTCTTCAAGGGCCTCTTCTACTGCAGCAAGGCCACCGGCCAGGCCGCTGACCTCAGCTACGCTTTTGCAAACACGGGCACCAAGGCGGAGCGCTTCGAGGAGGCGTGTCGCGTCGGTCTAGAAGGCACGGTGGGCAATCGCTCCCTCGCGAGCTGGGCCGAAGAGCTCGTCATCTGCGCAGATGAAGCACTCGGCCGCTGCGCTCCCGCTGACCGCAAGTGGCTGAAGCCGCTCATCGCTCAAGTTGAACTTGGGGAATCACCGGCGCGAACCCTGCTTAAGCGGGTGGACGAAGTCGGTGTGCATCGCGCGGTATTCGAGTCCGCGGCCTGACTGGACTGCTAGAACCACCCGTCCTGTCGCCGCTTTTCGTACATCAGGACGGCCGCCGCCACTGAGACGTTGAGCGACTCGAGCTGTCCCGCCAGCGGTATGGACGCTATCGCAGTGCAGCGCTCTCGGAGTTTAGAGCTCAGGCCGCTTCCCTCCGCACCCATGATCAGCGCCACCGGGCCTGCCATGCGCAATTCGGTCATCGATTTTCCGTTCATGTCGGCACCGATGACGGGGATACCGGCCTTCTTGATGTGTTTGAGCGCCGAAAACAGTCCCTCGTGCACGATCGGTACCTCTTCCACGGCACCCATACTGACCCTCTGCACGACCGGCGATACCGAGGCTCCCCGGCGGGTGGGCAGAATGAGCCCGTTGACCCCGAAGCCGAGGCTCGTGCGCAGGATCGCACCGAGATTGTGCTCATACGAAAGCCCGTCGGCCAGAACCAGGAAGGGGTCATCACCGCGGGCGAAGATGTCGTCGAGGAGTGCCTTGGTCGTCCAACCTTCGAGGGGATCTGCGTGGGCGATCACACCGTTGTGGACCCGCCCCTTGGCCATCTTGTCCAGCTCTTTCCGATCGACGCGATCCGCCCTTATGCCGCGCTCTTTGGCGATCTCGAGGATGCTGGAGATCTTCGCGTCAGACCTCGCTCCTCGGTCCATCCAGATACGGCGCACCTCACGCTTGTGGCGAACGAGGCACTCCAACACGGGATTTCGACCTTCGAGCTGATCCATAGGACTAAAGGAGCTTTGCAGCCAATTCGGCGAGCTCGCTCCGCTCTCCCTTGCGCAGGGTGACGTGCCCGGCGAGGTGGGACTCTTTGAATCGCTCGACTGTATAGGTCAGGCCATTGGACATCGCGTCGACGTAGGGGTTGTCGATCTGGTTGGGGTCGCCGGTCATGACGACCTTGGTCCCCTCACCCGCCCGGGTGAGCACCGTCTTCACCTCGTGGGGTGTGAGGTTCTGCGCCTCGTCGATAATCAGGTATTGGCCTGGAATACTCCGGCCACGGATGTAAGTCAGCGGTTCGACCTCGATGATCTTCTGGTCCATCAGGTACGTGTATTCGGGCTCTCGGTTGCTGCGATCGTGGTCGTTTCGAGTCGAAAGCAACAACTCGAGGTTGTCGAAGATCGGCTTCATCCAGGGGTTGAGCTTTTGCTCGACGTCGCCCGGCAAGAAACCGATGTCACGGCCGAGGGGAAAGATGGGCCGGCTAACGAGCAGCTTTCGATAGACGGCCTCGTCCGCGACCTTCTTGAGCCCACAGGCGATTGCCAACAGCGTCTTGCCGGTGCCAGCGACACCATTGAGCGTCACCAGGTGCACGGAGTCGTCGAGAAGCAGGTCGAGGGCGAAGAGCTGTTCCTTGTTCCGGGCGCGAATTCCCCAGACGCCTTCGTTGTGCCGACCGACCAGTTTGAGTTGCTTTCGGACGCTGTCGACGCGAGCCATCGCGGTCTTGTTCGCAGATTCGGCAGCCGACAGAACGACGATTTGTTGCGGATGTACGCCCTCGACGACATCGAGGGGGCAGCGGCTGTTGGCGTAGAGTTCGTCGATGACCTCACCCGACACCTGACGTTCGACGATGCCCGTGTATTGCTCGTCCACATCGATGCGGGCGTTCTGATAGTCCTCGGCTGGAATACCGAGCGCATCACACTTCAACCGCATGTTGGTGTCGCGTGTGATGAACGCGACGTTTCCAGACAGCTCGCGCTGGAGCCGGAGAACGCTTCTCAAGATCCGGTTGTCGTTGTTCTCGGGCCCCCAGGTGATCGGAAGGTCGGGTCCGTGGGTGGTGTAGTCCACACGGATGTGACCTCCGCCCTCGGTGATGATTCCCTCGCGAAGGGACCCCTTATCGCGCATCTTGTCCAGATAGCGGGAGACCGTTCTCGCGTTGCGCCCGACCTCGTTGAGGTCCTTCTTGAACTGATCGATCTCTTCGATCACAGTCATCGGGATTACAAGATCGTGTTCCTGGAAAACGAAGATTGCGCGAGGATCATAGAGGAGGACGTTCGTATCGATAACGAAGGTCCGCGGACCGGGTTCCGCCCCCACTAGGGGCAAGCGCAGTTCGGACACGCAAGGCTCCGGGAAAAGATGAATGTGTGAGGGGATTTTCCGCGGAAGGACTCAGCGGAGGGAGGGATCTTCACTACAACAACCATATAGCAGAATGCACTGGAATTACAGGATCGTAAACCAGTTCCGACCCGACGATTCGGCGAACGATCGGCTGCTGTTGCCTAGTGAAGCGGATCCTGGTCAGTTGACCTGGATGGCGTATTCGCGCTGATAGGGGCCGGTGCGCGACGATCCCACCCCGAACTGGACCTCGGGTTTGTCCATGACCACAGTGCCGGATTGATCGTTGCCGGGGCCAATGTAAACGTACAGAGTCCCTCCGGTCGCGCCGTTTGAGTTGGACTTCACCAGCACTTGATTGTCGCCCTTTTTCAAGAAGGCGCTGATGTCGACGATCTGCTGCGCCTGTCCTGACCGCAATGAGTGTGCGACCTGATTGTTGATGATGATGTCGATGGCGTGCCCGCCCGAACCGTTGTCCTCGGTGACGAGCCACCAGCTGGCCTTTGCCAACCCATTCGGGTTCATGGCCGCGCCGCGCTGCACACCGCCACTGTACTGCTGGGGCGCAGCGGCAGCGTTGCCGTACGCCTGGGGAGCGGGGGCAGCCTGACCGTAGGGCTGCGGCGCCGGCTGGGCGCCATACGCCTGGTTTTGAGCCCCGTAGGCAGAGTTGGCGGGAGCGGGCGCTGGCGCGCCATAGGCCGCGGTTGCGCCGGGAGCTGTGGCGGGAGCGACGGGCGGTGCCATCACCTCGACTTTGTATCCAGGGGCGTCGATGTGGATATTGCCCTGAGGATCGACCTTGACGTCGACGTCCTTCATCTCGAGGCCTGCGACCTGAATCGGGTCGATGAATGTCCCATTCAAGTACACGTTCCCGGCCAGCGCCGCGCCAGTCAGCCACATCCAGATCATCGAATCTCCTTATTCGCACTGTTCAAGCGCTGCAGCAGTTCGCGACCGGGTCGATACGCGGGCAACACTTTCGGCGGGATCTCCACTTCATCTCCGTTTCGGGGATCGCGGCCCGTGTATCCGGGATAGTACCGCGGCCGCAACGTACCCAACCCGCGAAGCTCGACCCTTCTTCCCTCGCAGAGCGCGGCCGCGACCCGCTCCAGGACGGCGGCGAGTGCCGAGCGTGCATCGGCCTCGGCTATCCCGGTACGCCTCGCGACCACCTTGGCTAGCTGGTTTCGCGTCATGTTACTCGGCTGGATTGCCTGGCGCATCGGCATCCGCTCGGGCGCGCCGACGCTTTTCGCTCTCGCTGAGATCCGACTCGTCGACCTCTTCGTCGGGGGCCGCCGGCTCGTCGAGAGGCGTCGCCAGGAGTTTGTCGAGGTAGGGCTTCACATCCTCCATCAGGAGGATGGTCGGGCTGGCCACGAACACCGTGGAGTAGGTGCCGAAGATGATGCCGAGGAACATCGCAAGGGCGAAGTTTCGGATGACAGGTCCACCGATGAAGATGAACATGGCCATCGCCAACAGCGTGGTCACAGAAGTCGCGATCGTGCGTGTCAGCGTCTCGTTGATGGAGACATTGATCAGACCCTTAAGGTCTTTTCGCGTATATCTATCTTTGTTTTCACGTATTCGGTCGTAGATGACAATCGTATCGTTCAGCGAGTACCCGACGATCGTCAGGAGCGCTCCGATCATCGGCAAGTTGAACTCGAGCTGAGCCACCACGAAGATGCCAACGACGATGGACACGTCGTGGATCAGGGCGATGATCGCGCCAGGTGCGAAGCCCACGTCGAACCTGAACGCGACGTAGAGCAAGACCAGGCCGAGAGTGGCGGCAATGGAGATGAAGCCCTGACGACGCAGGTCTCCACCGACCTTGGGGCCGACAGCGTCGATGGAGTCCACCTTGAAAGTGCGCTCGCCCATCGCCTCTTCGATGCGATCCTTGATCTTGCCGGAGAGTCCCGGAACGGTGATCACCACCTGGGCGATCTCCTTGCCGGACTGGGCTTTGACACCGTCGATGCCGTCGAGGGCCGCCTCGATCTCGTGGAGAGCGAGCTCGGGCTCGTTGTAGTCGACAGTGAAGCGCGCACCGACCTCGGCGCTCACGCGAATCTTCTGGCTCAGCCAGTCATCGCCGAACCGGTCGACGAGCTTCTCCTCGACCTCGACAACCAGCTCTTCCATGCCGAACGTCGGGTCCTGGATGCGGATCGCGAACTTGTTCTCGTAGGTGCTGCCGACCTGTTGCACCGAGTCGTTCGTCAGATTGAGCGGCGGCGATGTCAGCGCATCGCGCACATCCTTGATCTCCACCGTGTCATCGAACTGCACCTGAATCTCGGTACCTCCGGTGAAGTCGATGCCCCAGTTGGGTTGCACGACCACGAACAGCACCCAGGCGCTGAGGACCATGATGACCGAGAGGGTCCCGGCGATGTACCGCTTGGAGACGAAGTCGATCTCCAGAGCGTCGAAGTAGTTTTTAAGGAATTCCACAGCGACCTCAGATGCGCAGGCGGGCGGTCGAGCTTCGGGTCGCCACATCCATCAGGGTCCGCGTCACGAAGAGCGCGGTGACCAGAGTGGTGACGATGCCGATGAGCAAGGTGACAGCGAAGCCCTTGATGGGGCCGGTGCCGTAGGAGAAGAGGACCACGCCGGCAATGGCGGTGGTGATGTTCGCGTCGAGTACGGCAACCACGCCCTTCTCGAAGCCGACATCGACGGCTTTTCGAGCCTGTACGCCGAGCTTGAGTTCCTCGCGGATGCGCTCGAAGATGATGATGTTGGCGTCCACAGCCATACCGACCGTGAGAGCGATTCCGGCGATGCCGGGCAGGGTCAGTGTCGCTCCAAAGAGCGCGAGCGCGGCCATGACCAGCAAGACGTTGAGGACCAGGGCGATGTCGGCGAGTGCGCCAGTGCGTCGATACCAGCCGAACATGAACACCAGGACGACTGCACCGCCGAACACGGTCGCGATCGAGCCGCTGCGAATGGAGTCCTTGCCGAGGCTCGCGCCGACAGTGCTGACGCCGCCGAGATCGACCGGTGCGTCGAGGGAGCCGGTACGGAGCACCAGCGCGAGGGTCTGGGCTTCGGCGGCCGGGTCTTCGGCCATTCCCATCTCGATGCGAGCGGCGCCGCCACAGATGCGTTCCTTGATGTTCGGCGCCGACGTGACCTTGTTGTCGAGCACGATGGCGAAGCGTTTTCCGACGTTCTCGCCGGTGACATCGCAGAAGATCTGCCCGCCTCGTGGCTTGAACTCGAGCGTGACGTAGGTGGTCTGGTTCTGGTCCCAAGTGACGCCTGCATCGTTCACATCGTTACCGGTGAGCACGACCTCGGACTTGAGCGGGTATGGGACCGATCGCACTTCGCCGTCCGTGTTCAGCTCGTATTGCCAGAGGATCTGCCTATCGTCGGCGAGTCGCTTGGTGGACCACAGCCACTGATTGACCAGGTCGTCGTTTTTGTATTGGTTCGGCGGCATCGCGTCCTTGGCGGCCTGCACGATCTTGTCGAGGATGGCATCGTCGAATTCTTCGTCGACCATGAAGAATTCGAGCACGGCCGTGGTACCGAGTGCATCGACGGCGGCCTGGAGATTTTCTTCGCCTGGCAGCTGCACGTTGATGCGTCCGCCACCCTTCTTGACGATTGAGGGCTCCTTGACGCCGGTTTCGTCGACGCGCTTGCGGAGCGTCTCGAGGACCTGCTCGACGGCCTGGTCCTTTACCGCCTCCTGCCGCATGTCGGTCATCTCGAAGGCGTGCACGTTGCCGTCGGACTCGTAGTAGACGTAGTCCTGCAGTGCGGTGCGGCAGTACTTCTGGAGATCTTTAAGGGTCTCGTCCGTCTCGACGCGGACGATTGGCGACTCGTGATCTCGGTGCACTGAGAGAATCACGAGGCCCTCTTTGGCCGCCGCGCTCTTGAAGTAGGTGATGTCACGGGCCGCCTGGGCGAGAACCGCGTCTTCGAGGCCGACCTGCAGGGTGAGATCGATGCCGCCTTGAAGATCGAGACCGAGGTTCATGCGCGTGTTCGGAAGGAGCGCCAGGAACCAGTCCGGAATGCTCGACTCCTCGACCACCTCCTTTTCTTCTTTCTTCTCGACCTTCTCGACGATCGGTTCCGAGTATTCGCCAAGTTTGCCGGGAATCGGGCCGCTGGTGAGCACGGCGTGCAGGTCGTTGCCCCTGGCGACGTTCTCGAGGACCGCGCTGGTCGCCGAGTCACCACTCGTGGCGATGGCGACCAGGTTGTTGTCGACGGCAACGATGGCGAACCCGAGGTCATCTGGAGCATTGCCGACGAGCTTGAGCGAGACGCGCTCGCCACTCGTTCGCCACTTGACCTTCAGGTCTACGGGTTCGGCGCCAGCGCCCATCGTTCCGTTGACCAACTTCGGAAGGTGATTCGCCCAGAAGGCCACGTCGACGCCGGAACTCTCGAGCACCGCCTTGACGTTGGGATCGACATCGCTGGGAATTTCGTTTGCAACGCCCTCTTCGGGGCTCGCAATGTCCGCGGCGCGGTAGACCACGACCTCGCCCGGTATGGCCAGGAGCCGACGGACATCTGCGGGATCGGAGCCGATCTTCAGACTGACGCGCAGGTGACCTTCGTCGTCGGCCCGCACCGTATTGGTGGCCACTCCCGCCGCGTCCAATCGCTTGGTCAACGCCTCGATGACCCTTTTTTCAGGCCCATCGAATTCGTAGGTGACGCCGAGCTCGACCTCGTCTTCGCCATCGAGAGACTCGAGGGTTTCGGCCCGAGCCTCCATGCGCGACTCGAGGTCCTCTTGGAGGATCGTCGGCAGGAGGATGTAAATAGAACCCAGGAACATCGCCGCAATCGTGCCCAGGCGTAACCAGGTGTAGCCTTCCAAAGGTGCTCCCTATTTCTCGGGCACGGGTTGATCGGCCCGGCGAGCAACTACGTTCTTGTCGATGGTGATTTTGGTCTTGTCCGAGATCTCGAGCACCACAGTCGCGTCGCCGACAACGACGACCTTTCCGTGGATGCCACCCGTGGTCACCACCTCGTCGTCTTTGGCGAGGGAAGAGAGCAGGGCCTCGTGTGCATTGCGCTCGTCGCTCTGGGGCTTGATCACCAGAAAATAAAAGACGAGCGCGATGGCTACAAAAGGAATGAGATCGAACGGATTCACAAACTCACCTGGTCCCGATCGTAAAAAGCGGGACATGCGCGGCGAAAGAGAATCACCGTCGCGCCGGGGTCAAGGCCTGAACGGCATCTCGCACACCCGGCACCCCGGTTAGCAGGGCCGGAGCGACGCCGCCTTATACGCCCAGACGACAACATGCCAGCGCCCGATGCCGACGACCGACAACCCTGGGACTACACCCTGCCCGCCAGCGCCATCGCGCGCTATCCCACCGATCGTCGGAGCGGCTCGCGTCTCATGCATCTTCCACTGGGAGAAACGCACGTTGAACACCGGATGTTCGACGAACTCCCCTCTCTCGTGCGCCCCGGCGATCTCCTCGTTGGGAACGACACCCGGGTCATGCCCGCCCGTCTCGCCGCGCGAAGGAAAACCGGTGGCGCCATAGAGCTGTTGCTCTTGTCCATCGGGCCCGGTCCGATCCTGGCGCTGGCCCGTCCGATGCGGCGGTTGAAGATCGGTGAAATCCTGGAGGTGGAGGGTGGGGCCCGCGCCACCCTCCTTCGGCGCGCCGAAGATGGCCAGGTCGAACTCGAGCTCGACGTCGATCCCGTAGAGCACATGGAGAAGGTCGGACAGATGCCGCTGCCGCCATACCTCGAACGAAAGAGCGAGGAGCTTGACCGCGAGCGCTACCAGACTGTGTACGCCGGGCCTCTGGGTGCAGCCGCTGCCCCGACCGCAGGCCTGCATTTTACGGACGACCTGTTGAGTCAGCTCGACGCTGCGGGAGTCGGATTCGCAAAAATCACTCTGCACGTTGGCATCGGGACCTTCCGGCCACTGAGGCCCGAAGACATCGCCCGCGGATATCTGCATCCGGAGTGGTACGAGATCCCACCTGAGACCGCCGCCGCTATCGCGGCAACGAAGGCATCCGGCGGGCGGGTCATCGCGATTGGCACGACCAGCGCTCGAGCCCTCGAATCGGCCACCACCGAGGGCAACCTGCCCGTCGCCGGATCGGCGACCACCCGACTCTTCATCCAGCCACCCTACGCCTTCAAAGCCGTAGATGGGCTGATCACCAACTTTCACCTCCCCCGCAGCAGCCTGTTGATGCTGGTGGGCTCCCTCATCGGCCGAAAGCGTTTGATGGATGCCTACAGCACCGCGGTGAGCGCCGGGTATCGGTTCTACTCCTATGGCGACGCAATGCTCCTCCTTTGAGGTCCAGGGTGCCTGTGGGCGCGCCCGGGCCGGTCTGTTGTCCCTCCCCCATGGCGAGGTTCAGACGCCGGCCTTCATGCCCGTGGGAACGCGCGCGACCGTGCGCGGCCTGGACAATGCGGACATCCGAGCCACGGGCGCAAGCCTCGTGCTCGCGAACACCTACCACCTCTGGGTTCGCCCGGGTCACCGCCTCATCGAAAAGCTCGGTGGACTGCACCGCTTCATGGCATGGGACGGCCCGATTCTCACCGACTCTGGCGGATATCAAGTGTTCTCCCTCAGGGATCGCCTCAAGATCACCGAGGAGGGTGTCCGATTTCGGTCCGTCGAAGATGGCCAATATCGATTGCTGACCCCCGAAGTCTCCATTGAGATCCAGGAAGCCCTGGGTGTCGATGTGGCCATGGCCTTCGACGAGTGCCTGGAGCTCCCGGCCGATCGGGACAAGACTCTGAAGAGCACGGAGCGAACCACACGGTGGCTCAGACGCTGCGTCGAGGCTCGGACGAAGCCTGAGTCCACGGCGCTCTTCGGGATTGTGCAGGGCGGCCTGGAAGCGGATCTGAGAGTCGCCCATGCCCAGGAGATCGCGGAGATGGATCTCGACGGCTACGCCATTGGCGGGCTCTCGGTCGGCGAGTCTCGGGAGCATTTATTGGCGATGGCAGAGGTCTCCGCCGACGCGTTGCCCAACGAGAAGATTCGATATTTGATGGGGGTCGGGCATCCGCACGACATCGTCGATTCGGTCTTGCTCGGGGTGGATCTCTTTGACTGCGTGCTGCCGACGCGCGCTGGTCGTCACGGGCAGGCGTATACGTCTGTCGGCAGGAAGAACCTCAAGAATGCGAAGTATTCCGAAGACGGCGGGCCGCTGGACCCGGGGTGCGGCTGTGGCACCTGTACCACGTACACACAGGCCTATTTGCGGCACCTGGTGAAGTGCGACGAGATGCTGGGCAAGCGGCTCCTGAGCTTCCACAATGTGTACTTCTACCAGGCGTTGCTACGGGATCTTCGCAGCGCGATTACCGATGGGGACGAGGCCGCGATTGCCGGGATCCGGGCCATGGCCGTGGTGGCTTCGGCACGGGTCTAGACCACGCCCCACCGACCCGATCGCCTAGAAGAAGCTACCAATCGAGAAGTCAAACACGCTCTTTCGCTCGTCGGGCAGGGGCTTCAACGGGAAGCCCCACTCGAACCGCAGCGGTCCAATCGGGCTCTGCCAGCGGATGCCCGCACCGGCGGCGCTGCGAAGGCCCGCCGGGGTGATGTGGCCGACTCCCCAAGGGTCGCCAAACGCGTTGCCAGCATCGAAGAAGACGACGGCCTTGATCCCGGCCTGCCGAATGATCGGAGACTCGAGCTCGAGGTTGTTCACCCAGGTCTCCGTGCCGCCAACAATGAGCTCGTTCTCGGAATGGATTGGGTCGTCGGTCCCGATCGCGCGGATGGTCGGACCGAGGCTGTACCAGTTGAAGCCGCGAACCGAACGGATGCCGCCCGCGCGATAGCGATGGATGAACGGGATGACCCGCCCGTCGGTGCTGATCACCTGGCCGAGGCTGGTGTTGAACCGCAGAACCAGTTGGTCACTGTCGGGGATCAACGGCTGATAGTACCGGAAGTTCGCCAGGTTCTCGACAAAGTTGAAGTCGCCGCCGACAAGGGAGAGCACCTCGTCCTCGTTGACGCGGAAGCCGCCAGCCAGAGATGACGAGACGGAGGTGTACCAGCCCTGGGTCGGGAAGATCCGATTGTTCCGCTTGTCGATGTAGTAG
>Ga0315336_1004682_pt1 | contig 15836 bp, 16 predicted proteins | sample ASW5metaG_FD_204512 | JGI IMG/M metagenome (GOLD analysis project Ga0315336, IMG submission 204512) | Ammonia-oxidizing marine archaeal communities from Monterey Bay, California, United States - ASW #5 | ecosystem: Environmental > Aquatic > Marine > Intertidal zone | place: USA: California...
GAGCGCGGGATCAACCTGTCCATGGTCAACATGGGCGGCGGATTCCCGACGAAGTACCTCAAGGACGTTCCTCCGGTCGTGACCTACGGCCGGTCGATCTTCCGTGCGCTTCGCAAGCACTTCGGCAACCAGATCCCGGAAACCATCATCGAGCCGGGCCGCGGCATGGTCGGCAATGCGGGCATCATCGAGACGGAAGTCGTTTTGATCTCGAAGAAGAGCGACGACGACGAGAACCGTTGGGTCTATCTCGACATCGGCAAGTTCGGCGGTCTCGCCGAGACGATGGACGAGTCGATCCGCTATGCGATCCGCACGCCGCATGACGGCGCGGAGATGGCTCCGTGCATCCTCGCCGGCCCGACCTGCGACTCGGCCGACGTGCTGTACGAAAAGTCACCGTATCCGCTGCCCGTAACGCTCGAGATTGGCGACAAGCTGCTGATCGAAGGCACGGGTGCTTATACGTCGACCTACTCGTCGGTGGCTTTCAACGGCATCCCGCCGCTGAAGACGTACCACATCTAAGGCTGCTTCCTTCCACCTCTCCCGCTTGCGGGGGAGGTCGGCGCGAAGCGCCGGGAGGGGGAGTTTCTTAAAGCCCCCACCCCAACCCTCCCCCGTAAACGGGGGAGGGAGCGAGAGAACGGGAGCCGGTCCGCCGGCTCCCATCCCGTCACATTGCGATTTTGCTGACAACACTCGGCGGACTCACGTCCGTTTGGAGTGGGGACTGACGTGCCATGACTGCTGTTTGGAAGAAGACCTCTGCTGCCCTCACGACCGAAACCGCCCCGTTCGCGATCCGCGCGGAGCGTACCTCGGACGTCGTTGCGCGTGAAGCGCTGCTGGATGCGAGCTTCGGCGAAGGCCGTCATGCGCGCACCTGCCAGCGCCTGCGCGACGGACGCGCGCCCGCCGAAGGCCTCGCCTTTTCCGCGGTGCATGAGGGGCGCGTGGTCGGCACCGTGCGGTTGTGGCACGTCAGCGCGGGGGGCATCCCCGCGCTGGTGCTCGGCCCGCTGGCGGTCGATGCCTCCTGCCGCAAGCTCGGCGTCGGCGCAGCATTGATGGAGCAGGCTTTGGCTACGGCGACGGCGCGCGGCCACGGCGCGGTCATCCTGCGCGGCGATGCCGCCTATTATGCCCGCTTCGGCTTTTCGACTGAGAAGACCGGCGAGTTGGCGCTGCCCGGCCCGTTCGAGCGGGAGCGGCTGCTGGCTGTGGAACTGCGTGCGGGCGCGCTGGACGAGGCCTGGGGCATGATCGTCGCCACCGGCATGAAGGCACGGCACCCTCGCGCCAAGACGGACGGGAAAACCCGCCGACTTGTGCTCCGCGCGGCGTGATCGGTCACGTCATGAACCAACCATCACGAACGAGGACCATGCTGATGCTCGTTTTTGCTTTCCAGCTTGCAACCGATCTGTTCCCGCGCTGGTGGCGTTCGCCCACGCGGCGTCCGGTCCTAAGTGCAATCCGCGTTTCGACGAGAACGCCGCGGCGCAAGTAAGCCGTGCAACCGATCGGTCTGACGAGCCGGACTTGAGCCCTCGTTAGCTGCTTGATTTGAGCGCCAAGACACGGCATTGCGTGGCCTGACCTTTCAAGGTGCTAGCCACGCAATGCTGTTTCATGAGGAAAGACCGATGACCCGTCGCCTGATTTCATCCGGATCGCCATTCGAGAAGATTGCCGGCTACAGCCGCGCCGTTGTCGATGGCGACTTTTGTTTCGTCGCCGGGACCACTGGCTACGATCCCGTCACGAAAGTCCTTCCCGAAGACGTGTCCGAACAGACCCGCAACTGCTTCAAGACCATCGGCATCGCGCTGAAGGAAGGCGGGTTCGAGATGGCCGACCTGATCCGCGCAACCTATTACGTCACCGACGCGAAGGACTTCGACGCCGTATTCGCGGTGTGTGGAGAAACCCTCGGCGACATCCGCCCAGCCGCAACTATCCTTGCGGTGTCGGCTCTCTATAAGCCTGAAATGAAGGTCGAGATCGAAGTCACGGCCAAGCGCCGCGGTTCCTAAAGCGACGCAGCCCGATACCGGTCGGCTCCCGGTATCGGCTGCGACATCTTTCGACCAATGTCTGGGATGCCAGAGCTTGTGAGCGGTCCCGAGACGTTTCATACTCCCCTTCAAGTCGGCTAACGCCGGGCGGTCCAAGGCCGTCCGGCGTTAAGACACGGCACAATATAAAGGGAGAGAACATGACCAGGACCGTTCCGGCACTCGCCGCCGCCTTTGCGCTTATTGCTTCATCGACCATCGCTTCCGCTCAGGTGCAGCTCAAGGCTTCGCATCAGTTCCCCGGCGGAAAGGGCGACGCCCGCGACGAAATGGTTCAAATCCTGGCGCGCGAAGTCAACGCCGCCAATGTCGGTCTCGAAATCAAGGTATTTCCGGGCGCAAGCCTGGTGAAGGCTCAGGAACAATGGCGCGCGATGCAGCGCGGCCAGATCGATATCTCGTCGTTCCCGCTGGACTATGCTTCGGGATCGGAACCTCAGTTCGGCGCAACGCTGATGCCGGGACTGGTCAAAAATCATGACCACGCACTGCGCATCAACAAGTCGCAGTTCATGAAGGACATCAAGGACGTCATCAACAAGGCTGGCGTCGTGGTGCTTGCTGACGCCTGGCTTGCCGGCGCCTTCGGCGGCAAGGACAAGTGCATCCTTGAACCCGATGACGCCAAGGGACTGAAGGTCCGGTCGGCAGGCGCGACGTTCTCCGAAATGTGGGCCGGTGCGGGAGCCTCGATCGTCTCGATCCCGTCCAACGAAGTCTACAACGCGCTGCAAACCGGCGTTGCCAACGGCACCGATACATCGACGGGAAGCTTTGCCTCCTTCCGCCTGTACGAACAGCTCAAGTGCGTGACTGCCCCCGGCGACAATGCGCTGTGGTTCATGTACGAGCCGCTCCTGATGTCCAAGGCCTCGTTCGACAAACTGAACGACGCCCAGAAGAAGGCTGTGATGGCCGCCGCTAAGAAGGCGGAAGACTATTTCGCCGGAGAGTCGAAGAAGCTCGACGAAAAGATGGTTGATGCCTTCAAGAAGGCCAATGTGCAGGTTGTGACCATGACCGCGGAGCAGGCCGACAAGTGGCGCAAGATTGCCGCCACCACGTCGTTCAAAACCTTCAGCGACAAGGTCCCCGGCGGGAAGAAGCTCATCGACGAAGCACTCGCCGTCAAGTAAGCGGCCGTGGAGCTTTTCCTTAACAGCGTCCGGCGGCTGTCTCAGGTCAGCGGGGTCATTTCGACCCTGCTGATCCTGATTTCCGCGCTTGTGGTCTGCCAGATGATCTTTGTCAGGTCGGTGCTTGGCGAATCCTCGATCTGGCAAACCGAATTCGTCACCTTTGCGCTGATCGCGGCGACATTCATCGGCGCGCCCTACATCTTGATGACCCACGGCCACGTCAACGTCGATCTGCTGCCGCTCGTGCTTTCGCAGCGCTGGCGCATGATCCTCGCGTTCATCGCGTCATTCATTGCGTTGGCATTTTGTCTGGTGCTGTTCATCAACAGCATCGACTGGTGGTACGAGGCCTGGACCACCAACAAGCACACCAGTTCGATCTGGCGGGCGCCGCTCTGGATCGCGTATCTGCCGATTCCCATCGGCATGGCGCTGCTCTGTCTTCAGTATATCGCAGATATTTTGGCGCTCGCCACCGGCCGCGCGATGCCGTTCAATCTCAAACCCGAGGATCGGCTGTGAGTCCTCTCGTCATCGGCTTACTGATCTGCGCGATCACCTTTTGCGTACTCGCGACAGGCGTTCCCATTGCTTTCGGAATCGGCGCGGTCGCGTTGAGCTTCATGATTATCTTCGACGGCATGCGCAGCATCAACTTCCTGACCGAAACCCTGTTCGCCGGCCTCAACGATTTCACGCTCGTCTCGATTCCGATGTTCATCATCATGGGAGCGGCAATCGCATCGTCACGCGCCGGTAGCGATCTCTACGAGGCGCTCTCGCGCTGGACGCATAAAGTCCCCGGCTCGCTGGTCGCGTCCAATCTCGGCGCCTGCGCAATCTTTGCCGCACTGACCGGTTCGTCTCCCGCGACCTGCGCGGCGATCGGCAAAATGGGCATTCCTGAAATGCGGCGGCGCGGCTACGACGCCGACCTCGCAACCGGCGCGATTGCGGCCGGTGGCACGCTCGGCATCCTGATCCCGCCCAGCCTCACCATGATCCTGTACGGAATTGCGTCCGAGACCTCGATCGGCCGGCTGTTCATCGCCGGTATCATTCCGGGGCTGCTGCTCACGTCACTTTTCATCGCATGGGCAATCTTCCTGAGCTGGAAGCGCGGTACGCGGCTGATCGATCACGACCGCATCTATTCGCTCAAGGAGAAGCTCGAACTGATGCCGAAGCTTCTGCCGCTCATCGCGGTGATTGTCGGCGTGATCTATTCGCTCTATGGCGGCATCGCCACGCCGTCGGAAGCCGCAGGCGTCGGCGCGGTCCTGTGCATCGTCATGGTGATGGCGATTTACCGGATGTGGCGTCCGGCGCAGGTTTGGCAAATCCTGCGCGACGGCATGCGCGAATCCGGCATGCTTCTGTTCATCATCGGCACATCGATCCTGTTCGGCTACATGATGTCGAGCCTTTACGTGACGCAATCGGTCGCGGAATGGATCGCAGGCATGGACATCAACCGCTGGGTGCTGATGTTCTACATCAACGTCCTGCTGCTGGTGGCCGGCTGCTTTCTGCCCCCGGCGGCGATCATCCTGATGGCAACGCCGATTCTCGCGCCGATCATTCACAATGCAGGCTTCGATCCGGTGTGGTTCGGCGTCATTCTCACCATCAACATGGAGCTTGGCCTGATCACCCCGCCGGTCGGCCTCAACCTGTTCGTGATCAACGGCATCGTCCCCGATGTCCGGCTGCCGACGATTCTGAAGGGAGCATTCCCCTTCATGCTGCTGATGGTGCTGGCGATCATCCTGATCAGCATATTCCCCGGCCTCGCCACATGGCTGCCCAACCGCGTCATGTGATCGCTGCAATTCTCAATCCGCCGTCGTCCGGTTGACTTTCCGGCCGCGTATCTTAGCTTAGAACGGTCATGTCAAACGTTCGCAACAACCGCTTGTTGAATCGCGCGGGCCGCCTCCAAACTGGACGGTAGCCCGGACGGCTGCGCGTGCGCGCCGTACCGGGATGTTGAACTTCTCTCACGCCACAAATCAGCTTCTGAACGAGCCCGGCGCTGCGCGCGGGCGCGTTGCGTTGTGAATCAAAGCCGAAACGATGGAGATCATCATGGCTACCTATCTGCAGCCCGCGCTGCCACCCATTTCCCTGCGCACATGCGACGCTGATCGCCTGCGCAATATCGCCGAAGCCGCATCGGACAAATATCCGCAGACCACCGATTTCCTGGCGCGTGAAATCGACCGCGCGGAGATTCTGCCGGACACCCGGTTGTTGCCGGATCTTGTCATCATGGATTCAGAGGTGACCTTCCGTGATGACATCTCCTCGCAGGAGCGGACTGTGACACTGGTGTATCCCGAGGCCGCAGATGTCGATGCCGGGAAAATCTCGATCCTGACGCCCATCGGCGCCGCCCTGATCGGGCTGTCGATCGGGCAGACCATCGAGTTCCAGACACCCGGCGGTCGTTGGCGCTCGCTGACCGTGCTCAAGGTTCATCAGCCCCGATAACACGCCGCTGTAAGACAACTTTATGAACCCTGCCAGCGGCACAGCACCGTTGCCGTCATCTCCCAGTTGCCGTAAGTCCTTCGCGGCTGCCCTTCCCTGCTATCCGGAGTTTTAGTGATGACATCCCCCATTCTCGCGCGCATCAGCGGCCCGATCGTCATGGTCGGCTTCGGCTCGATCGGCAAAGGCACGCTGCCGATGATCGAGCGGCATCTCGATTACGACAAGTCGCGCGTTACGGTGATCGATCCCAAGGACGAAGGCCGCAAGGCCCATTGCGAGAAGCACAATGTGCGCTTCATCCAGCAGGGCGTCACCAGGGAAAACTACCGTGAACTGCTGACTCCCCTGCTCACCGAAGGGGGCGGCCAGGGTTTCTGCGTCAATCTTTCGGTCGATACCGGCTCCACCGACATCATGGAGCTCTGTAACGAACTCGGCGCGCTCTATATCGACACGGTCAACGAGCCATGGCTCGGCTTCTATTTCGATGCGTCGAAGGGGCCGGAAGCACGCTCCAACTACGCCCTGCGCGAGAACACGCTGGCGGCAAAGAAGGCCCGCCCCGCAGGCTCGACGACGGCCGTCTCCTGCTGTGGCGCCAACCCCGGAATGGTCTCGTTCTTCGTCAAGCAGGCCCTGCTGAACGTGGCCGTTGACCTCAAGCTCAATGCTCCGAAGCCGAAGACCAAGGGGGAATGGGCGGACCTGATGCGCCAAGCCGGTATCAAAGGCATACACATCGCAGAACGCGACACCCAGCGCTCGAAGAAGCCGAAAGAGCCGGACGTGTTCGTCAACACATGGTCAGTGGAAGGCTTCCTGTCGGAAGGCGTGCAACCGTCCGAACTCGGCTGGGGCACCCATGAAAAGTGGATGCCCGAAAACGCACACACCCATGAAGCCGGTTGCGGTGCTGCGATCTATCTGATGCAGCCCGGCGCCAACACGCGCGTGCGCACCTGGTGCCCGACCCGCGGCGCGCAATACGGTTTTCTCGTCACCCACAACGAGTCGATCTCGATCTCCGACTATTTCACGGCGCGCGACGCATCGGGCAAGGTGATCTATCGGCCAACGTGCCACTATGCCTATCATCCTGCGGACGATGCGGTGCTCTCGCTGCACGAAATGTTCGGTCGCGCCGCCAAGATGCAGGAGAAGCATCACATCCTCGACGAGAACGAGATTGTCGACGGTATCGATGAACTCGGCGTGCTGCTGTTCGGCCACGACAACAATGCCTACTGGTACGGCTCGCAGCTCTCCATCGAGGAAACGCGGAAACTCGCACCCTATCAGAACGCCACCGGCTTGCAGGTAACCTCCGCCGTCCTCGGCGGCATGGTGTGGGCGCTCGAAAATCCGAACGAAGGCATTGTCGAAGCCGACGAGATGGATTTCGATCGCCTGCTGGAAATCCAGCTGCCGTATCTCGGGCCGGTGAAAGGCTACTACACCGACTGGACGCCGTTGACCGATCGTCCCGGACTGTTTCCGGAGGACATCGACACCAGCGATCCATGGCAGTTCAAGAATGTTCTGGTGCGCTAAATAGCTTCACCGAACGCAAAGCATCTGAATAGCCGGGCATAGTCGTCTGCATTACGCAGACGGCGTAAACTTGCCTGCGTTCCCGGCTATTTTGTTTGAGTGGATAGTCTCTCGCCTACTTTGCCAGATAGTCGAATGCGACCTCACCTAATCCGAGCGTGAGATCCGCTTTGAAATGCAGCGCCGAGACGACCTCTCGCACAGGCAGCCGCGCCACATCGCAAAGCGCGTGGGGAAACAGGCCGAGCGCCGCAGGGCCGGTCCAGGCCTCCTTCAGCACAACATCTTCTAGATAGAACCGCACTAGTTCGCAGATCCGCGGCGAGCCATCGACATGCGGGATGATCTTGAGAATGTAGTTGGGGATCTTGAGGGCGTTCATGACGATGTCATGATCGACAGCGCGATGCTTGTAGCCCATCGTCCCGCTTGCGCAGAGGACCGAGCCATAGTGCAAGGTGCCGAGCAGCACGTCGCTTTCGATCACGATTTTGGGCGCGGCGCGCTTTTTCGGGAAACCCCATAACTCACGGCCGCCGGCAATCGGCGCATCGTCATCGAGGTACATCGCGTGGGTGTAGACACCCTCCTCGCTATTGAACCGCACCGGAATTGCCTGCCCGGTTTCGGTGTAATCACCGAAGCCAGTGGAATCGGGCATGCGGATAAATTCATACTTCACGAGCGGTTCGATCACCTGAAGCGGCTCGGGTACCACCGCGGCCAATGCCTCCGGATCGGTGCGATAGGTGATGATGAAGTATTCCCGATTGAAAAACCGATACGGCCCCGGCGGGAAAGATGGATTCGTCAACGGCATCGCATAGGCCGTGCGTCTCACGTCAACGATTTTCATTTAGATCCTCCGCCAACAGCGACAATTCCGGCATTTGTCACTATGCGCGGCTAAATATCCGCAGGCGAGAGGCGAACGAAGGCAATCTGCTCACAAGGCTGGCATCGGCGCTGTACGTTGGGAGATCGAGCGGGATTTATTTGCCGACCGGCTCGCCCATCTTTTCCGCAGGCGCGGGCGGCAGAGCCGGCTTCGCGCCAGCCTTCTGCGCCTCGGCATCCGGCCGCGCGGGCTCTGGCGCGGGCGTTGTGGGCCGCGTACCGCCGGGCTTTGACTCCGCCGGCGCATCGTTTTTGCCTGCTGGCGTCGATGGCACCATTGGCTGCATTGCCTGTGCAAAATGAATCTGGTCGCGCGACGCCAGCATCAACGAAATTCCAGACAGCGTCAGTCCGCCCGCGATGAGAATCGCAGGCAGGATCAAATTGGTTCGATTGGCTCGATGTTTTTCAGTTGGAGTCATCTCGCACCCGTTGACTGCCCATAAGATAGAGCCAACGGGTGGCCGGAGCGATGGTTCCGGAATCTGCGGATGCGCGCGATGTCGCACTCAATGAATTGTGAATGGAAATGCGGAACCCAGTTCTGCGAACTGATGAACGCCGCGCTGCAACCAGTCGCTACAGAGTCAGCAGTCCAGCATCGCCGTCTTCCGCCGCGAAGGCCAACAGCAGTCCCTTCGCATTCCAGGCCAGCGCCGCCACCGGCTCACCGGCATTCCTGCGCACCAGAATTTCCGCGCCGTCCTCGATGCGCACCATCAGAACGGTGCCGTCGCTGTAGCCGACGGCGAAAACGTCTTCTTTCGGGTTGCACGCCACCACTGTCGCCTTGGCCTGAAGCGGTGCCAGCATCAGCGGCTCCTTGCCCATCGGGCCGTCCTTGCTCGAAAACGGCCACAGGATCACGCTGTCCGAACCCGAGGTCGCGAGGAATTTTCCGCCGACGCTCCATGACACCGACCGCACGCGGGCAGGATAGCCGGTCATCCGCATGTGGCGCGAGTCCGCCAACCGCCAGCCGTGCAAGGCGGACTCATGCATCGACGTGACGAGGAATTTGTTGTCGGCACTGAACGTGACGCCCAGATGCGAGCCCTTCCATTCCAGAAACTCGGGTTTTGCCCCCATGTTCGGAAACCACAGCGTCACGCCGTTGTAATGCGCGACCGCGAGCCGGACGCCCTTCGGCGCGAAGGCGAGCCCGCCCACCGTCGAGGAGACATCGAGCGTTTTTTCCTCGCCCTTGGGCGCGCGGACGTAAGCCGTCTTGCCTGCGGACCACGCGACTGCGCCATCGGCATGAAGCGCGACATTGTCGATCCAGCGGCGCTTGGCGTCGGTCGCGAGCGTCTCGACGTTTGACCTGGCATCAACCGACACCAGCTTGCCGTCATCACCACCCATGACAATGCGCTTGCCGTCGGACGCCGAACACAAGATGCCGCCGCCATGCACGGTGACCGGCTTTGCCTCGCCGTCGCTGTTTGCAAACGTCACCTTCTCTTCCGCGCCGACGAACGCCGCAACGTCGCCGAGAAAATGCACCGTGGTCGCGGGCGCATCGAGCTTCACATGCGTGACACGATCAGTGACGGAGACAATGGAGGCCGTCTCCGGAGCCGGATTGAAATCTTTCATCACGCAATGGTTTTCGCGAAGCCGTCGCGGATCGCCTGCTTCGGCAATTCGCGGCCGATGAACACAAGACGACTTTCGCGTGCCTCGTCCTTCTTCCATTTTCGCTGATGGTCGCCTTCGAGCATCATGTGGACGCCCTGGAAGACATAGCGATCGTCGTCGCCCTTGAACGAGAGAATGCCTTTGGAGCGCAAAATCTTCTCGCCATCCTTAGCGACCAAGTCCTGCAGCCACGGCATGAACTTGGTTGGATCGACCGGCTTGTCAGTGCGAAGCGACAGCGATTGCATATCCTCATCGTGATAATGCTTCATGCCACCGTGGGAATGACCGTGATCGTGATGATGGTCATGGCCGTGGTGGTCGTGATGATGATCGTGGTCATGGTCGTGACCGCCGTCGTCGAGAAACTCCGGCTCAAGCTCCAGAATACGGTCGAGATCGAATGCACCGCGCCCGAGCACGTCCGACAATTTCACCTGCGCGCGCTCGGTTCGATGCAATGTCGCGTAAGGATTAATGCCACGAATGCGGGCTTCAACTTCGGCCAGCTCGGGCTTGGTCACGAGATCGGTTTTGTTCAGCACGATGACGTCGGCAAACGCGATCTGGTTCTTGGCTTCCGGCGCATCCTTGAGACGGTCGCTCAGCCATTTCGCATCAGCAACAGTCACCACCGCGTCGAGCATGGTCTTGTCGCGCACATCCTCGTCGACGAAGAACGTCTGCGCCACAGGCGCCGGATCGGCGAGCCCGGTGGTCTCCAGAATGATGGCGTCGAACTTGCCCTTGCGCTTCATCAGGCCGTCGATGATTCGCACGAGGTCGCCGCGCACCGTGCAGCAGACGCAGCCGTTGTTCATTTCGAACACTTCTTCGTCCGCGCCGATAATCAGATCGTTGTCGATGCCGATTTCGCCGAATTCATTGACGATCACGGCGTACTTCTTGCCGTGGTTTTCGGACAGGATGCGGTTCAGCAGCGTGGTTTTCCCGGCACCGAGATAGCCGGTGAGAACGGTCACGGGAATTTTGGTGGCAGCGGCTTCAGACATGAAATCTCCAGGCGGTCCTAGAGCGCGATCAGCAAAAGTGGGAACCGGTTTTGCGTTCGATCGTGCTCTAAATCATTATAGTGACGCATGATCCTCTCGTCGAACCGCAAACACTTCGACGGGATCATGCGTGAACGCGCCCGGCGGCGGGGTGGCCCCTGCCCTAGCTCGAAAGCGCGCTCGTCAGGGCCTTTATATTGTGCCGGACCATATCAATGTAAGTGGGGGCAGGCCCCTTTTCGTCTGTCAAACTGTCCGAATAAAGCGTTCCGCCGATATTTGCCCCGGTCTCGGCGGCGATCCGCCGCATCAGCCGCGGATCGCTGACATTTTCCAGAAAAACAGCCGGAATTCTCTGCTTTCTGATCTGGGTGATGATGGCAGCGATGTCGCGGGCGCTTGGCTCGGATTCGGTCGAAACACCCTGCGGCGCGATGAATTCGATCCCGTAAGCCGCAGCGAAATAGCCGAACGCATTATGGGTCGAGATCACGCTGCGGCGCTGGGGCGGGATTTTCGCCACTGCCTCGCGAATGTCGCGGTCCAGTGCATCGAGCTTTGACAGGTAAGCGGCGGTATTGGCCTTATAGATATCCGCGCCAGCCGGATCTGCCGCGATTAGCGCATCGCGAATATTCGCGGCATAAATCTTCGCATTGGTCACCGACTGCCACGCATGCGGATCGGCATCACCCGGACCATGATCGTGACCGTCCTCGACCTTGCGCGCGGCAATGCCTTTGGTCGCAACAACAGTGACGGCCTTGCCACCCGACGATTTGATCAAGCGCGGCAGCCAGCCTTCGAGGCCAAGACCGTTGACGATCACGAGTTTCGCATCGGTGATCTTTTTCGCGTCGGATGGCGTCGGCGTATAAACGTGGGTGTCACTGTTTGGGCCGACCAGCGTCATGACGTTGACCCGATCACCACCGACGTTCTTCGCAAAGTCCCCGAGGATCGAGAATGTGGCGACCACATTGAGAGGGTTGCCGGTCGCCTGCTGTGCTGAGACCGGAGTCACAGCCAGAGCTAGCGTTGCGATCATGATACTTGCAAAACGAAGCACAGCCTCTCCTCACGCTTCGAGATGGCGGCCCGGAAACAGTTGGCGCACCAGCCCGCTGACGCTGCCGAACAGCACCGAAATCACATACAGCACGGCGCAAACCAGAATGATCGCCGGTCCTGATGGCACTTTGGTGTGGAACGACAGCAGCAGGCCTGCGAAGCCCGAGAACGCCGCGCTTGCGACCGCGATTCCGATCATGCCGGTGATGTCGCGAGACCAGAACCGCGCGATGCCTGCGGGCAGGATCATCAGTCCCACCGCTAGCAGCGTACCCAGCGCATGAAAGCCGTTGACCAAATTGATCACGACGAGTGCCAAAAACGCCAGATGCGCGGGCGCACCCGCCCGGCTCACGGTACGCAGGAAGACCGGATCGACGCACTCGATCACCAGCGGCCTATAAATCACCGCCAGCACAAGCAGCGTGATGGTGGCGTTGAACGCAATCACTAGCAGGGTCTGATCGTCCATTGCCAGAATATTGCCGAACAGAACATGCAGCAGGTCGATATTCGTGCCCTTGATCGAGACAATCGCGACGCCGAGCGCCAGCGACACCAGGTAGAATGCCGCCAATGAAGCGTCTTCTTTGAGTTCAGTAGCGCGCGCGACCAGTCCCGACAAAATCGCGACCGTGAAACCAGCGACCAGTCCGCCGAATGTCATCGCGAACAGGTTGAGGCCGGACAGAAGAAAGCCGATTGCAGCGCCCGGCAGGATCGCGTGCGCCATGGCATCGCCGACGAGGCTCATCCGCCGCAGCATCAGAAACACGCCAATCGGCGCGCCACCCAATGCCAGTGCGATTACGCCGGCCAGCGCACGGCGCATGAATTCGAATTCGGTGAAAGGCGCAATCAGCGCGTCATAAATCATGAGATCACGCCGCCCGCGACGGCGTATCGATGCACGGCGCAGCCCCGTCGTCGAAGGCCTCGCACATGTGCCGGGCGGCCAGCAAATTTTCCTGTGTCAGCACTTCGGACGTCTTGCCCCACGCCACCTTTGAGCGAGCCAGCAACAATGTCTCGGGGAAATTCGCGCGCACCAGATCCATGTCGTGCAATGCCGCCAATACGGTGCGCTGTTCTGTGTGCCAGCGCCGCACCAGCGCGATCAGGTCGGCAGAGGTCTTGGCATCGATGGCGTTGAAAGGTTCGTCCAGCACGATCATGCGCGCGTCCTGCAGCAGCACGCGTGCAAACAGCATGCGCTGCATCTGCCCGCCGGACAGTGTACCGATCGGGCGATTTTCGAATCCGCTTAAGCCGACAGCAGCCAGCGCGTCCGTAATTCGCGCCTGCTCGTTCTTGCCGAGTCCGCCAAAGATGCCTCTGCGGCGCCAGAGACCCGTGCCCACGAAATCGTAAACCGAGATCGGAAAGCTGCGATCGATGTCGGCGGTCTGCGGCAGATAGGCGATGTCGCGCGGATTGAGATCGCCAAGACCGATAACACCCGCCAGCGGTTTGAGAATGCCGACAATGCCGCGAAACAGTGTGGACTTGCCGGCACCGTTGGGACCGACCACCGCCACCAGCGCGCCGGCTGCGACCTCGCCGCTCAGGTGATGCACGGCGGGATGACGGTCATAGCCCAGTGTGACATCGCGAAATTTCAATTGTGCCGACATGCTCACCGCATGGCCGTGAGCACGACGGCCCAGAGCACCACGCTGATCCCCACAGCGGCTGTCAGCCGCGCTACCAGCGTCATCCGCAGGATCGACCAATGGACCGGCTGCGCCGGGTGAGGCGATGCAGGGCCATGGCTGTGCGAATGCGGGCCATGAGAATGATCATGAGAATGATCGTGCGAATGGCCGTGATCGTGGGTATGCCCGTGCGAATGGGCCATGGTCAGCTTTCCAAAAACCGGTGACACCGAGCGGTCCGAAAACCCCTCAATTCACCAATATGTTATATTATAACATAACTCGCGTCCACGGTTCAGCAAGGTGTCCGGAACTTATGGTTTTCCGATCATCATCACGATGGCCGCAGCCAGAAACGGGAATGGGATCGAGACGAGAGCCCGGAACCAGACGAACCGGGCCGGCATGAAGGGGATTTCCCACAGGATCAGCCGCTGGAACGCAAACAAGGCCCAGGCTACGACATAGGCGACCACCTGGGGCGCTCCACCGCCGCTCTTGAGCGCCACCGCCCCGATGGAAAAGCCGATCACCGGCCCGCCGGGCGTCGCGGCACCGGCAACCACCGCCGTTGCAACCCCCAGCCACCCTGTATCCGGCCCCAGCCCGCCGACGATCACCTCCGAAGGAATGATCGCGGCAATAAAGCCTGATCCGATCACGCCGAGCGCGATGCGCGGCACGATGTTGACGAAATCCATACCGCCTTTGCGCAGCGCCACTGTCAGCACGGCCTTGTCCTGCCGCCAGGCAATGACGCCCACGCCGATCAGCGACCCCCACAGCAGAATGTCGATGATGAGCGCGGTCACAGGTCGAACCGGTGGCGGACCCGAACGTAGACAAAACGCCCCAGCGCGCCGGCCAGAATCGGCATCGGCAGTGAAATCACAATGCGCCAGAGCGTGAAATCCGCGCCCATGATCGGCATTTCCCACGCCACCGCGCGGCCGTAACCGATCAGCGTCCAGCTCACAACCAGGGCAATGGTGGCACCGAAATCCGCGCCGACCGCAAGCAGCGCGCTGGCAACCGGATAGGCCGTGAACGGTCCGCCTGGCAGGATCGCGCCGAACGCAGTGCCGATCAGCAGACCTTTCAGACCGGATTCCGGCCCGAGCGATTTCGAGACCTTGTCGTGCGGCAGCACCGCCGCGATCAATCCGCCCAGCAGGCAGCCTGCGAGCACGCGCGGCATGATCTCGCCGAACAATGAGATGTCATGAAGGAGAATGGTCCAGACGCCGTCGATCCCGTCGCGCCGCCACACCAGAGCGGCGCTGATCGCGACAAGCATGGCGATCACGAATGTCGACCAGCCGAACGGCTTGCCCTTGCGAGGCGGGCTGCTCTCGGCGCCCTCCCCGTCATCGGCGGTTTCGGTCTTCAACGGTGCATCGGCCAAAAATCGACTCTTGCTCTCAGGCGAAATGCCGCATCAGCGCCAGACCTGCGACCAGTCCGGCAATCGCCAACAGGACAGACCCCACAACGTAAAGCGAAGCAAGCGCGAGTTCGCCGCGCTCGTACAGCATGATCGTATCGAGCGAGAATGCGGAGAACGTGGTGTAGCCGCCGAGAACGCCCGTCATCAAAAACAGCCGCCAGGGCTGCGACGCTTCACCCTTGAAGGCGAGGTATCCGGCAATGAGTCCCATCACCAGCGATCCGGTGACGTTGATGAAAAACGTGCTGTAGGGGAAAGCAACGCCGAGCGTGCGGGCGGAAAACACATTGATCGTATGCCGGAGCGTGGCACCCAGACCGCCGCCAGCGAAGACCAGAAGATAGTTCATGAGAATTTCATCGGAAAGTAGTTTCAAAAAAGAGGGCCGCATGTGCGGCCCTCTCGGTTCAGTGGTTACACCGCTTTGGCGAACAGGGACTCGACGTATTCCCAGTTCACCAGGTGATCGACGAACGCCTTCAAGTAGTCCGGGCGGCGATTGCGATAGTCGATGTAGTAGGAGTGCTCCCACACATCGACGCCGAGGATCGGCGTTGCGCCATGAACCAGCGGGCTTTCGCCGTTCGCCGTCTTGGAGATTTCGAGCTTGCCGTTCTTGACGGACAGCCAAGCCCAGCCCGAGCCGAACTGGCCGACGCCGGCCGCTGCGAAATCGGTCTTGAACTTTTCGAGACCGCCGAGATCCTCGTCGATCTTCTTGGCGAGCTTGCCGGGGAGCTTGTCGCCGCCGCCGTTGGGCTTCATCCAGTTCCAGAAATGCAGGTGGTTGTAGTGCTGACCGGCATTGTTGAAGAGCGGTGCGTTCTTGCCGAACGAGCCCTTCA
>Ga0315336_1004683_pt1 | contig 15834 bp, 8 predicted proteins | sample ASW5metaG_FD_204512 | JGI IMG/M metagenome (GOLD analysis project Ga0315336, IMG submission 204512) | Ammonia-oxidizing marine archaeal communities from Monterey Bay, California, United States - ASW #5 | ecosystem: Environmental > Aquatic > Marine > Intertidal zone | place: USA: California...
GTCGACGTGCGGTTCATCTGTGCGACCAACGCGGACCTGGACGCGATGGTGGGCGATGGTGAGTTTCGTCTCGACCTGCTGACGCGGCTGCGGCGGTGGGTCATCGACGTGCCACCGCTGTGCCAACGACGAGAGGACATCTGCGTGCTCGCGATGCACCTCGCCGCCCGGTATGCGGGGCGGCCCATCGTCCTCTCCGGGCCGCTGTCGCTAGCCCTCTTGCTCCACGATTGGCCTGGCAACATCCGGGAGTTGGACGCGATTATCGAGCGGGCCGTTATCTCGGCTCGAGGCGCATCTTCACTGGCTCTGACCGCCGCCCTTCAAGCCGACCTCTCCAAGGCGCGGGGCGGTGCTGCGTCGGGACCAAAGGGCGGGGCCGATGCGAACCGGATGGTTCGTCCTTCTCGTCAGGCGCTGGTCGAGCGGATGTTCGACTGCAACTTCCAGATGTCGTCTCTGGCCCGGGAGCTGGGTATTGGTCGGTCGACGCTCTACCGTTGGATCGCTGAAATGGACATCGACGTGGCGACGCTTCGCGAACGGGGACCTTAGTCGATGCTTGCCTTATTGCTCCTCTGTTCCGCGGCCCTTGCCTTCGACGCCGAGGCACTCGACGAGCACATCGGCGCGTTCGGCGAACACTGGGGACCCACCCACGAGTTCAGCGGCTACGTGCACGTCTGGCACGCTGGCGAGACGGTCTACAGCAAGGGCTTTGGCTACGCCGATCGCGATGCCGAGCGGCCGAACGGCCCCGACACCACGTTCCGCATTGGCTCCCTCACCAAACAATTCGCGGCGACCACCGTCCTCCGCCTCCAAGAACAGGGCAAGCTCGACACCGCGGCGCCAATCTCCACCTACGTCGCCGATTTTCCTCACGAACTGAGCTTGCACCAGCTCCTCACTCACACCTCTGGGGTCTGGAGCTACACCTCGGACCGCGACTTCATCAAGCGGGCCGCGCAGCCGCACACCACGGCGGAGATGGTGGAGTGGTTCGCCGGACACGAACTCGACTTCGAGCCCGGCGCCGAGTTCTCGTACAGCAACAGCGGCTATGTGCTCGTGGGTGCCGCGATCGAGGCCGGATCCGGAAAGAGCTGGTCGGAGGCGGCGAAGGAGCTGGCTTTCGATCCGGCAGGTTTGCTGCATACCACTGTCGGCGACGGAACGTCGACGGATTCGGCCAGGCCCTATCGGGCGAATGGAGATCGGGTCGTGGACGCCATGCCCATCGACATGTCGGTCCCACACGCGGCGGGAAACATCCGGTCGACGGCCAACGATCTGGTCCGCTGGCACCAGGCCCTGGGCACCGATGCCGTCCTGACGGCGGATTCGCGGGAGCGGCTGTTCACACCGGAGAAGAACAGCTACGCCTATGGGTGGTTCGTCCGAGGCAAGAGCGTCTGCCACGGCGGAGGGATCTTCGGTTTCAACACCTTCTTTTGCCGGGTCCCACACGAGGATCTGGTGGTCGTGGCCTGGACGAACAACGACGCCTTTGGGGTGGACGCGGTGGGGGACGCGGCGCTGGCTTCGGCGATGGGGCAGCCCTTCACACGACATACGGAACGGCCGGTGTTGCCGTTCGACAAGAAGGCGGCCAAGGCGCTGCGTGGCACCTATGCGCTCAGCGAGGAGGGCCGCGCCGTGTTCGCGAGCAGGGGCCTTCCCCCTCCCTTTGTGGAGACCGTGGCGACGGTCTCCATCGACCTGAAGGGCAGTGAACTCGACCTGGATCCGATCGGACAGGGTGCGCTGCGTCTGTACCGCGGGGACGGCATCTGGTTCACCAAGCAGGCCGGGGTCGTCGTTCGTGAGACCGACGGTGGCTTCGTGATGGAGCAGCGGGGGCTCGAGATTCCCTACGACCGCCAGTGACCGCGTCAGTCTGAGAGAGGTCAGCGCATGTTGGTGGTGAGCCATTGCGAGACGCACTTGCTGTCCTGCTCGCAGTAGATGTTGAACCAGTGTTTGGCGCGGTCAGGATCCTTGGTGACATGCTCTCCATCGCGGTAGAGCACGCCGAGTGCGCTGCATGACGATCTACCGTCGTGCAGCCCGCAGCCGCGCTCCAGCAGCGTGACAGCCTTCCCGACGTCCTGGGTGACTCCGTAGCGGCCCTCCGCCAGGATCCGGCCCAGGTTCACGCAACCCAGCCCCGCGTACGCACCCCCGAGGGTGCAGGTCCGCTCGTAAAGACGCAAGGCGGTACCGATGTCTTTCTCGACGCCGTTGCCTGACCTGTAGAAGCCGGCGAGATAGTTGCAGGCGTTCGCTGTGCCGGCGTCACAGCCCGCCTGGAGGACTTCGGCGTGCTTCCTGCAAGCGATCGGACTTTTTTCCGCGGGCTGGAGGATGAAGCCTTCACCGAGACAGCCGCGCTTGTAGAGGGCACGGGCGCGTTGAGCATCCGTCGGGATCCCCAGGCCGGCCTCCAACGCCTGACCTAGCAGCGCGCAGGTGTCTGCCCCCGCCCGTCTCTTGGTTCGCGCAAGCTCCATGCATGCGGTCTCCAGGTGGGGAATGGCGGCGCTCCAGCTGCCTTTGTCGATCTCGGCCTGGGCCAGTGCGAGCCAGATCGCCGCGGCCTTGGCGTAGGGCTCCCCGGCCTCTGCGTACTGCTTCTGTTCACGGTGGGTGTCTCCCGTGCGCATCAGTCGTCGTGCGTCCGCTGGGGTGCCGAGGACGGCGGCAGGTACGGGCTTCGGCTGCACAACAGGCGGTGACGGTTTCTTCTTCTCGGGATCCTCTTCCAGCCGGCCAGTGCTGAGGACGAGGTCCTCTCCGGACAGGGTCGGGGTCTGCCCACGGGTCTGGGCGAGGCGCAGCGCACGGTCGACGTAGGCCTGAGCCTCGATCAGAGTCACGGTGCCATCGGGCGTTCCGTTCAGCTCGCCATCCGCCCAGCCGCGCAGTGCTCCGACAGCGAAGTAGGTGAAAGCCCCATGCCGGCCGGGCTCATAGGTTCCGGCAAACTCGCTTCCGGAAGTGGCCGTCCAGACGCGCGTCTCGGGTCCCGCGGCGAACGCGTAGTGGGGGATGGCGGGGCGCTTATCCGTGAGCTGAGTCCCGTCTCTGCCGAGTCCGACGTAGCAGGTGTCCAGAACGATCATCATCGGGTGCGCGCCCGCCTCGTCTTCGAGTGCGGCGACGGACACGCCGCTTGCCGAGAATGATCTCGGGTCCGCACGCACATCATCTGCCAGCAGCAGGCGGGCTCCGGTCTTTGGGTCTGCAGCGCCGTGGCCTGCGAAGTAGACCCAGAGCGTTCCTCCCGGGCCCACCTCGGAGGAAGCAGCTGCGACCGCATCGAGAATCATCGAACGACTCGCGGACTCGAGCCGATGGACCTTCGCGGGGGGGACGCCGCGCGTGTAGACGAGGGTGTCGTAGAAGGCGCTCGCATCGGCCCGCGCGTATCGGACGTCCACCCCCAGGAGCGGATAGCTCTCGAAGCCGATCACCACTGCCGCGTCGGCGGGAGAACTGGCACCAGATCGGACTGGCTCACCTATCCCCGGGACGGCGAGCGCAACGGCGATCGACAAGACGGTAAGAAGCATTAGAGCCAGTATACAGGCCTTGCGGCGTTCCCGACACCATCGAGGTCGAGGTCATCGACGCCGGCGAGAGATACCCCTTCGTAGAAGGCGAGGACCGAGTGTACCAACTACCCCTACCAGCAGTACGTGTCGTTCTTCGAGTTACGTCCCGGGCGTCGGCGTCACGGTTCGGCTGCGCTACGAGGTGCTCTTTGGGCGCCGACCGTGAATGGAATGAGAACCCGGACCCCGCGGTTACACTCCAACGATGGCGAAGCCCACGGACACCCAGGCCGATTGGCTCGGACTGCCGGTCGACACCACGATCGAAACGGCGCCGGCGGCTGGAGATCCCGTTCCGGACGGATCTCGCTGGCAAAACCTGGAAATCATTGGTTCTCGCCGCGAAATGGCTGGGGACTACCGTAGAGACGCGTTTCGTGCGGGAAGCGCAGGTCACCGCCCAGGGGAAAGTCGGTGGCCCGACCCCGGGGACATCTCGGCACCGTCCTGAACACGTTGGTCGAGTCGGGCCTCACTGTCGAGACCGATGGGCTTGCGAGCTTGTCCAGGCCCGAGCTGGCGGAGTCCTGGCCGCGTCTTTCCGACTGGATCGTCGCAGACGCTGGCGGCCATGAGCTTCGTCATCAGCTCCTCACCGCCGCCGGCTGGGACACCGCCGGTCGATCCAATCAGTTGCTGTGGGGGGCAAGGCCCAGTGCCGAGGCCTTGACCTGGCAGAGCCGCGGGAACGGTCTCGAAGGTGCCCTGGACGCGGTCTTCCTGCAGGCGAGCCAGCGCGACGCCAACCGGCGAGCCTGGATGCGAACCACCACGGCGATCGTCGCAATCGCGCTTCTCACCGGCATTGCCGCATTCGCCCTTGTTCAATGGCGAAACGCCGAGAAGCAGACCGAGGTCGCCGAGCTCGTCAGGTTGTGCGCCGGGCTGCTACCGTGGCCTCATGCCGTCGATACACCAGTCTGTCCGCCCCACTGTTTTCATCGCCTGTGCGGCGCTGCTCTTGGCTTCTTGCGGGCCCCGCACCGGCACCCAGAGTGCGGCCGGTCGCAAGAACAAGAACCAGATGGCCGCCGCCGTCGCGATCGACGCGAGCAGCGCGGCCTTCGCTCGAGACGCCCAGACGGATGGTCCGACCGCCTACTACCCGTTGGCTGGCGAAGCCGGCGCCCCAGCCGGTGCATTCGCGGCCGAGGATCACCTGGAGCTGCCCGTGGTGCCCCGGATGGATCGCGGGTTCACCGTCGAGGTCTGGGTCAACGGCGGCGCCGGCACAGTCTGGTCCTGGGCGGGTGAGGGGGATGCCGACCGGCTCTCCCTGGAGCTGACTGACGAGGGCCTCGCCGTGCGGGTTCGAGGTGGCGAGGCCACGCAAACGGGCGTCACAGCCGAGGATCGCTGGCAGGACGTCGCGTTGGGGTGGCGCGCGTTCGATGGGGTCCTGACCCTCAGCGTGGACGGCGAAGAGCGGTGGCGTACCGACGTACCCGATGGGTTTGGGGCCGCGGGCCATCTGGTGCTCGGACAGCGCCAGATGTGCGCTGGTGGTTGCTTTGAGGCCGGTCTGGTGGGAGCGTTGAACGAGGTCGTTGTCTACCCGCATCGGCTGGATTCCAGCCGTCTGCTCAGCCACATCGAAGTTGCGGCGGGAAAGCTGCCGCCCACGCCCTCCAGCGCTGAGCAACCGGTCGCATTCGTTCCACAGACCGGCCACGGCAGCAGTGTAAGCCGCGCCGTCTTCAGCCCCGATGGCCGACTGGCGGCGACCCTGGGCGGGGAGGGCCGCCTCTTTGTATGGGACCTGCAGACCGGAGTGCTGGTCAAGGCCTGGCCCAGGGGAGGGGTGACGAGCATGGCATTCAGTCGCGATGGAAGGCGATTGATCACCACCAACGACAGGTTCAGCCTGACGGCGGTCGACGTGGTGACCGGCCTCGACACGGACTGGTTGCTGCGTCCCACCGACGACGCAGCCACCGAATACCACGGAGTCCAGGTCAGTGCGGACGGCCGCTATGCACTCGCAGGCCCCGGCGCCAAAGGCGGTTTTGGCGGCCAGGTTCAGATCCTCGACACCGAGAACGGCGAAATCGTCAGTGACGAGTCAGAGTCTGCCCACGCCCTCCTGGGGGACATCGCGTGGTCTCCCACGACGGGCCTCATTGCCCAGATCCTGTCCGCCTACCTGACGGTCTATGACATCCACCAACTCGACCGTGTCCACTCGTTCAATGGTGCGCCAAAACCCGATGGCGTCGGCGACAAGATCGCGTGGCGGAAGCAATCGAGGTCCGGCTATTTCCACGGCGTCGCGATGAGCCCCGACGGTGGGGTCGTCGCGGCCAGCTATTGCGCCGACCGCCGCGTGTGTAAGCAGGCCCGCATCGACCTCCACGACGGCCAGACCGGTGAGGTGCTCCGGACTCTCACGGCTGGAGCAGGCAAGATCCGCGCCCTTGAGTTCGTCTCAGACGGTCAACTCGTCTCCGCCGATGCAAGCGGCACCATCTCGACGTGGCAAGTCGCTGACGGGGCACTGCTCGCGACCCTCAAGTTCGCCGACCTGCCCATTGGCGCATTGGCCTTCGACCCGACCGGTCAACGCGTCCTCATCGGCTACGACAACGGCAACGTCGACCTCATCGACACCCAGACCTTCACGGTGGTTCAGCGGCTGCGCAATCGGGTCACTCGCGTTCGCATACCGGTGGTCAGTCGCGATCGCCGCCGGTTGGTGACCCACGCCGGTAACGACCTCTACATCTGGGATCTCGATCGCCTCTCGCTCCACAGAAAGCTGCCCCTTCCCGAGGGCTTTGCGACGACGGAGTGCCGGGAGTGTGACCCGATGAAGTGGAAGGCCCAGATCCCGAACGTGGCCATCGCTCACGATGGGACCGCCCTCGTGCTGCAGCGCGCAGCGGACAGCGTCACCATCGACATCGACTCTGGCCGCATCACCAAGCACTTCCCGAGCGCGCTCGGCCAGCCCGTAGCCTTCGTGCCCGGCAACGCCTCTCAGCTCGTGTTCGTCGACTACAAGGGCGGCAAGATCCAGTTCGTCGACGCCAACACGGGCAAGACCGAAGTGACTCACCGAGCTGCCTTGACCGGGGAGCCCCTGGTGATGAGCGAGGATGGCGAACGCTACAAAGTGGGGGTCAAGCGCGGCAACTACTGGGAGAAGGGCCTGTACGAGACGAGCACCGGCAAGCTCCTCGACCACACAACGACCCGGAGCCCCAACCCGCAGAAGTGGGAAAAGGGTCTCCCCGATGGCTTCAAGACCGCGGCGGACCACGCCAACAAGTCATTCTGGTACTCGTCGTCGCCGTTTGGCGTCTACCACACGCTTCCGGACGACCGCACCGGCAACTTCGTCGTCTCCCAGGACGGAGAGTGGATCTACTACAACAGCGATGGACTCTTCACCGCGTCCCCTGGTGGTGCGCGTCTGTTGGCCGGGGTCAAGGGTCTGCGGGGCTATGGATTCGAGCAATTGGCCCTCAGTCACAACCGGCCCGACGAGCTGATCGCCCAATACGGCGGGGGCGAGGAGGACCTGGTTGCCCTGTACGGTGCCCTGCATGACCGACGCGTGTCGCGAGCTGAGGCGCGAGGTGCCACCGCCGGAGACGCCATCGGCTCGGCCATCATCCGCGATACCTCACGGGTTTCGGCCGTGGGATTGGTCGAGGTCTACGCCGAGCTCGCCGACCCGGCTGGACTCGCCGGCTACCGGATGTACGTCAACGACGTGCCCCTCGATGCCGAGATGGCGCCTGTAGACGGGGGCACCAAGCAGACCATCGACCGCATGGTGCAGCTCACGCCGGGGACCAACAAGATCGAGATCGCGGCCGTCAACACCAAGGGCCAGGAGTCTCTCCGAGCGCTGCGGGTCGTCTCCTGGAGTGGCAAAGAAGACGGCGGCGACCTGTACGTCATCGGGTTTGGCGTGTCCAAGTACGGGAACGAGGCGCTGAACCTGAAATACGCCCACAAGGACGTCCTGGATCTGACCGCTGCGCTGGGGAAGGTGTCCAACTTCGACAACGTGCACGTGCACACCTTCGTCGACGACCAGGTCACGCCCGCCAGCGTCGCCTCTATCGCCGAGCTGATGGCCGACGCGCAACCTCGCGACGCATTGGTGCTCTTCATCGCCGGCCACGGCATGTACCACGATGGTCATTACTACTATCTGACCCACGGAACCGATCTCGCCAATGTGGCAGGTACCTCCGCGAGTCTGGAGCTCTTCGAGGGGGCGCTGCTCGACATCGCTCCGCGGCGGAAGCTCTTTCTCATGGACACCTGCGAGTCGGGAGAGGTCGACACACCGGCCGCTGGGACGGGCGGCGGAGCGGCCGCTGGAGGCCTCGCCGCCCGAGCGATTCGTGGACTGTCCGTCGTGGAGAAGCCGAGCGCCGGGGCACACATGGCGCCTCAGGCCAAGGACCGCTTCATCTATGCCGATACGCTCCGTCGAACCGGGGCCATCGTGCTGTCGTCGTCTCGTGGCAACGAGTATTCCTACGAGAGTGACGCGATCCAGAATGGCTTCTTCACCCACGCCATCGTCAACGCGCTGACTACCGGGGCGGGCGACAGCAATGGCGACAAGAGCATCGATACCGACGAGCTCCGGCTGTACGTTGCCCAGGCGGTCGCCCAAGCTACATCCGGCCGTCAGAATCCCACCGTCGACCGGGACAATCTCTTCGTCAAGCTGCGGTTCTCGACCCTCCCCTAAGCGGACGGAAGCACCAGCCGCAGCGTGCGCTCGCCGGGCTCGACGTGGTCCATGGCCAGCTCCCGCTCGTCCTCGACCTCCTGCCGGATGTGCTCCGTCAGCCAGTTTGTCAGCCGCGCATACTGCTCCGATGGAACCGTCCAGAACCCATCCTGGACGTTGACCCAGCCCAACTTCGGAGACCGCAGGCGGTCGATGAGCATCCGGGCGGCGATGCGGTAGCTGCTGTTGGTGTGGCCCTGGAGGGATCCGTAGTCGAACGCGCCGGTCTCCGGATGGATGGCCTGGTAGACAGAGCCGAGGAAGTCGCTCCCTTTTCCGTCGATGTGCAGGACCACGACCCGCAGGGTGTTGTCGAGCTCGGCCGGGATCGGTCCATCTTCGATGACGCCCGGTCGGAACCAGGCGGCACTCACCGCGGCGTTGGCCCCTTTGGCGTCGTTGATGAACGAGACCGTCGACCGCTTGAAGGTCTCCATGGCGGGTCTTCCACCAGAGTGGATTGCGGTTCCGAGGAGGATGGCCACGCCGTCGACCAACAGGGCGAGCAATATCGCCGCCAGCGCCGGGGTCTCGCCGCGTTTGACCTTCCAATAAGGGGTGAGCAGCTTCACCTCCTGTTCGACGTCGACGTAGGTGGCCCGCTCGGGCATTGGCGACGCGTCTTTCCAGGCGTCGGGGGAGATCTGCCACGCCGCGAGGTCGGCGGCGTAGATGGCGGTCGGCGCCATGCCCTCCAGATCGTACTCGTACTTGTGTTGCAGCCGGTCCATATCGGCCTGGAGGCGGGCGGACTCGACTTCCTTGTTCCGCGCTTCGGCCGCGTACTTCTTCGCGACTGGCCCGAAGCCGACCACGCCCGTGGTGTGCCCCGACGTGCCCTCGCGGCGAGACTGGTCGTACAGCTCCGCGGACTCCTGATTCAGCTGGGTGACCTGAGTGAGCGTCGGTTGGTAGACCTGGTCGATGAACTCGGCATGGGCCACGTGGGCCTGGTCCAGTGCCTCGTTGACGTTGGCTTCCCCCGCGAGCTGGTCGTAGTAGGTGAAGAAGCTGGTGTAGACGCTCGCGCCGGCGAGAACGCCGACCACCAGCCACTTTCGCACCGGGGCATGGCGCGCGGCAAAGCCCGCCAACGTCAGAAAGAGCATCGCCTGCACCGTGAGCCCGATGACATCGCTCATGGGCTGGGGGAGCACCTGCCGGGCGCCGAGGAGCGTGGTGTACGCCGACCCGATGTTGAGGACAACCAGCAGGAACAGCAGGGTTCTGTCTGTGCGTCCCTTCGAACCCACATGTGTGTCGGCACGCGGCGGGCGCACCGGTGCCGAACCGGCGTGCCGGGTGGTCGCATCCATGGGAATCTCCTCGGTTTTGGTGGTCTACGGACTATCGCGCGTTTCATTGCATCTTGTTGATTACGCGCGCTTACTGAGAGCCGGAGTGATGGAATTCCGCGCTGGCGACAAGACGACAGATGTCACCGGGAGAACACCATGCTCATCGCCGTCGCCACCGCCCTCTTCGGGATCGCCCTCGCTCAGGACCCGGGAGGCGATGCGCTCGATGACTTCCACAACCCCAAGCCCGAGCGGGCCGTGGAGAACCGGTTCTTCCTGAAGCGAGAGCGCTTCGAGGTCGCTCCGAGCATCGGCTACGTGCCCAACAACCCGTTTGCCGTTCGCTATGTCGGCGGGGTCGTGCTGAACTACCACTTCAACGAGATCGTGGGGGCCGAGGCCCACATTTCCTACTCGCCCGACCTGGGAGAGAGCGATCTGAAGGGCCTCACTTCGACCCTTCTGCAGCGGGCGTCACAGGGGGAGGGCGCCTTCCAGCAGCCGCTGGACAAGGTGGGTCTGTCGGCGTCCTTTGGGGTCTCGGTCGCGCCGTTCTACGGGAAGATCAACCTGGTCGGCGAGAAGGTGCTCAACTTCGATCTCTATGGATTCGCCGGCGTCTCGCTGTTGGTGAAGAAGAACTTCATCGCGACCTATGACGAGGACGGCGCGGATCGGGATCCCCCCGATGTCGTCAATCTCTCCGAGCGGGCTGGCGAGGCGAACGAGGCGCTGCTGGCGCCGACAATCGGCATCGGGCAGAACTTCTTCCTCAATCAGATGATCGCGCTGAAGATCGATGTGCGGTCCACGTTCTATGTCGATGACAAACCCCAATACGACCCGCTGAAGCCGGTCACCGAGAAGCGGTTGTACAACAACCTCATCGCCAGCACCGGCGCGTCGTTCTTCTTCCCGAAGATGAAGCCGCGGCTGTACGACTTCTAGCTGCCTCTCGGATGGCTCTCTGGTAACGTCGATCGGGGGCCACTTCTGGGACGGGACAACAAGCTGCATGAGGTGCTCGAGCGATTGGGCCTTGCGGAGGAGGACCGCCAGGCGGTGCTCGACTACTGGAGTGAGCCCTCCGACTCGGCCCTGAGTCTGGCGTCCGTACTCGCCAGGCAGAGCGAGACCCTCGACCTGATGGTGACGGGCCCCGAGACGGGTGTGCTCGAGGCCATCCAACCCACTCCGCTCGCCGAGCTCCCCGACCTCGGCTTCGACGATGGCGACCGGTACACGATGCTGGGCATGTTGGGGAAGGGCGCCATGGGGGTCGTGTATCGCGTGTTCGACCGCGACCTGGGTCGGGTCGTTGCCATGAAGGTCATCCGCGCGGACAAGGTGCGTGTCCCCGGGGTCCTTCCACGATTCATCCGCGAAGCGCAGGCCGTCGCGAGGCTCGAACACCCCGGCATCGCCCCCGTCTACGACATCGGGCGGGTCGTGGATGGGCGCATCTATTTCACGACGCGCGAGATTCGGGGACGCGATCTCAGGCAGGTCATCAAGGAGCTTCACGCCGCAGCCACCGGGGGGCGGTGGCAGCGCACCGAGAACGGGTGGACGCTCCGACGGGTGGTCGCAGTGCTGCACAGCGCTTGTGAGGCGGTCGCGTCGGCCCATGCCCAGCTGACCATCCACCGCGACCTGAAGCCTCAGAACATCATGGTGGGCGAGTTCGGTGAGGTGCTGGTGGTCGACTGGGGGCTGGTCAAAGTGCTCGGCCGCATTCAGGAGGATGGGACCGAGGGGCTGGAAACCAGGGTTTCGAGCGAGGGCGCGGATGACACAGTGGTCGGCACTATTACCGGAACACCGGCCTATATGCCGCCCGAACAAGCCATGGGTCTGGTGGACGCTCTCGGCCCGAGCAGCGACGTGTACACGCTGGGCGCCGCGCTTTACCAGATCCTCTCCGGCCGGCCCCCGTACAAGGGCAGGGATGCCATCTCCATCCTGCGCCAGGTTCGCAAGGGACCCCCGGCATCTTGCGTGCGCACCGGTCACGATGTGCCGCCTGTACCCGAGGAGCTCGAGCAGATCTGCCTGAAGGCCATGGCCCGATACCCCGACGATCGCTACGAAGACGCGGCGGCGCTGGCTTCGGAGCTGGATGGCTGGCTGCAGGGCGCGATGTTGCGGGCCAAGGCGATCGGCATCGTCGCAGAGGCGGATGTCGTCCTCGAGGAGCACCTCAAACAGCGCGTCAAAGCCAGGGAACTTCGCGCGTCCGCCGATCGCTTGATCTCCTGGGTAGGGCCTCACGAGTACAACCTGGACAAAGAGGAGTCCTGGGAAATGGAGGATCGAGCTCTGGCCCTGGAGCAGGCTTCCCAACTGAAGCTGGTGGAGTTCCGGCGGCTCCTCCACCTGGCGCTGAATCACGTTCCCGACCTTCCCGAAGCCCACGAGCGCCTGGCGACTCACTACTGGCAAGAACACCAACACGCCGAGGCCAGTGGCGACAAGCTGGCTACGGCCCGGTTCGAGGCCACCCTGCGCATCCACGACCGCGGCCGCTATTCGGTGTACCTCGAGGGCATGGGCAGCCTCTCGCTCGTGACCGATCCACCGAACGCGCACGTGGAGTTGTACCGATACGAGGAGGAGCATCGCCGCCTGGTTCCCAAGCATCTTCACCCGTTGGGAAAGGCGCCGATCGAGAATCTCCCGCTCGCGATGGGCAGCTATCTCCTGAAGATTCGCGCTCCCGGCCGCGTGGAGCTCTCCTACCCGGTTCAGATCCGCCGCCAGGGGCATTGGGATGGAATCCGAGTCGAGGGCCAACAGGCTCGCGCGATCTTCCTGCCGCCCCAGAATGCGCTGTCTCCGGGCGACTGCTACGTGCCCGTCGGACCGTTCTGGAGCGGAGGTGATGGCTTGGCGTCGGAGAGCGGACCCCGTGAGCGCCAGTGGGCGGAGGCGTTTGTGATGAAGCGTTTCCCGGTGACCAACGCCCAATACATCAAATTCCTCGACGACCTGGTCGCCGCCGGTCGAGAGTCGACGGCCATGCGGCATGTCCCGAGGGAGCGCGCTGGAACCACGGGCGAACGTGGCGCAATCATCTACGGGCGTACGCCACGCGGGGGGTTCTGTCTGCGCGCCGACGCCGATGGCGACATCTGGCAGCTCCAGTGGCCGGTGATCATGATCGACTGGTTCGGCGCTCTGGCCTATGCCCAGTGGTTCGCCCACAAGACGGGATTGCCCTGGCGATTACCTCGCAGCATCGAGTGGGAGAAGGCCGCCCGCGGCGCCGATGGGCGCACCTGGCCTTGCGGGAACTTCCTCGACACGGCCTGGTCGTGTACGCGCGGCAGCCACCGCAGCCGGCCGCTTCCCGTCGAGGTCGACACCTTCCCGTTGGACGTGAGCCCCTATGGGGTGAGGGGCATGGCGGGGAACGTTCGCGACTGGTGCTCGGACGTGTTCTCCGAGCGCAGCTCTGGTGGCGACGACACCGGATTGCGCCGAGCCAATACCGAATTGGACGCGCGCGCCGAACCGAGACGGGTCCTGCGTGGCGGCGAGTGGAGTGGCAGTCGGCGCGCTGCCCGCGCGGCGACCCGAGCGTCGAGTCGGGCGGATTACCGGGACCCGAAGTCGGGTTTCCGCCTGGTGCGTAGCATCATCGTTCCGAGCTGAGGAGCCAGGTCTCCATCTCGCCTTTGCCCTTCACCTCGATAGTGCCGCGCGACTCCAGGGCGAATTCGTCGCCGAGGCGCTCTCGCGTCGCCTTGGAGATCTGAACGCGGTCGGGGAGTCCGTGGGACTCCATGCGCGAGGCCGTGTTCACGGCGTCTCCCCACAGGTCATAGGCAAACTTGCTCTTGCCGATGACCCCTGCGACCACCGGGCCGCTGTGGAGCCCGACCCGAAGGTGCAGATTGGAGCCGTTGGAGGCGTTGACGCGCTGGAGGGCCTCCACCATGCCCAGGGCCATGGTTGCCATCACCTGAGCGTGATCGTCGCGTGGGACCGGCACACCGGCGACCGCCATATAGGCGTCGCCAATGGTCTTGATCTTCTCGATTCCCCCAGCGGTAGCCAGATCATCGAAGGCGACGAAGACCTCGCTGAGGAGGCCGACGAGCTCTTCGGCCGACAGGGTCTGCGACAGGGTGGTGAAGCCGACCAGATCGGCGAAGAGGATGGTCGCATCGGCACAGCTGTCGGCGATCTGGGTCTCGCCCGACTTGAGTCGGACGACGATGGGCGCCGGCAGGATGTTGTGGAGCAGCGCGTCTCCACGGCGGCGTTCGGCTTCGAGGAGCTGGTCCTTGACGTAGCTGTCTCGCGAGTTGGTGTCGCGGGTGTATACGGCGATGGCGCTCAGGGTCACGCTGGCCCAGAGCAGGGCGGTGTACAGGGTCGCTGCAACCATCGGCAGCGACTCGGACATGGAGAGGGACAGCACACCCTGGAGGAAGAGAACGTAAGGAAGAACAGTCAACATCGCCGGTAGCGCGCGCAGGGCAATGAAGTTGGTTCCCACATAGACCAGCATGCACACGCTGGCGGTAATGGCCCCGTAGTGGAAGGCCGGGACCTCGTCTGGAGCGAAGATGGCCAACCAGATGACGACCACCGTGAACGTCAGGTGGAACAGTGGAGCGACGATGCCGTATCCGCGGAAGAAGCTCGGACGTGTCGACCACAACGCGATCCCGAAACACCACGGAGCCAGGATGCCAAGCAGGCTGATATAGGTTTGAACCTGGGTTTCGGGGACTACGTACACGAAACAGAATGCCAGAAACACGATCTGGATCGCCGTGAAGACGAAGATCACCCGGAGCATCGTCAGCTGCGACTCGAGGTGATGCACCCTGAAGTCGGCTTCCGTGCTCGGATCGACGAAGCGAAGTCGCCACGGCCCCAGGTCCAGATTCCTCGACATGCCACCCCGATATCACGGGTCAGGTGTCTTCCAATACTCCGGCCGATAAATCGGCCTCCGCCCTGCGCTTCGCTTCGGTTGGCTTTTGATTCAATTCACGGTCGACACTCAAAACGGGCGGCGCAAGCGCCTTATTTCCCGTTTTGGGCGCCGACCGTGAACGGAATCAGCCGTTGTCGTAGAAGACCCGCTCTGGTTTCTTGTCGGTCCAGAACCGGTGAATCACGTTCTGCAGCGTCTTGCCCTTGTCGCCCTGGATGAACTGCTCGTCGAACAGGGTCGTGTGGTAGATGTGCGACCCCGAATAGAGCCATTCCACGCCTTTGAAGGATGATTTACACATGGCGTGGAACTTCTTGGTCTCCTCGGGACCCTCGTAGCGGAAGACCTTCTTGGCGGTGGGGTCGACGGTGCTCTGTTGGATGAGGATGGGAATGCCCGTCTTCTTCATGTACGGATACCAATTGGGGCCGTAGTAGCAATTCTCGGTGCCCGTCTTCTTCTTTTCGGCAGTTCGGGTGCAGCCTTTGTGCAGGTCGCCCCATTTGTTCCACGCCGGGTATCCAGTGCTGTCGTCGGGCGTTGGCATCCACGACCCGTCGATGATGATCTTGAGGTCGCCCTGCTTGATGGACTTGGGGAAGTGTTTCTTGACCGATTGAACATTGGCAACGACGCCCATGCCGCCGGCGGAGTGTCCAGCGATCAGGATCTTGGCGTTGCCATCCGCCATTCCGACCTTCTGTTCCAAGGTCCCCATGGCGGCATCGAAGTTCTTTCGGCCGCTGAAGAACCAGCCCTTCGACGAGGCTGCGGTCGGTTGCCTCTTGGTGCTCTCGCCGACCCAGAAGTCCGAAGAACAGTAGTTCAAGATGACGTGATTGGCGTTGTAGAAGTCCGGGTTGATCTTCTGGCTTCGCGAATGCAGCCCCAGGTGCATCATCGGCGTCATCTCGCCGTCCTTCTTGCCCATTCCCGTGGTGAGCAGGTCCTTGCGGTTCTCACACTTCACCCGGTCGTTGTCGCAGAAGCCGCCGCCGCCGACCTTGATGACCCAGACATTGCTCTTCGCTTCTGGTTTGTCGACAGTGATGCCAAAGGGCGTGCCGTCGTTGCACTTGGCATTCTTCCACTTGGCGTCGCGCTCGGATGGAATGACGACCTTGCCTGTGCCCACCTTGGCCACATAACTGCAACCCACGAGCGCTGAAATCAACAACAGGAACATCCACTACCTCCGAGCATGCAGGATAC
>Ga0315336_1004684_pt1 | contig 15822 bp, 14 predicted proteins | sample ASW5metaG_FD_204512 | JGI IMG/M metagenome (GOLD analysis project Ga0315336, IMG submission 204512) | Ammonia-oxidizing marine archaeal communities from Monterey Bay, California, United States - ASW #5 | ecosystem: Environmental > Aquatic > Marine > Intertidal zone | place: USA: California...
GCTCTTCACTGACACGACACCAACAAAAGGAGGCGACCAGTCTGATCAACTGGTCGCCTCACAGGAACGACGAATCGGGCTACAAGCCCTATGCAGTAACGCCGGTTAAGGCGGTGAAATGGTCAGGCCGCAGCACGGCCACATCGGCCCGCACATAGGCGATGATCCAGCGTAGCAACTGGCTGGTTGCGTTGATGTCGCTCGAGCCATCGTTGGCGATGCCATCAGCAGATACGCGAATCTGGATTCCACGCGTCCGCATGCCAAGAACGACTTGCGAGAAGTCACCGACGATCATCGACGATTCGTTCGACGATCCGCCGTCAGTTGTCGGCAGTTCCGTTGTCGAGAACCATTGCAGGTCACCCACCCATTGGGTGGGTTGTCAAAACTGGCCCGTTGTATCGGCCAAACCATCGTACGTTGCGAAGTCTCGCGGGTGTGCGATCCAGGCCAAGCCGGAAATATCGCCCGCGTAGTTGTCGACCAGCAGATCTTTGACAGCGGTCGTCATTTCGGCGTAGTTCGTCGGCGTGCCGACGGTGGCCACCGTGTTGATGCCGGACGTGTTCAGAATTCCCGTCGGCCCGTTGCCGGCGGCTTGACTGCGTCCACGGTGCGGACCGAGAAGTTGAACCTGTTTGCCGTGGTCGTCTCCTATCGTCGGGGACATTTCGGGGACCCGCGTTTAACGAATCCAGCCGAAACACACGATAGACGACAACAGAAAACAAAACAACACATGAAGCTAGTATGTGTGTGTCAAACGCATGAAACGCTACGCTTTCAGCGGCCGCAATTATTGGCGTAATCGTTCATCGTTTGAATCATGATGCGTGGATAAGGATTTGTGAAGGCTGTTGATGGTTCGTATTGCTTCGGTCAAGGAATGCGGTAACGTTGAGTCGAGAAGCTGGTGCCGGTGGGCAGCCGGACCCGAATTCGAGACTTGCTGCCGAGTGACCACTGCGTGGACGGCGGGTCAGCTGCCAGAGAGTCTCGTTTGTTGTTCGAGGTGTGAATAATATGATCCATGTCAAATGCATCCCCCACGTCAAGTGCATTCCCCTGAGATCAATCGCGTTGGCGGCCAGTTCGGTCTTGGTGTGTATCACCGTTGTCGCCGCTGATGAACCTCGCCTCGCAGCCGTGCTTGGCCCGCTGATCAAGGCTCATCGTGGACAGGTTGGGGTTGCCGTCAAGCACCTGCTCAGCGAGGACGCGTACACGCACCGCGCGGACGTGCCCATGCCAACGGCCAGCATGATCAAGTTTCCGGTCATGGTCGAGGCCTATCGACAGGCGGAGATGGGCAAACTTCGGCTGTCCGACAAACTGACCCTCCGCGAAGAAGACAAGGTTCCCGGTTCCGGAATTCTGACAGCACACTTTTCTGCCGGGAGCGAGATTTCAATGCGCGATGCGTTGCGACTGATGATTGCTTACTCGGACAACACGGCAACCAACCTGGTTCTGGACCAGCTGGAACTCCGTTCGGTGAATCAGACCATGCAACGCATGGGACTCGTCAAGACACGCATGCACTCGAAAGTGTATCGCCGAAAAACATCCGTTGATCCGGAGGGCAGTCGCAAGTTTGGGCTGGGATCGACCACAGCGACGGAGACTCTTCAGTTATACGAAATGCTGTACCGTCGTGAACTGGTCAGCCCGGACGCCAGTCGGGCCATGCTCGAACACTTGAGTAGTCGTTCAGATCGCGTCAAATTGGCCCGGTTGCTGCCCCGTGATACTCGAGTGGCCCACAAGGGAGGATCGGTCTCAGCCGCGCGGTGTGACGCGGGGATTGTGGAGACGCCCGGTGGTCCGGTGGCGGTGTGTGTGTTGACCAGCCAGAACGAAGACAAAAGCTGGGATGACGACAATGCGGCCGAGTTGTTGTGTGCTCGGATCGGTAAGGCGGTCTGGGACCTGTTTGATGAATCGGATTCCGACAAAGTCACACGGCCCACCGTTCTCGCGCTGGGGGCCACGGGGGAATTGGTCGAAGCACTGCAGCGGACATTGAACGCGCGGTTGAAACCGTCTCCCGAGCTTGCGGTGGACGGGGATTTCGGAGCGATGACCGAGCAGGCGGTTATGCGGCTGCAACGGTCCCGCTCGCTAGCTGCCAACGGCATTGTGGATTCCAAGACGTGGAAGCTGCTCGGACCCTTGCTGACCACTGCCAGTCCGGTTCCCGCCCCCGAGACCGTCAATGCGGCTCAGCTGAAACGGGAACCTGCGGATGCGGTTGATGGCCCGCCCTTTGTGACCTGTCGATCGTGGCTGATTGCCGATGCCCGGACCGGCAATCTGCTCTGGAGTCATCAGCCCGACCGGGTTCTGGATATGGCGAGCACCACCAAGATCATGACGGCGCTGCTCGTCTTGCAGTCAACCAGAGAGCGAGCCGACGTACTGGATGAAGTTGTCATGTTTTCTCGAAAAGCAGACCAGACGCCCGGTTCGACCGCGGGGATTCGTGCCGGCGAGCGGATCAGCGTCCGGGAATTGTTGTATGGACTGCTGTTGCCTTCGGGGAACGACGCCGCGGTCGCGCTGGCCCAGCACTTCGGGCCGCGATTGTCGCAGTCCACCAAGGCCCAATCAGATCGTGAGCATCTCCGGCGAAATTCAGTTGACCATTTTGTGACGGCCATGAACCGCATGGCTCATGAACTGAAAATGGACAAGACCACGTTTCGAAATCCACACGGCCTGACAGCGGCCGGCCATGCTTCCACTGCGCGGGACCTGGCGATTCTGGCACGCGCGGCGATGCGCAATCCACTGTTTGTGCAATATGTGTCCAGCCGACAACGCGGTTGCCGAGTCGAATCCGTTGATGGCTATCAGCGAAATCTTGTCTGGAAAAATACGAATCGGCTGCTGGCCATTGAGGGTTATGCCGGGATCAAGACTGGAACAACGTCGGCGGCCGGAGCCTGCCTGGTGTCACAAGCACGTCGGGATGGCCGCGAACTGATTCTGGTCGTGTTGGGCAGCCGGTCATCGGCCGCTCGGTATACCGACACACGCAATCTCTACCGCTGGGCGTGGCGATCACTGGGACAGGGTCCGCAGGTCGGCAAGTGACACCGACTTCTCGGGCTATGGAGACGGGTTTTCGGACGTTTCCAATGCGGTTCGCGGAATCTCGAAAACCGCCGCAGCACCGGTTTCGACCGCTTCGACCGGTGGTTCCGTTGAAGGACTTTTGTCGAGCGGTGGCTGCTGTGTCGTCGGTTTCAGGAACAGCTCCGCCTCGTCCGGAAACTCCGCTGATGGTGTGGATTCCGATACGGATTCGATCACAGCCCGGCCCGCGTCACTGGCCTCAGCCGCCTGACCTGCTGTGTCCGGTGCGTCCCTGTCTGGCGCTTCCGCGTCCGGTGCGTCCGTGTCCGGGGCCGGCTGTGGTGGCACCTGGCTTGGCGCGGATGCATCATCGGGGATGAACAACTGGATTTCCTCGGCGCCGTGATTCTCCAGTGGTTCGGTTTCACTGTGAGTATGATGCGCGGGTAGACCGTAACTGCGAGCCCACGCACGCCGCAACGCGTCCTCGTATGCTCCCGGTTCCCACATTCCTTCGGCGATGTGGACGTTGTTGAGTTCGAGCAGCGTGCCCTTGCGGTAATGCAGGTCCGTGATCCCCTTGTTGAACTCGACGACGCTGGCAAAATAGGCCAGCCGAGCGTCACGCAGAGCCAGGTGTGCCCGGAGTAGCAGGTCAACTGCTTCGGGAGTGGAATCGCGTAGACGCGATTCTGCTTCGACCGAGTTCACCTGCTGTTCCGCAGCCAGCTGTCGGTTGAGGTTGGACTGCGCGGTGGTGTAGTTACGGGCAATGCGTTGGAACGCCTGGGCGATTTCATGTCCAATGTCGATCTCTTTCGACGCCAGATATGCACGGTTTTTTGCCAGTCTCAGCTCGATGTTGCGCACCTGTGACATTTCGGAACGCAGACCCAGATTCATGCGGACTTCCACGCCGAGATTCCAGCCAGTCTGGTTTCCTTGAGTCAAGGTTTCGTATGCACTTCTGAGTCCTTGTGTTGGGATGGGTGCTCCCAGTATATCGGTCGAGTCATCGTTGTCGTTGTTCGAAAACAGTCGATCGCCGAAGGCGTTGACTTGGTAGTTCGAGACGAAATCCACCTGCGGGCGAGCCAGGTTATTGGCCGCGCGGAGCTGGAGTTGCAACCGCTTGATACGCCACTTCTGCCGACGGAGCTCGATACGGCGTGTCAGAGCTTCGGCCAGCGAGATGTGCCAGTCGCTCGCGAATTCCGCCGTAGTCGGTTCGCTGCTGGGGCGGATCATCTTGCCGTCGTTGACCGTTAACCCCAGCAATCTCCGCAGCCGTTGTTCATTGGCGTATACGTCGGCCAGCGAGTTTTCGACTCGCGATCGGCTGTCGAAATAATTGCTGCGCGCCTGAGCTTCGGCCGAGGCTCCCGCCCGTCCCACTCGGTTTTCAGATTCGACGCGGCGCCAGTTGCGTAAGGCGCTGTTTCGCGCGAGCGTCTCGTTGTGGAAGATCTGGAATGAGAGATACAAGTCCCAGTAGGCGTCTTCCACCTCTTTCACGAGATCGTGTGTGCGGGATTCGAAATCCGCAATTGAGATGTCGTTGTTGATTCTGGCAATCAGTACTCCGCGATTGAGGCCCACGTTCTGATTCAATGGTCCCGCGACCCGGTTGTATTCCGATCCTGATCCAGCCATCAAAGGCTGTCGATATTCGGCCCGCAGTGAACCCGTGTAGAGCGATGGGAACAGCCGGGTGGACAGGTTATTTCCAGAGTAGTTCATGTTGTGGACGACTCCGAATTGACCACCTTGTGCGAAGATCTTGTCCACACGGGCCTGAAAATTCGCCGTTTCGTCCTTGAGCGTTTCACCGCGCCCGAGTCCGCCGGATTCAAAGATGTTGTTCTGGATCTGCTCGTTGCGACCCCAGAGAATGTTGGTAGAGAATTGGGTGTCGAAATCAGAGAGTGCGTCTTCGACTCCCCGCTGCCCCGAGCCCGAAACACCAAACAGGGTGTCGGAAGCCTGTATCGACGGGTCATATACAGATTGAGTGAAATCCGGGTCGTCGATCACTCCGCCGTTGCGACGGATGATTTCGTTGTTTTTCAGAGCCAGTGCAATGGTCTCGGCCAGGCTGAGATCCCAAGACTCCTGTTCCGACAATTTGCCGACTTGTCGCGGAGCTTGTGAAAACGTAATCGTTTCCGGTGTGGGTTCGTCGACGTTCGCGAACGCTACGTAGGTCGATACGTCCCGGTAATACTGCAGCGGTGAGTCTCCCAGGTAGCGCAATGGGCGGCTGGATCCATGGCATCCGGCAGCCATGCAGGCCATCAGCAGCGCCATCCGCCGTATCGAATTCCAAGACTGCATTCCGTCTTCCCCCAGCACGGCGTCGTTTGGCAAACGAGCTCGAGATAGACCGTAATCCGGCACTGAGTCGTTACGACCCCTACATGTCCTATCGACCGGATGACTGCTAGACTTTCGCCATTTTGCCAAAATACACACGGTCGACCGTGGCATGTATGACAGGACCCCATCCCGTGGCCAGACGGGACGGGTCGCGTAAACGGCAACGGGGTTGTCAGCGGCTCCAAAACAAAAACCACCGCTCCAACGGGAGCGGTGGTTTCGGAATCCACCAGAGACGGTCAATTCAGGTGGTCTTCAATGAGGCGGCTGTATCGGTGGCCCGCGATTCAGATGGTGATGGTCCGTGACAGGGCGATCGGCAGGCCGGAAATCATGGCCGTGGCATAGGATTTGAGACGCACGGTCAGTAGCCGCGATCTGCGATTGATTTGAAGCTGATCGGCTTCGAGCCTGAGTTGCTCGTTGATCCAGCTCAAATAGTGTGCGCTGATCTGTGCGGTGGCAACACGGTTCATCACCAGTCTCCAGAAGGGCCGGATAGACGCAGGGCGGTCAGGGGGAACTCGACTCTGCTAATATCGTCAGATGTAAGAATGGGGCGTTGAGGTTTTTTAAATAAAATAGGTCGGGTGACGTGCAGTGGTTTGGTTTATGGACAGAATCGCTTGTGCGCATTCTAGTGGTTATGCGCCGTTGGCTGCGCAGACGGGACCCCGAGCCGGAGTGGACTGCAGGCATGTGAGTCCCCAGTTTGGTGCTTGGTTCTCAGGGGATGCGCAGTCCGCGTCAGAAGGAAGGACAACCATCGGCCGGCCACCGTGGGCGTCGCAATTTGTTGAACGACCTCGGTTACCAACCCATCGACATGTTGGTTTCCACCGCACGTTGCGCTTCGTGCAGATCCACTCCCGTATCCAGCATATACAGTCGGATCGCATGCAGTTTGTCGCCGGCGGCGCGGGACAGGCAGTCGCGGGCCACGTCGCAGGGTTCACTGTCGCCCTGAAGTCCCAACAGCCGTTTGGAAATGACCCACACATCCCGTGGGCGTTTGGTGACGCGGACAATCACTTCGTCGGGGTAATTGCGAGCCGCCATCTGTTGAGCCTCGTCCTGGGATTCAGCCCAACCGATCATGATGTGTGCGCTAGTTTCGATTTCGTAGAGCGCCATGCGGCAACCTCCATATTCCTTCGAAGTCTTCGACCACGGCCTGTTAAGTTGACGGGATGGGCTCGCGGGTTTGATTCCGCCCGTGTGCGTGCGGCACCTCGCTAGCTCTGCACAGCGGACGCTCCGAGATTCTCGTCGATGCACCTGTGGGGAATTTTACCGGTTCAGAGTTTGGGAAACCATCTTGCCTGAGCGGCTTTCCGCGATTGGCGGGGAAAATTATCGTGGCGGACTGCTGACATCTGTCGGGCAGCTAGATAGGCAGCTCAGGTCGTGTCAGGGGTTGCTGTGTTTTCGGGCGTCCCAGGTGTCCTCCGCTGAACTCCGTCGCAGATAAGCGGGGCCAAGCGAAAACAGATCGTGGAATTGACCCTCAGCCGCGAGCGTTTGTCCGATTTCCGCCAACCGATCGGCTCGAGGGTACCAATGGGTCGGGTCGAGTGTTTGGCAATCGGCCGGCACATGCTGCTGGATGGTGGAGAGTCCGGGGCCACTGACGGTATCGTCAGCTCGGAGTTGCGAGGCCCAGGTGCTGGCGTTTTCGATGATCGGCGTTTGTTCGGCGATCCATCTCTGCTGTTCATCCCGCCGGTAACATCCCACGTACAAATCGCCGCGCAGAGCATCTCCAATGACCCATACGCGCGGGACGTTCTGGGGACTGTTCTGCGCCACGCACAGAAAGGTATCGACTGCCACGAGTGGACAGTCCGTGGCATAGGCGAAGGACTTGGCAAATACGGTCCCGATACGTAAACCGGTGAAACTGCCAGGACCGATACTCACTGCCAAAGTGTCGCAGTCGGTGGGTTGCAGGTTGCAGTCCGACAACATGGACTGCACCACCGGCACCAGATTGCGTGCCGGACGATCACCGGCGCGTTGCAACTGGCGGTAGTTCAGGCAGATCTGATCACGCAGCAGTGCCACGGAAGCCGTCGGACCGGACGTCTCAATTCCCAACGTGATCATGGACTCATGCACATGTGGTGCTGGCAGGCGAGGAATGCCGGTGGTTTGGCAAAGAGTGAGCTACTCTTGAACAGGTTGTGTCCTTATAATCTCTGCGAGCGCGACAGACAATCAACGGTATCCCCAATCAACGGTATCCGAGGCACGCCGGACCCGGTGGTTGTGACCTCGGCTTGAAAATCCAGCAAAACAGGCAATGGGCAGACAGCAATGACCGACACATTGCGAGGCAAGTTCTTGATCGCCTGCAGGCGGCTACAGGAACCCAATTTCCACAAGACCGTGGTGCTGATGGTCGAGCACGGAGATGACGGCGCCATGGGGCTGGTGGTGAATCGCCCGTCCTCGATCTCGGTCGAGAGCTCGTTGTCAAATCATTTCGGAATTCCCTTCGGCGACGATTGCATTTATTTCGGAGGGCCCGTGGAACCCACGGCTCTGTTCATTATGTACAACCGCGCCGAAGCGGCGGCTGCCGACGACGAGCCGATCGTTCCCGGAGTGTTTGTCGGTCACAGTGCGGAGGTGTTCGAGTCTGTTGTGGGGGCGGCAGCGTCCGGAAAAAGTGAATTGGCATTTCGGATTTACTTCGGTTGTGCCGGCTGGTCCCCAGGACAACTCGAAGGAGAGATTGCTCGCGGAGACTGGTGGGTGGCTCCCGCGTGTTCCAATCTGACATTTCTGGATGACCCATACAGCATCTGGGATACGGCGGTGGAGCAGATGTTTGAGGCCAATCGACTGCTGCCACAAACCACAGCACATCCGGAGTGGAACTAGATGTCGCTGATTCGCTTGTGCGACGCGTCGGCTGGCACACACGCTCTGATCGCGGTGGAACGCGGCCTGAATTGCTTTGAGTTTCAGGCCGTGGTCAATGGAAGCCCTCTGAATGTGCTGGACAGTCATCCGGAGTTCGCACAGGGCCAGGGGCGACCGAGTGGGAATGGGATCCCGATTTTGTTTCCGTTTCCCAACCGCATTCGCCAGGGTCGATTTCTCTGGGATGGTTGTGAGTACCAGTTGTCGGACGCAACGGTGGGTTTTGATAACGCCGGGAACGCAATTCATGGTTTCTGTCTCGATCGGACGTGGCGCGTGGTCGAGCAGTCGGATGCGCACGTCATTGGCCAGTTTCAATTGAGTCGCGACGCGCCAGACCGTCTGTCTTGCTGGCCTGGCGACTTTGTGTTCCATGTCGGTTACCGGTTGCGGGGCAATACTCTGACTGGAACCTACCGCATCCAGAATCCTGGTCCGGCCCCGCTGCCTTGGGGGTTGGGGACGCATCCTTATTTTCGTTTGCCGCTGGGCACTTGTGGCTCCGCGGATGATTGTCTGATTCAAGTTCCGGCCAGGCGGCAGTGGGTGCTGGAAGACTGTTTGCCCAGCGGTCAACGGGCCGAGATTCCTCTGACGCATGATTTGCGTGAGGGGGCGCGATTTGGCGATGTGACGCTCGATCATGTTCTGAGCGATCTGGAAGCGACCGCCGGTCGAATCGAGTGCCAGCTCGTCGATTCTGCGTCGGGATTGCAGGTCACTCAGCGTGCGGATTCCTGTTTTCGAGAATGTGTCGTGTATACGCCTCCTGAGCGAAACTGTGTCTGCCTGGAACCGTATACCTGTGTCACGGATGCCGTCAATCTCGAGCGGGACGGGGTGGATTCGGGGTGGCGGGTGCTGCCGCCGGGCGGTGAATTCTCGTGCCAGATCGAGATCCTGGCTGGACTTGTTCTGGTCTAGAATGCGATGATGGCTGCTCAAGGTACGGGGTGGGACGCGATGCGTGCCACATCCGTTGATTCGCGGACGCTACGCTGTGATGAGGGCTGATGATGACGATCAAATCCTGTGCGATATGTGTGGTTGCGGTGGTGTGCCTGCTTGCCAACCCGGTCGTCTGGTCGGCCGATCCGGATGAACGAGCCGTGATCAGCGAGCTACGTTCCCGATTGGAGCGGGTCGAAAATGAACTCAAGCGTTTGAAGGGATCCCAGATTCCAGAAAACGCCAAAGATCAGCGCGTCGTGTTGCTGGTTGAGACTCCATACCTGGGAAGCACATCCTATAGCTCCGCCACAGGCACACGTTTTTTGGTGGCCAAGTTGATTGTCGTCAATCTGACGGCCACTCCGATTTCAATCGAGCGCGCCCACATCTCACTGGCGGCTGACGACAAAGTGCTCACATTGGGGGATGTGGCACCCGTATTGCAGTCACGCAGTTTTCGCTATGGGAATCAGACCTTTTATCTGGGCAACCTCAAGCCGGTAAAACAAATGACGGTGCGTCCCGGAGGCACGGCTGCGACCTGGGCGGTGTTTTCCGGACTGGCCAAGGGGCCCAAGATTCCCAAGCTGCGATTGCGAGTCGCCGTTGGCAAGCAGCAGAAAATCCTCGATCTCAACGAGCGTTCTCTGGGATTGCTGGAATTGAACTCCGAGCGGATCGGACCGCGAGCGAGCCTGGGGTTGCTGACGATTTCAGGTGAACTGGATACGATCAACGTGGGCGCGTTGGTGGATGCCATGTCCACCCTGGCCTCGGACGGCGTGGCGCGAGTGGTCCTCAATTGGCACGAAGACGCTCCTCCCGTTGATTCGTCGATCAGCTCCTGGCTGTCTCAAGCTGCTCAAATGGCCGGCGTGGGGGAAGTCTCTTCGCGACAATTCCCGCCTGTGGCGTCGCAGATCCGCGAGTTGCATCTGGCGACTCTGCCCAAAGCCGCATCTCGGACATCGTCGAGATCATCGTCGAGAGGAACTGCGCTGCGCATACATCCAACGGTGGAACAGGCCGTGGCCGCGGCGCTGCAAACGGCCTACGAACGCTTGCCGGTTCCAGAACTGCTGGCTGCTATTCAGGATGGCCATCCCATCACGCGGGTGGCGGCGCTGGCTACCGGCGGCGGTCGCTTGCCCGACGAGAATCTGAAGATTCTGTTGTCGTACGCCGATCACGAGGACCCGAAGTATCAGCGGGCGGCACTCATCGCGCTGAGACATTTTGGCGATCCGCGGGCATTGGACAAGTTGTTGCATTACACGCGAAAAAACGTCAAGCCGCTGTCAACGGTAGCCACCCAAAGTCTGGCGGCTTCTCGTTATGATGCCGCGCATCATGCGCTGCTCGATATTTTGAAAAACGAGCCTCCGGAGTCCAAGAAGAGTATCGTTCAGATCTTGTCTCAGCATCCGCGCGCGATCTGGTCAGAGACGATTTTTGAGTTCGCGAACGACCCGGGATCTGAAATCGTGATCGAAGCTCTGGCCGCGCTGGCGCGCGTCGGGCATCCCCAATTGCAAGATCTGCTGGTCCGTTCACTGAATCAAAAGCCCAATCCAAAATTGCGGCAGTCGGCGTTTCAAATTCTGGTCAATCGGCAGACCGCGGCAAGCGATGAAGTTGCCCTGGGCTATACTTTGAATCACTTGAAGAGCAAGGCTCCCGACTCCCTGATGATTCAGCTTCTGACCCGAACCAAAGATGGTCGGGCCGTACCGCTGCTGGTTGATCAGTTGAAACGGCAAGGCACCAGCAATCGTTCGGCGCTGATTGGATGTCTGACGCAGATCGGTGACGAATCCGTCATCGACATGTTTGTGGAAAAATACAACACGTTTGAAAGCAACGAGCAGGCAACAATTTTGAATTCGTTGCGACAGATGAAATCGCCGCGCTTCCGTGATCTGGCTCAAAAGGCGCTGATGAGCAACAACAGTTCTCTGGTGAGCACCGCCTGCCAGGGACTGCAGGTTGACGGCGGCGACCTGGCGGTCAAGATGCTGGTCAAGGCTTTGGAAGTTTCCGGCAATTCGTCGACATGGTCCTACGTCTGCAATGCCCTGGGTCAAATCGGCACTGCCGAAGCCCAAGCCGCGCTGCGGCAGGCACGCGCCACAGGCAATTCGAGCAAGAGCCGTTATGCCGCCAGTGCTCTGCGATCGATTCAGCAGCGATCGCCGGGCTATCAGTACATCTACCATGCCAAGAATCTGGAGAAACAGAAGAAGTGGGACGAAGCTCTGAAATTGTACACCGAGGCCATCGGCGTAGACGATGCCTTGCCAGATGCTTTCGCCGGTCGGGCACATGTGTTGTTGAAACAAGAGAAGTATGGTGACAGCCTGAAGGACTTTGATCGGGCGTTGAAGATCGACCCCTACCATTCTCTGGCAACGTCCGGCAAAGGCATCGCTCTGGTGATGTCTGGGAAATACCAAGATGGAATCAAGATCGTCGAGGATGTGCGCAGCCGATTCCGCAGCGATTCTGTGTTCGCTTACAACACCGCTTGTGTCTACGGCCGAGCATTGGAGTACATCAAGAAGAAAACCGATGCTCCCGGTCGAGAAGAAAAGCTGGAAGCCTACAAGAAAATGGTGATCCAGGAGCTCAAGCGCTCCTTGAAACTCGGCTTTAGCCAGATGGACTTGATGAAGACCGATCCCGATCTGGCTTCCGTGCACGATACGGACGAGTTCAAAACCCTGCTGACACCTGGAAAATCAAAGAAAGCAGGGCCCGTACCCCGCAGTACGCGCGTCCGCCCCAAACTGTAGGTTGCGGCCTGCGACTGACGAGATCATGGTCGTCCGAGTCGCTGTTGTGAGCCCTGGAAGTGGTATGACTGGGGCTCGTCGAAACGTGGCCGCCACGCGCAGGAATGCACTTGGTTTGTTGACGCTCTGGATTTCCTGGCACAATGGTTCAACTCAATCGAATCTACACCAAGACGGGCGACGCGGGCACCACAGCCCTGGGAGACGGGCAACGCGTGTCAAAGACCGAACCGCGGATCGCCGCCTACGGCGGTGTGGATGAACTCAATTCATGGATCGGAGTCGCCTTGGCCCACGGCGTCCATCGTCCGGCCGAAAACTGGCTGGCCGCGATTCAAAACGATCTGTTCGATGTGGGTGCCGATTTGTGCGTCCCGCTCGGAGATGAACCCCGCTTGCGGATCACACAGGCTCAGGTTGCCCAGTTGGAGGATTGGATCGACCAGGCCAATTCGCGCTTGAAGCCACTGGAGAGTTTTGTGTTGCCCGGAGGGTCGCTGCCAGCGGCCTACCTGCATCTGGCCCGCGCGGTGTGCCGGCGTGTCGAGATTGCTGTGGTCGCGCTCGCGGAATCAGCGCAAATCAATTCCCTGGTCACTGCCTATTTGAATCGACTGTCCGATCTGCTGTTCGTTCTGGCCCGTCTGGAAAACCGGGCGGACCCCGACGGCGGCGGCTCGGATTGCCACGAGGTGTTGTGGAAACCCGGTCACAACCGGTCGGAACCCGAGGCTGACAACGGAAAGGAACATCGCGGTGCCTAAGATTGCGGTCATTGGATTGGGGCGATTTGGAATGTCACTGGCGCGGCAGCTGGGAGCCAGTGGGGCCGAAGTCATCGCAATTGACAAGAATCAACAATTGATTGCCGAGATTCGAGACGAAGTGTCGGTGGCCGTGCGCATGGATTCCACCGACGAGATCGCCTTACGCAGTCAGGACGTGCAACACGTCGATACGTGTGTCGTGGCGATTGGCGAGAACTTCGAAGCCAGTTTGTTGACCACCGTGATCGTCAAGCGGATGGGAGTGCCCGAGGTCATCTGCCGAGCTCAGACACAATTTCACGCCGAGATTTTTCGGCAGGTCGGTGCCGACGATGTCATTCAGCCAGAGATTCAGGCCGGGATTCACATGGGCCATTGCCTGGCCAATGAACACATCAACGACTTCATCACGCTTCCCGACGGTTACACGTTGATCGAACTCCGTGCTCCCTCCAGATTTCAAGACAAATCTCTGCGGCAACTCGAGCTGAGGGCCAAATTCGAGGTGAATCTTGTGGCGATTCGTCGGGAAACGCACTCGGAACAGGATGGTGAGACCGTCGTGTCCACACAGACTATCGGAGTGATTCGACCGGACGATCGGATTGAGCAAGGCGATGTCCTGGTCCTGGTCGGCACCGATGAAGCTCTGGCCCGTCTGCCACGGGAATGACCTGGCAGCGCCCGGCAGTCCGCGGAGGGGCGCTATACAGCTTGCGATCTGCCCGAGGGGCCTTGTTTTTGCCGTGGTTCGCAAATCCGAAACGTCATGCCGGCTCCTATCAGAGTCAAGAGGGCGATGGACAGAAACACGGCTCGGAATCCGGTCACATCGATCAGCAGCCCCACCAGTGGTGACAGGAAAAACGGCATCAACATCGTCAGCTTCAAAGTGCTGATGTACTGCGGGTGTTGGTCGGGTGTCGTCAATTCCAGAGTGTAGTTGACCAGCGTTTTGAACGTGGTCGGGAGTGTGCCCAGCAAAAAGAATGTGGGCCAGTACGTGGTCGGTCCGCCAGAAAACTCAGCTAGCCACAACGCGGCCACCGGTGTTACGGCTGTACCCAGGATTTGCGTTCGCAGCGCCAGCCGGTTTCCAAAGCGGTCGGCGATCAACCCCGCAATCAGGCTGAAAAAGGCGGCCCCCGCGTTCTGGGCGATGACCCAGGTCATCAAATCACTGGTCTGCCACTCCGAATGCCTACGGCCCAATGCCTGGTAATGCGGCATCAGCAACTGCGATGTGACAAACAACGTGGACACCACGACCAGTTTACGGAGATCGTGATCCCGTTGGACGAGTTGCCAGGCTGCGACCATACCCGCTGGGCGGGGGGGCGTCTCATGTCGATCACGCGGTTCGAACAAAAAATTCGTCACCAGGCCGGCCACCAGGAATCCCATGCCGGTGAAAGCAAAGATGTGCGTGAATCCCTGATCGTCGTGCGTCAGCCAGTCCCGTAGCAAGAACCACGCACAACTGATCGACGCCACCGATCCCAGGATTCCCGCTGTGCCCATCAGCAGTCCTCGCCGGTTCGGGCGGATCAGTTTGCCCTGCACGGTGGCAAACGTCAGTTGATTCAGTCCGGTGAAAACGAAGAAGATGAGGTACAACGCCAGAAACAGGGCCGGCAGCCATACCGGCGGCGACACGTGGAAGTTGGTCCACACCAAGGCCAGCGTGATGAAGGGCAGACCCATCAGTGAGGTGGTCTTCAGCAGGACGCGTCTTTTCAACGGAGTGCTGCTCAGCGCGTCCGCGCAGTAGATCGGCGGAATGCTCTGGCCCGCTCTATTCAATACCGGCAGACAGCCGCGCAACCACCCCGATCCGCCAATCGTGTCCAGAAAGGCAGGCATCATCACGCTCTCGGTTTTGAAGATCCATGCCACGCGGAGCATCACCTGATGCGCGCACAGGACCAACAGGTTCCGTTTTTCGTGAATGCGGATCGCCTGCTCGGTTTCAGCAGGCTGATGTTCGGTCGTCATAAGGCGGGTTGCAGTCGACCGCGGATGTGGCCAGCGGCGAAAAGACGGATGAGGCTGATAACGGTGCGGTTGAGCGAATTCTGGAGACGCTCGGTCTGCTGGGCGCGGCGGAATCCCTCATCGCAGCCGAACGGCATTTGTCGGGAATCGGTCGCCAGGGGTTGCTGCATCTGGGTGACTCTGCCAGAATTCCGACTGGGGTGTTCAGGGTGTCTGGCGAGAGCGCTTCATGGACGGTAGCCCGGCGCATCCGCCTTGTAAATGCAGTGACTCAGATTGTGCCCCGGTTCCTGGTCAGTCCCTTGCGACGACCGACCGCTTACCCGCAGTGGAGTGACGATGATGACAACAAACAACGGATTGCGAAGCAGCTTTTGGGCGGGATTGGCATGCTGTGTCGTCGCCGGGTGCTTGTCGAGTTCGTCGGATTCGTCGCAGAAAGCGTCAAAGCCGAAGGATATCAAATCGACATCCGCCGGAACGCAGACGGCGTCCGCGAGCGGTGAAGATCAGAGTGAATGGTCGAAGTACCCGGATATTCCTCGAGTCGATGTGATGCTGGAAGTGGACGGCATCGAAATTCCCAGGTCTCAAGTCACGTCGGCCGAAACGTCCAGTGACGGTCAGGTCCCCGTCGATGTCGGGAATCCCGGACCCGAAGGAAAACCGGTTCGGGGAGACTGGTTGACGATCCGGTTGAGCTCCGAGCCCAAAACCATGAATCCCGTGGTCGAAACATCGGCCGTGCAGTCTTACATCTCCGAATATGTCAACGAGGCCTTGGCGCGGCAGGATCCCGAGACACTCGAGTACGAACCGCTGGTGGCCAAAAAATGGATCGCCGAAGATGCGGTCAAGCTCGCCGCGGACTACGGCGGGCAGAAGCTGAAAGTGGCCCTGGACGGCGGCAAACCCCAGGACGATCTGGAGAT
>Ga0315336_1004685_pt1 | contig 15822 bp, 15 predicted proteins | sample ASW5metaG_FD_204512 | JGI IMG/M metagenome (GOLD analysis project Ga0315336, IMG submission 204512) | Ammonia-oxidizing marine archaeal communities from Monterey Bay, California, United States - ASW #5 | ecosystem: Environmental > Aquatic > Marine > Intertidal zone | place: USA: California...
TTGCAGACGGTGTACTCACGAGTCCGCTCTTCCCAGACAGGCTTGCAGACGGTGTACTCACGAGTCCGCTCTTCCCAGACAGGCTTGCAGACCGTGTAGCAAATGTCTTTGCTGCGGGTTTCCCAGACGGGCTTGCAGACGGTGTATTCACGAGTTCGCTCTTCCCAAACCGGCTTGCAAACGGTGTAGCAAACCTCTTTGGTACGAGTTTCGGGAACGTAGCGTGTACAGGTGATGACCTTGTCTTCACACACGCGGTCGTAGCACGTCTTGTAACAGGTATGGCACTGCTTTTCCCATTTGACGCATCGGACGGTCTTCATCACAACGTGGTTGCGCATTTGACAGCAAGGGGAGCAACAACGATAACGGGCTGCACCGCAGTACCGGGCGTCTGCTTGTCCGGGAACAAGTTGCAGAGCCACGCTGGCGATGAGGGACGCACAAAAAAGGCCTCTCATGTCTCTTTGCCTCCTTTCGAACTTTGGATCGCTGCGTAGGCTGGTCAAAACAGAGAGGTTCTCCGTCGATAGCATCTTCGGGAAGTGCAAGCTACTCACCTTAGCCTAAGTTCGTAAATTACCTATTCACCTCAAATTAACTATGGCTGCATGTCAGCGCGGTTTTGATTTTTGTAACTCGTTGATAATGGGATACTTATAGAAAATCTGATGGCTGAATTAGCTTGCCATCGTCGGGTGGCTACAGCAGCTGTACTCGTCAACCCGAAGGAAACAGTCGATCTAATGCCAGAAGTCGTACCGCCTCGTCCGGTTTTTCGCCCTAATTCCAGAGGATTGACTGAACGGATCGGTTTGCGGGCGGAAGGATTGGGTCAAGAGCGTTCAGCGAAGAATTGCCCTTTTGGCGGACGTTCTCGGACTCGTCTTGATTGAGGAGACGCAATTGATTGCCTACACTACTTACCTAATATTCAGATCCAGGCCTGACTTTCAGATCCAGGGGCGGCCAGTGGCGTGGCCAGGAGGACCGAGGCCGCGGTCACGTCGAGAGTTGCTCCAGCAGCATTGGGCTGTGTTTCCGAAAAACAGTTGGTATGGCACCACCAAAGCAGAAAACCGAGACACCCGATCCGCTTGACGTTCCCAAAGCGGTTGTCAACCGGCTGAGCCTCTATTTACGTGAGTTGCGGCACCTGTTGCGGGCCGGGAAGACGACCATCAGTTCCAGCGAACTGGGGAGTTTGCTCGGATTTACTGACGCACAAGTTCGTAAGGATCTTGCTTATTTTGGCCATTTTGGTCACCCAGGCATCGGTTATCGATGTGAAGAATTGATCAACGCAATTCGAAGTATTCTCGGCACCGACCAGGAATGGACTGTGGCGATGGTTGGGATCGGAAACCTCGGCCGGGCGCTTTTGGGATACCGAGGGTTTGCTGATCAGGGTTTTCACGTTGTGGCAGCATTCGATAGCGATCCCGAAAAGCTGAATGGACAAATCGAAGAAGTCCCGGTCTATCACATTGGTCGGCTTGCCGAGGTTGTCCGTCAGCACAACATCCGCCTGGGGTTGATTTGCGTGCCGGCCGCTACGGCGCAGAATGTAGCAGATCGGCTCGTCGAGGCCGGCGTGGCGGGCATCGTGAACTTCGCCCCCGTAACGTTGTCGCTTCCTGAGGAAATCAGCTCGGTCGGTGTCGATCTTTCCACAGAACTTGAACAACTATCGTTTTCCGTTGCCAACCGCGAGCAACCGCGCTAGACTGCGTCAGGGCTGTTCCGTTGTTGGTATGCCCCTGACGTATCGGGTTAGGTACGATTGAATATGCAGTCCTGTTATCTCCTGGCTTGTGGCCAACAGCTGCCTGCTCGGAGCCAACACAAGGATCTCAAATAACCTTTAGAGCTCAAATAACCTTTAGATAACCTTTAGAGAAGGTGTACCACTCCACGATTCTTGCCTGGTAGTGTAATGGTAGCACTAGGGATTTTGATTCCCTCAGTCCAGGTTCGAGCCCTGGCCGGGCAGCTTGTCATCATGATCAACTCACCTCGAATCAACTTTACTGTGGCCGCTGTGCATGAAGCGGCATTACTTGTCCAGCAAATCCAGCATGAGTTGGTTTCGCCGGCACTAACCAAGGAAGATCGGTCTCCGGTCACGGTTGCCGATTTCGCAGCCCAGGCAGTCATTGCCAAACGCCTGGCCGATCAATTCCCTGAGGAAGTTTTGATTGGGGAAGAAAGTGCCGCTGCACTGCAGACCGAATCTGGTCGAACACTTTTGCCAGCGGTCACCCGGTTTGTTCAACGGTGTTTTCCTGAAGCCACGGACGCATTGGTGCTGGAGTGGATCGATCGGGGAACTGGTGACCCCCCCCAATCTTTTTGGACACTTGATCCTGTGGACGGCACGAAAGGCTTTCTGCGAGGTGACCAGTACGCGGTGGCACTGGCGCGGATTGACACGGGAAGGGTTGAAGTCGGGGCAGTAGGCTGCCCTGAACTGGACATCATTCATACGGATGAGCATCGCGGACGTGGGACAGTGGCTGTTGCCGAGGTGGGCCAAGGAGCCTTTTATACGACGCTTGACCAGCAGCGGGCGTGGCAGCGATTGTCGGTATCAGACCGGACTTCACCTGTCGACGCCCGACTGCTACGGTCGGTCGAATCGGCCCACACCAATAGTGGGGCAATCGGAGAACTGATCGCCGTGTTGGGAATCGGAGCGCCGCCGGTGCCAATGGATAGTCAAGCCAAGTATGCCGTGCTGGCCGCCGGAGAGGGGGACGTTCTATTACGTTTGCTTTCTTCCTCACGTCCCGATTATCGCGAAATGATCTGGGATCAAGCCGCAGGTTCGATAATCGTTGAAGAGGCGGGCGGCCGCGTGACCGATCTCGATGGGAAACCACTTGATTTCGCGCATGGCCGCACGCTGGCAACCAACCGCGGTGTGTTGGCCACGAATAAAAAACTTCATGATGCCATTCTGCAGGGATTGGGTCAGATTGGCGCGTAGCAATAGAATTGGGGCTGGCGGGGACAAACGCACCCTTGTGACATTCTTATCGGTCACTTGGAGCAAAGGGTTTGGGCACCAGGTTGCGCTGGGAAGACCAACCGCGGCGACGCTGGTCAGGCAACGCCGCTCTTTTGCGAATAGGTGTGCAAGGCTTCGAAACCTTTGCCATGTACGTCACGTCGGCTTTCAGAGTTTCCAGACGGGTGGCATGGTTTGTCACTCGCCTTGACCGCGTTTGGGTTTGCGCTAGCCGTTTCAGCTTTCAAGCCTCTGCGATCGGCTCTTACCGGGTCGTCCGCGACGTTGGGTCGGCAGAGCAATGCCGTACTTCCTGATTTTGCGAGAGAGTAACTTGCGATCGACACCTAGCACTCGCGCCGCAGCGCTCTGGTTGTAGAACGTTTCCTCGAGTGTGCGGCGAAGATAGTCGGCTTCCATTTCGGCGAGCGTAGGCCACTTTCCTCTCGGTACAGGTTCCACGTTCCGGCTCGCAGAACGGCGCGACGAAGTTTGGCTAAGCGATGGATAGGTTTTCGGATGCAACCACGGCAAACTGCCCTTTGACTGCCCCCGTTCCTCCCACAGCTTGATCAGTTCGTCCAATGCGTCGACTCCGACAACCTCGTCGTCAGAAAACATCGAGGCTCGTTCGAGTACGTTCCCAAGTTCGCGCACGTTGCCTGGCCAGTCGTGTGCCTGGAACAATGAGAGTACTTCTGGCGACAGGCGTTTCAGTGGCAAGCCGTTTTCAATCGAGGCTTTCGCGAGGATGTGATTGGCTAGTATCTTGATGTCTTCGGGACGATCCAGCAGGGGTTGGGTATAGATCGCGATCACGTTGATTCGATAGAAGAGGTCGAGTCGGAATCGTTCCTCGTCAACATCTAATTGGAGATCGCGATTGGTTGCTGCAATTACCCGTACATCGACAGCTTTAGATTGATGACTCCCAACCGGCGTGACTTCGCGGTCTTGCAAAACCCGGAGAAGTTTGGCCTGAACATCCAGATCAAGTTCGCCGATTTCATCCAGGAAAATCGTGCCGCCTTCGGCGGCGCGAAAACAACCCATTGCCGAGTGCTCAGCGCCGGTAAACGCTCCCCTGACATGGCCAAACAATTGGCTGGCGAACAGGGTATTTGGGATCGCTGAACAGTTAACGGGAATGAACGGACCGCTAGCCCGCTGACTATGCGTGTGAAGTGCGCGGGCAATCAGTTCTTTACCCGTGCCGGTGGGGCCTTGGATCAATACATTTGATCGATATCCGGCAACTTGCCTGATCCGTTTCCTGGTCTCTTCAACCCATTCGGATTCCCCGATGAGATGATCTGAGGAGATAATTTTCATGACGATATACGCTTTCGTTAGCGTTTCCTTTCTGTTGGCTTTGCCGCCAACCACATTTCCAAACGATTTTTACGAAGTTAACTCGCACGAATGGCTTCCCCAAAAAGACTTGCTAATGCAGGGGGCACAAACGCAACGGTTATGGCGATGTTAAAAAACTTCTCCGTATGTATTCTGATAGAAATTGCGAGAAATGCAACTACTTTTGATTAAAAAATGTGGAATACCAGCAAAAACCAGAGAAAAATCGAGAAGCTGACTATATTTTCGTTTAAAATTTCTTTGCATGCGATCGAGCAACGGTCAGGTTTAAACGCTTGATTTCCGAAACCAGTCCGGCCGATGAGGGGGGGTACGGTGGCAGCCACTCGGGTCCGTTGACATTGCAGGTGGGTAGTGTGGGGCGTTGTTTGCTCACGGGATTTACATCGGGCGACGTTTTTTTCGGGACCTGTGGTGTCGTGCTCTGATGGTTGGGCAATTGACCGTTTGGCGAGAACTCGTTAGGTTGCACGGCTCAATTCTCTCGCGCGGCCCGAGCAGAAAGCCCCTTTTTGGTTCATTCCGGCCGAGTAGTTTTTCAACACTGGCTGTCCCTCTACCACGACGTTCGATCGCCGTACGATGGATCCGTTGGTTTTGGGTTTCCGAGTTGGTGTGCCCTGAAAGAAGGAGACATTTGTGTCAACACTTGTCAAAGAATTAGTGGAAGCCGGAGTTCATTACGGGCACCGGTCGAGCCGCTGGAATCCGAAAATGCGGCCTTACATTTATGCCCGTCGCAACCTGATCCACATCATTGATGTTCGCGAAACGGTTCGCGGGTTATTGCGTGCGAAGAAGTATTTGCAGCAGGTCGCTACCAACGGCAGCCTGATTCTGTTTGTGGGAACGAAGCGGCAAGCGGCTGAGGCAATTCAGCGGGAATCCAATCGGTGCGGAATGCCCTATGTAAACGATCGCTGGTTGGGTGGGACACTGACAAACTTTCGCACGATTCGCAGCCGCCTGACGCGCCTTGAGGAATTAGAGGTCATTCGCGAGGGCGACACGATCAACTCTTATTCGAAGAAGATGCAATCGGCTTTGGGACGCGAATACCGCAAAATGTTTCGTAACCTCAATGGTATCCGTGCGATGGCACGGTTGCCGGAATGTCTGGTGATCGTTGACCCCAAAAAGGAAAAGAATGCGGTTAAAGAAGCACAAAAACTTGGTATCGTTACCGTCGCGCTGATTGATACCGATTGTGATCCTGACACGGTCGACTTGCCGATTCCTGGCAATGACGACAGCATGCGGTCAGTCGAGTTGATCATGAAGATATTGGCCGACGCGGTGGCGGTTGGAAAATCCACGGCTTCCATGGAACAGCAACAGGCTTCTGAAGGGGCTGCTCCGACACCTGAGCCGGTCGCAGCGACCCCTCAGCCGGCGGAGTCAGCAGCTCAATCGGGTGAAGCTTCTCCCGAAGCAGGGTAGCAACGGGACGGATCTGAATTTATTCGTATCAATTCCCGGGAGTCGTTCCCGGAGACCACTTTGGGTTTAGTAGGTAGAAGTCGCCAGCCTTAGTCATTCACAAAAAGGCTGTGCGGCTCATCGCAATGAGGATTGAATCGATGCCTGAGATCACGGCCGCCATGGTCAAGCAGTTGCGCGACGACACGCAATTGCCCATGATGGAATGTAAGAAAGCCTTGCAGCAGTCGGACGGCGATATCGAAGTTGCCAAGCAGAAGCTGCGTGAGGCTGGCAAGAAGTTTATGGGAAGTCGTCAAGACCGTTCCACCGAGGAAGGTCGAATCGCGATTTTTGCAGATGTCGGGAAAACCATTGGCGCGATTATCGAGTTGCAAGTCGAGTCGGCTCCGGTTGCTGCCAATGATGAAGTGATCCAGCTCACCGAGGATCTGGCTGAGCAACTTGCCACTGGCCCGGGTGCATCGGCGCCAGAAGAACTTTGGGCACAGCCCTCGCCTTCCAGGAGTGGCATGACCTTGGAAGACCAACGAGACGAAATTCAAAACAAGGTTCGGGAGGTGTTTCGGCTGGCACGGATCGAACGTATCGAAGCTCCATGCGGTGGTTACGTGCACCACGACGGAAAAAGCGGTGTTTTGCTTGCGGTCGAAGGCGGCGACAATGGAATCGCCAAGGATATTTCCATGCACATCACGGCCATGAAGCCACAGGCTCTGAGTGTTGGTGATCTCGATCCTGAGTTTGTTGCTAAAGAACGGGCAACGTTGACCGAGGTGGCACGCCAGGAGGGCAAGCCGGATCCTATTATTGAAAAGATGGTCGAGGGGCGGATGCGAAACTTCTATGCCGAGCATGTTTTGGAGGAACAGCCGTTCGTCAAGGATGACAAGCAGACCGTGGGCAAGGTTGCTGCCGAAGGAGGGATGAAGGTCCTGAAGTTTGTTCGCTGGCAACTCGGCGAAACCACCAAACCGTCTGTCGCGGCAACGTAATTTTTGGTCGGTCACGGCAAGCCCAGAGACAACAGCTTTCGGGCTTTTTTCTGGCCGGTACGAGTTTAATGGCATCACCTTCCCGCTCCTATCGACGTGTGCTCTTGAAACTTTCTGGGGAAAGTTTTGCGCCTCCGGAGGAACGAAGCATTCGCATGCAGGAGGTTGTGGACATTGCCGGCCAGGTCTATCGCGCAGCCAGCCAAGGAGTGGGAGTTGGCATTGTCGTTGGCGGGGGTAACATCCTGCGGGGAGGGCAATTCACAACCGGCAATACCCACATCCAGGAAGCCACTGCACATTACATGGGCATGCTGGCGACCGTGATTAACGGCCTTGCTTTGCAAGATGCACTTGAGTCGCTGGGTTGCCAAACGCGTTTGATGTCGGCCATCAAAATGGATGGTGTGGCGGAACCCTTTATTCGGCGACGTGCAAAGCGGCACCTGGAAAAAGGACGGATCGTGATTCTCGCCGGAGGAACAGGTGCACCCTTTGTAACAACCGACACGGCCGCAGCGCAAAAGGCACTCGAACTGGAGGCCGACATCCTCTTGAAGGCAACCCGTGTCGACGGCGTCTACAGTGCCGATCCGGAAAAAGATTCCGAAGCCCAACTTTACGAGTCCCTCACGTTCAAGCAGGTCCGCGATAACAACCTCCGGGTTATGGACCCGACTGCTATCGCACATTGCATGGAGCACAACTTGCCAATCCTGGTTTTCAATTATCGTAAAGATGGGAACATCGAGCGCGCTGTAAGCGGAGAAAATATTGGCACGCGGATTACCAACTGAGCCCGCTTGCCTTGCCAAACTCAGGGGCAAGTTTTTCGTTTTGGCGAGCTTGCCCAGGTTCACTTCCCTTGGCTGTAACCGCTCGCCCCACCAAATCCACTCCCGACAACGGCAATTGGTGAATTCACATGAGTGCTGAAGAAATCTTCCTCGATATCGAAGAGCGGATGGAAAAGGCTGTTGCCAAACTAAAACAGGACCTGTTTGGAATTCGCACCGGGAGAGCCAATCCCGGACTGGTCAGTTCGCTACGTGTCGATGTCTACGGTTCCCCAACGCCAATCAAGCAAGTCGCCAGCGTCACTGCCCCCGAACCACAACAGTTGGTGATCCGGCCATTCGATCCGTCCACTATCAAAGATATCGAAAAGGGGGTCATCGCCAGCGATATCGGGCTTACCCCACAAAGCGATGGAAAGGTCATTCGTCTTAATGTGCCACCGCTATCGGGTGAAGTTCGCCGTAAAATGGTCAGTCGTACCAAGGAACTTGCCGAGGAGGCGAAAGTTGCCATTCGCAATATTCGTCGTGATGGTAACAAGGCCGCCGATAGCGAGCAGAAACAGAAGACGCTTTCCGAAGACGACCGCGACGACGTCAAAAAGGACATTCAGGAACTCACCAAGAAATTCGAAGATCAAGCCAACAATCTGACCAAAGCTAAAGAGAGCGAAATTCTGGAGGAATAACGGCAAGTTCGGCACCAGAGTTCTGTATCCAGAGATCTCAGCCCCAGGCGGCAGGCCGATGGCTTCGACGACAAAGCTTTGGCAAGAGATTCGTGGTACGCTGCGGGCACCGATGGTGGCTTCGCGAACTCGATTTGCAACCCAACTCCGATGATTCCGCAGCGGGTTGTGCTAGCACTTTGGCCTCTCTTGTGAGCTTTGCGCTCCCTTGCTATGCTCCCGACCCCATCCAACGGCGCTCTCCTTGCGCCGGCCCTGGCGATTCGGAAAATCGCAGCCAACCCTGGCCATCCCCTCGGTTTACGGAGAAACCGTCATGTCCCGCATGGAAACAAAACTCGTTCCCGACAGTTCACCCCGTTGTTGGAAACGGCACGTTATTCTGCTGGCAACCGGTTTGTTGGTCGTTGCCGCATGTTTTCTTGCCCGTCGTTATTTGGGAGATCCTCAGGCCGAGGCCGATACCCGCAACTTTTTCGGCTTCGCCAGGTCACCCGATGCAAAAAATAAAGCGACTTCCCAAGAGACCGAGTCGCCACCCGCGGTCAAGGGTCCCAGTCGACCCGAACATCCCCAGCACGACGTGATGGCCATCGTGAATGGCAAGGACATCAATCGAGCCCAGTTGGCACAAGCGTGCGCTGAGCGTCATGGCGAAGAGGTGCTCGAAAGCCTGGTCAACAAACGCTTGATCCTGCATCACTGCCGCAATCGAAAAATCGAAGTAACGCAGGAAGAAATCAGTGCAGAAATCGATCGCATGGCCAAACGCTTTAAACTGGGCCGCGAACAGTGGCTCGACTTGTTGGAGCGGGAGCGTGGAATTGGGCCGGAGGAATATGTCCGCGATATTCTCTGGCCCACGTTAGCCTTGCGGAAGTTGGCTGCTGACCAACTCACGGTAACCGAGGATGAACTAACGAAGGCCCATGAAATGCGTTATGGTCCTGCGGTCCATGCGCGTTTGCTGGTTGTTTCGAGTCGTGCGGAAGCCGAAGAACTACACGCTCAATTGACGCAACGGCCGGAAGAATTTGCCCGCCTGGCAATGAAGCATTCGGAAGATGTCAACAGTGCCAGCATTGGTGGTTTAATCCAGCCGATCCGCCGTCACATGGGCGATGCTTCACTCGAACAAGCGGTGTTTTCGCTGGAACCAGGCCAGGTTTCGCCGATCCTCCCTGTTGCCGAGAAATTCGCCATTCTCAAGTGCGAGTCGCACATACCGGCACAGGATGTCGCACTCGACGAAGTCCGTGCGGAAGTGAGCGAGCAGATTAAAGAAACCAAGCTACGCGAAGTGGCCAGTAAGTTGTTCGGAAATCTACAAAAGTCGGCCATCATCCAGAACGTTTTGAATGATCCCGATCTGAGCCAGCAATTGCCAGGCATTGTGTCTACGGTCAATGGGGACCAGATTACCATGAATCAACTTGGTGACGAGTGCCTGTTACGCTACGGAAAAGATGTTCTGGAAGTAGAGATTTCGCAGGTTCTTTTGCAGCAGTCACTTGCCAAAAGTCAGCAGACAATCACTCAGGAAGATATAGATCGCGAGATTGGGCATGCAGCAACGCTTGCCGGTGTTGTCGACAAGCAAGGGCAACCCGATTTTGAAGCGTGGTTCCAACTTGTAACTGAGGAGCAGGGGGTCAGCCGGGACATCTATTTGCGAGATTCCGTCTGGCCATCGGCAGCCTTGAAGAAACTGACTGGCAACACCATTGAGGTGCGTGAAGAGGATCTGCAAAAGGGATTCGATGCGAATTACGGCCAGCGGGTACGCTGCCGGGCAATTGTGTTGCACAACATGCGTAAAGCGATGGAAGTGTGGGGTAAAGCGCGGCAGAACCCCTCGATGGAGTATTTTGGCGAGCTGGCTACCGAGTACTCGATCGAGCCGACCAGCAAAGCACTCCACGGCGAGGTCCCGCCAATCCGCCGTCACGGTGGCCAACTGCAGCTTGAGGAGGTGGCTTTTGCCTTGCAGGAAAATGAGCTCTCCGAGGTGATTCAGGTCGGAAATCGGTTTATTATCCTCAAGTGCGAGGGACGCACCAAGCCAATCGACGTTTGTCGGGAAGACGTCGAAGAGATACTCCGTCTCGATATCATGGAGAAAAAGCTCCGCCTGGCGATGGCTGAGAAATTCGAGCAAATTCGTGCCACAGCACAAATTGACAACTATCTGGCAGGAACGTCGCAAGCGGGAACTCGCGGTTCGGAGACTTCCGCCGCTGCTAAGCGGTACGATTCAGCCGTGCAACCTGCATCGGGGACAACCGTGCGGTGAACTGCCCCACCGGTGCGGTGTTTCCGAATGAGGCAGCCCGGTCATCTCAAGCCGGGAACTTCAATGGCACGCAACGTGTTTGCTGCGTACAATGGCGTTGCCCATCTCTATTGCTATTTATTTATTCGGTTTTCTTGCATGTCCCAGTTCGAAGACAAATCGAGTCGTCCCTTTGAGGTCCAAGTTGCCCAACGTGTTGTGAGGCTGCCACCCTACCTTTTCGGACGGATCAACAAACTGCTTTATAACAAGCGTCGGGCCGGCGGTGACGTCATCGATTTGGGCATGGGGAATCCTTCCGATGCGCCCGAGGACATTGTTGTGGAGAAGCTGGCTGAGGCTGCCCGCGATCCACGCAATCATTCGTACAGCAAGTCGAATGGAATCGCGAATCTTCGCCGGGAAGTGGCGGCCAAGTATTTCAAACAGCACGGTATCCGGCTCGACCCGGAAGATGAGATCATTACTTGCCTCGGCTCAAAGGAAGGCTTCAGCCACATGTGCCTGGCCTTGATGGGGCCGGGTGACACGGCCATTGTGCCATCTCCTTATTTTCCGATTCACGTTTACGCGGTGGCATTAGCCGCCGGGAATGTCATTTCTTTGGAGGTTGCCAATCACGATAAGTTTCTCTCCAACATCGCCCAAACATGTGAAACGCTGTATCCGAACCCAAAATTATTAATTCTCAACTACCCGCACAATCCGTCGACCGTTTGCGTCGAACAACCGTTCTACGATGAGGTCGTAAAGTTGGCTCGCCGGTACAATTTCATGGTAATCAGCGATTTCGCCTATGCCGACGTTGCATTCGATGGATACCATCCCCCCAGTTTTCTGGCATCTCGTGGCGCAAAAGAGGTTGGTGTCGAGTTCACCACCATGAGCAAAGGCTACAACATGGCGGGTTGGCGTATCGGATTCTGCAGTGGGAACCGGAAAATGATTGGGGCGCTTGCCACGATCAAAGGGTACTACGATTACGGCATGTTTCAGGCAGTTCAAATCGCGGCCATCGTTGCCATGCGAGATACCGAGGCAGCAGTCGAGAAACAATCCCTAATTTACAAGCGGAGGCGTGACGCGCTTTGCCAGGGACTTGCGCGGATTGGCTGGGATGTGACGCCTCCACAAGCAACGATGTTTTGCTGGGTTCCGATTCCCGAACCTTGGCGGTCGAGCATGAACACCATGGACTTCGGGATGCTCTTACTTGAGAAGGGGAACGTTGCAGTCAGCCCGGGCAGCGGGTTTGGACCGGCCGGCGAAGGGTTCCTCCGCATGTCCCTTGTCGAAAACGAACAACGGCTCCAGCAGGCGGTGCGACAGATTAACCGTTGCCTCCGCGATGCCAAGGCAGCCGGCCACGGAGACGCTGTTGCCAAGGCCGCTGTGAGTTAGGTAGCGGGATTGTGCTTTGCCGCTCATCAGGCTGGCAGTGGTAGACCTCCAGCCGCACCAACTCTTCCCTGAGTTTTGTAAGCCTGGATATTTTAGCCAGGTATTTGTCAATTTGTGGAATGTTCTGGGGATCTTTGGCGGTAAGAAAGAACGTAAGTGGTGAACGTAGTATCTGATTGGTTACTGGTTTGAAGAGAGGAGAACTAGCGATCGAAATTACGGATTGAACTGTAAAGTTGATCGCAATATTTCATCATGTAACCAAAGTCATCGCCGCACTGAATCCACTGTGCCCCTAGATCGAACAAATGTTGGGCGAATTGAGTTTCGGGACCCATACCGGAGCCGATAAATTTTCCTGCTGCCAGGCTTTTGCGAATGATGGTCTCAAGGGCCTTTTGCACTTCGGGATGATTATAGTTGCCCGTATGGCCCATCGAGGCGGCCAGGTCCGAGGGGCCGATCGCGAGTGAATCGTACCCATCAACGGCAAGAATATTGTCCAAATCGGCAAGTGCATCCGCTCGTTCGATTTGTACGACAACAAATACCCCATCATTCGCCGCGGCTGCATACTCCACGCCCCCGCCATAATTGCCATAGTCGGATGCCCGACGTGGTCCATGCCCACGATCTCCTATCGGCTTGTAGCGACAATGCTGCACAACCTGTCGCACTTCGTCAGCCGATTTGACTTGTGGCGTGATGATACCATCGGCCCCCATATCGAGCACCGGTTTGATGGAAGCCACGTCGGAAGTTGGCACTCGGACAAGTGCCGGCCGACCGATAGCCCGAGCTGCAATCAAGTGGTTCAGCAGCGATTCCAGGCTTAGATGTGTGTGTTCCAGATCGACCCAAAAAAAGTCGACCAACTGGCCCAAAGCTTCGGTGACGCTTGCATCACTGAGCGTGATACTGCAGCCAAGACACTTTGTTCCAGACTGCAACTTTCCACGAAATTCGTGAATTCGGTCTAGCATCGATTTCTCTCTTTCAACATTCGGGAAACGGCCAAACGAGGCAACACGTTAAGCGTCCAGGTTGAGTCCCGTCAAGGAGTGCACAACGGCAGTGGGGTACCAGATCTCCACCGGGGAATGCAGATTCGGCTGCAACCGGCTACAAAACGTTGTGGGAGAGCTCTATTATGGCAGATTGCCTGGATAGCCGTAAGCTGCGACGTTAACAGGCATCCATCATCATGAAGGAGTTGAACGACGCAGACTTGATTTGTATATTTTGGGTCACGTTCCATGCAATATATTCATCTTGGAAAAAGCGACTTGAAGGTTTCCCGAATGGCATTGGGGCTGGGGCTGCGCGGACAGTCATCTGCGGACGAAGCCCAACGGCTCATTGAACATGCGGTCGATTCGGGGATCAACTTTATCGATTGCGCGAACAAGTATTGTTTGAAGACAGATCAGCCCGACGCTCATGGAAGTTCCGAAGAAATCTTGGGCCGAGTGCTGGCAACGCGGCGAGACGAGTTGGTGATTACCAGCAAGGTTGGCTCCGATGTTGGTCCCGGACCCGAAGAGTGCGGCTGTTCACGCCGCCACATCCTCGAGCAAGCCGAGCAGTCATTGCGGAAGCTCCGCACCGACTATATCGACCTTTATCTGTTGCACGTCTTTGATCCCCACACGCCGCTCGAAGAGACGCTGCAGGCGATGGACGAGCTTGTGCAGAGTGGCAAAGTCCGCTACGTCGGCTGTAGTAACTATCAAGCCTGGCAGGTTTGCAAAGGATTGTGGCTTGCCGATCGTATGGATTGGGCCCCTTTCGTGTGCATCCAAAACAACTACAACCTGTTGAACCGGAGTTTGGAACGGGAAATGTTCCCCTTGATCCGCGATCAACAGTTGGGTGTGATGACCTTCAGTCCTTTGGCAGTCGGACTGCTCAGTGGAACATATTTGCCTGGCGAGCCACCTCCTCCGGGTACTTTGTGGGACGACCGTCGGAAAGAATACGACTCGGTCATGCAAGGGGCTGCGGCTGCCATCCTGCAAACAGCTCAAGATATCGCACGAAAGGGAGGGCACGCGTTGACACAACTGGCCTTCAACTGGGTACTGGCGCATGAGGAAATTTCTGTGGCGATTGCAGGAACCGATACGATCGAACAACTCGACGACATCCTGGGTGCCCTCGACTGGAAACTGGCCGATGAAGAATTTGCCGAACTTTCCCGGCACTTTGTGGAACGGATGGTGTGGTGAGCCTACAGCACTCAGCGACAGGTAGCCGACGCATTTAGACCGACGTGAGCGAGTCGGTAGTTAAAGCCGAACCAGTTTCATCGACAATTCATGATAATTATTGCTTTCCGACACCTTGCGAGATAAAATCGCAACGTCAGCGGAGAGTATAGTGGTGTTGAAATTTCTGTCAGCATCAGCCATCCATCCGCGGTACGATCCTCGGTTTTGGGCATCTCACCACTCGACCGTGCAGTAAGCGAACCAGTCCGAGAGAGGCGATCATGTACTGTGCGAGTTGCGGTGCGGAAATGATGGCACAGGCCAGCACCTGTGAGAAATGCGGCTGGCTGGTTCCGCGGACCGAATCGATTGGGGATGACCCGGCAATGCGGCTACTTTTGCCGGTCGGGCGGTCTTGGTTGGCGATCGTAGCAGGTTACTTAGGGCTCGTTAGTATATTGGCGTTTCCCGCACCGCTGGCGCTGCTGTTCGGCGTCTTGGCGGTCGTCGACATTCGCAACCACCCAGAAAAACACGGCATGGGGCGGGCCATTTTCGGAATTGTGATGGGTGGAATTTTCTCACTGGTCTTGGTCATACTGTTGGTAGCATTGATTGCTTAGCAGTAAACTCGGCGGTTTTGAAAAGAAAGGCCTGAGAATTCGTGTATTGTCGTAGCTGCGGGGCTGTGAATCCGGATCACGCATTGGAGTGCTCATCCTGTGGCAAATCGTTGGTCAATCCGTACGAAAGCTCAAAAAGTCTGGCGGGTGGCTTTGAGATCAACACCGATGGGGCGCCAGTCGACAGGAAGCCACCCAACTATTTAGCCTTCGCCATATTCAATACGTTCTGTTGCTGCCTGCCACTGGGTATCGTGGCAATCGTCTTTGCTGCTCAGGTGGATACAAAGTGGCGGGCAAGCGACTACCAAGGTGCGATCAATACCTCCAGACAGGCGAAAATTTGGTGTTGGGTGAGCTTCGGTCTTGGGCTGTCTGTCAACCTCATTGTGGTACTGTTGCAGTTCGCCGCCATCATGCTGCAGGATGGTGGCTTTTGAAGAAGATTCAAGCGGGCAAAGTTGTTGGTTTGGCCTTGGTTGCCGTCGGCGGGGCTGTGATTCTGCGCCAGCACGACCCGGTCGTGACTTCCTGGTTCCCTGCCTGCGTTTTTCACCAGTTAACGAGCCTGCATTGTCCCGGCTGCGGCGCGACGCGCGCCGTACATGCACTACTGCATGGACGCATTCTGGAAGCCATCTGCTGGAATCCCTTCCTGGTCCTGGGCTGCCCGCTCATTGCCGGGGTCCTCTGGTGGCGGACGCGCCGAGAGCGCCGGGGCCTGCCAACCTCCGCCTACCTGCCGCGGGTCCTTCTCGGCGTCGTTATCGCGTATGCGATCTTGCGCAATGTTCCCACACCAGAGCGATCATGGCTCGCGCCGCGGTCGCTGGATTCGGTCGCCGAATTCGGTCGTTGAAGAGCCGGCATTCACAACCACGGCCCAGGGTGCGGCCTGCGACAAGCTGGAAAGCGTGCAGAAGACGGTCGAGGGCCGGCACAAGTCGATCGGTACCTGCGTCGACATCTCTTTTTGCCGACGGTACTTAG
>Ga0315336_1004687_pt1 | contig 15815 bp, 13 predicted proteins | sample ASW5metaG_FD_204512 | JGI IMG/M metagenome (GOLD analysis project Ga0315336, IMG submission 204512) | Ammonia-oxidizing marine archaeal communities from Monterey Bay, California, United States - ASW #5 | ecosystem: Environmental > Aquatic > Marine > Intertidal zone | place: USA: California...
CGTTCGAGGAGCACGAATACCTCGACGATGTTCGCGCGCGGTATCTCAGCTACTGTGACGGTGAGGACGTCGTCCGTGTAGATGCCACTGCGTTGCCCGACGCGGTTCACGGGGAGTTGCTCCGCCTCGTCTTGCGTAGGGCCCGGAGTCTCGGGGCGCCGGCGGCGAAAGGGTGACGCGCGGCGCGGCCTCGTCGTGCGAAGGTCACACGTTGAAACGGAAGTTCACCACGTCGCCATCTTGCACCAAGTAGTCGCGTCCCTCGACGTGCAGCTTGCCCGCCTCGCGACACTTGGCCTCGCTACCCAGATCGAGGAGCTCGTCCCAGCGCACTACTTCGGCACGGATGAAGCCGCGCTCGATGTCGGAGTGGATCTTGCCGGCGGCTTTCGGCGCGGCGCTGCCGGCGCGCACCGCCCAGGCCCTGCACTCGTCGGGCCCGACGGTCAGCATGGTGATGAGATCGAGCAGCTGGAGTGCTGCGCGGACAAACCGCGCGCGCGCCGATTCTCCAAGGCCCAGCGCCTCGTAGAACTCGTGACGCTCGTCGGCGGGCATGTGCGCGATGTCCATCTCGACAGAAGCCGACAGCGGCACGATACCAGTGCCGATGGAATGTGCCCGTTCGTCGAGCGCGCCCGGTACGGGCTCCGCAACAGAGTCCTCCTCCACGTTGAGGACCAGCAACAGGGGCTTGAGGGTCAGGAACTGGTATCCGGAAACGAGCTTCTGCTCGTTGTTGTCGAGGCCGAGCGTACGTAACGGCTGTTCCGCTTCGAGGTGGGTCTCGATGCGTTCGAGCAGCTTGAGCTCCTGCGGGCTGGAACCGTCCTTGCGAAGCCGCGCGATACGCCGCTCGATGATCTCCAGGTCCGCTAGTACGGTCTCAGCCTGCAGGTCGCTCAGCTCCCGCTGCGGGTCCTGCGCAATTCCCAGCGCGTCGTTGTCGAAAGCGCGCAGCACCTGCGCCAGGGCGTCCATCTCGCGCATGCTGTTGAGCACACCGCGATCGAGCTCGCGGACGCCAGCACCACCGGCGATGTCGCAAAACAGGATCTCTGCGTGCGTCGTCTTCTTCGGTTGATAGAGAGTCGCCAAGCGGTCGACGCGGTCGTCGGGAACCTGCACCACACCCAGGTTCTTGGTGCCCGGCTTTGCCGCTCCGGGCCCGGTTTGGGCGGCCAGACCGGTAAGCGCATTGAAGACGGTTGTCTTGCCGCAGCCAGGGAATCCTACGAGGCCAATTTTCATCAGACCCGCACGCTACACCACGGCCGATGGGCGCGCTCGCGGCAGCTCCCTGGTGCGTTCGACCGCTTCCGACCTCGCAGTGCGTCAGTCAGACTTACCGGGTCCGTAGACTGCCCGGCCCGGAAGGGCGCCGGTGTGCTCGCCGTTGCGCAGCACCTGCTCGCCGTTGACGAACACATGCACCATTCCGGTGGCGTACTGATGCGGCAGCTCGTAGGTGGCGTGGTCGGCGCTGCTATCGGGATCGAAGACTGCCAGATCAGCGAAGTAGCCTTTCTGCAGTCGGCCGCGGTCGGCGATCCCGAGGTTCTCGCTCGGTAGAGCCGAGAGCTTGCGTATGGCTTCCTCGAGCGGGATCACAGTACGATCGCGGACGTAGCGTCCGAGAAGTCGCGCGAAAGTGCCGTACGCTCGCGGGTGAGTGCTGGTGAGAATGAAACGGCCTTCGGTGGCGAGAGACCCGGCGTCGGAGGCGAACGACACCCAAGGCAGGGCGATCTGTTTCTCGATGTTGTTTTCCGACATCAGGAGATAGACGACCTCGTCGTTGAGGGGACCGTAGGAGGTGCCCTCAACGAACACTTCGAGCGGCACACCCTGACGGATGTCGCTCTGCGAACGGCCGTCGACGATCAGTGAGTCGGTCGCCCAGCTCAGCATGTTGACGAACCCGGGGGCCACAGCCAGACTGGCGACGTCGATTCCCCGCCCGCCGACAGCGTCGCCCAGGTCTCCGATCGCAACGATGCGATCGACCGCAATAGCGACATCGCCGACGAACGGCGCCGCGCCGCTACCGTCGTAGACGGTGCCGCCGCGCAGGACGATGTCGTACGAAGTCGGCGCCTTGCTGGCGCAAGCATGGCTCAGCACCGCAGCTAGCAACAAAGTCGGGGCGACGCGGGTTCCGTGCATTGCCGGGCTCCTATCCTCGATCGGTGTGCAGTGGCTGCGTGCCGTAGCTTACGATGGGCGGTCACAGCGGGCGCTCGAATGGGTCGTGGCCCGCCACGAGGAGGAGTAGGCGTGGCCCGAAAAGCGCGTCGATCGGGCAGGCTGCCACCGGAGGCGGCCAGCCCAACCGAGGCCGAGATGGCCGACAAGCACGCGTTGTACGAGCGCGCTGTCCAGGAGCCAGAGGCCGATATCGATTTTGCCACCGACACGTTTTGCGGCGAGTTCGGGCGCCGCGCGTATCGTCTGCGCGAGGATTTCTGTGGGACCGGCGCCGTCTGTCGTGCTTGGGCGCTGGCGCACAAGAAGAACCAGGCGTGGGGCGTCGATCTGAATGCCGAGACGCTGGCCTGGGGGCGAGCCAACAACCTCGACCCGTTGCTCAAGAAGGTACGGCGGCGGGTGACGCTGATCGAGGGCGATGTGCGTACCGCGCGTACCCCCCCGGTCGATGTCGTCGTGGCGTCAAACTTCTCGTACTTCTTGTTCACCGAGCGCGCCACCCTCTTGCGCTACCTGCGAGCCGCTCGACGTCACCTCGATCACCAGGGGCTGTTGATTCTCGATGCCTACGGAGGTCCGGAGTCGGTGCAGCGAGTCGAAGACGAGACCGAGCACGATGACTTCAGCTACATCTGGGACCAGGACGACTTTGATCCTATAAGCCGGATAGCGACCTGCTACATTCACTTCACGTTCGGTGACGGCAGCGCGATGCGGCGCGCCTTCACCTATCGCTGGCGCATGTACACCATTCCCGAGATCCGGGAGGCGCTGGCCGACGCCGGATTCGCGTCGTCGACGGTGTACTGGGAGGGCACAGACGCCAAGACCGGGGAGGGCGATGGTGTCTACACGCCCCAGGAAAGCGCCGACCCCGACGAGGCCTGGGTCTGTAGCATCGTCGCCGCGAAACGCTGAGCCGGTTTTTCTCTCATGCTCTGCCGCCGAGTCGAGAGCGTCTTTCACCTTGCCGGATCGGCTGCGATACTTGAAGGTCGCTCCTGGGCCAGGCTGCGGCGTGATCGCTTCCAGCGTCGCCGCACTTCCGCACGAATATGACCGAACAGCAGCGCTTCACTTGTGACTGGCTGTGGAACCAGCTCGTCGTGCTCTCCGACGGCAAGGTGGTCTGCGGCTGTGCTGATCCCTACGGTGAGCGGCCGCTCGGTGACCTCAACAAGCAAACCCTGCACGACATCTGGAACGCGCCGCACGTCAAGAAGATCCGCCGCCAGCTGAACGACGGTTACGCGCCGTTCTGCAAGCCCTGTGGTCTCAAGACGATGGTCGACGAGGACTACCAGATTCCGCAGCGGCCGGAGCACGTCGAGACTCTGCCGCGGATTTTCCTGGAGCCCGCCGTCGGCTGCAACATCTCTTGCTTCGAAGCGGTGTGTAACCAGACCTCAAAGATCGTCCAGACGCGTTCCCAGCGCCTGATGGACTGGGATGATTTCAAGCGCATCGTCGATTCGGTGGGCGACGAGCTCGTGCGCCTCGACTTTTTCAACTACGGTGAGTCGTTCGTGCATCCGAAGTCCGTCGAAATGATGGAGTACATCAAGGCTACTTACCCGAGCGTGTTCCTCTATATCAGCACCAACGGGCTGTTGCTCACCGACGACAAGATGGAGCGCTTGGTGAAGGCGGGGGTCGACGAGATTACCTTCTCTGTCGACGGACCCGATCAGGAAACGTACGAGAGGTATCGCGTCAAGGGCGACTTCGACAAGGTGTTCGGCATCATGCGCCGATTCGTCGAGATACGCGACGCAGCGGGGGCACAGCTGCCGTACCTGAACTGGCGCTACATCATCTTTAAGTGGAACGATACCGGCGAGAAGATGAACCGCACCCGTGAGCTGGCCGCCGAGATCGGCATCGACAAGCTCGTCTGGGAGATCACCAATCATCCACCGGTGGCGGCGAGCGAAAAATACCAGCCGGAAACACCGGCGTGGCGAGAGATTTACCATGAGATCTGGGATACCAGCCAGACCTGTAATGCCATCGATGGGAAGCGCCTGCTGGCCGACATCTCATTCGATGGCGGCGCTGCGCGGCAGCGTGTCACCGAGCCCACGACGTTGACGGTGCGTGTGGAGAACACCGGGGGTGCGCTATGGCGTTGCTCGGCAGACGGCTGGCGGCGGACCGTTCGTCTCGGTGCCCAACTGCACGATCGGGATCGCAACCTGATCGACCTGGACTATGCGCGGGCCTTTCTACCGCGAGACATCTCCGGCGACGAGGCGATCGATATCGACATCGAGTTGCCGGCCCTCGAGACCCCCGGCGAGTACCAGCTCAAGTTCGATATGGCGTGTGAGGGCATCGACTGGTTCGAGTCCGGAGGTTCGCCGGTAGCCTGGGCGGACCTCACGGTGAGCTCGGCCACCGAGCGGACCAACGGTGCGTCCACCGATACCGTGCCCGACGACTGAGCGGTCGGTAGCGACGCTGCCGCAACGGCGGCTGCTACCGCTGTCCGCGAAAGCGCGCGACGCTCAGCGCAGGCGGTAGCGCTGGATCTTGCCGGTGGCTGTCTTCGGTAGCTCGTCGATGAACTCGACCCAGCGCGGGTATTTGTAGGGTGCGATGGTGGCTTTCACGAATTCCTTGAGCTCCTCGGCGAGGTCGTCGCTGGCGGCGGCCCCGGCGCGCAGCACGACGAACGCCTTCGGCTTCAACAGGCGAGCCTCGTCCTCGGCGCCCACCACGGCTGCCTCGAGAACCGCCTCGTGGGCCACCAGGGCCGCCTCGACCTCGAACGGTGAGACCCAGATTCCCCCTACCTTCAGCAGGTCGTCACTACGCCCTCGGTACCAGTAGTATTCGTCGCCGTCGACGAAGTACTTGTCCCCGGTGCGGATCCAGTCGCCTTCGATGGTGGCCTTGGTTTGCTCGGGTCGATTCCAGTAGAAGGCGCAAGTGGAGTCGCCCTTGATGAGCAGGTCACCTACCTCGCCCGCCCGCACCGCCTTGCCGTCGTCGTCGACGATGCGCGCCTCGTACCCGGGAACAAGCTGGCCGCTGGAACCCGGCTTCACCGCGCCGGGTCGATTGGTGATGAACGTATGTAGGACCTCGGTCGACCCGATGCCGTCGAGAATCTCCTGCCCGTAGCGCTGCTGCCAGCGCTCGTACAGCGCCGCCGGCAGCGCTTCGCCCGCCGAAACACAAAGCCGCAGGCTGGTCAGAGCCTCGCTCGCCGGGGCGTCCGGGTAGGCAAGCAAATTGGCATAGCCGGTGGGCACTGAGTAGAAGAGGCTCGGGCGGTAGCGCTGCAGCACGTCGAAAACTGCCGCCGGTTCGGGTCGCCGGGGATCGAGAACGGTCGCGGCCCCAACCCGGAACGGGAAGTAGAGAGCGTTGCCCAAGCCGTACGCGAAGAACAGCTTCGCCACCGAGAAGGTCACATCGGCTGACGAGATCGCCAACACATGCCGCGCGTAGGTTTCGGCGCAGACCAGCATGTCGTGCTGCAGGTGGACGGCGCCCTTCGGGAAACCTGTGGTGCCTGACGAATAGAGCCAAAAGCACGGGTCGTCCTTGCTTCGCTCCTCGGCATCGAGATGTGGCGAGGCCGCGGCGCACAGCTCCGCCAGCGAGTGCACCGCAACGGAGGCGCTCGCCGCAGGTAGTTCCGGCGCGCTGCCATCCGCCCCCGGGGCAACGACCAGGTGGCGCAGGTGGTGCAGCCGCGCGCGGATCGGCTCAATGAGGTTCAGCAGCGGTGCCGAGACGATCAGCACCGGGGCACGCGAATCGTTCAGGAGGTATTCGTAGTCGTCGGCAACGAACAGCGTGTTGGTAGGAACCGGCACGGCGCCGATCTTGATGGCGCCGAAGAACGAGCGCACGAAGTCGGGACCGTCCAGTAACAGCAACATGACACGCTGTTCGATATCGAGGCCAAGGCCACGGAGCGCGTTGCCAGCCCGATTTACATCCGTCAGCACGTCGTCATAGGTGTGGGTGCTGGCGTCGGGGACGTAGTGGATTGCCACCTCGCTGCCGCGCCCGGCCTCGACGTTGGCGTCGACGAAATCCGACGCCGCGTTCATCCGGTCAGGTATCTTGATCAGCGGTCTCTGCAATGCGGGTTCCACATTGTGGGTGTGAAGCTTTCGTGACAAGTGCAATCTACCCTCAATGGGAGCAACGCACTGTGCCGCGAGGAACGACAGCATGCCGCACATCTTGGTAGTGGAGGACGAGCCCGACATCGCGCGGCTGATCGATCTCCACCTGTCGGACGCCGGCTTCGATGTCGAGGTCGCTCACACGGCCGGGGGTGGCCTCGAGAGAGCGCGTGGAAACGGCCACGATCTGGTGATCCTGGACCTCATGCTGCCGGACGGCGACGGGCTCGACGTCTGCCGAGCGCTGCGAGCCGCAGCGGACTATACGCCCATCCTCATCCTCACGGCCAAGTCCACCGAGCTCGACCGCGTCGTCGGCCTCGAGGTGGGTGCCGACGATTACCTCGTGAAGCCGTTTGCAGTGCGCGTGTTGTGATCATCCCGAGCTAGTGGCCTGTAGCGATTGTCTGTTACAGGCCACCAGACGACGCAATCACCTCGGTCATGTCAGTCGAGCACCGCGTCAGCGATTAGCTTGAGCTTGCGGTTCATGCGCGCCAGGTCTGCGGTTGCGTTGTCGTGTTCCTGCTGGGTCACCACCACCATGTTGAGCCTCGGGATCACCACCACGATGCGGGCGTCCCAATCGCCGTCGGCGACGTAGGTGTCGACTGGCATGGCCGGCCATGCGCGCCGCGGCGTGCCGCCGACAATGCCGTTGAACCACCAGGCATAGCCGAAGATCCCGGGCCCGAACGGAGTTTGGTTGCAATCCCCACCGAACGTCCCTACATCCAAGTAGTCGTTGCAGGCAGTGGCCGATGCTGTCGCCATGGATCCTGGGACCTGCACCCGCACGCTATCGCTGAAGTGTGCCTGGGCAATTACCTGGCGCCCGAGCCAGCGTCCGCGGTTGAGCCATAGCCAACCGACCCGGGCGAAATCGCGCACCGAGATCAGCAGACCGCAGCGCTCGCGCGTGCTGCTGAGGCCATCCTCCAGCTTGAGCGTGCGGAAGCGCTTGCGGATCGCCTGCGCAACCGTGCGCCCACCGAACACCTTGCGAAGCGACTCGCACAACAGCCGCATGCCGTTGTCGTTATACGACCACGCCGCTCCCGGTCGGTCGGGCATCGCGTAGCCGCTGATGTTGTTGGCCAGATGATGGAAGGTGATGCCTCGATCTGCCGTCGTGAGCTGCTGCCAATCGGCGGCGATCGGCTGGTGAACGCCGCTGAGCTTGCCCTCGTCGAGCGCCAAGAACAACAAGGTGCTCAGAAACGACTTGAGCGCCGAAGCCCAGTCGAGACGCTCGTCGATGTTGCCCCAACTGCGGACGATGTACCCGTCGCGAACGATCACGCCTGTGCCCCCGACCTTCGCAACAAACGCGTCGAGCGTGCCGCCGTCCAGGTCGAGGGCCGTCGCGGTACGCGTCTTCCAGTGGGCTCGCGGAAAAACCGTCGATCGATCGAACGATCCATGCGGGCGCGCTGCCGAGACGTCGGCAGCGGAGAGAACACAACACAGGCCGAGGGCTAGCGAGGCAGCGAGTCCATGGCGCATGGTGAGCGGTTCCCTTCAGCGCGGAAGCCGGCGGCCGCGCAGTGTTGCTAGAACCAACTACACAATGTAGATTACCCGTCAGACTCTACAATGTGAGGTTGATATGGGTGCCGACTATCCTGGCGAGTTCGAACACATGTTGATGCTGGTGATCTTACAGCTCGGCGACGATGCCTACGGCGGACGGGTGCGTGGTCAGCTCACCGAGCTGGTCGGACGCGAGCCCTCGGCGGGAGCGCTCTACACTACTCTTCAGCGCCTCGAGCTCAAGGGCTGGGTAAGTGGACGCCAGGCCGTCGGTTCGACGGAAAGCGGCGGCCGGCCACGCCGCTACTTTCGCGTCGCGGCCGAGGGAATCGCCGCGTTGCGGCGCTCACGCACGGCGCTGCTGACCCTCTGGGAGCCAGTTGCCGGAGCCCTGGACGAAGCATGAGCCGGTCATCAGGCTTGTTAGGCAGGTTTTTGCTCCGAGTCGTGTCGCCGCGAGGGTTTGCCGCGTCGCTGGTTGGCGATCTCGACGAGATTCACGCCTGGGAGATGAGTGAGATGGGTGGCCTACGGGCCCACGCGCGGGGTGGCGCCGACCGACCCACTGGTATTCGCTGCAGTGGCGGGCCTGTTTACGGTGGTGGCGCTGTGCGCCTGCTACATACCGCCCGCGGCGCCGCCCGCCTGGCCCCTGCCAGCGCCTTGCGCCGCGACTAGCTTCCTCGTCTATCGGTCGATGCGATCGATGGTGCTGCGGAGCAAGAGCCAAGTATCCGGGTCGAGCACAAGCGCCGTGGGCTCGCCCGGGGCGTCGATGGAAAAGCGATCCGTGGCCGTTTGCAGCTCGACGACCTGTCGGTGTCGCGCTCCATCGTCGTGTTGCAGCTCGACGGTGAGCGGCATTCGATAGACGGTATCGGCGGGCTGGCGGAGCTCAAGAACTACGGCGCGCGCACCGGCGTCGTACTGCCAGGAGCCTTCCAGGCTGAGGCCACCGCCGCCGCGGTAGAGCCATTCATCGAAGAACCACTCCAGGTCACGACCGGACGCTTCCTCCATGACGCGTCGGAAATCGTCGGTCGACGCGTGGGCGTTGAAGTAGCGAGCGTAGTAGCGACGGATCCCCTCCCAGAACGTTTCCGTGCCGACGATGCCGCGAAGCATGTGAAGCGTCCAAGCACCCTTCTGGTACTGCATGCCGGTGGTGATCTTGGACATGTCGTCGATGTTGTCGTGTACGACGCGATAGTCAGGGTTGCTTGCGTAGAACGCCATCACCCTGTCGCGTGCGCTGCGCAGTCCGTCGACGAACTCATCACGACCGTATTCGTGCTCGATGAACAGCAGGGTGAAGTAGGTGGCGAACCCTTCGCTCAGCCAAACATCGTCCCAGTCGTACTCGGTGACGGCGTTGCCAAACCACTGATGGGCGATCTCGTGAATGATCACGTTGCGCCACCGCGTGCTGCGCGTTCCGGTTACCGAGTCGTCGCCGTAGAGGATCGCCGAGGCGGCCTCCATGCCTCCGCCGACGCTGTTGGATTGGATGTTGGCGAGCTTCTCATAGGCGTAGGGACCTACTGAGTCGGTGTAGAAATCGAGCGCTTCACGCGTCGGGTAGGCGAAGTCGTAGAAGCCCGCGTCGCGGTCCTGCGCGTATACCCAGGTCTGGATCGGCACGCCGGTGTGATCGCCGAGGTGCTGCACGGCGAAGCGCGCCGCTCCGAGCATGTACAGCCACGGGGCGATCGGTACCGACTGGCGCCAATGGGTCAATCGGTTCCCATCGCCCAGATCGGTCTCTTCGACCAGCAGCCCATTGGAGACCACCTGGTAGTGGCCTGGCGCAGTCACCACCAGCTGGCTCTTCGCCTTGTCGTAGGGATGATCCACGGTCGGCAGCCAGTTGCGCGCCTTGTTCGGCCAGTTGTCCGAGAAGAACGTGCGGTCGCCGTGCTTGTTGTCACCGATAATCAAGCCGGTGGCCGGGACACCGGCATAGGCAACCGTCACGAAGACGCGCTCGCCGGAGGAAGACGAGCCTGCCAGCTCGACACGCAGACGATTGGCCGCATGCGTGAACCGAGCCGGTGCGCCTCGGTCGAGCTCGGGGAGCAGCGGTCCCATCAGCGCTTGCTCGTGGAGCCCCCCGGCCGACCACACGCCGGTGACCTGCATCCCCTTCAGACCTTCGGGAGCCGCGGGCCCGATCAGATCGAGATCGATGGCGCTAAGTCCGTCGGCGCCGAGCCGCAGGTCGATCGTCGTCAAGCCGACGATCGAGTCCGTGTCGTCGCTCAGCGTCAGCCGGAAGACATACTCGTTGACGTCGACACTCGGGTTCTTCGGGTAGGTATCGGCGGCGCTGGCGGATACCACTGATGCGGCGACCGCGATCCACAGCGCCATCGCCGACGCCATGTCACATTCCATTTTCGGAGATCGGAGCCGGCTCGTCTTCGATGCCGAGGTCGCGACGCAGCCTGGCGAGCTCGTCTTGTAGCTCCGTCTGCAGGTCGTCATGGGTGGGGTTGCCATGGATGCTCCTGGCTCGTGTGGGTCGGTCGACAGATCGAACATCTCCCACTCATCGGTGTCGGGGAACCGCACCAGCTTGTGCCGCTCGGTAACTACCCCATAGGGCTCGGGCACGACGTGCGGCCCGTCGACCCCCTCGTAGTAGTGGTAATAGAAACTCTCACGCCAGTCTTCGGGGGTCTCGCCGCGCGGTGCCCCCTGCGGTCCGTAGATCGGGGTTGTAGTAGTGGCCTTGACCCGGCAATACCTCCCATCGATCGAAGCCGGTGGGGGCGCTCTTCAGGTGCCACTTGCCGAAGGCCGCTGTCTCGTAGCCGGCAGCCTGCAGCAACTTGGGAAAGGTGGCCTGCGAGCCGTCGAACTCACCGACGTTGTCGAGCACACCGTTGGCGTGGCTGTACATGCCTGTCAACACGACGGCGCGGCTGGTGCCGCAGATCGAGTTGGTTACCAACGCTCGATCGAAGCGCATACCGGTGGCGGCGATGCGGTCGATGTTCGGTGTCTGGTTGAGGACCGAGCCGTATACGCGTGGTCATCAGCGAAGATGAACAGGATGTTCGGTGGGGAGTCGCCCGCGACAACCGCATCCGGTGCCGCTGCGCGGCACCCGCACATCACTCCCAGCAAGATCGCCACCGCAATAGGGCCGCGATCTGCGAGTCTGCGTCGTAGGCTGGAAGCTCCTGAGGTAGGACTTGAACCTACAACCCTCCGGTTAACAGCCGGATGCTCTGCCAATTGAGCTACTCAGGAAACAAGAGGCGTCGAAGCGCCCCGCTGCTTTCATGGCGCAGAGTGCGAGCGACAAGTTCAGCGCAGAAAAGGTACCACCGTTGTCCGTTGGCGGACAACAACTTCGCGGGTTCCCGGGCCTGGGACCCCGAATGACCTCGGCTACAGCTCCCGGCGTCCCTCCAACGCTCGCGACATGGTGACCTCGTCGGCGTACTCGATATCGCCTCCCACCGGGATACCCGCGGCGATCCGCGTCACCTTAGTGCCGGTAGGCTTCAGCAGCCTGGCCAGATAGGCAGCGGTTGCCTCTCCCTCGACCGTCGGGTTGGTTGCGACGATCACCTCGCGCACGTTGTTGTCGCGCACGCGTCGCTCGAGCTGGCCGAGCTGGAGCTCGTCGGGCCCGATCCCGTCGAGCGGTGACAGTGACCCGCCGAGGACGTGATAGCGGCCGCGGAAACGACTCGTACGCTCGATTGCCGCGAGATCGTGCCCCTCCTCGACGACGCACAGCAGCTCGTCGTCGCGGTTGGGGTCCGTGCAATAGACGCACGGGTCTTCGTCGCTCAGCAGGTTGCAGCGGCTGCAGGGACGGATCTTACGCCGTACTTCGAGCAGCGCCTCGGCGAGCTCCTGGGTCTCCGACGCCGGCGCCTTGAGCAGGTAGAACGCCAGTCGCTGCGCCGTCTTGCGACCGATGGTCGGCAGGCGCTGCAATCGGTCGACAAGGTCGGCTACCGGACCTGAGTCTGTATAGCTCACGGGTTAGCCGAGCATCCCGCCGAGCGCGCCGAGGCCACCCGGAATCATGCCGCCGATCTTTTGCTGCACTTGCTCTTCGGCCCGGCGTACCGCTTCGCCGACCGCCGAAACGACGAGGTCTTGCAGCATCTCTACGTCGTCGGGATCGACCACGTCGCGCTCGATGTTGAGCTCGAGAAGCTCCTTCGCGCCGTTCACCGTCGCCGTGACCATGCCACCGCCGACCGACGCAGAGACACGCATCTCAGCGAGCTCGACCTGCAGCTTCTCCTGCATTTCCTGCGCCTGGCGCATCATCTTCTTCATGTCTACCATCAGCTCACGACTCCTCCACAGAGATCACCTGGCCCTTGAGCTCGCGCAGCAGGTCCTGCACCAGCGGCTCGGTCTCGGCTCGCTTCAGGAACGCGCTGGAAGCGCCCTGAACATCGCTTGTTGCTGTCACGGTGTCGTTCGCGGGAGTCGGTTCCAGCTGCCGCGTCGATGCCGGGCCGCCAGGCGCTAGGGCACCAGCGTCCCGGGAGGCCGGCACGGAGCCCCGTGGGTCGCCCTCATCAAGCTCTACCCGCGCCTTTACCACCCTCCCGGCAGCGCTGCTGCAGGCCGCCGACAGTGCCGGGAGGATCTGCGGGTCGCGCACGCGCTGGGCGAAGATACTGGCGCTCGAGGGGAATCGGAGGGTCAGTGTATTGTCGTCGAGGTCAACACCGCTGACCCGCCCGAGTACCTGGGCGACAAGCGGGTGCGACGCTTCGAGCGACTGTTGGATCGCGGTCAGCAGCGCAGCGTGATCGCCGATAGCAGCGGTCGTGTGTACAGGTTCACGAGCCACCGGGGGGGAGTCGACCTGACGCACCGGCGGCGCATCGGGCTCTGGGGGTGGCGGAGGCTGCTCCTCTGCAGCCGGCGGAACGGGTACCGGCGTAACGGATGGCGCTGGAGCGGACGCCGGTGGCGCTGGGGGTGACGGCGTTGGTGGTGGTGCTGCTGCCGCCATAGCAGTCGGTACTGGCGCAACGGTTGGCACCGGGCTGCTGACCGGCGTTGGCGCCTTGGCCGGCTGCGCTCGTACGGCACTGCTGCCAGCGCCGCGCGTCGATCCCCGGCCGCCGGATCCTTGGCGGCTGGGGCCAGCTTCACTGCTGCCGTCACCGCGGTTGCCGGGAGGCGACCCCAGCGCTTCGATAAGACTCTGGATCGGCTGTAGGCTCGGCATGCGTGCCAGCCGCGCAAGCACCACCTCTACGTGGTAGCGCGGCTGCTCGGCCATCTTGATGCGGTACTCGTTGCCGGCCAGCAGCGCGAATGCCCGATCCAGGTCGTCGACCTGGAACTGATCGGCCTGCTCGCGCAGTCGATCGATGTCGGCCGCCGGCAGGTGAAGGATCTTGCCGGGATCCGCGACGCTGTGTACCACGAGCAAGTTTCGGAAGTGGCCCAAGAGATCGATGGTGAACTGGTGCAGGTCGATGCCCTGCTCGACCATTTCGTTGACCAGACCGAGGGCGCCGGCAACGTCGCCGGCAGCCACCAGATCGGTGGCGCGGTAGAGCAGCATGCGATCGACCAGTCCGAGCAGATCGACCACGGTTGACTCGTCGATCTTCTCACCAGCGAAGGCGATCAGCTTGTCGAGCAGACTCTGGGCATCGCGCAAGCTGCCGTCGGCCGCCGCGGCGACCAGGGACACGCCGTCGGCCGATATGTCGATGCCCTCCGTCGCGGCGATCCGACCGAGATGTGCGCCGATCTCACGCTGGCTGATGCGAGCGAATTGGTAGTGCTGGCACCGCGAGAGGATGGTCGGCAAGATCTTGTGGGGCTCGGTGGTCGCGAGCACGAAGACGATGTATTCCGGGGGCTCCTCCAGTACCTTCAACAAGGCATTGGATGCCTCGGTGGTAAGCATGTGGGCTTCGTCGAGGATCATTACTTTGTAGCGGTCGCGCGCCGGTGCGTAGCGAGCGATCTCGATGAGCTCTTTCATCTCGTTGATACCGCGGTCTGAGGCCGCGTCGCGCTCAAAAACGTCGAGAGCGCGGCTGCCCATGATCTCCACGCATGACTCGCACTCTCCGCACGGCGTCGACGTCGGCGTGTCGCTGAAGCGGCAGTTGAGGCCGCGGGCCAGCAACCGAGCGATGGTCGTCTTGCCGACCCCGCGAATCCCCGAGAAGCAATAGGCGTGGGCCATGCGGCCCTGGTCGAGGGCATTCGTCAGGGTCTGGACAACCGCCCGCTGTCCGACGACATCCTCGAATTGTTGTGGTCGCCACTTCCGCGCGAGCACCTGATAGTTCTGTCGAGCCATCTTCTGTACCAGAAAATAAAGCAACTTACGGCAAAATATCGCAACGTCTGAAGACGCACATGAACGAGACGAACGCCGGGTGATCCTGCGGCACCTGCAGGGTCCCGCTTAGCGCTGCTCCCTTCCGGGCCTGACGCGGTTCACGAGTCTGCACCGCACAGGGCCCGGCGCCGTCCCAAGACGCTGGCGGCGGTGGCGCACCGCCGAAATGGAGTCGATTGATCGGCCGCAGCGGAGCGTGCTGCCGCCGCGCCGCGGTCGAGTAGCCGATGGTGCCACGTCGGCTGGATGGCCATCAAGCGAGTACCGGGTCAGCCCGACGCGCTGAGCTGTCGTCTGCAGCTGGCGTGGCTGCGAACTGACGCAAGAAATGGCGGAGAGGGTGGGATTCGAACCCACGGTACGGGGTTACCGCACACGCGCTTTCCAAGCGCGCTCCTTCAGCCTCTCGGACACCTCTCCGCGCGCTACGGGCGACGCTCATCCTAGCAGGCCGTAACCAGCACCCTTCCACCACGGCGTGGTAGCAGGTGCGGGGCGTTTAGTGCTCACTCCGCCCTGGAAGCTGGCGGTGACGATCCCTCAGACGGTGCCGATGTCGCGGGCCGCCGGGATCCCGTCGAGCGCCGTAGCTTGGCTCACGGCATCGATGACCGCATTGGCCACCGCGGCGGCGGCAGCGGTATCGATCCGGTCAAGGTCGCTGGTCGAGCTGACCTCAGCGCTCCGGTTGGTGGCGATGGTGAACAGCGTGTCGCCGTCGAAGATCGTGTGCGCCGGTACAACCGCTCGTGCCAGCCCGTCATGTGCCACCGATGCCAGCCGGTTGCACTGCGCCTTGGTAAGTGTGCGGTTGGTTGCCACCACGCCGATCGCGGTGTTCTGTCCGGCGGACCCGCGGCTCGCGCTGCCGGGACGCAGCAGCGTCGCCTCGGTGTTGCGCAACGTACGGCCGTCGCTGGCCAGTGCGCCCGCAATCAGCCTGCCGCTATGCGGATCCCGCACGTCGCCACGGCTGTTCACTGCCATCAGGGCGGCAACTACCGTTCCGTCATCGAAGCAGAATCCGGCGCTGCCCAGTCCTCCCTTCATACGACCGCCGCCGAGCATCTTGCCGATCGTAGCGCCGGCACCGGCGCCGACATTGCCGCTCTCGACGGGGCCGTGCGTGGCTGCCCTGCATGCCGCGTACCCGTCGTCGGCATCCGGCGCGTTGCCTCCGGCGCCGACCCCGAGGTCGTAGAGCACCGCCGCCGGCACGATAGGAATCACCTGGTCGCCGAATGCCAAGCCGATGCCGGTTTCCTGCAAGCGTCGCATGACGCCGTCGGCGGTCGCCAGCCCAAACGCGCTACCACCGGTGAGGACGATGGCGTGCACCTGATCGATGGCGTTCTCGGATCGCAGCAGATCAGTTTCGCGTGTTCCCGGTGCCGCGCCTCGCACCGCGACGCCTCCCGTCCCGCCAGCGGGGATCACCACGACGGTGCACCCGGTTGGCCGATCGATACGGGTAGTCTGACCCACGAGCACGCCGTCAACGTCGGTGAGCGTGATCGGGTCGGCCATCCCGGGGCCGGCAAGCGCGGCCGATGCGCGGCTGCTTGGCCATGCGAGGC
>Ga0315336_1004688_pt1 | contig 15814 bp, 11 predicted proteins | sample ASW5metaG_FD_204512 | JGI IMG/M metagenome (GOLD analysis project Ga0315336, IMG submission 204512) | Ammonia-oxidizing marine archaeal communities from Monterey Bay, California, United States - ASW #5 | ecosystem: Environmental > Aquatic > Marine > Intertidal zone | place: USA: California...
ACAGACCAAGTGAATTGGTTTTTGCAAGTCAATGCGTTAACCTGCCGTCAATTCTCGGTGAAAGCTATCGCCATGGTGAAGATTCCTCAACAAGCTGCCACGATCTGCTCTGCCATCATGCTTCTGCTTGTGTGGCCAGGCGAAGCGCTAGCACAGCGACAGGGGAACCAACTGGACAACACTCGGCAGACGGGATCGCAAGGTGGCGGCGCGGCGCAGCGCCTCGGTGGCGGTCAGAACCGCGGTGGTTTCGGCAATCGGCCCGGACAAGGCGGCCAAGGCCAGGGCCGTTTTGGCAATCCGGCACAGCAGCAAGGGTTCGTCGGCCGCGACGCGGAAGATGTTCGCAGCTTCTTCCAGAACATGTCCAACCGAGACCGCCGCACGGCAACCTTTGATTTGATGATCGAAAACCTCAGCGACATGCGCGACTCGCGACGCCGCCGGCAAGCTCGACGCAGACAGCAGCCGTCGGTTCGCGTCCAGCTGCGTCCAACATTCGATTATCCTCGGCTTTCTCCGCAGACCGTAAGCCTCGGCGTGCAAGATCAGCTCGCCGCCGTGATGCAACAGCGGGGCGTCAGCACTCCCAGCGTGGAGCTGACCGAGCGGACTGTCACGCTGCGCGGCACCGTTGTCAGCACCCACGAGCGGGCGTTGGCCGAACGGCTGGTGAGGCTCGAGCCAGGCGTCTCGCACGTCGAGAATTTGCTGACCGTCGAGTCCTCGGAACCGATCTGGCCCTGACGGCCGGTTGGCAATCGGTTTTTACTTGTTCGGTAGCCGGATCGAAGTAACGGTCATCTTCTTCTCGGCAACGGCTGCCGGCGGTTGTTCGACTGGGGTGAAAGCATGTTGAACACCCGACCGCGACGATAATTGGGAAACATGCTGCGCGGTTCGTACTTTTGGAGCAACGTCTGTCGCCGGCCTTGCGAGACCACCGGTTTCCGCTAGGGTAGTACCCGGTAGCAGATGGTGCGTCTGTTCGCCCATTACCACCGGCCCACCACGAGGCTCGAAGCGAGCAATCAGGCTGATCGTCTTCTGGGGTCCGCCCACCTGGTCCCAGGGCAGCCAGACACTATAGGAAGATCCCAACTCGGTGGGACTTTCGTGTCGAACAAACTGTTCCGGTGGAAAGATAAAGCGTCGCGTCGGTTGCGTCTCATGAGCCGCGCGACCCTCATCGTCAAAGGCATACACGACCAACTGACCGTCGACGCGTACTGGCTGGTCCGAAAGTTCCTCAAAGAAGAGCAACCGACCACCGAAGCCTCGCTTCGGAGCGCTCCCTTGCTTGTGCAGCACCGTGTCGGTCCAGGTGCTGACGATGCGGCTGGGCGTTTGCGGCGACGGTTCTTCGCTCTTCAGTCCGACCGCCTTGCGCAGATCCCACCCGCTGGCGGACTTCCCGTCTCCCGTGGGACTTGCGATGCACCCCGAGGAGGCAATGAGCAAGACCAGCGCTGAGCAGTGGCAGAGAAGCCTGCCAAGGCTAACGGTACGGGACAGATTGGAATAATGGTGTTGGTTCATGAGATGGTGAATTGCTACTGCGTTGGAAAACGCATATTCTCTGATAATGCTCTAACCTTTGTCTCTGTCAGATGTTTCGGTCGACTTTCCGAAGTTTCTCAGCAGATTGAACCGGCTACGCTTCTTTGGTGGTTCGTTGTATGTGGCCGGCGTAACGTTCTGCTGCTCGGTTGGGGGACTGAACTGCGAAAAGGGTGGTGCGATCTGTGGCTGAGTCATTTCCGAGCCAGGCGGCAGCAACAGCTGTTCGCCGCTGGGCATTTCGTTGGGGTAAATAGTTTCCGCTTCGGCTGCACCGAGCCGGTCCCCCTGGCTCCGCAAGCCGGCCGGGCCGTGCATGTCGACCACGTCGGCCAAACACCAATTCATCCGCGCCGACTCAATCTGTTTGATCATCTCCGCCTCGAACTGGTTGTTGATCACGTGAGGCGTAAGCACGATTAACAACTCGGTCCGTAAGGTGGAGGTACTGTCGAAGCGAAACAGACTGCCAACCAACGGAATGTCGGCCAACAGTGGCACCCGACGATGCAGAGCTCTGTCGCGCTTTGTTAGTAAACCGCTCAAGACAATCGTTTGCCCGCTGACGGCGCTGACAGTCGTCGTGGCAGAAATGCTATCGATGATAGGTGAATTAATAGGGTCGCCGTTGTTGGCGATGGCGATTGGTACACCATCGGAAACGGGCCCCAGACGATCGTTCGAAGCAAACACATTCATCACGACCAGTCCATCGGGGCTAATCCGAGGAGTGACTTCCAGATTGAGACCGACGTCGCGCGGCTCGATCGTATTGAGCGTCCGACCGAGCTGATCGATTGAGGTGCCGGTGATGAACGGGACGGTCTGTCCGACAAAGGCTCGGCCCGTCTGGTTGTCCAACGCCATGATTTGTGGGCGGCTGAGGACCTCCACCCGTTGCGATTCTTGCAAGGCTCGCAGCAGCATACTGACACTGTCGCTACTTGCCGAGAGAACCAGGCCGCCGAAGCCTGCCTCCTGGCTGATCCGACCGACGCCGAAGCTCGACAGGCCTTGGGCTGCCAGCTGCGCGGCGGTCGCCAGCGAAGTGTTGCTTCCTGAATTGCCCAATCCAAGATTCGGGTCGCCAAAATCAAAACCGGGCGTCAGCCGGGCCGAATCGATGATCTGAGTAGTAACCGTGTCGGAGGTTCCCTGGTTTTGCGAAATAGCGGTGACCGTTGTCCGATCGATGTCTTCCAGCAAACTGCGATCGAACATCACCGAGTCTTGCAGCCCCAACTCGACGCCAAACTCGTCGGCGTCGCCCAGGGCGATTTCCGCGATGAGTACTTGGATCATGACCATCGGAGCTTGCACGTCCAGATCGTCGACCAGCTCGGTAATACGATCGTAATACTGCGGCGTGGAGCTGATGATCAGACTGTTGCTATTCACGTCGGGTACGACGACCACTTCGCGTTCGATCTGCTGGAACGGACTGGCGACGCCGGGAGCCGTTTCCTGGACGCCCCGTTCACCAGTCAAGGTTTCTCGCAAAGCTTGTGCGATTGCTTCCGCGGGGGCATTTTTCAGCCTGTAAATGCGGCTTCTGCGTTGGCGGACATCGGAGCCATCCAGCCGCAGCAAGACCGCTTCGACGACCAACAGCTCCTCGGAGCTACCGGCGGCGATGATGCTGTTGGTCCGCTCGTCGACCGAGAATCGCAACTGGAATAGCCGCTGCTGGTCCTGATTCGCTCCGCCGCCCTGTTGCTGCTGCTCGCTGCCAAACATTTCATCGAGCATGTCGCCCAGCGCGATCGCATCGCCGTTGACGATCGTAAAGACTTTCAACTCAGCAGCGGCGTCGGGCGTTTGATCGAGTTGGGCAATCAAGGCCTCCAACAGCGGCATGCTTTCGGTTGGGGCCGAGACGACCAAGGCGTTGGTGCCCGTGTCGGCGGTGATTCGCGCGTCGGCCAGCACGCCCGATTCAAGTTGGGCCTGGCCAGCTGGGCCGATGGTGACCAGTCGCAACAGGGAATTCAGCCCCCGATCCGACTCGCTATCGGCCCCTTGGTTGCCTTGCTCTGACAGGGCCGACTGCAGAACGTCTTCCAGTTCGGTAGCGATCGTGTTTTTCAGTTTGAAGATTCGCAGTTCGTTGACCGACTCGTTACCCGGCCGATCGAGTTCCTCGATCAGAGCGCGGACTTCCTGCATGTCGCGCGGGCTGGCCCGTACGATTAGGGCGTTGGTCCGCCCGTCGGCAACAATCAGTGCCTTGGGTGCCAGAGTAGGCACCTGTTGGTTGGCCTGGGTATCGAACATGTTTTCAACCACAGTGCTGGCATTGGCCGCGGTGGCGTGTTTCAGGCGAAAGACTTCAAACTGCGTCAGCGCTTCGCCCGGCTGATCGAGTCTCTGCAGAATCTGGACTGCTTTTCCGACCGTCGTCGGCAAGCCGACCACCAGCACCGCATTTGGTTTGACCAGTGGCACGACCGTCAGCCGGCCATAGCCGTAGTTGGAGAGCGACTGTTCAAAAACCTGCTGCAACAATCGGGCCAAGGCCTCCGACTGGACGTGAGCTAAGACAACGACCTCTAGCCGGGGCTCGCTAATCGCGGCAAGACGCTCGATTTCCTCGATGACTTCCATCACGCGCTGCACGTCGCGCGGATTCCCTCGCAGGACAAGAACGTCGGTCCCCTCGACCGACTCGATTTGCACAGGTCCCAGCAGACTGTCCAGCGGATCGGCTTGTCGGTTGGCTGGGGCGGCCGAATCTTCGCCCTGGTTCTGTACGCGCTGGGCAAGCCTAGCCAGTCGCGGAATGTTGCCGCCCTCTGCCGCCGAGGTGTTGATGGCGCCCACGACCTGACGAACTTTAGCCTCCGAGGCCGGATCGGTTGAAACTAGCTGCGTAACCTGCTTGTCAGTGGGAGGTGTATCTAGGGCCGCGACAATCTGTTTCCACGACTGCACGTTGCGCCAGCGGCCTTTGAGCAGTAGCTCTCCATTTTGCTGATGGACGACAAACTCGACCGGGGTGCCATCGCCCCCGTCGACGACAAACCGCACCCATTGTTCCGTTCGGTCGCGCTGCGTCGGCAGCGGCCGCTCAAGCACCTTTTCCAGTCGAGCATGCAAGCTTCTGGCCGTGAGCTGACACAACTGCAGCTTCACTTTCGAAGGAGGTATGGCCGTCTGGTTGTTTGTTGGCTGTCGTTCGACGCCGCTGGTCCCGATCGTTTGCGACGCGGATCCTGTCGCCGTTCGCGGCTGAGCGACGGGTGGCAGAGGGACAACCGGCACCTGGTTGGTCGACGGTCGGGTTGTCTCGGCAGGCGCTTTGGGCCGGGCTGCTGGGAGGTCCATCGGAGTGAACTGCGCGGCAATCTGCCGGTGGATGTCGGCCGGGGCGACGACCACCCAATGGCCGGACCGCGAATCGTAGACGCCTCGAAAACCGGGCGTGGCGGAAAGATGGTTCGCTAGCTGGTCGACATACGCCCGTTGAGCCGGTGGGATCTGGTAGCTACGGACCAGTGGTCCTTCGCCAGCGCCCTGAGCCGACGTGGGATGTTGAGAAGACTCGAACCGAGAAGATTCGATCTGACCCAAGAGCCGATCGACCAACTGATGTACAGAGCCAGTGGCGGTGACAATCAGCCGGCTCGACTGCGGATCGGCAACCACACTCACCTCGGCACCTACACTGCGTAGCGCTTCGAGCAATTGGGCGCGAGCTGACGAGGCGTCGGCCGAACTAAGAGCGTAGATGCGTGATTCAGGCGGATCCGCAATCGGCGTCTGTGCGAAACCGCTGCCGAAGACGCCCAGCCCTAGCGCCAGCGCAGCCAGAGCGCATAGCCATACGCTTGAACGCCGACGCCGTGATTTCACGAGTGCTACAAACATCAAACTTCTACCGGGGGCTATGACGGTTGGTCACCGCGCACGCCGAGCGGGAAACAACCGCTACAATCGGAATAATCGGCAAAGCTTGCCCAGTGCACCAGTAGATCGCCGCATAAACTGCTGGATAGAAACGTGACGATGCTGGCACCTACCGAGGAAGTCCCCGTGCTAGCTTGGCCGCCACGGGCTAGAGGACCGTTCCAGACGGCACCCCGTCAAGCAATCCGATTCAGCCAGCGCTATCTGCTAGCGGCTTGGCCTCGCCCAGATTCTGGCCCAGCCGCAGAATCAGCCGCTTGCCGTCGGTTTCGATGATAGCCTGCCGGCTATCCAGTTCAGCAATGGTGCCTTGGAACTGGCCGATGTGAATCGGATCACCCTGGCGATAGAAAAAAAGCTTGCCGGAGTCCTGCATCCGAATCGACATCCGCCAGCCGTGCAGACCCTCTGTCATGCCGGAAAACATGGCCTGGGCAGCTTCCGAATCACCGCTGGACGCCTGGCCGGCCGCTTCGGAATTGGCCGAGGACGTCGCCTTGTACACGACAAACATGTTTCGGCCCACTATCTCGTCACGATATTCGTCCCGCGACTGGGCCAGCGAGCCCCCCTCGCCTTGAGCCAGCTGGTCAGTCCGATCGCAATCCGCTAGCGACATCGCGTCGACGGTGAGAGAGAGCGAAAGCGAAGTGCGATCGGAGGAGGGGGAGATCGTCGCGGCAGAAATGCGCTGCAGGTGTGGTGCCTGGTAGAAGCGATGGAGGAACTCGGCCAGTTGGGCCAGCTTCCCTTTGGCTCGCAGTTGGTAAGTGAACCGCTGAATCGACGGATCTTTCTGCAGCCGCGATCGGTCGGCCAGCTCGTCGACCTGCATCCCAGCCTCGGAGAGCTGTGCCTGCAGCCAGTCTTGGTAGAGCGATTCGGCAATATCGTGATTGACCGGAAGCGACTGGCTGCGGAGCTGTCTCAGTTTGCCGCGTGCCCGAAGCCCCTGGGCGGCAGCGGTTCGCGCAGCGCTGAGCTCCCGCTCAGCTTCGGCCTGTAAGTTCTGATTGCGGCGCACTGCGTTGCGATAGCGCTCCAGACCTTGGGTGCTGAGCCAAAGGACGATAACTCCCAACACTGCGATGCCAAGTTTTTTCTCTCGCGAATTCATCAGCGCGCCTCTTCCTCCGGCAAGCCGGTAGGTTCGGAGACTTCCACGGTCGCGCGAAAATGCCAAGGGTAGTTCGGCAGGCTGTTGTCGCGATCGACTTTCTCGCGCAGGACGCGATGCGACGAGTCGCGGAGCCGCTGCTCGAACGGCTGCACAGCCGCATTGCTGCGGGCCAGGGCGTCGATGTTGATCTGCTTGCCATTGACCTGGACCCGAGAAACTACGATGTCTTGTTCCAAGGGAAAGTCGTCGGCAGACAGCTTGGCTGGGCGGAGCTTCTCGGCCAAGTTTTGCAGTTCGTCCAGTACGTTGATCGAGCCGCCCTGCCAGTCTCGAATTGTGGCCCACCGCCGCTTGTCTTCGTCAAAACCTGCCTGCGACTGTTCGAGAAGCTTTAACTCCATCTCTGCAAGCGCCGCGGCATCCAGCGGTGCATTGAGCTGTCGAAAGCCGTGCCAACAAAACAGCGCCAACAGCGAAGCGGCCACTGCCACTGCCAGGCCGTAAGTCCGTCGGCTGGTACGTGGGGCGGGACGGCGACGCGGGTGCAGCAGATCGACCAACGGCGCCTGCCCAGCAACTTCGTCCAACGCAACGCCCAGCAAAGGCAATGTTTCACACGCCGTCGATTGTGCGAGGGCCTCGGGCTCAAATGGCGGCAACTTTTCGTCGAGATCCAACCAGCGGACCGATTGATCGAGTTGCTCGTCGATCGGTTGGACTAACGGCTGCAGGTTGTTCTCGGTGGGTCCCGTCAGCCAAATCGATCTGACCGGCTGTTCCGGACGCGATTGATTCAGAGCGAGCAGACTGCGACGTATCTCGCCGAGTAGCGGCGCTGGATCGGCCTCGGGAGGTTGCGCCAGCGTGATTTGCCGAATCATAGCCAGCCTGCCGCCGAGTTTAGCCCATAGAATCAATTCGTCACCGGCGGTAGCAACAAACAGGCTGTTGTCTTGGTCGTAGGCCTTCAGGCCTTGTGCAATCAGTACCGGCCAACCGAATGTTAGCGGCACGATGCGTTCCAAACGAAGATCGGCAGCTCGGCAAACGGCAAGCAGCCGTTGTAACTCGACGGAATCAGCCGAGATCGCTAGCACCTGATGCGATGTCTGTTCGTCTCCAGCAAACGGCAGGAAGTCGTGGCCTGGGGCATCTTCGTCTTCGGCCGTCTCGTGGTTCGCTTGCAGCCGGACTAGGTCGGGCAGTTCATCCACAGGACAGGGAGGGAGCGTCAGGTGTTGCCACTGCTGACTGCTACGGCCCAGCGTGGCAACGGCGTTCGCACGACCGCTGCGAAAAGGGGCCAGTGCCTGGGCCAGACGGCGGCCGATCGCCGACGGTTCGTCCGAGCCGGTCGGCACGCTCAGCTGGGCGACAATCTTCGTGCGGGACGACTCTTCGCGCAGCACCAAACAACGAGCAAGCTGGTCGTCCCAATGGATGGCGATCAAGTGTGACATGATCGAGCGATACCCGAACTGGAAATGTTCTTTACGTGTCTCTGACCGGTACTTTCTTTCATTGTACCTAGTCAACGTCGGTGCGGGGGAAGAAGACGGACGCTGGAGTCCGGAATTCGGAGTTGGGATTGCGTAATACGGAGTGAGGAAGGGGAAGGTGGGGGGCAGATTACGACTTCCCGAATCCAGCGCTAATGGTCCTCCTCCGCTTCTCCGCCGAGCTGTTCCGCGGAAAAACCGGTTCCTAAGCGGGTCCAATCGTTCCAGCTGACCAGCCGGGTGCTGCTTCCGCTACGATCGAAGATTACCTCCAACCGGGCGGTCGGCGAGCCGGAGTCGAAGAAGCCGACGACTTGTCCGCTGTACACGTCGCCAGCGGAGGTGATCAACGGTTCCAACTGCTTCATTTCCTCCTGCGAGACGATTCCCTGCCCTAAAATCCAGACCGCGTGTCGCTGATCGTCGCTCGCGCCGCGGAGTTGGCGTTCGCGGTGCAACAGAATCTGATCTACTGCCGACTGGCTCAAGCCCGGCACAGAGAGCAACACGGGTCGGGATGCCTGATTGATGTTCACGCGTCCCGCCAGATAGGGTTCGCTGCCAACAGTGAGCTGATCGTGCAACTCCAGGAGCTCGCCACGGTAGGTGCTCAGACCCTCTTTCCAGGGAGATTCAACCAACTGCGGCTTGGCGCCTTCGCTGACCTGCACACTTAGCCGCGCGCCGACCAGATCCAATAGCGAGCCGATTGTTTGCTGCGCTTCTTTTTTGAAGTCGAGCTGCAACGACGCCGAGTCGACTACCGTGCCCGAGGCATCATCTGAGGCGCGTTGGTACTGGCGATAGGCGATGATGAACTTCGCGGCATTCTGATCGAGAACTGTTTCTAGCTTTTTGTGTAACACTTTCAGATCCGCAGAGTTCACGTCGATCTTTGGCTGGCCCTCAGAATCAACCTGTTTTTCGAGGCTGTGGAGCGTGAGGTAGGCCGACCAGCCGCGATCGAGTTGACCGTTCGTGTTGTCCAACTGCATCAGCAGGCCGCGGGGACGCTCGTTTTCGTCGACGAGATAGTTGCGGTTGGCGTCGACGCCGTAGAGCAACTCGGGCGTGACGCCGCGGACCTGCAGCAGCTCGTCGAGACTAGCCAACGGGCCGTTTGTCGGCTCGTAGGGAGGATCAAGACTCTCGTAGTACACCTCTTCGGCGCCGAAATCACGGGCCTGCGAGTCGGAATCAATCCAGTCGAGGATCGCGTCTGCCACGTCATCCTCCATTCCAGGAATGGCGAGCAGACGATCGCGCGCCGTGGACTGTTTTGGGCCCTCTCCCTGCAGCAACGTGTTGAGATTGAGCTTAGCCGACTCGTTCTCCAAGCCGTAGTGCAGGTCGCTATAATAGCCCTGCGACAGATCGGGCGTCACGATCGTAAATCGCCCCTGGCCGGTCGACAGTACGTCCTCGACAACGATGACAGCCTGCATCACGTCGCGATTGTCCCACAGGCCACCATCCTGGTAGATCTCCTCCGAACTGCTCTCCAGAAACGTCTGCAGATAGGCCACGCCCGACTCGGCTAGCAGCCGCGCTTGTTGCTGACGTCCGGCGAAGTGCGCCGCTCGATGCTCGTTGTGCATCATTTCCAGGTAAGTCATCGTACAGAGCGCCATAACGGTCACAGCCACCAGCACCAAGAGCAGGATGCTGCCGCGACGGCGAATTCGTTCAGCAGGGTTAGCGGTCTGATGTGGCATCGGAATCGTTTCCTGCGGATTCGTTCGGTTCTGAAGCGTTCTGTGCGGACTGCGACCCACGAGGGGCGGCCACAACTCGCGGAGGTTCTAACTTGGGCAAGTTGACCAGCAGGCGATATTCGACGGTCTTTCGGCTGCCGTTGGATAGGTAATCGTCCGACGAATCCCCCGCCAGCTCCCAAGGCTGGTCGGTCAGTTTCAGCCGAATCTCCACCGACCGAGGCAAGCCCTGCCGCTCAGCTGAATCCCACTCGTCGAACAGCTCCAAGCCGTCGGAGTAAACGAACTGAAGCTCGACGACCTCCGGAGCAAGCAAGGCGACGCGCCTCGTTTCGTCGCTCGTCAACACGTCTGAAGGCGCCGTATCTCGCAGCAGCGCGACGGTGACCTTCTGTTCTCGGCAGAGGCCGGCTATGTCTTCCGTTTCGTCGAGTTCGCTTGCCGAGCGGCCGGCCCACTCGGCCGGTGTGAGTGTTTCGCCCTCGCGGAGAAAATAGAGTACCGACTGTGGAAGGTCGGCTTGGTTTGAGCCTTCGGCCAGCTCGCTTTCGGTGAGCATCCGCCGCCAGCTTACTGCCGCCGAGCGATCAATTCGCAACTCGTCCTGAGAGCCGAAAACTCCCAAGACTTGATCCTCAGACGTCGTCGAGTCGGCTGTCGAAGAAGACTCTGAGCTGCCCTCGCCTGTCGAGCTGCTATCCTCGGCCGAGTCAGCGGAACCGCTACCCGTACCGTCGGAGCTACCCTCGGCAGTCCCGCCGCTTGATAAACCACCGCTACCGCCGCCGGAACTAGGCGTCGCGCTCGGCACGACGTAACGGGCAGCGCGCAGATCGTCCGCGATCTGCGTCAGCAACGTACGGGCGAGCTGAGCAGACTCGACCCGCGCCCGACTCGCGTCGACCCGCAACAGATAATGTTCGATCGCCGTGGTCAGCAGTGCCAGCACGACGACGGACAAACCGATGGCCAACACGACTTCCAAGAGCGTGAAACCGCGGGAAGCAACGGGCTTCGGTTTGGAGAGACGCTTATCCATCGTCGCCTCCCGAAGAGGCATCGTCCGAAGCACCTTGCGATAACAACGGGTCGGGCAGCCAGCGGACAAGTCGGTAACGGACCGGGTTGAACTGTTTTTCCAGATCTTGCTCAACGACGACTTCCAGCGCCATCAGGCCCTCGATCGAAGTGTTGTCGTAAGTAACCGAGTAGACCCAGGGGATCGCGTCGTCGGTCTCCAACGGTTGCTCAGTAACGTCAGCCGGTTCGGTCAAACCGGCGACCATCTCGTCAATCAGCGAAGCAGCCAGCAGCTGTGCTTGGGCCAGGGACTGGGCGTCGGTCGCGTTGCGGCTTGCCAGACGGATCACTTCGCCCAAGACTGCGACCGAGCCAGCCAGAATCGCCAGAGCCACGATCACTTCCAGCAACGTGAACCCCATGGAAAGGGGCTGATCGTTTCTCTTCGGAAAGCATCTCATTGACGATCTTTCTTGCAATTCGACGACTCTAACTCTTACCGCTGGCGCTGAACCTCATCCTCCGATAATAATCCACTGGCGCGGGCAACGCCTGTGAGACTCCGCAAAGTTGCCCGCTGAAACTGCTTCCGCTCGTTTCGCAGGATGACGGCTGCGGCAGACGTGGTACCGTCGGGATAGAAGAGGATTGGGGCCGACCAGCCGCTAGATCGGCTCTCTGAGAGCGGGTCGACACGGCGCGACCCCTCTTCCGAGGCCAGATCGACCAGCTGCTCGCTGGCAACGAAGACAATTCCTTCAGGAAGCGTCGCTTCGAGGGGCCATTCGCTTCCCAGTTCATTGCCGTTGGTCGCCTCCAACGGATTGAGTTCTGCAGCCAGAAATTCAGGGGAGTCCTCCTCCGATTCGTCCCACGGTCCGACGCGGTAGGTGCCAGTCTCTTTGGTCAAGCGAAACTGAAACACCTGGCCCGACTCGATGGCGCCGGTTCTGGCTTTGGTCCAGGCGGCCAGGACCTGATCGGTCCCGCGCCTCAATCGGACCGAATCGAAGCCACCGGTAAGAGTTGGCGCGGCCAGACTGCCGATCACGACCAGCAGGACCAGCACCAGCAACAGCTCGACTAGCGTGACGCCTGCCGACCGGGTCATTCTAGATCGTCCCAGTTGCCAATGTCATCGTCGGTGCCGCTCTGTCCGTCCGGGCCGTTGGACCAGAAGTCGTACTTGCCGATGTTCTTCTTTCCTTCGGACGAGTACTGATAGGGATTGTCCCACGGATCAACCTTGAGCTTTTCGACGTACGGCCCGCCCCACTTGTCGGCAAGTGCTGTGTCGCTCGGTTCGATCCACAGGTCCTCCAACTTCGAAGGGTATCGATTCATGTGCAGGTGATAAAGATCAATGGGAACACGCAGCAAACCGGCCTGGACCTTGGCGGCGCCGATGTTGGCTTTGTCCTGAGTTCCAGTGAAGATGTTCGCTGCCAGCGAGCCGAGGATGACCAGGATGGCCAGCACCAGCAGCACTTCGATCAGTGTAAAACCAGCGCGTTGGGTCACACGCTTTCCACGGCGATGGGGAGTTAACATCGTGGGGCTCTCCTTTGTTCTCTGTTCGTACTGGGAGGGACTTTCTTGGGAGGGAATTATTGGACCGCAAAAAACGCCTGTCGCGGGGAGACCTTATTGTAACGAATTCTCAGATCACCATGGAAGATTTTAACATGGGGTAAAGCAGTGCCACAACGATCACTAGCACGAGAGAGGCCATTACCAGCAGCATCAGCGGTTCCAGCAGCCGGACAAACAGGTCCAGCCGCCGCCAGGTCTCCCGTTCCAGCGAATCGGCAATGTCGGTCAGCACCTTTTCCAGCGTGTTGGATTGCTCGGCGACAGCCACCATTTCCACCACGTTGGGCGGAAAATGGCCGCTATCTTTCAACGGCGTCGCCAGCGACTCGCCGGCGGTGATATTCTCGGCCGCATCGTTCACCGCTGCCGCCAGGACACGATTGCCGGTCGAATCGGCACTGATCCGCAACGAACGGACGATCGGCACGCCCCCTTTGAGCAACGTCCCCAAGACTCGGCAGAATCTCGATACGGCCAGGTTGCGATAAATCGTTCCCGCCTGTGGCAATTTCAGTCGCCATCGATCTACAAACCAACGACCCGAGTCAGTCGCCAAGCGAGCCCGAACGAACAAGATCATCAGCCCCAAGGCCAGCAGGATCAGCAGGCCATACTCGGCAATACTGTTGCTGACCCACAGCAACCAGACGGTAGGAAGCGGTAGCTCACCCCTGGCCCGCAACCGGCTGAACAAACCTTCGAATTTCGGTACAAAATAGACGATCAGCACGGTAACAATGCCGAACCCGAACACGGCCAGAAAGATCGGATAAGCCAGCGCCCCCAGCACGCGACTCTTCAGCTCGGCCTGCTGATCGGTGAACTTGGCGACCCGTTCGAGCGCTTCCTCTAAGAAACCACCCTCGCCGCCGGCTCGGACGACGCTGGTGGCCAATTCCGAAAAAGCACGCGGATGGCGTGCCATCGCCTCGGCCAATGAATCGCCTTCAGAGACACGGTGGTGCAGGTCTTCGACGATCTGTTCCAAAGCGGGCGTCGAGGTCTGATTGCCCAACACTTCCAGCGAACGGAGCAGAGGAACTCCGCTCCGCAACAGCGAAGCAAGTTCGATATAGAACTGAGCCATCGCCTGTGGTCGAACCCGCAACGAGCCGCTCTGCTGCCGTTCCCCCGCGGCGATGTTCACCTGCAGGGGAAACAGCTGCTGGTTGGCCAGCGCCGCGAGCGCCTCGCCTTGCGAACCGGCAGAAAGACTCCCTTCGACCCGCTGGCCGCCTTGGTCTCGAGCGATGTAGGCAAAGTCGGGCATGGAATACAACCCATTAAACGGTTCAACAGTCGGAGGCACACCTGCCTCCGGAACGGCCGAGCAGTTCGCTCGCTCAGTTCCTATCACTCTTAGTAACGCGTATCGCTTCTTCAACCGTCGTCACGCCAGCCAGTACTTTGGTCCAGGCGTCTTGCCGCAGGGTCCGCATGCCGTCAGCCAAGGCGGCTTGGCGAATGTCCCAGCTGCTGGACCGATCGTGTGCCAGCTGTCGCACCGAGTCAGTCGTGGGGCAAAGTTCGAAAATACCTTGCCTGCCGGCGAAGCCCAGCTCGCGGCATTCCCGACAGCCGCACGCCCTGTAGAGCGGCTGACCCGTCGCATGATACTCGTCCCAAGGAAAGTCGTTGGGTAAATCGTCAAGAGCCGGTTCGTACGGTTCTCGACACTTGTTACACAAGGTGCGGACCAGACGCTGCGCCATCACCGCTTCGATCGTACTGGCAACAAGAAACGGTTCGATGCCCATGTCGACCAGCCGTGTGTAAGCGCTGGGTGCATCGTTGGTATGCAGTGTGCTGAAAACCAGGTGACCGGTCAGCGACGCCTGGATCGCGTTCTCGGCCGTTTCGTGGTCACGTATTTCTCCCACCAACACCACGTCGGGGTCGTGCCGCAATATGGCCCGCAAGGATTGGGCAAAGGTGAGCCCGATCTTGGGGTGGACCTGGATCTGGTTGATTCCTTCCAGTTGGTACTCCACCGGATCTTCGGTGGTGATGATCTTGGTATCTTCGCTCTTGATATCCAACAGGGCGCTGTAGAGGGTGGTGGTCTTCCCCGAGCCGGTCGGGCCGGTCACCAGCACAATGCCATGGGGCAGGCGAATCAGCTCGCTGAACTGCCGGCTCATGTTCGAATCCATGCCGAGCCGTTCCAGTGAAAACTCCATGTTGCCCTTGTCGAGCAGTCGCATCACGATGCCCTCGCCATGCAGCATAGGAATGACCGACACCCGTACGTCAACCTCGCGACCATGGACCTTCAGCTTGATTCGTCCATCCTGCGGCAGCCGTTTCTCGGCGATGTTCAGCCGGGCCATGATTTTTAATCGGCTGACGATCGCTGCCTGAAACCGATGAATCTCCGGCGGCACAGGCTGAGGGTGCAAGACGCCGTCGATCCGATAGCGAATCTTGATGCCCGAGGGCTGCGATTCGATATGGACGTCGCTAGCTCGGGAGTCAACCGCCTCGATCAGTATTTCGTTAACCAACCGAACGACCGAAGCTTCTTGCGCTTCTTCGGAGATTTCCGAATCGTCGGTGGAAATCTCCTCCAGCAACTCCAGCTCATCCTTAACCTGCTGCGCGAGCAAGCCTTCGATCGTTTCACTGCCGACACCTAGGTGGGCCGTGATCTGCTTGGCGATCGCTTCGCGGGTTGCCAACATCGGCTTGACGGGGCAACCGACCGCGGCGCTCACTTCATCGAGCGAGTAAAGATCGAGCGGATCGGACGTGGCGATCAGCATCGAGCCGTTGTCTTGCCAGATGGGAAACAAGCCGTGATGGTGGATCAGTTTCACCGGGATTCGTTCGAGCAACGTCAGATCAATCTCGGCGGTTTCGAGGTCAACCAACTCGATAGCCAGTTCGCTTCCCAAGGCCTTCAACACGTCGTCTTCACGGACTAAGCCCAACTCGATGGCTCGTTGGTCGACGCGGGAACCGTTGTCGACTGCGGCGGCTGCACGTGCCAGATCGGCGTCGCTTAGCAGACCATGTTTCAGGAGGATATTTCCTGTGTCCATTGAAGTCGCTCGACTGGGCTGTAAAACGGGCGGCGGCTGGCTAGTGCAAGGCCGAAGCCGCCGAGCCACAACGCTCGAATGGAGACTTGCTCCGCGACGGCCCAGCCAGCCAATTCGGGTTGAGGCAACGGTCAGTTCGGCTGCCTCGATTATGGCCCGATCGGTGCGGTGTCGCAAACGAGGGCCGTTTCCCGGTGCAAATACCGAGATTAATCAGCACTCGTGCGGGCAGCCCGGGATGGATTGCTGGTCGGGTCAGGCAGCTTAGGATGCTCCACCGAACCTGTCGCACGCTACGTTGGTGGTTTTCACGCTAGGGGGCGTCGAGCCGATCTGGTAATCTAGACGTATGGGCCAAAG
>Ga0315336_1004689_pt1 | contig 15813 bp, 11 predicted proteins | sample ASW5metaG_FD_204512 | JGI IMG/M metagenome (GOLD analysis project Ga0315336, IMG submission 204512) | Ammonia-oxidizing marine archaeal communities from Monterey Bay, California, United States - ASW #5 | ecosystem: Environmental > Aquatic > Marine > Intertidal zone | place: USA: California...
CGTGACTCGACGCGTTGATCGATGATCCCGAGCGTCTCTTCGACCTCGCAGACGTCGAGGCCGAGATCACGCAGTCCCTCTCGCGCCAGCGGGAGCAGAATATCTCGGACAAGCGTGTGCGCCGGGATCGTCCGCTCGTCGAACCAAGTCATCTGCGAATCGAGCCCCGAGCGTGCCGCGGCGACGAAGTTGGTCGCCGCGTCCTCGAACGCGAGGTGATCGGTCAGATCCGGGAACGCCTTGGGTATCGCGCTCATGAGACCGATCCAGAGCGCGGCGTTGGCGACCTCGTCGGCGATCGTCGGGCCAGAGGGCAGGTACCGGTTCTCGATGCGCAGGTGCGGCTTGCCGTTGGTGATGCCGTAGCACGGGCGGTTCCAGCGATAGACCGTGGAGTTGTGCGTCTGCAGTGCGATGAGCTTGGGGATCCTGCCGTTGTCGAGTTGCTCGTTCGGCTTCTCGTCCTCCTCGGCGCCAAACATGATGCGGAAGCGGGCGACGTCGTCCTTGTAGAGCTCGAGCACCGAGTCCTGGCACCATTGCTCGCCAAATCGCACGCGCGCCACCAGCTCACGCTCGTGCGGGCTCGAGTCCGGGCGTGTATCAACAGCCTGCTGGAAGATGGCGATGCGGGTCTCGCGCCAGAGGCGCTTGCCGAAGAGGATGGGCGAGTTGCAGCACGCAGCGAGCACGGGGCCGGCGACGGCCTGGGCGGTGTTGAACGCGATCGCGAAGTCCTTCGGATCGACCTGGTAATGCAGCTGGTAGCTGGTGTTGAGCGCCTCGAGCATGATCGAGTCGTGCTTGACGGTCAGCTCGTCGATGCCCTTGATGCGCAGCTCGTAGTGCCCCCCGCGGAGTTCGCGGATTTTCTCGTCGAGCGCGAAGTATCGCGGCTTGGGGACGATGTTCGCGTGGCAGAGATCGCTCAGCTGGAGTGTCGGGAGGATGCCGGTGAGCAGCGGGCGGGCGCCGACCTTAGCGCAGGCCTCGCGGACGGTTCTGAGCGCCGTTTCGAGCTGGCGGCGGAGCGCGATCATCGCGCCGGGCCCGAGTTCGATGGGGTCGCAGTTGTACTCGAGGTTGAACTGGCCCAGCTCGTGCGTGACGCGGGAGTCGCTGATCAGGGGCATGACCTCGGTCGCGACGGTGGCGGGCTGGTCCGCCTCGTCGATCAGGGCAAGCTCCTGCTCGACACCCATCCTCCGGGCGCCCGTCTCAAAGAGCCCCTCGTCGAGCATCCGTTCCAGGGCCCGCATGTCGGCCAGGAGTCGCTGCATAAACAGGCGGCGTTCCTCCCCCGAGCCCTGTTTGACGTCCTGCGTGCCCATGGTGTGGCAAGAGCCCCCTGCGAGCCGCCGATCCGGCCCGTACCCGATTGTCGGGTCTGGGTCGGGCGAACGCAAGCGTCTGTCCGAGCGTGGGCTGCGCTGAGGAACCGGATCTCGCCCGAGAGCCAATCTCACCGGGGCCCAGATGAATCTCGCAACTCCGGCTCTCTCGCCCTCGCGTGAGGCGTGAGAACGGCGGCCACATCACCTCGGCCGGACGCCAGGAAGGGCCTCATCCGGATCGACACGAAGACCGAGCAAGCCCAGCGCTCTCACTCTGAAGACTGCTCGCAAGGATCCGATTCCTGGCGCGCGACAAGCGCGAGTGGCTCGGCAACTGCAACCCGACTCGCGCCGCACCGGGGCTCCTCGCGGCAAGAGTTCTCGTGACAATCGCGTGACATCTGGTGGTGTGCGACCGCGCGCCAGCTTGCCGTGACAAACCCGTGACGGCCGCGCGGCCGATTTGACGGTACATCTCTGTGAACAAGCAGGATCAACACCGGGCCCGAGCGGGCTGCAACCGGTCTCAAGGAGAATGCCATGCGTCAGCGAACACTGTCACTCATCGGGGCCGCGTGCATCGGGCTGTCGGGCGTGCTGCCCGCGACCGCGGTAGCGCAGGATGATCGGGCATCGGTCCAGACGCTGCTCCCGCAGCGTCGGCTGATCCACCCGCACGCGCCCTCCCAGGCCCACATCACGAAAGTGGACGCGGACGTGAGCATCCACGGGCGCGTCGCGACGACGACAATGGCGATCACGCTGCACAACCCCGGGAACCGCCAGGTCGAGGCGGAGCTGATCCTGCCGGTGCCGGACGCGTCGGCGATCCGCTCATTCAGCCTGGACGGGCTGGGCGAGGAGGGGAGCGCCCGGTTGCTGCCGCGCGACGAGGCGACGCGGATCTACCGCGAGATCGTTCGGCGGCTGATCGACCCCGGGCTGCTCGAGTTTGCCGGGTACGGGCTGATCAAGTCCAGCGTCTTCCCGGTCCCGGCGGGCGGGACCCAGACATTCCGCCTGACGTACGAGCAGGTGCTCTCGGGCGACGGGCAGCGCGTGGACTTCGTGCTGCCCCGCTCGGAATCGCTCGAGGATTCGGGCGTCGAGTGGAGTGTGAGCGTGCGTCTGCGTGAGGCGGAGGGTGGGAGCCGCCTGGGCGCGGTGTACTCGCCGAGCCACGAGATCGCGGTCAAGCCGCTCGGGACCGACGGCTACTCGGTCAAGGTGGCGCCCTCGGCGCTGCTCGAGCCGGGCTCGCTGCGACTGAGCTACATCCTCGCGGGCGACGGCAACATGCCGATGACCGTGATGGCTTACCCCGACCCGAGTGTCGGCGACGGCACGGGCGGGTACTTCCTGATGGTCGCGGGCGCCGGTTCCGACGTGAGCCGCCCGAAGATCAAGCGGGAGGTGACGATCGTCATCGACCGCTCCGGCTCGATGCGTGGCGAGAAGATCGAGCAGGCCAAGACCGCGGCGCTGCAGATCATCGAGGCGCTCGACGAGGGCGAGCGGTTCAACCTGATCTCGTACTCGGACACGATCGAGCGGTTCGCGCCGCACGCGGTCGAGAAGAACGCCAAGACCGTGGCCCAGGCCCGGGACGTGATCGCGCAGATCAAGGCGGTCGGCGGGACGAACATCCACGACGCCCTGCTCGAGGCTGTTCGCCCGGAGCCGGTGGAGGGGACGCTCCCGTTGATCCTGTTCCTGACGGACGGTCTGGCGACCGTGGGAATCACGGGCGAGCACGAGATCCGCGAGGCGATCGGATCGGCAAACCAGCACGAGCGCCGGATTTTTACGTTCGGTGTCGGCTTCGACGTCAACGCCCCTCTGCTGAGCGCCCTCGCGCAGAAGACACGGGCCGCGAGCACGTTCGTGCTTCCCGATGAGGACGTCGAGGTGAAGGTCGGGCAGGTGTTCCGGAAGCTGGCGGGTCCGGTGATGGCATCGCCCGAGCTCGTCGCAGGCTACTCCACCAGACTCGTCGACGGACACTCGCCGGTAGTACGCGAAGTCATGCCTACTGATCTTCCTGACCTGTTTGCTGGTGAGCAACTCGTCGTGCTCGGCGAGTACCTCACGAACAACCCGATCTCCTTCACGATCAGGGACGGCTCAGGAGAGAATAGAGGCAACATCTCGATCCACCCAGAACAGACCGCCACAGTCGCCAACAGCTTCGTCCCGCGCCTCTGGGCGCAGCGGAAGATCGGCTCGATGATCGAGCAGATCCGCCTGTCCGGTGACGCAGCCAGCGTGAAGAAGGAACTGGTCGCGGAGATCGTTCGCCTCAGCCTCAAGCACGGCATCCTGACGGAGTACACCGCGTTCCTCGCGGCCGAGGAGGGGCAGTTTGCCGCGGCGGGCGGGCTGGCCGCGGATGAGATGGACATGGTCATCGGGCAAGCGGGCGCTGTCCTGGAGGAGCGGGCGGTGCGTGCCCGCGAGGGCGCCGGGGCTGTGAACCAGTCCGTGAACTCGGCCCTCTACTCGTCGTCCAAGAGCGCGCCTGCTCGTCAGACCTACTACGACAAGGACATGAAGAAGGTCGAAGTCGCCACCGTGCAGAACATCGCGGACCAGACGCTGCTGCGTCGCCAGGGGCGCTGGGTGGACTCCCGACTGCTCGAGCATGAGGCCGAGGAGCCGGACGAGACGATCGCGTTTGCGACCGACGCTTACTTCGCGCTCAGCGACCGCCTCGCCAAGGAGAACCGCCAGGCGCTCATGGCCCAGCGGGGCGATGTGTACCTGCTCATCGACGGCAGGCGGGTGCTCGTGAAGAACCCGGCCTGAGGTTTCACCGGGCAGGGATGCCCGCCGGAACGCCGATTCGCATGCGGTGGCGGGCGCCCGAGGGGGCGTCCGTCACGTTCAGTGAAGGTCGAACGGATAGGCTTGAGTCCAGGAGGGCGACGCCCGTGTCACTCGGAACTGTTCTTGTGGTAGAGGACGACGACGCGATCCGTCGTGGCCTGGTCGATGCGCTCCGCTTTAGCGGGTACACGCTGCACGAGGCGCCGGACGGGCGGGCGGGGCTGGACCTGGCACTCTCGCTCGACGCGGACATCGTCCTGCTCGACATCATGATGCCCAAGATGAGCGGGCTCGAGGTCCTCGAAGAACTCCGCAAGGCCAAACCGACCATCCCCGTGATCTTCCTGACCGCCCGCGGCGAGGAGGAGGACCGCGTCAAGGGCCTCAAACTCGGCGCTGACGATTACGTCGTCAAGCCCTTCGGCGTCGAGGAACTCCAGGCGCGCGTCGAGGCGGTGCTGCGTCGCTCCGCCGAGCGACCGACACCGCGCAAGACCCTGAGCATCGCCGGACGCGAGGTCGATTTCGAACGGCGCGAGGTCACCCTCGCCGGCGGCGAAACCCGGACCCTGCCCCAGCGCGAGGCGGAAGTCCTGGCGTATCTCGCGGCCAACCCGGGTCGCGCCATCGCGCGCGAAGAGCTGCTCACCCGCGTCTGGGGCTTCGACCCGCGCGGCACCCAGACGCGGACCGTGGACATGGCCGTCGCGCGCCTGCGCGAGCAGCTCGACGACTCGCCCACGGACCCGAAGGTCATCCGCACCGTGCGCGGCAAGGGCTACATGCTCGCGCCGATCGATGACGGGAGCGACGCCTAGATGCGCTCACGCCGACGCATCACCTGGCTCGTCTACGGCGTCTGCGTCGCCTTCGTGGCCCTCGTGCTCGGGCTCGTGAGCTGGCAGGCGCTCAGGCTCGAACGCCAGGAGCAGCGCGCCCGCCAAGAGACGACCCGCCAGGAGGCGGTGCGACTGGCGCTCTGGCGGATGGACTCGCGTCTGACACCGATCCTCGTTCGCGAGGCTGCCCGCCCCTATTTCCACTACCGGAGCTTTTTCCCGTCGGAGCGGGCGTACGCGCGGATGTGGGAGCCCATGCTGCCGGACGAGACGCTGGCGCCCTCCCCGCTGCTGGGGCCCGCGGTCGCGGGCCAGGATGACCCGGACGTCGGGCTGATTCTGATCCACTTTCAGAGCGAGCCCGATGGATCGCTGACTTCGCCCCAGGCGCCGAGCGGGGTCATGCTGGCACTCGCGCAGACGGGGTTCGCCACGGACGAGGCGCTCGAGCGATCGGGCGGGCTGCTCGGGCGTCTCGGGGACCTGCTCGATCCGAACGCCATGGTGGGCGGACAACGGCGCGCCGAACAGCAGACCGGGCGCATCGGGATGGCTCAGGACGAGAACATCAACGCGCCGAAGGATGAGGGCGGGTACGGGTTCTCCGAGGAGGCCGCACGCGAGTTCCAGGCCCGCCAGCAGGCGACCGAGCTGGCCCAACGAAATGTCACGAGCCAAAACGCATTCCCGATCAGCCGCGCCGCCCCGGGTGAGAGCGATGAAGTCGCTGGCGGGTTGCTCGAGAGCGAGATCAACGGCGTCGAGGACGCCCTCGCCAAATCGAGCGAGCTGGGCTCCGAAGAACGCGACAAGGTCGGCTACGACGAATCGACCGCGACGGGCGCCGTGTCGGACCTCGACGACCGAGCCGACACGAACAACGGCGTGCTCCTGAGCTCGGGCGTCGAGGTCCGGGTCCGACTCGACAGCTTTGAGGCCTCCTGGATCGGGGTTGAGAGTGTGCCCGAGCTGATCTTCGTCCGAGAGGCGCAGATCGATGGCCGGGCCTATCGCCAGGGGTTCTGGGTGGACTGGGCGGCGCTCAGCGCCGTGCTTGTCGCGAGCGTCGAAGACCTTCTCCCCGACGCACGCCTCGAGCCCGCGGTGGGCGGGATGACCACGCTCAACGCAACGCCCGAGCTGCTCGCCAGCGTGCCTGTTCGCCTCGACCCGGGCGCGATCCCCCCGGTGGCGGCCGCCGGGCTCACCGCCACGCGAGGAATGCTGCTGATGTCCTGGCTCGCGCTCGGCGCCGCGACGATCGCGATCGGGTTTGTGCTCCGCGCGGCGATCGAGCTCTCGGAACGCCGGGGTCGCTTCGTTAGCGCAGTGACGCACGAACTGAGAACGCCCCTGACAACATTTCGGCTCTACGCCCAGATGCTCGCCGACGGCATGGTCTCCGACGAAGACGCACGGCGGGAGTACCTCGCAACGCTCAAGAGTGAGTCTGGGCGCTTGTCGGGGATCGTGGAGAATGTGCTCGAATACGCGAGGCTGAGCCGCAGGAAGTCTGGACCGGAGCAGACGCTGGAGATGGCGCCCGAGGCGTTGCTGGTGCGTCTGCGCCCGACGCTGTCTCGCCGGGCTGAGCAGAGCGGGATGGACCTGATCGTCTCGGCCGACCTCGAAGACGCCAACCGCGACGGCGTAAAGCTGACGATCGATCCCCAGTCCGTCGAGCGGATCCTGATGAACCTGGTCGAGAACGCCTGCAAGTACGCAGGGCCCGCAGAGGGCGAGGACGACGATGACCTCGACCCGCGGATCCACCTGGATGTTCGCGTCACGGGCGGGCAGCTCGAGTTTCTGATCGCGGATTACGGCCCGGGCATCCCGGCGCGGGACCGGGCCAGGGTCTTCGGCGAGTTTCAGCGTGGGGCCGCCCGACCGATGCGGTCGGGTCTCGGGCTGGGCCTGGCACTCTCCCGCGGGCTTGCCCGTGAGGGCGGGGGCGATCTCCGCCTGGTCAGGCGGCGGGGGCACGGGGCGGAGTTCTTGCTGTCCCTGCCTGTCCACAGTCCGCCGGTCAGCGTCGCGACGGGCGCGGCCTAGGGACGGAGCCGGGGTGGGACAGGCGTGCGGAGCGTGGATATACTGCCCGCCCGCCGAGCGATCGGCGGTCGTGAGGGCCTGTAGCTCAGTTGGTTAGAGCGCACCCCTGATAAGGGTGAGGTCGAAGGTTCGAGTCCTTCCAGGCCCACTTGAGAGCTGCCCCGTCTGGGCGGCTCTTTTCTATTTGATTTGTGCTGAGAGGTTTGCGTTCCGTGAGCAGACATATCCGACACACACCTCCGCTGAAGCGGTGGTGACGCATAGAATGCGCCGACAAGCAGGGGATGCGGGACGACGCGGATCTGCGGCGTCGACTCAGCGCCGGCGCCCTCCCACGCTCGCCAGCGCATGTGATCTAGGAGCGAAAGAATGACTGCGATTTCGAATCGTTTGAGGCTGTGCCTCTCGGTGGGCGCCCTCGGCGCGTGTACCTTCTCCTCGATGGCTCAGTTCCAGGGGTTCGCCCCGGCGCAGGGCTACGGCACGATCCAGTCGCCCCAGGACACGATCCTGGCTGATCTCGACAACGACGGCGACCTCGACATCGGCACGACCATCAGCGGGCCCGACACCTTCGACGAGGTGGTCGTCCTTCTCAACAACGGCGACGGGACGTTCGGCAGCGCCACCATGTTCGGCGTCGGAGGGAACCCCAACGGGCTGGCCGCGGCGGACATGGACCTGGACGGCGATATCGACCTCCTCTGCGCCAACCGCGATTCCGATGACGTTTCCCTGCTGAGGAACAACGGAAACGGCACGTTCCTGACCGAGGTCATCATCCCCGCGGGTTCGCTCCCACAAGACATCGCTGTGGCAGACTTCAACGTTGACGGGAAGCCCGACTTCGTCGTGACGAACGCCGACGACAACAGCCATGTCCGCGTCTATTTCGGCGACGCCTCGGGCACGAACTGGGGGGCCCCAACGATCTGGACCACTCAGAACGGTGGCGGCACGGGCGGGCAGTTCCCCAACGGTGTCATCGCCAAGGACCTCAACTTCGATGGCGCCCCGGACATCGTCACCGCCAACCAGGGGAGTGACACGCTCTCGGTGCTCTACAACATCGGCAACGGCACGTTCTTCTCCGGGGACTTTGCCATTTTCGTCACCACAGGCAACAACCCGGGAGACCTCGCCTGCTCGGACATGAACGGTGATGGCGCCCCCGATCTGGTCGTCTCCAACCGGCTGGACAACACGATCTCCGTTCACTTCAACAACTCGAACGGCGGGGCGATGACTTTCCCGAGCTTTCCCACTTCCAACACCACCGGAACCGGAGGCACGCCAGAGGGCGTGATCACCGCGGACTTCGGCGCTGAGGAAGGCGACGGCGACCAGGACCTCCTCGTCGCCACTTCCGGCAATCTCCGCGTCCGCCTCAACACCGGCGCCGGCTCGTTCGTCGATGGCGGGACCTTCCCGTTCGGCGCGGGCTCGAGCGAGCCCGCCGCAGGCGATCTGGACGGCGACGGCGACACCGACGCGGTCTTCCCGTCACCGCTCACAGACGAGGTCGGCGTCTTTCTGAACCAGAGCATCATCATCGGCGGGGCCGACCCCGTCGCTCGGATCGACTCCCCCGCCTCATTCGGGCTCAGCGGGAGTTGCATCTGCCTGGACGGGAGCGATATCACCGGTGTCGCGGACGTGCCCGACGGCGTCTTTGACTCCTACCTGCTCGAGTACCGCCCTGTTTCCGATCCGATGGGCTGGGTCACGATCGTCAACTCAATGGACAGCGTCGCCGAGCCCGGGGGCGTGCTCGGGACCATGAACGTCGGCGGGCTGGGCGAGGGGCTCTACCTCATCCGCCTCACGGTCGAGAACTCGTCGGGGATCTCGGACACCGCCGAGATCGTCGTCTGGGTCTCGTCGAACTACAACTCGCTCGACTGGTTCTTCGCAAAGCGGTCACTCTCGACGGGGGACATGACCTCCGCCGAGATAGTCGGAGGCAACGCCTGCCTCTACGGCACGGCGAACGACAACAACTGCGGGCCAGACGAGTACATCGCAGAGTTCAGCGAGGCCGGCGCCGAGAGCTGGATGCTCGTTGACGGCTCCAACCCCGTGTTCACGGGCAACCGGCTCAACAGCCTGCTCGCCGACTGGGACACGACCGCTGTCGGCGACGGCGCCTACGACGTGCGCATCATCGCCTTCAACGGCTGCGGCGACTCCAGGACCGTCCGGCGTGATGGGATCCTCGTGGACAACACCGCGCCCATCGCCGAGATCTCCTCGCCGCTTAACTGTGACCCGTTCAACCCGATCGGGCTGCTCGACATCTCCGGCACCGCGTTCGACGACAACATCGGCTCGTGGTCGCTGGCGTACACCGGGGGCGACGAGAACAACTGGGTCTCGATCGCCAGCGGGTCGAACAACGTCATCGACGACGTGATCGCCTCGTGGGATATTTCGTCGCTCAGGCCCTGCGCGTACACGATCCGCCTCCGCGTGAGCGACAGGGCGATCGTCAACTGCGACAGCGGGCGCCTGCGCGAGTTCTACACGTCGATCAACATCGGCTGCAGAGCGGACCTGGCCGAGCCCTACAACGAGCTTGACTTCTCAGACGTACTCGCGTTCCTGACCGCGTACGGCGCCGGGTGCCCGTGAATCCGGGGCGTGGATAGGTGAATGAGTTTCCACCGCGCCGGGGCCACCGCCCCGGCGCGGCGTTCGTTTCAGCCCCCGGCGTAACCCTGAGGATGCTCTCTGCGCCAGGCGGCCGCGTCCGCAACGATCTCGCGCAGGTCCGCGGCATTTGCCTTCCAGCCCAGCTCACGCTCGATCTTCGATGGGTCCGCGAAGAGCCGGGGCGGATCGCCCTCCCGACGCTCACCCTCGACCGTGGGCACGGGCGAGCCAACGACCTCGCCGACTGTGTCGATCACCTCGCGGACCGAGTACCCGCGCCCGGCGCCCACGTTGTAGGCCAGCGCGCTCCCGGGCTTCGTGGCGTCGATCGCCGCGATGTGGGCATCGACCAGATCCTCGACGTGCACGTAGTCGCGCACGCACGTGCCGTCTGGCGTGGCGTAGTCGGTCCCGAAAATGGTCAGCGCCTCGCGCCGCCCGAGCGCCGCGTCGATCGCGAGCGGGATCAGGTGCGTCTCGGGCTTGTGGTCCTCACCGAGCAGTCCTGATCGATCCGCGCCCGCGACGTTGAAGTAGCGGAGCATCGCGACGCCGAAGGGCTGGTCCTCGATGGCCTTGGCCCGGGCGACATCCTGGAGCATCCACTCGCCGACGAGCTTGGTCCGCCCGTACGGGCTCACGGGCGCCTGCGGGCAGGTCTCGGGCACGGGGATCATTGTCTCGGGCGGCTGCCCATAGGTGGCGCAGGACGAGCTGAAGACGAACCGCTCGACGCCCTCGCAGGCGTGCATGAGCGTGAGCGTGCCCAGGACGTTCACCGCGTAGTACCGCCCCGGGATCTGGACGCTCTCGCCGACATAGGCCAGGGCCGCGAAGTGGAGCACGGTGTCTGGGGCGAACGCCTTGACAGCGGCGCTCAGGGCCCCGTGATCCTGCAGCGAGCATCGCTCGAAAGTCAGGCGCCCCTCGCCCCGGCCCCGGAGCAGATCGATCGCCTCGCTGTGCCCACGGGAGAGGTCATCGACCGCCAGGACGTGGTGCCCGTCGTCGAGCAGGCGCTTTACGGCGTGTGATCCGATGAAACCGGCGCCCCCGGTGACCAAACAACGCATCCGGACCTCCTCGGACTAGGAACCAGGGCAGGGTAGCCGGAGGATGGTCGAGGGGCGCCCGCACGCTGGACGTCCGCCATAGACTGCGACGCCTGGGTGATGGATCGCCCGCTCGGAGAATGTCCGGACTGAGAGCACACATGCCCAGAACGTTCGAGGGTGATTTCAAGAAGTTCTTCGGGCGTGGGCTGGCAATCCTGCTGCCCTCGGTCCTGACGCTCTGGATCCTGTGGCAGGCGTTCGTGTTCGTGTTCTCCAACGTGGCGGGGCCGATCAACGCCGGGACGCGTGCGGCGATCGTCTGGGTCGTGCCGCGCGTTGTCGGCGATGACAGTCTGCCCGACTGGTTCGTGGTTTCAGACACCGACCTGACCGATGCGCGCAACAGCGGTGAATACCGCCAGAGCGTCTCAGACTCGACGATCGAGAACGACCTCCGCAAGGAGTACCTGGCCGAGTACTGGGCAGCACACTGGTACCTCAACCTGTCCGGGCTGCTCGTAGCGATCCTGCTGATCTACCTGGCGGGCGTGCTGCTGTCGAACTTCCTGGGCAAGCGCATCTACGCGAGGCTAGAGAAGCTCATCAGCCGCATCCCGGGGTTCAAGCAGGTCTATCCGCACGTCAAGCAGATGGTCGAGATGATCCTGGGCGAGAAGAAGATGGCGTTCCGGGACGTCGTGCTCGTCGAATACCCGTCGCAGGGGATCTGGACGGTCGGGTTCCTGACCGGCTCGTCGATCCGCCAGATCGACGCGACCGCCGGCGCCAAGGTCTCGAGCGTGTTCATCCCGACCTCGCCGACGCCGTTCACGGGCTTCACGATCAACGTGGTCCGCGAGAAGATTGTGCACCTGGACGTCTCGGTCGAGGAGGCGCTGCGGTTCGTGATCACGGCGGGCGTGCTGACGCCAGAGAACGCGACTGGCGAGGGATCGTCTGAGGCGGGGCTGGTGAACGCCTCGGGCGGGCCTCGGATGATCGAGGCCGAGGGCAGGCAGGACGCCCGCGAGGCGGCAGAGCGCGCCATCGACAAGGACGCGGGGTAGGCGGCTTTCCCCGGGCTCTCGGGCTGGGCGGTGAGCTATGCTGTGGTCGGCAGTGTGGGGGCGTCTAGGCGGGGGTCTTCCGTCCCGGGCGACACGCCCAGATTTGCTGCCGATGGGAGATCCGAATGCGCATTGACGTCGTTGGACGACACATCGAGGTCACCGACCCGATCCGTGAGCACGCCGAGAGCAAGGGCGAGAAGCTCGTCAAGTACTACGACCGGATCCAGCAGATCACGTACACGATCTTCGAGGCGGACAAGGGGGGCGACCACAAGGTCGAGCTCGTCATCGATGTTGAGCATCACGACGACTTCATCTCCCACGCGACCGGCGACGATCTCTACGGCACCATCGACCAGGCGACCCAGAAGGCGACCCGCCAGCTGACGGACTTCAAGGAGAAGTTCAAGCTGGGCAACCGCGGCTAAACGGCGCGACGGAAGGACAGGACCATGATGAAGCTCAGCGACATCGTCGTTGACGGGGCCATCGTCCCCGACCTCGGCTCGAACGAGCGTGACGAGACGATCCGCTCGCTCGTGGATGTGCTGGTGAACGCGGGCGCGGCCACCGCGGGCGTTCGCGACGAGCTGATCACCCGGCTCCTGGCGCGCGAGCAGAAGGGCTCGACCGGGTTCGGGCGCGGCGTCGCCGTCCCGCACGTCAAGCACCCCGGCATCGAGCGCATGAGCGCGGCGGTCGGCCTGAGCCCGGGCGGGATTGAGTTCAACGCCCTGGATAAGCAGCCCGTCTACTCGGTCTTTCTACTGCTCAGCCCCGAGGACCAGCCCGAAGAGCACCTCCAGGCGATGGAGGCGATCTTCAAGAGCCTGTCGAAGGACACGTTCAGGCGGTTCCTGCGTCAGGCGGGGAGCGTCGATGAAGTCAAGACCCTGCTTGTCGAGGCGGACACGCAGCAGCCGGCAGGCTGATCCAGTTGAAGTCGGGGCCGCGGTGGTCCTGTGCACTGCTCGGGAGGATCGCGTGGGCGATGGTCTCACGGTCAAGGTGACGATTATCAATCGCCTCGGGCTGCACGCCCGACCGGCGATGGCGTTCGTCGATACCGCGAGCAAGTACGGGTCCAGCGTGCGGGTGCGCAAGGGCGACGACGAGGTCGACGGCAAGTCCATCATGGAGATCATGATGCTCGCGGCGACCCGCGGGACCGAGCTGGAGATCGTTCTCGATGGCGACGACGCGCAGGACTGCGCGGAGGACCTCAAGGCCCTCGTCGCCAGGGGCTTTGACGAGGACTGAGACCGCCAGCGTCTTCAGCGCCCCGCCGAACACCTGTGAAACGTACTACGCTGCGACTGTGTCTTCAGCGCGGACTCTTCTGATCCGTGCGCCGACTCGCTCCAGCCTCTGCTCGAGGCACTCGTAGCCCCGATCGAGGTGGTACACGCGGTTGATGGTGGTCGTGCCCTTGGCCGCCATGCCGGCGAGCACCAGCCCGGCGCTCGCGCGCAGATCGGACGCCATCACCGGCGCTCCGGTCAGCTCACGAACGCCCGACACGACGACGGTCGAGCCCTGGCGGTGCAGGCGGGCGCCCATGCGCGCCAGCTCCGGCACGTGCAGGAAACGCTCGGGGAAGATCTTCTCGGTGATCACGGAGTTGCCGTCCGCGAGGCTGACCAACGCCATGAGCTGCGCCTGCGCGTCGGTCGGGAACCCGGGGTGCGGCTGGGTCGTCGCCACGACCGGCGCCAATCGGCGTCCCGAACTCACACGGCAGGTCGCGCGGAGCAGGTCTTTTTCGTGCGGGCCGACCTCGATGTCAACGCCGCTCTGGCGGAGGTGCTCCGTCACCGCAAGCATCGCGTCCACCGGGCAGTTCTCGAGCGTCAGGGCGCCGTTGGTGATCGCGGCGGCCCCCATCAGGGTCGCGGCCTCGATCCTGTCCGGGATCACGGTGTGATCGGCGCCGGTCAGCGACTCAACCCCGTGAACGACGAGCCTCGGTGAGCCTGCCCCTTCGATCCGGGCGCCCATCGCCGTCAGCAGCTTGGCAAGGTCCACGATCTCCGGCTCGCACGCGGCGGACTCGATGACGGTCGTCCCCTCGGCCAGCGTCGCAGCGCTAAGCACATTGGCGGTGCCCAGCACGGTCGAGCCGAACGACCCGCCAAGGAAGACGGTCGCCCCCCGCAGGCGTCCCCCCGACTCGAACGAGGGGATGGAGACGCAGATGTCGCCCGAATCCAGCGTGACGCGGGCGCCGAGGGCCTCGAGCCCACGCAGGTGAAGATCGACGGGGCGGTCACCGATCGCGCAGCCACCGGGCATGGAGACACGGGCGGCGCCGCGGCGCGCGAGCAGCGGGCCGAGCACGCACACGCTGGCGCGCATCGTGCGCACAACGTCGTACCTCGCGTGCGAATGGGTCTCGTCGGTCGGATGGATGGTGACGGACCGTTGCCCGTCGTCTGGGTTGGACTCGAAGTTCGCGTCCACCTCGCAGCCGAGCTCGCTGAGCAGGCGCGCCATGTTCCGGATGTCAGCCAGGTCCGGTACGTCGCGGAGGTTGACGGGTCTGTCCGTCAGCAGTGCGGCGGCCATCAGCGGCAGGGCCGCGTTCTTTGACCCGTTGATCCGCAGGCGCCCCTCGAGGCGGCTCCCGCCCTCAATCTCAAACACTTCCATGTGTCTATCCCGTCGATATCGCCCCATCCAAGGGCGTTTTGGGCCAGGGTAATGCCACAGGCCACCTGGCGCCCGTGCCCACGGTTGATCCCCATCACAATCCGTGGAATCGCTCCAAGCGGCTGACCCGCCCAGACGTCACCCGGGCACAAATCCCGGATGTCGCGGGTTGCCGGACAACCGTGCGTTATTGACGTTCCGGGCGAGCGGGTCTGGCGCCTGCAGCGAGTGCGTCTCGTGTCGCCAGTCCAAGGGATAAGAAGCCACTGGGCGCGGGGGGGCGTCCGGGTGTCAGGAGGATGGGCGATGTATGCGAACAAGGTGACCAGTGCGGGACGGATGAGAGCCTCGGCCGGGACAGCTGTCGCCGGCGGGCTTTTCGTTGGCGCAGCTCTCTTGATGTCAGCATCAACGAGCAGCGCGAGCATGGTCGGACCAGAGGGGGGCGCAGAGCTCCCCGATGAGATCGTCCTCGAGGCGGTGATCCGCGATTTCCGGGCCAAGCAGCAGGAGGGCGGCCACCCCGACTTCCAGGCCTACGCCGGCACGACGACGGTCGGCCTGGCCTCGCTCGAGCTCGACGAGGACGGGCTGCCCAGCGCCGCCTCACTTCGCGGGCAGAAGATCTCAAGCGAGTTCCGCGACTCCCAGTATCGGAACATGAACCCAAGCATGTACGACCCCTCGCAGGGCGACCACATGGGCGCTCTCCAGACGGGCGGCACTGGCAATGGCCTCCACTCGGTGGAGTCGTTCAGCCAGTGGTACCGCGACACGCCCGGCGTGAACGTTTCGACCTCCGTGCCGATCGTCCTCAAGCGCCAGGGCGATAGCAACCGCTACGTCTTCGATTCGGGGTCCGACGCCCCGTACTCGGATATCGGCGGGTTCTTTCCCATCGACGGCGAGCTCTACGGCAACTACGCCTACGGGCACAACTTTCACTTCACGACCATGATAGAGACGGAGTTCATGTACGACGCCGACATCGAGCAGGTCTTCAAGTTCACCGGTGACGACGACGTCTGGGTGTACATCGGTGGGCAGCTCGTGATCGACCTCGGCGGTCTTCACCCCAAGCGCAATCAGTTCTTGGACCTGAGCCGCCTCGACTGGCTCGAGGACGGCGAGACCTACTCGCTCAAGGTGTTCCACGCCGAGCGACGGACCACGGCCTCCAACTTCAGGATCGAAACGACGCTCAACCTGCGTCGTATCGAGCTGCCGCTCACCTCGGCGCTCTACGACTGATCCGGCAACCCCGCTGCTTCACGCCCTCCGCGCCCGGGCATCTCGCCCGGGCGCGGAGGGCGTTCTCGTGCGCGCCAGAGTC
>Ga0315336_1004691_pt1 | contig 15807 bp, 14 predicted proteins | sample ASW5metaG_FD_204512 | JGI IMG/M metagenome (GOLD analysis project Ga0315336, IMG submission 204512) | Ammonia-oxidizing marine archaeal communities from Monterey Bay, California, United States - ASW #5 | ecosystem: Environmental > Aquatic > Marine > Intertidal zone | place: USA: California...
GATCTCGGCGGCGCCGAGACCAATTCGGAGATGGCGGTCGAGATGATCGGCGAGCCGCGCTCGCAGAAGATCGTCGTCTGCAACGCGCCGATCGTCGAAGGTGCGGTGATGGCGGCAACCGAATCCTCCGGCGGCGCCTCGCTCAAGGAAGTGGTGGCGACGGCGCACGAACTGTCGCCGTCGTGAACGAACGGGAACCGACTGAATGTCCGCATCCGCCGAAGCAACGGTCCTGATCACCCACGCGGTGGGCCTGCACGCGCGCCCTTCGGTGAAGTTCACCAAGCTCGCCAAGACGTTCGGGGCGGAAGTGGAGGTGGCGGTGGCGGCCAACGGCCCCTGGTTCGACGCCAAGAGCATCGTCAAGGTGATGGCGGCCAAGGCGCCGAAGGGAACGCTGCTGCACATCCGCGCCAGGGGCGACGGCGCAACCAAAGCGGTCGAGGCGCTGGTCGGTCTGGTGCAGCGCGACTTCGACGAGGGCGCGGATCATGCCCGGTCCGCTTGAGACGGATCCGCACGTTTTCCCCCCCGCAAGGGATGCGGGCCATGCGGATTAAGGGCATTCCCGCCTCTCCCGGCTACGCCGAAGGGCCGGTGTTCGACCTCGACCGGTCTCCCGCCAGCTACAAAGCCAAGGCAAGCATGATGGAAGAAAAAGCGGCGCTGGAGGGAGCGATCGGCAAGGCCGTCGGCCGGTTGGCGGCGCTCATCGAAACCGCCGATGGCGAAGCCGCCGGCATTCTCGAATTCCACATCGCAATGCTGGAGGACGATGCGTTGAGCGGTCCGGCCTTCGCGTCTATCTGCTCCGGGCAAGCGGCCGATGCCGCCTGGCGGGCGGCGCTGGACAGCGAAATCGCCGGCTACGAAGCGTCGGACCAGGACTATTTCCGCGCCCGCGCCGCCGACCTGCGCGACATTCGCGATCAGGTGCTGCGGGCGCTGAGCGAGGACGGCGAGGTCGCGTCGGCCCCGGGCGCGATCCTGTTTGGCGAGGATATCGCGCCGACGCGCTTTCTCGAAACCGATTGGAGCGAAGGTGGCGGCATCGCGCTCAAGCAAGGCAGCACGGCCAGCCACGTCGCGATGCTGGCGCGCTCGCGCGGCGTGCCGATGGTCGTCGGCCTCGGCGCCTCTGTCGGGCCGCCCGCGGGCGGCGCGCTGCTCGATGCCGAACACGGCGGGATCATTTTCTCGCCGTCTGCGGCCGAGGTGGAAGCCTTCCGACAATCCGCCTCCTCCTTTGCTGGGCGCCAAAGCGCGGCGCGGACATTCCTGACGGAGCCGGCGGCGACCAGGGCCGGCACCGCCGTGCGCGTCCAGGTCAACATTGCCGACCCTTCCGAAGTCGACGACATCGATATCGCAACCTGTGACGGCGTCGGCCTGATGCGCACGGAATTCCTGTTCGGCAAGACGCTGCCGGACGAGGAGACGCAGTACCGGGCCTACCGCAAGGTGCTGGAATGGGCCGGCGGCAAGCCGGTAACCATCCGCACCGTCGATGCCGGTGGCGACAAGCCGGTGCCGGGTTTCACGATCGAGGAGACCAACCCGTTCCTCGGCCTGCGCGGCATAAGGCTTTCGCTCAAGCGGCGCGACATCTTTCTTGTGCAGATTCGGGCATTGCTGCGCGCCGCCATACACGGCAATCTGAAGGTGATGTTCCCGATGATCGCAACGCCTGACGAGTACAGCCAAGCGGCCGCGCTGTTCGCGCAGGAGCAGGCCGCGCTTGCCGCTCGGGGCGTGGCGCACAAGCTTCCGCCGCTCGGCATCATGGTCGAGGTGCCCTCCGTCGCGCTGGCGCCGGAAGTCTTCGCCGATGTCGCCTTCTTCTCGATCGGCTCCAACGACCTGACGCAATATGTGATGGCGGCCGCGCGGGACAATGCAGCCGTGGCGCATCTCAACTCCGTCCGTCACCCGGCGGTGCTGCGGCTGATCGCTGCGGTCGCCACCTTCGGACGGGAGAAAGGAATTCCGGTCAGCCTCTGTGGCGATGCCGGCGGCGACCCGGCGGCGATCCCGGCGCTGCTCGAGGCCGGCCTGCGCGACTTGTCAGTCGCCCCCGCGCAACTCGCCATGGCCAAGGCGGCCATTGCGGACGTTGCGGTGTAGGCGCGGCATGGGCCGGACCGAGAATATCCCGGAAGCGGGCTCGGAAGAGGCGATCCGAGCCTACAAGATGATCCTGTCTCAGGTCATCGACCAGCGTCCGTCCGGCATGCGCCAGCGCCTGGCCGATGCGCTCGGCAAGCACCGCAGCTTCGTGACGCAGATTTCCAGCCCGGCCTATTCGATCCCGATCCCGTCAAAGCATCTACCATCCATTTTTTCCGTCTGCCATTTCAGCCAGGCCGAGCGCGACCAGTTCATGGCCGCCTATCACCAGGCGCATCCCGGAAAGGTGCCCGCGGCCTCCGGGCCGCGCAGGACACGCCACGTCTCGCTCATCGTGCCGGATTTCGGCGACGACAAGCAAAACGCCGCCCTGGATCGGGCGATCAACGAATTCATCCAGAAAATAACCAGCATCGCCGGCAAGGGCAGCGGCTGACCTGTTGTTGCCGGGCTGTTTGGGAGGACGCCATGAAGAAATTCATCAACGCCGTGGACACGATCCTGACCGAGAGCCTCGACGGCTTCGCCGCGGCTCATGCCGACATCCTGGTGCTTGGCGACGACCACAAATTCATCCGCCGCAGGGAATTGAAACCCGGCAAGGTGGCGCTGATCTCGGGTGGCGGCTCCGGCCACGAGCCGCTGCATGGCGGCTTTGTCGGCCATGGCATGCTGGACGCCGCCTGCCCCGGCCAGGTCTTCACCTCGCCGACGCCCGACCAGATGCTGGCCGCCGTCCAGGCTGTCGACACCGGCGCTGGCTGCCTGTTCATCGTCAAGAACTACGAAGGCGATGTGATGAATTTCGACATGGCGGCAGAAATGACGGACGGCGTGCTGCAGGTGGTGACCAATGACGACGTCGCGGTCGAAAACTCGTCCTACACGACCGGACGGCGCGGGGTGGCCGGCACGCTGGTGGTGGAAAAGATCGTCGGCGCCGCCGCCGAGCAAGGCATGCCGCTGCCCGCGCTCAAGGCGCTGGGCGACCGCGTCAACGCCGCGACGCGCTCCATGGGGGTGGCGCTGACCAGCGGCACGGTACCCGCCGCTGGCAAGCCGACCTTCGAGATCGGCGACGGCGAGATGGAATTCGGCGTCGGCATCCATGGCGAGCCCGGGCGGCGCCGCGACGTGCTGAAGAGCGCCGACGCCATCGCCGAGGAAGTCTGCGCCGCGATTGCCGGCGACCTCGGCGATCGCGCCAAAGGGCCGGCGCTGCTGTTCGTCAACGGCTTCGGCGGCACGCCGTCGATGGAGCTTTATCTGATGTACAACAGCGTCCGCAGGATGTTCGAGAAACGCGGCGTGACGGTCGTCCGCTCGCTCGTAGGCTCCTACGTGACCTCTCTCGACATGGCTGGATGCTCGATCACGCTGACCATGCTCGACGACGACATGACGGCGCTGTGGGACGCACCGGTGTGCACTCCGGCGCTGCGCTGGGGGATGTAGGCGGCTTCAGCCGAACCGAAGCAATTCCAGGAAAAGTGTGAGCGGTTTTCCGTCCGGAATTGCGTAAAAACAAAGAGATAGGGCGGTTCGCCGTTTTCGTGAAACGGTGAAACGCTCTAGAGCCGCAAACGCCTCAAAGCGTCTTTGACGTCACAGCCACCACGCTGGATAGCCTTCCAGCCTTTCGCAGCAAAGGCGCCTCATATTTCTTCTTCGTCATTTCCAATACCCTCCGGGTCGAATCCAGAGAATGGACGATCCGTGTGGAAAGTCAAACTCATAAGCCGGCTCTGCCGCCACACACTGGCTTCCAGCCTGCTTTTCTGTAAGTTTGCCTCGTTCCTGTCGTTCGAACGCCGCCCGGATTGATGCTGCCTTCTCTTGCGCCTGCCGATGAAAAACTGCTGCTGACCTTCGCCGATCCCGAGGCGCCGGCCACCATTGGCAATGGCCTTGCGGCCAAAACCCTGCTGGCGCTGCTCGCCAACGCCGAGTTCCATGGCGTGTTGCCGATCATGCTGCGCAAGCTCCGGGAAATCGGCGACGCCCGGCTGCCCCAGGACGCAGCCCTGCAGCGGAAATTATCGGAGCTGCGCGACGAAGCGACGATGGCGACCGGCCAGTCGATGCTGTTGCAGTATCACGGAGACCGCATCATGAAAGCGCTGGCTGCAAAAGGCGTGCCGGCCCGGATCGTCAAAGGACCGGTGTTCGCGCGCAAGCTTTATAGCCAGGTTGCCGACCGTCCCTTCACCGACATCGACATCCTCGTCGACCCCGCCAGCGTCGAGGAGGCCAACAAGACCATCGGCGAATGCGGCTTCGAGCTCGGCAGCGGCGAGGCCGAGTCGCACGAGTTGCAGGAATTCAAATGGCTGGAGAAAGAGAACTCCAGCCTGCTGATCGAATTGCACGGCAATCTGGTGCACGACACCGGCATGCGCAGACGCCTGTCGCTCGGCTTTCGCGAGCTGAAGGCAATCGACGACGGCGAAACCGACACGCCGGCCGCGCTGCTTACCATCGCGATCGTCCATGCCGCCGGCGGCCACAAGTTCCATCGGCTGCAGCTTTGCGTCGATGTGCTGCAAGCCGTGCGGGCGCTTAGATCGCCCCAAGAGGAAGCGCGGCTGCTCGAGGCTGCCCGCATGACCGGCATCGAGCTCGAACTGGCCACGGTCCTCAACGTCACCGGACGCCTGTTCGGCGCGCCGCGCGCGATCGAGCTTGCCGACCGCATCAAGCCGGACCTCTCGATACGGCTGGCGAAATGGCTGATCACCGGCAATATGCTGCTTCGGGTCAATTCGCGCGAAAAGCTGCGCTCGCGCCTCAGCCGTGACGCCTTCCGCTGGGTGCAGCGGTTGGCCCGGCCGCGACCCTATCCAGCCTGAGCCCGGCATGGAGAAGCCCCTCTCGGCCGTGTTCGTCACCGAAGTTTCTTCCGTCACCGCGCCCATGCTCGCGCGTTGGGCCGATCGCGGTCACAGCGTCGCCGCCGTGATCGTGCCGGGCCCGCGTGCCGGAAAACGTCGCAGCTTCAGCGTGCTCCGCCGTCGCCTGCGGCGACGGTTTGCATTGTGGGCTCACGCGGCCCACGCCATGCCGCGGCTGATCGAATTCAGTCCGCCTTACGACTGGGATACGCTCGCGCAGGAGCTCGACTCGCTCGGCGCCGACCTTCTGATCTGTTTCGGTTTCGGCAAGCTGGTCCCGCAAACCGTGCTTGAGCTGTTTCCAAAGGGCGGCCTCAACCTGCATCCCGCGCTGCTGCCGCATTATCGCGGACCCCATCCGATTCACCGGCTGGTTATCGACCAGATGCATGAAGCCCACGGCGGCGTGACATTGCACAAGATGACGTCCGGCTTGGATGAAGGTGATGTCGTCGCGCAGGTTCATTTTGCAGCAGCGGATTGGCATTCGGCCGCGACGGCGAACCGAGCCTTGGCCGATGCAATGGCGGTGCTCGCGGCGGATGTTGCGCCCGAATTCTGCAGCGGCAGGCTTGCCGGATCACCCCAGGCGGATGGGGCGTATGCCTGGGCGCGCATCGAGGCCGGCCCGTTGATCGTCGGCAGGCAATCGTCAGGCGACTATGTCGCCAGGCTTTGCCGGATCGTCGGGTCGAGCGTTCCGGTCAGCGTCCTGATCGATGGAAAGCCGGTGCGGCTGGCTCAGCCCATTTGCACCCTGGGACCGCCGACCGGTGAAGCGGCGAAGCGGCGATGGGGGCTTGTCGTGTTCGACTGCGCTGACGCGCGCGTCGTCCACCTGGCTTACAACAGGCTGTCCCGGCTGGTGTTGCGATGGCAGTCGAAGCCTCAGCAAGGCCGGCAGGAGCGATCCTTCGACATCCGGCGTTTCGGCGCAAAGGATTGACCGTGCTTCAGCCTTGCAGCGCAGCCTGGATCAGCGCGGCGGCATCCGCCGGGCTCGAGCCGACTTCCAACGTGAAGGTCGGCACAGCCTTCACCAGCGTCGCGATCATGGCCATGCGCCTCTTCTGCAACGACAGCAGGCCGGTCATACCGGTCCTTACATTGTCGGTGGCCAAAGCCACCATCGCATCGGTTCTGGCCATCGGCAGCAGCCGGGTGCCGGTATCCGCCGAGCGCGCAAGATGCAAGAGCGCCACGACGGGTCTGGCGCGCGCATCCTCGACACGAATGATTTCGCCGAGATGGTCCAGCGAAACGGATTGCTCGCCCTCGGCGTCCCATGTTCCGCTCAGGAAGGGCGCGACGAAGGGCAGCATCGCCGCCGTGTTGCGGTGAACCTTCACCTTGCGCGGCATGCCCCAGGCGGTGATGCCCTGGCCGTTTGCATTGAGGATCATGACGTCGTCCGAGCAGAGGCCGAAACCGCGCGACCCAAGCGCCAACGATGTGGTCGACTTGCCCGTGCCGCTTGGCGCATGAATGAGCACCAGGCCATCGGTTCCAGGCAAGGTGAGCCCCGCCATGTGCAGCATATGCTGGCCGTCCGCATCGAGCGCCGCATCCAGCACCATCATCAGCAAGGTCCACTTGATCTTGCAGTCCGGATGAAGACGTATCTCAGCCCGGCCCTCGCCATCGCGGATCGACGCGGTCTGCTGGCCCGGAAAGACGAGATGGAAGACGCTTCCGGCATCGATCATGCGGCAATGGCCATCCAGCGGCACTTCCCCGTCGAAAGCCAGCTTTCCTTCGGGGTTCTCCCGCAGATCGAGCGTTTCGACGATGTCGACGCGAAAGCCGGGCTGGACAGGCTCGTCCACCCGCAGGGCGCCGAGCATCAGATCGAAGCTCGGCCACAGATCGGCACGCGCGGCGGTGATACCCAGGACCTGGCCGTTGAGGTCGTAGCGGAAAATCTGGTCGCTCAAGCGGCTGGCGCCTTCGTCCTGGCAGGGTGGCGGTAGATCTCCACCATGCCGGGCTGGCTGTCGCTGACCACCGGCTTGCCGTCGAGGCAGACCCAGCAATGCGCCGACAGGCGGGACTCGTGCATCGATTTGGCATCGACGCCGAAACGCAGCTCCGGATCAAGACCGGCCATCCGCAGAAAGCGGAAGCCGAGCAGACCCTCGCGAAGGCATCTGCGGTCGCGCATGAACCAGGGCCGCCGCACCGTTCGGTTGACGCGGTGAACGATGTAGGTCCAGGGCAAGGCCCGATAGGGCGCTGGCGACTGCAGCGGCGCCAGTTTCAATACGCTTTCGAAATCGCGACGGCCGACCAGCACCGGCAGCAACCGCGCGCTGAGCCACAAATGGGCACGGAACAGGACGCGTAGAAGGGGTCCGTCGGCCATCAGGCGCTCGTGTCGGCGAGGATGCCTTCCGTCACCAGTTCGGCGGCCAATTCGGCCATATCCTGTTCGAGGGTTGCCCTGTCGACTTCAAATTCGTCCGACAGCAGGTCGACGATCTGGTCGAGGCTGCGCACGCCGTCGACCTTGTCGAGAAAAGCCTCGCTCGTGTCGTTGCAGGTGTAGAGCTGGCCGCTGCGCGCCAACAGCACGACGGCGCCATCGCCGACATGCTGCACCGACGCGTCGTCCGCCATGCGCAGCACCGTTTCAGAGCCGATTTCAGCCATCCGCCCGCTCCCTTCGATCGAGAGCAATTAGCGCGGCGGCGCAATACTGTCCACCGTCTGGAAACTTCGCGCCTTCGACCGGCACGGCCCTCCCAGGCCGGGGTTGCCTTCCTTCCCTTAAGTAAGCTATGAGTCCGCCGGGCTTTGGGGAGTGACCTGTATGCGTTACAATTGGGAACGGGCTCCGACAGCGTTCGAGCGACATCGGAAGGCGCTTGCCGCGGCTATCCTGATTGCCGGCGGTGTCGGGCTGATGTTGGCGGCCCTGCCGCTTTAAGCCGACCTGTATCGCGGACAGCGACACCGGCGTCAGAGGAGGCGCCGGACCAGGACGTTTGCCCGCGATATCGACGAAAGCGCAGGAAGACATGGCCTATAAAAGCGACTTAGGCTATTCCCAGACCGCAAAATGTACTGGGAGGAATGTCTATGGCCTCGCGCTACCGTGAAGTCTATGAGGGCTGGAAACGCGACCCCATAGGGTTCTGGGCCGATGCGGCGAAGGCGATCGACTGGTATACGCCCGCCGAAAAGATCTTCGATCCGGCAGAGGGCGTCTATGGCCGCTGGTTCACCGGCGCTACCTGCAATACCTGCCATAACGCCATCGACCGCCATGTCGCGGGCGGCCGCGCCGACCAGCTGGCGCTGATCCATGACAGCGCGATCACCGGAACGATCCGGAAATTCACCTATGCCGAACTGAAGCGCGAGGTGGTCGCGCTGGCCTCGGTGATGAGGCATCGCGGCGTCGGCAAGGGTGACCGCGTCATCATCTACATGCCGATGGTGGCGGAGGCGGCGATCGCCATGCTGGCCTGCGCCCGCATCGGCGCCGTGCATTCGGTGGTGTTCGGAGGCTTCGCCTCGCATGAGCTCGCCACCCGTATCGACGACGCCAAGCCGAAGCTGATCGTCAGCGCATCCTGCGGCCTGGAGCCCGGACGCATCGTCGCCTACAAGCCGCTGCTCGACAAGGCGATCGAGATGTCGAAGCACAAGCCCGACGCCTGTATCATCCTGCAGCGCGAGCAACTGCGCTGCGAGATGAAGGACAATTACGATATCGACTATGGCGATGCGGTCGCCCGTGAGCGCGCCGCCGGCGCCAATGTCGATTGCGTGCCGGTTCTGGCCACCGACCCGCTCTACATCATCTACACCTCCGGCACGACCGGCCAGCCGAAGGGCATCGTGCGCGACAATGGCGGCCATATGGTCGCGCTGAAATGGACCATGGACAATGAGTTCGGCGTCAAGCCGGGCGAAGTGTTCTGGGCGGCTTCCGACGTCGGCTGGGTGGTCGGCCATTCCTACATCGTCTACGGGCCGCTTTTGCACGGCTGCACAAGCGTGCTGTTCGAGGGCAAGCCGATCGGCACACCGGACGCCGGCACCTACTGGCGGGTGATCTCGCAGCATGGCGTGGTGGCGCTGTTCACCGCGCCGACCGCGTTCCGCGCCATAAAGGGGCAGGACCCCAGGGGCGAGTTCGTGCCGAAATACGATCTGTCGCGTTTTCGCACGCTGTTCCTCGCCGGCGAGCGCGCCGACCCCGAGACGATCAAATGGGCTGAGCAGAAGCTCGACCGACCGGTGATCGACCATTGGTGGCAGACCGAGACCGGCTCGCCGATGACCATCAATCCGGCCGGGCTCGGGCTGCTGCCGGTGAAATACGGCTCGCCCGGCGTGCCGATGCCGGGCTACGACATCCGCATCCTGGACGATGCCGGCCACGAGCTGCCGCGCGGCACGCTCGGCAATGTCGTGGTCAAGCTGCCGCTGCCCGCCGGGTGCCTGCCGACGCTTTGGAACGCCGACGCCCGCTTCCGCCAGGCTTACCTCGAGGAATTCCCCGGCTTCTACAAGACGGCCGACGCCGGGATGATGGACGAAGACGGCTATCTCTATGTCATGGCCCGCACCGACGACATCATCAACGTCGCCGGGCACCGTCTGTCGACCGGCGCCATGGAAGAAGTGCTGGCCGCCCACCCCGATGTCGCCGAATGCGCCGTCATCGGCATCGCCGATGCCATGAAGGGCCAGGTCCCGCTCGGTTTCGTGGTGCTCAATGCCGGCGTGTCGCGCGACAGCGGCTCGATCGAAAGCGAGGTCGTAAGGCTGGTGCGCGAGCGGATCGGTCCGGTTGCCGCCTTCAAGACCGTGGTGACGATCAAGCGGCTCCCCAAGACCCGTTCCGGAAAGATCCTGCGCGGCACGATGCAGAAGATCGCCGACAAGGAGGAATGGGTGATGCCTGCAACCATCGACGACCCCTTGATCCTCGACGAGATCACCGCGGCGCTGAACGGTCGCGGCATCGGGGTATAGGTTGCGGCGATCACGGGTCGGAAAACGAAATCCTACCGCAGTGCAATCGCCTGTTGTGCAATGCAGCAACAGGGCTTAAAACCCGCTTGGGGGGCCATACCGAAGGCACGGCATGGCTCAGCACAAGACGACATTCGGCGGCATTGACATCCTGCGTTTCCTGGCTGCCGTCATGGTGATGCTCCATCACTACGGCTTCTGGGTGTGGGCTTTCCCCAAAGGCGTTTCGGCGCGCGCCACCGGCGGCATCCCGCCACACCCCGAAATGGCCTTTGCCGGTTCCGGCTGGGTCGGCGTGCAGGTGTTCTTCGTCATCAGCGGCTTCGTCATCGCCTTCAGCGCCGAGAACTCGACGCCGCTGAAGTTCTTCGAGGCGCGCTTCCGCCGGCTGGTGCCCGCGGTTTGGATCTGCGCGCCGATCTCCGCGATCGTGCTGCTCATGGTGGGGCTTTCCTGGCCGACGGACGCCGTGATCCGGCTTGTCCGCACGGGGCTGTTCGTGCCCTTCGAACCTTGGGTTGACAGTGTCTACTGGACGCTCGGCATCGAGATCGCGTTCTATACCATCGTCTGGGTCTTGCTGCGGCTCGGCCGCTTCGACCTGATGGAGACCGTCGCCATCGTCATCGGACTCGCCAGCACGCTGTTCTGGTGCCTCTATTTCGCTTTCGGCTGGACCGATCTGGGCGAGACCCGCTGGCTGCAGCTGACGCTTGTGCATCACGGCGCGTTCTTCGCCGTCGGCGTGCTGATCTGGCTGATGCGCTTCAAGGCGACGACCATGCCGCGCCTCGCCTTCACAGCCCTGTTCCTGTTCGGCGGCGCGCTGCAGATCGCGAGCTCCGTCGAGGTGCACAGCATCAAGGTCGAAGCCCCCATGCCTTATGCGGCGCCGATCATCATCTTCCTGGCGGCAGTGGCGCTGATGGCATGGTCGCTGCAACTCGACCTTTCCTGGCGTGGCTGGCGACGGATTGGGCTGATGACCTATCCGCTCTATCTCATCCATGATGTCGTCGGGGCGGCGACGCTCGGCGTCCTCACTCGCGCCGGCGTGCCTTATCTGGCCGCCGTTCCCGTTGTCGGGGCCGCCATGATCGCGGTGAGCTGGCTGATCGCGGCTGAGGCCGAGCCGCGCATCCGGCTGCTCTTGGACCACACGCTGTTCCGCTACAGGTTGAAGACCGCCTGACGACGCGACTGCCGATCGCGTTTCACCTGCCGGAGCAATCGCGTGTAAAGCGCAAAGGCGCGCCGGTGTGGAATTGTTTGCATCCGACATGATATCGAGGCGCAAACCAGTGCAAAGATCGAGCCTCAATCCGTGAACCTGTTCCAACGATCGAGACACCCTCGACCCGCGCCGCGCGAGCGCCTCGTCATGGATATGCGCGACACGGTCGTCTACGCGGTCGGCGACGTGCATGGCTGCCACGAAGACCTGCGCGCGCTGGAACAGAAGATACAGCTCGACGCGCGTCGGTTCAGCGGCCGCAAGATCATCATCATGCTGGGCGACTACATCGACCGCGGCCCGCACTCGCGGCGCGTCGTGGAACATCTGATGGCGCCGCCGCCGAGCGGCTTCCAACGCGTCTGCCTCGTGGGAAACCATGAAGTGGCGCTGCTACTCTATCTGGACGGCCACCTCTCGCGTGAGACCTGGCTCGGCTATGGCGGACGCGAGACCTTGTTCTCCTACGGCGTCGACCCTGACCGGTTGGCCATCGTCTACGGTTCGGGAGAGCAGGCGGACGCGCGCATCCGCGAGGCCATTCCCGCCAGCCATGTCGACTTCCTGCGCACGCTGCCGGCGATGGTCTGCTCGGACGACTTCGTCTTCGTGCATGCCGGCATCCGACCCGGCATCGCGCTCGAGGCACAGGACGAGGGCGATCTCCTCAACATCCGCGAGGAGTTCTTCCAGGCTGCGCACCGTCTCGACCGCTGGGTGGTTCACGGGCACACGATCGTCGACGTTCCGAAGCTTGCGGGGCGCCGACTCGACATCGACACCGGCGCCTTTCAAACGGGGCGGTTGACCGCGCTCAGGATCGTCGGCAGATACGGCCGGCTGCTATCGTCTCGAGATTAGCTAGCGAGCACCGCGTCAAGCGGCCTGCTTGGGGCGCGATTCAGACTTCTCCAGATAGTAGGCGGAGTAGCGATCGAAGAACCTTTCCGAGCCGCCGAGCGAGCCGTATTTCGCCAGCTTCTTCAGATCGACCTTGTTGAGCACGGCGCCGATGACCTTGTTGGCGATATAGGGCTCCGATTCCAGCATCGAGCGGACCATGTTGCGTGGCGTGCGGCCCCATTCGGTCACAAGCACGAAGCCGTCGACCAGCGGCGCGAAAGCCTTGGCGTCGACGACCGGCCCGAGCGGCGGCAGGTCGACGATGATGTATTCAAACGTCTCCTTGGCGTTGTCGATGAATCGCCGCATGCCGGCCGAGCCAAGCAGCTCGCTGGTATGCGAGAACTGGCCGCGCAGCACGGCTGGAATGATCGCGAGCTTGGTCTGGCGGTCGACCTTGCCGACCGACTGCCAGGTCTGGCCGTTGACGACCGCCTCCATCAGACCCTGTTCGGTCTCCATGCCAAGGCCGCGGCTCAGGCCCGGATTGCGCAGGTCGCCGTCGATCAACAAGGTCCTTGCGCCGTTGGCCGCGAGCAGTCCGGCTAGGTTCGCCGCCACCGTCGATTTGCCTTCTCCAGGCAACACCGAGATGACGCCGATCACCCGACTGCCGCGGTCCTCCATCACGACGTCGAAGGCGATCTTGGCGTTGCGCAGGGTCTCTGCGAACATCGACGCCGGGGCGTCGATGCTGACGCGCATGCGCGCCCGTCTCTCGGCCGCGGAGAGGCTGGCCACCTTGCCGTCGACCGGCATGTCGTCGGCCTTGGTTTCCTTGGCCTTGCCGCCGCCGATCGTCGGCAGATAGCCGAGGAACTTCAGGTGGACCCGGTCGCGGATGTCCTCTCCGGTCCTGAAGAAGCGCTCGTTGAACTCGTTGAGCCCCCCGAAGCCTGCGCCAAGCATCAGGCCGAGCACCAGCGACAGCGCCAGCACGCGCATCGTACGCGGACTGGAGGCCGCGAGCGGCATCGACGCGTCGGAAATGATGCGCACCTTGCCGACCGGGAAGGACTGCTGCTGCGAGGCCTCCTCATAGCGGCTGAGGAAGGTCTGGTAGAGCGTGGTCAGCGCCTGCGCCTGCTGATCGAGCTCCTTCAGCTTCACTTGCGACTGGTTGTCGATCGAGCTTTTGCCGGCGGCGGTGGAAATCTTGTCGCGCAGCGCGGTCTCGCGTGCCTGCGCCACTTCGAAGTCGTTGCGGTAGCTTTCGGTGAGCTGCTTCAACTGGCCGAAGATCTGCGCCGAGACATCGGCCTTTTCCTTGGCAAGCGCCACCGCCTGCGGGTGATCCTTGCCGAAATTCGTCTCCACGTCCTGCAGGCGCTTGGCGACCGCCAGATAGCGGGTCTTGAGCGCGATGATGACCGAGCTGCTCGGCTGGTCGGCACCGATCGCGGAGTCGTTGAAGGCGCTCTCGGAGCCGCTGTCGACGATCGCCTTGTACTGCTGGTAACGCGCGCTGGCACGCGCCGTATCGGCCTGTGCCACGATCAGTTGGGCGTTGAGGTCGGAGAGCTGCTTGTCGCTCATCAGCTGGCCGTCGCTGTTGGCGGCCAATCCATGTTCGGCCCTGAATTTTTCGACCGCCATCGCTGCCTGCTGGGAGCTTTCGCGCAATTCAGTGAGCCTGCCCTGCAGCCACAGGGCCGCGCGTTCGGTGGCGTCGAAGCTGGCATTGAGCTGGTCGGCCAAATAGGCGTCGGCATAGGCCTTGGTGATGGCCGTGGCCAGCCCAGGATCGGGCGCCTGGTAGCCGATGGATATCACATAGCTGCGGCCGTTGCGCTGCGCCAGCACCTCGCTCTGCAGCTTCAGCACCGCATAGTCATGCCGCGCCGTCTTCATCATGGCTTCGCGCGTCGCTTCGTCGACATTCTCCATGCCGGGAATCTGATCCGCCGAGCTGCCGCGGAAATAGCCGACCATTCCGCGCAGGAAGCCGATGCCCTTGGCCAGGGCCGACTGCGGCGGGTTCATGAAGGCGTCGTTCTGGTCGAGCTTCAATTTGTCGACCACCACCGACGCAAGGCGCGCGGAGGAGAGTATCTCGATCTGGCTGAGGAGCGAGGCGTCGGTCTGCATGGTTTGCGATGCGGCCGAAATGTCGTCGACAACCTTGTTCAGGCCCTCGTCGATCAGGACGCTGGCGAACGACGTGTATTGCTTGGGCGTGGTCTGCAGATAGATCACCCCCAGCAACAGGCCGATGATGGCGCAGACCGCCACCACCTTGGCCTGCCGGGCGGCCATGCCGACAAGGCGCTCGACATCGATGAAGTCTTCACCCTTTTCCGGGTCGGCGCTGGGCAACGGTATCCTCTTGTCGACAGGGAAGTTGGCATAGTTCATCTTCGGTCCAATTCCAGGTTGCAGGCGCTATCGGCCTTGGTAGATCGGCGTCGTGACCAGAAAAGACCGCGCGTCATTGCCAGGATGCGCCGGGCCCGCAGGCCCGGGCGCTTGAGTGGCTGTCGCGCCATCGCGAGTTCGCATATGCACCCGAAACATGGGCATTATGCGGCCACTTCCCGGCGCTCATGCGACCGGAGAAATTGCTGCAGCATCTCGAACACAGGGCCTTTCATGTCGTCGCGCGCCAGGGCGAAGGCGATGGTGGCCTCGATGAAGCCTTCCTTGGAGCCGCAGTCGAACATGCGGCCGCCGAAAGGCTGGGCGTAGAAGGGCTGGCTCTGAGCCAGACGCACCATGGCGTCGGTAAGCTGGATTTCGTTGCCGGCGCCGCGCTGCTGGTTGCCGAGCAGGGCGAAGATCTCCGGCTGCAGGACATAACGGCCGTTGATGTAGAAGTTCGACGGCGCGTTGGCGGGCACGGGCTTTTCGACCATCGCCGTGACCTTGAAGCCGGAGCCGACCTCATCGCCGCGGCCGACAATGCCGTATTTGCTGGTTTCGGCCGGGTCGCAACGCTCGACGGCGATGACGTTGCCGCCGGTCCGCTGATAAAGATCGACCGTCTCGGCAAGGCAGCCGCGCGCGCCGAAGGATACCATGTCGGGAAGCAGCAGCGCGAATGGCTCGTTGCCGATAACGTCGCGTGCGCACCATACGGCGTGGCCGAGGCCCTGCGGCGACTGCTGACGGATGAAGGAGGTGGCGCCGGCGACGGGCAGCAGGTTTTCCAGCGATTCAAGCTGCGCCTTCTTGCCCGTCTGCTCCAGCGTGCCGATCAGCTCGGGATGCAGGTCGAAATAGTCCTCGATGACCGCCTTGTTGCGGCCGGTGACGAAGACGATGTGCTCGATGCCGGCCTCGAATGCCTCGTCGACGGCATATTGCACGACAGGCTTGTCGACGACGGGCAGCATTTCCTTCGGCATCGACTTGGTCGCCGGCAGGAACCGCGTTCCAAGTCCCGCCACCGGGATGACTGCCTTCCTGACTTTCTGCATCTGATATTCCTTCTGAGAGAAACGACTTCTACCTATCGCCGGCTATGAAAAATCGCCCGCATGCTTCATCTCCCCGTCCCCACGGCAAACTGTGCCGCAACCCTTCTGAGCCGGGCCGCGATCGGCATCGACATGTGCCGGACCGCGGCCGGATCCCTGAGCGCCGTGCCTATCGCCTTGAGCGGCGCACGCGCCTTGATGTGCTGAACCAGTGACAGGAACGAAGCCGCCTTGCGCAAGCTGCGGCCGC
>Ga0315336_1004692_pt1 | contig 15802 bp, 12 predicted proteins | sample ASW5metaG_FD_204512 | JGI IMG/M metagenome (GOLD analysis project Ga0315336, IMG submission 204512) | Ammonia-oxidizing marine archaeal communities from Monterey Bay, California, United States - ASW #5 | ecosystem: Environmental > Aquatic > Marine > Intertidal zone | place: USA: California...
TCAGATTGAATTTCCAGGTCGCCTATATTGGAACCGATCTTGAGCAGGAGTCCGACCTGCTTCAGAAGCTCGTGCTCGACTGTCCTCGTTTCGGATTCCAAGTTCTTCTGACGCACCGCTTGAACGCAGATCTTCTAGAAAACCGCTAGGACCGATGACCACTTAGCACATAGTTACCGGCCTTCACCCAGGATAAATTTTTGGTATGGTGATGATTGTACGAAATGCCAGGAAATAGTGCTCAATCTACACAGGTGCGCTCAGGTATCGGCCTTTTTCGTGCCCCTCGCACTGACCCGGGTTCATCGTGTGCCTGCCCGGGTCCGCCACGTCGTGACCATGAATTACAATGCTGGTTTGAATTAAAACGCGATGGCTGAAGCCGCCCCATTTACTTTCGAGAGTGTTACTCTTGGGACCTTCCTGATGATCGCCGTGGTAGCGGTGTTCGGCGCCATTATTTCTGGCATGAGTGGCTTCGGCGGTGGTCTCATTATTGCAACATTTCTCGCCCCGATCATCGGGGTCAAAGCACTGGTTCCTGTAATCGGTGTGATCATGTTGCTCAACAATGCGAGCCGGGTGTGGTTCTACCGAAAGGCCCTAAATTTTAAAATCGCGGGCTTGGTCGTCGCCTGCGCTGCACCTACCGCCGTGTTGGGCGCGATCATCTATATCGAACTCAACGTCACAGTGATCACGGCAGTCCTCGGTTGCGTATTGATGGGCTCGGTACCATTGCGGCGCACGCTAGAGAATCGAGAGATTCAATTCAACAAGTTGGGCCTAGCGATATTCGGTGGGGTATTCGGTTTCCTCAACGCTACCATGGTGGGTACCGGACTTCTCGTGGTACCGGTGTTGATGGGCGCGGGTCTGTTGAGCCAGGTCCTGCTTGCCACCGACGCCGCCATTGCCATCGGCGTAAATATTGTTAAAGCGGTAGTGTTCGGCTCCTACGACGTTCTCACAGGGGAGTTAGCTCTGGCGGCCTTGGTAGTGGGCCTTTGCACGGTTCCGGGAAGCTGGATCGCGGCATGGATCGTCCGGCGCACCGAAGTGCGCATCCATACTCTCCTCATGGAAGGCATGATCATTTGTGGGGGCCTGAGTTTTTTCTGGCGTTTCGGCCGGATGATGGATTGGTATTGAGACCGCCTCACAGCCACAACCAGGCGTTTCGGCGCGTTTTCATCATGGTATGATAGTTAGCGGAGAGGACGCCAACCATGGCCTATATCATCATCGGTGCAACAGGAGACCTCGGGCGGACTTTGGCGGGCTTGCTAGCCGCCAAGGGATGCGGCCTGGTCCTGGTAGCGCGCAAGCGAGACGCCCTGGAGGCGCTGGCCGATGACATCGCCCGGGCCGGCCACCAGCGTCCCACAGTCATAGCCGCTGACGTAACCGAGGGGCCCGCCTACCTTAAGACCGTCCGCGAAACAGCCAGTCATTTGGGCGGTGTTGAGGGGCTTTTACTCCCCATCGGCCAGACCATCCGCGACGACCTCGACACCCAATCGAGCGAAGTCTCACAGCTTATCACGGTCAACCTGACAGCCGTCCTGGAGGCGATATCGGGACTCTGGCATGAGCTCAAGGCGGCGCCGAGACCGGTGCTGGTCGGTTTCGGCTCGATTGCCGCGATCCGCGGACGCCGGCGCAATCTCGCTTACGGTGCGGCCAAACGGGCCCTCGCCGCGGCTTTTGAGAGCCTCACGCTGCGCGGCACCTCTGACTCTATCGCCGTCCAATTCTATGTGCTCGGCTTCATGGACACGGGCAAGTTAGCGCAAGAAGCAACGCCGCTGCCCAAGGGAGATATAGCACGCCTGGCAGCAGCGGTTTGCGCCGGTCTCGACCAGGGATCGCGTAAACGCTGGTACCCGTGGTGGTGGTGGCCTCTTAGCCTGATCCTCAGGCACCTACCATGGGCTCTTTACCGAAGAATAATCTAACGCAGTGCCGCGGCGATGTTGCCACCATCCACGGTGAGAACCGCGCCGGTAGTCTTTTCCGCGAGCGCTAGGGTCACGAAAGCCTGGGCCACGTCATCGGCGGTGACTTCACGTCCCAATAAATTACCGCTCATGTACGCGTCAGGCGAAACACCACGGGCCTTGGATCGTGACTCGATCATCTCATCGGTCAGCAGTCCTGAGCGAATACGATCGGCATTGATGGCATTAGAGCGAATGCCGTCGCCACCATGATCTACCGCGTATTGACGCATGAGGGACAAGGTGGCCGCCTTGGGCAACCCGTAAGGCCCGAAATCAGGCCCAGGATTGACCGCTTGCTTAGAAGTGTTGAATAGTAATGCGCCGCCCATGCCCTGAGCCTGCATGATCTTCACGGCGGCCTGGGCAACCCGTTGATGGCCGTAGAAATTAAGCTCGAAGCTCTGACGCAGAATTGATTCTCGCACTTCGCCGATTCGGCCTTGCCATGCTCGCCCGGCATTGGACACCAAAATATCCAACCCGCCGAACGCCGCTACTACGTGTCTGAAGGCGGCTGCTACCGACCGGGCATCGGTGACGTCACAAGGAACGCCCAATCCACCAATTTCCCGCGCCTCGCGATCGACCGCCCTCTTATCGCGATCCAAAAGCGCCACCTCGGCACCAACCTTGCGGAACGCCGCCGCCGTTGCCCGCCCAATACCCGAGGCCGCACCGGTGACCGCCACCACGTAACGTGCCAGGGGGGCCTCCACGCCCTTCCCTAGCTTGGCCTGCTCCAGGGACCAATATTCCATATCGAACATATCGGCTTCGTCCACACATTCGAAACGACCTAGAGCCTCGGCATCGGTGATAGTTACAATGGTGTTCTCTGCGATATCGGCGGCTATGGCCGCTGCCGTTGCGCTGGCGCCCAACCCAAACAAGCCAAGACCGGGCACGAGAATAACCCGTGGTATGGGATCAAGTTCAGTCTTAGGGGTCGCTTGGCGGCGGTTGTTGCGCATAAAATAACTGTGATAGTGCTTGGCAAACGCCCTGAAAGCCTTCTCACTCATACCCCGAAATTTCTCCATGGCGCCAGCAGCGGGGGCAGGCAGGATGAGCGGCCAATTCTTTGTGCGGATCGTGTGATCGGGGGTGACGACGCCAATCTGCGAATAGCTCTCAAGATCGCGGCCATTGACGTAATCGAGGATCGCCGGGCCGGTCCGGAAGTCGAGGATCATGGATTGGGCCCGGCCTTTCAACGAAGGAACCGCCGCCAGCCCCCTTATTATGGGGGCTACATCACTAACGGGCGCCACCTTGGCCGGCAGTTGTACAGATGGATGAATCTTCTTACGGCCCTTGGCAATAAGCGCTTCCGCCACTGACACCGCGTCAATCATACGTTCATAAGATTCCCGGGCGGTGGCGGCGAAACTGAATATCCCATGCTTGTGCAGGATCAGACCTTCCACCGACGGGTCCGCATCAAAAACTTCAGCCGCTTTCTTGGCAAGTTTGAACCCCGGCATGATGTAAGGAACAATGCCGAATCGGCCACCAAACAAATCCTGGCATATCTCCTCGCCATCGGGCTGATCACTAATCGAAAGGATAGCGGTGGAATGGGTATGGTCGACAAATTTTTGGGGTAAGAATGCATGGAGCAGCGTTTCCACCGACGGATTGGGCGCACCGGCATCAATCAGCGCGCAACGCTGAGCGTTGACCATATCCTCGTCTGACAAAACGTCAAGAGAACGCAGCTCCCTGATCGGCTCCAGCCGCACCGCTGGAAGACCGGCGGGCTCAATATCGGCCATGTCCCAGCCGGAACCTTTGACGCAAAGAACATCGGTCCGATGCCCCAACTGATCTTTGATCTCCGTCTTGACCGACGTGTTGCCGCCCCCGTGGAGAACCAATGCTGGATCGCGGCCTAGAAGACGCGAGCTATAAGTTCTCAGCGCGATATCGCTGTTGGTCCACTCCAACCCATAGCGCCGGACATAGGATTGAGCTTCCCGGTCGGACCACTTGCTTTTCATGCGTCTATACCTCCATCCTCATCGACCAGAATGTGACGTCCCGGTCCCATTACCATGATCAATTGACCCACAGAAAACCGCTCGGGATAGAGCCCCATAAGCCAACCTTTTGTCAATGTAGAGCTGATAATCCTAATACCGGCGTTGGGCCATTATTTCGCTAACCCCTTTTAACAGAGGTTAGGCGCCAAGTGATTTCAAATCCATGACCCGGTGATGAAGGCCGACGTTAGCCACTACCGGAGCATGGCTAATTAGTCCTATATTGCGGCTCCGGTTATTTTCCCTTTAAGTCTCACTGTTGATCGACCTGACCATAGGTTTTCCCATTCAGTGCGATGGAAATTTTAGATCATAAATTCTAGATTTTTAGGATAAGACCATCACCAATGCACGTGCTCAATACATATACCCATCGCTATGAATCCGAGGCTATCGATCTTCCGAATCTAGTGCGCAAAATCGTGTTGGTACAACTATCCGAACGACAAGGCCAGCTTATGAATGGAGATCTTACTGGATCCATGGGTGGCAAGAAGCAGGAAGGCTATTTCTAATGGCGAGTGATGGCAGCAGGGATATGCTTAGATTCCTCACATGCGGTGGCGTCAATACGGGAAAATCAACCCTCATCGGACGCATGCTCTTCGATGCCCAACTGATTGACAAAGATCATTTGGTTGATCTCGCCGCCACCAGCGAAACATTCAGCACGGCGAAAGGCGGCATAGATTTTTCCCTTCTCCTCAACGGGTTACGTGAGGAGCATGAACAGGGCACCACGATTGATGTCACTTACCGAAGCTTTTCCACGCCTAAGCGCAATTTCGCTGTTGCCGACGTCCCAGGCCATGAACAATACACCCGCAACATGGTGGCCGGTGCATCCACGGCCAAGGCCGCTGTGATGGTAATCGATGCCACCACGGGCATACTCACCCAGACCTGCCGTCATGGTCTCATCGCCGGTCTGATGGGTATTGGCACCATCATCCTCGCCGTCAACAAGATGGACCTGGTGAATTTCGACCAGCTGATTTTTGATTCCATCGTTTGCGATTTCCAAGCATTCGCTATGAAAACGGGTATCAAAAGCGTTTTTGCAATCCCCTTGGCGGCGTTCAACGGCGACAATGTGGTGAACAGAAGCACCCACATGCCATGGTATGAGGGGCCAGTTTTTCTGGAAGTTCTGGAGAGTATCGAGATCAAAAACTCGCTTAGAAATAAGCCATTTAGATTCCCTGTACAATCAGTCATCCATCCCGATCAGAATTTTTGCGGCTTTGCTGGAACCGTGGCCGGCGGCGGCATCAAGGTGGGCGAGGGCATCAAGGTCTTTCCCTCCGAAATCGAAAGCCGAGTCACGAACATCGTCACTGGCGATGGGAATACCCTTGAGGCCTTAGCGGGTGACGCCGTTACCTTGATTTTGGAGGACGAACTCAACATCGGCCCTGGCGACGTCATCGCTTCAGCCGATCATGAGCCCCAGGTCACCGATCAGTTTGCCGCCCATGTGGTCTGGATGGATGAACGGCCCCTTATCCCTGAGCGTCACTATATCCTGAAACTGGCAGCGGCCAAGGTGGGTGCGGCGGTAACGGAACTTAAATACCAGGTCAAAATAGATACCCTGGAACACATGGCGGCAAAGACGTTACAACTTAACGAGGTCGCCTTCTGTAATTTCGCCGTGGACCGGCCCATGGTTATAGACCCCTACGACGATAACCGGAAACTTGGCGGTTTTATCCTTATCGACCGGCTGACTAACAATACTGTCGGCGCCGGCATCATCGCCTTTTCACTCAGGCGCGCAACCAATTTACAGTGGCAGGAACTGGATATTGGCAAATCGGAACTCTCCGCCCTCAAGACACAAAAACCTGTCGTTCTATGGCTGACCGGGCTTTCGGGCGCCGGGAAATCGACCATCGCCAACCATGTCCAGCAACGGCTGCACGCGTTGGGCCGGCATACCACTATTCTGGATGGTGATAATCTGCGTCATGGGCTCAACAAGGACCTGGGCTTTGTCGAGGTCGACCGAGTGGAAAACATCCGGCGCGTTGCCGAGGTCGCAAAACTGTTCGTTGATTCTGGGGCCATCGTTTTAGTTTCCCTGATTTCACCCTACCGCCAGGAACGTTTGATGGCCCGCGAACTGGTGGAAAATGACGAGTTCATCGAGGTCTTCGTCGATACACCGCTTGAGGTCTGTGAAAAACGCGATCCCAAGGGTCTCTATGGCAGAGCCCGCGCCGGTAAATTGGTAAATTTCACCGGCGTTGACTCCCCTTACGAGCCGCCGGAGACCCCCGAACTTCGCGTTGACGGCAGCACAGCGTCCCCCAAGGCGACAGTCGAAATCATTGTCCGATATCTCAGGGAACGGGGATATCTAGGTGAGGACTAACGCCTAACGAATAGGCCGGTGATCTGGTCAAATCTTTTTGCCAAAGAGTTGATTCAACCCCTCTTTATTTGCTTCACATATACCCCGCTCCGTGATCAGACCTGTAATGAGATGAGCGGGTGTCACGTCAAATGCGGGGTTGGCGGCTTGGCTTCCTTCCGGGGTCAAACGGATTTCGACGCAATGCCCCGCATGGTCAATACCGCGCGCATGGGTCACCTCCTGAACATCGCGCTCTTCTATGGGAATGGCAGCGCCGTTTTCCATATCCCAGTCGATCGTTGGACCTGGCAACCCAACATAAAACGGCACGCCGTTATCTGAAGCCGCCAACGCCTTTAGATAAGTTCCGATTTTGTTGCAAACATCTCCATTGGCGGCCGTGCGGTCAGTCCCGGTAATGCAAAGATCTACCCGGCCCGTCTGCATGAGATGCCCGCCCGCGTTATCGGCGATGACCGTGTGAGGGACGCCATGCTTGCCAAGTTCCCATGCGGTGAGCGACGCACCCTGATTGCGGGGCCGGGTCTCATCGACCCAGACATGGACAGCAATTCCGGCATCATGTGCGTAATAGACCGGAGCGAGTGCGGTGCCCCAATCTACCGTCGCCAACCATCCGGCATTACAATGGGTTAGGATATTCACCGGCCCTGGAGCTTTTTTTTCCGCCGCTGCCTCAATCACCGGAAGGCCATTTCGGCCAATGGATTCACAGATTTGAATATCCTCATCGCAGATTTTAGCGGCGGCTTCGTAAGCGGCATCAGCCCTATCGCTCGCGGTACATGGGCGAACTGATTTGCTCACCCTATCAAGCGCCCATGCCAGGTTCACCGCCGTCGGCCGCGTTGCGCGCAAAAGATTGCCAGCTTCTTCGAGACTTCGGTCGCTTGCATTTTGTCTGAGCGCCAGACAAAGCCCATAAGCCGCCATGGCACCGATCAGCGGCGCACCGCGAACACGCATCTTGTTTATGGCGTCAACGGCATCATCCAAGGTACGAACGAAAAGTGTCACGAAGTCGTGGGGTAGCCGGGTCTGGTCGATGATCTCTACCGACCAACCATCGTCTGCCAACCAGATAGTCCGGTAGGGGACGCCGTCAACTTTCATGAATTGCGTCTCCTAGCCGTGCACCTTCGACCACAACAGTGACAACGAATGCAGCAAGGACCAGGGCCATCAGCCACCAGGTCTGCCAAGCGCCGAACGAAAGATTGAAGATGCCGTAGGCAGTCGTCAACTGGCCCACTAGAAGAGCGCGGATTACCGGATCACCAAAACGCACGGGCCATCGGAACAGTAAATAAATAACCAGCGCCGCAAACATTGCGCCGGGGAGGCCCAACTCCACCCACCATTCAAGCGGTCCGTTATGAGGGTGGACGGAAAATTTATTTCGCTCAATGCCTCTATTTGTGCCCTGCAACAGGACCTGTTCCTGGCCCCCAGGGATAATGCGAGAAGCGCGCAGGCCGTAGCCCAGGAAGGGGCGTTCCTTGATTTTTTTAGAAACAAACTGCCAGATCACGAGCCGATGGTTAACTGAAGTATTTGCGTAATCCTGCATATAGAGATTGGGATCCAGGACCTGTTTAGCAGCACCCAAAACTAGCGGCGCGGCGATCACCCATAATGCCGCCAGGCCGGCGAACCAGCGCAAGGCACGGGCCGGTAATCGCAAAAGTGTCAGGCACACAACAGCGCCAAGGCTCGCCGCGAAAGCCGCCGATGTCGCCGTCGATGCCCAGAGTATTCCCAGAACCGCAGTGCCCAGAATCACGCCCAAAGCCCCGCGCCCAGCGCGATGAAAGTAAATCATCGCCGACCAAGTCAACAGGACGCCCAAGGATATACCGCGCACCAGTTTTGACATCGGCTCCTGGGAACTACCCTCGCGGGGCTCATGTATCCAGCTGACAATGGCGCCATTAGTGGCAATCTCGATCCACTGGAGAATAAAAAATACCGCCAAGCCAACCACAAGGGCGATCCCGAACACATTTCGCTCCTTAGGAGGCAACCGTCGCTTGGCCCCAAAAAGAAGTAGCGCGCAACCCCCCACAAGGGTTAGGTCAACCAGCTTCTTGATGGTTTGCCCCGTATCCAGAGACCATAAAAGGCTGGCACCGGCCCAGATAAGAACCGCCAGAACCAGCCATGCAGCACCCCAAGGAAAATCGGGCAAGGCGCGGCCGTCTTTTCGTCCCAGCCACACAAGGGTGACCATCAGGAAAAAGGCCAAAATAAGCAGGAAAACCTTGGGTTCGGCAAAACTACCCACAGAAAGGGTAAAACCCACCACCGCAAGGATGATACCGCGTTGTGTCACCGTTGGGTCCTCACCATGAAATGAGTCTGTGTGATGACGTCTGTAACCAGCCAATTTCCGGATATTTCCGGAAATATCAATTTAATTTCCCCTTTCCTCAAGTAACTCATTGTTTTAGCTAAATTTATTATTTCGCACTACAGATAGCTCCAGAAAAAGGAGATGCATTCCCCCTCCCCCCGACGGTTCCCAAGACTTCGGAATGGGCAGGTTCTTTCTACATCGTCGTGGACAGAGTGAACTTCATATTATAAAGCAATGCCACAACTATACTTTCTTTGAATTTATCTTGGCTATTCAGTTGGTTTTGATGCCAACCATCATTCCAAAATGTCAGATATTCCCAATAACTTTTGTTATCCAAGATTTATTCTATTTGTAGGTTCCATTTTCATCTGCTGTGATGCTGAGTGTCCACGCGTGGGACCGGGGTTACAAGTGAGCTTTCCTGCAAAATTATTACATCGGTGAATGCGTCAAAAGGGATGGTAATGATTTCAACAATTAGTGCCCGAGCGTTCAATAACCGTACAGCCATTCTTGCGGCTCTCGTTTTATATTTCGTTGGTCTATTTCTCAACAGTGCTTGGCTCTTTCCCAACATCGGTGAGATGAATTATTGGGACGAAATTGTGTACATCGCGTCGGGAAAAGACCTCTATGAGCATGGAGCGTCGTGGCCTTATTCGCGCGGACCCGTGATCTCTTTCATATACGCGGCGATCTATCCTTTCCTTGACGATACGGAATATTGGCTCCTCGCTTCTGATGTCATAGGCCGCATTCTCGCTTATACGTCACTTTTCGTCATTGCCTGGCTGATAGGAAAAGAGCTCGAGCATCGTGAACTTGCCCCCCCACTTTTAGTTGTCGGCTTGTTCACGGCAGTACCGGTCTTTTTGTCTGTCATCACGAACCCTAGCTATTGGACGTTTATGGTTTTTGTGAGCGCAGCTTTATGGCTGTTGCTTGTCTATGCCCGCACTCAAAATATCTTGGCTTTAGCCATGAACGGTGTGGCGATTGGGCTGACACTTATGTCACGCCCAGACATCATTATTTTTGGAAGTTTCATAATTTCAGTGGTGCTGGTCACGCGTCCTTGGCAATGGTCACATATAGCCGGCGCTATTTTGGTTGCGGCTGCAGTACCTGCGGCCATAATTGGCGGGTATACAAATATTTTTATGTTGCTAGCCGCAGCGCTTGGTGGCGCTTTGGTTTTATTTTTACGTCCATGGCGATGGATCCATCTCGCAGCCGCTTTTGTATTAGTGACGGCGTTATTTGTGACCATCGTGGATCATGGCGGTTCCAAGTTCTACGTAACTTTTGAGCACGCGCAGCAGATTCTCCTCAAGCATGAGGAGAAAGCGCTGGACTTTGAGAAAGCTGCCAGCGCCGAAGTAGAAAGCCGGCATCATTTTGGCACGCCAGAAGAAAATAAAAATTCGGTTTTACGCGCAATCATTCGCAATCCTTCACGGTTTTTATTAATGGTTTGGACCAACACCGTGGATAGAACTGGCACCAGCCTCATGCAGGGGTACGGCCAAAGAACCACGCCCGTGGTCGAAAATGTACATTTGCCTGGAATTCAAATTCCAATAAGAAAATTTGGTTTATTTATATTCTTTTTCGCGATTCTTGGCGTAATTGAACTATTGCGTCGCCGTCATTGGATTTTGGCCGCGGTTCTTGTCATTTGGCTGGCAGACCTCAGTTTGTACCTTTTAACGATAAGCTTTTCTGCGTACTACGTTTTTCATTTTATGGTTGTATTTCTTTTGGCTGCCGTCGGGATATGGGCTGGCCTTGGAACCGGACCCTTGAGTATACGCCGACCGGCGACCTTGGCAGCTTGGGCAGGCGTAATCTTGCTTGTCTGCTATCTTGATTGGAATCCGAATGGTCGGATTTTTTATTTTGGGATAGGAGGGGGTGTCTTTCTAGCTACAATCGTATTATTCCGATCTTCGGTTGAAAATTTCCGTGGGATCGCCACAGCGGCATTAGTGACCGGTCTTATGTTAGTGAATATTCCGGTCCAGTACCGCCTTACCTGGCCCGGCAAGGACATTGGGTACCTTGCCCAGGCCAAATACCTGAAGGAAAACTATCCGCCACTAACTCCGACATTGGCCTATCCTGGCGCAGCAGCCGTTTCAGCAAAGATGTGGTGGATTGGGGCTTGGCCGGATCTCGCAAAAATAAAATCAAAGGAAGACTTTAAGGCTGCAATGGAGTTGGTAGGTACGCCGCTCATAACGACTGATCCATTCTTACGCATGGTCAATATTTACGGCCTCCATGAATCTATAAAAAAATACAGCAGTACTTACTATCGCGTAGGGTACGAATCCCCCGATGGGCGCTATAAAGTTCTTGTTCCCAGAAAACTTATGAAGACCAAGGTCGTTCCACGTTCATGACAATCAACCTCCCCTTAAGTCCAAGACCATTTTTAGCAATCTAACGGCCCAGGTCGATTATCAATACTATACGTGCCCTCGATATCCTGTTGGTCGAAGGAAATAAATCGTATAAATTGCATTGCCTTAAACCATCAACAAAATGCGGCTTTCACGGCAGATGACGTTTACTCAAAAACCCATAGAAACCTCGCATCGACTACCGAAAGAAGCATTTAGGCAGAAAATCCTCCCCCTTGACGAAATTGGTGTAATTGCCGAACAAGCTCGCGCCGAAGGCAAAAAAGTGGTTCTCGCGCATGGTGTTTTCGACCTTATCCATGTCGGGCACCTCCGGCACTTGCAAGAAGCAGCGAGCATGGGCGATATTCTCGTAGTGACCACCACAGAAGATGAATACGTCAACAAGGGCCCGGGTCGACCAGTTTTCTCAGAGCAACTCCGCACAGAAATGCTGGCGGCACTCGAAATCGTGAATTACGTGGGGATCAGCCGCCATCCCAGCGCTGAAACTGTTATCGAATCGATTAGGCCCGACATTTACGTCAAAGGCCCAGATTATGAAAATGCAGCTGACGACCTGACTGGAAAGATTGGTGTGGAACAGCATGCCGTTGAGAAGCACGGCGGGCGCGTAGTCATCACCGATGATGTGACGTTCAGCTCATCGACTCTCATCAACCGTTATCTTGACGTCAATGATCCCGAGCTTCAGGAATACCTAAGTGGTGCCCGCACACGCAATGCGCTCGATCAAATCTATTCGGCAATCGGGGCAATCGAAGACATGAAGGTTTTGCTCGTTGGCGATACCATTATCGACGATTATTATTACGTCACGCCGATCGGAAAATCTCCCAAGGAAAACATCATCGCAACCCTAGACGAAGGCCGTGAGACCTTTGCCGGGGGCATAATTGCAACTGCAAACCACGTAGCAAACCTATGTGGGCAGGTAGATGTGATCACATCAATCGGAAACGTCAATTCCTATGAGGAACTAATCCGTTCCAGTCTTGCACCAAATGTCGGCCTCACCATAATAGAAAGGGATGGTGCACCAACCGTCCGCAAACGGCGTTTCATTGACCCCACTTACATGCGGAAGCTTTTCGAAGTGTATCACATGGAGGACTCACCCTCTCCGCCTGACTTTGAAGAGGCAGTTAATCTAGCCATCACCGAACAAATCGGTAATTACGATGTCGTTATCATCAACGATTTCGGCCACGGCTTAATCATGCCATCAACCATCTCAATTCTTTGTGAACAATCAAAATTCCTTGCGGTGAATGCCCAGAGCAACAGCGGCAATCTTGGCTTCAACCTGATAACCCGCTATCCCCGCGCCGGTTATATTTCGATCGACCTACCGGAGGCGCGGCTGGCCCTTGCCAACAAGTACGATGATTTGGAACAGATCGCAGAAGAATTGGTCCCGAACCGGGTGGGGTGCAACCTTCTCTCCATCACCCATGGAAAAAATGGCTGCCTGACCTATCAGCCCGGAAAATCACCAGTGAAAATTCCCGCTTTTACTAAGACTGTGGTCGACACAGTGGGCGCCGGCGATGCGTTTCTCGCTGTGACCTCCCCGGTAGCCGCTACTGGGGCACCACCAGAAGTTATTGGCTTGATCGGCAATGCCGCAGGCGCCATAAAGGTGGGCATCATTGGCCATCGCAAGTCTATCGACAAGATCGCGCTGCTCAAATTTTTAACTAGCCTCCTGAAATAGTGAGACTTTTTTGTCCTTTGTTGGATGGAAAGTCTGGGGAGCTGCTGAACGCATGGAACAAACCAATAATCCCCTACAAGGGGGTGGTATTGCTTAATATTAATGTTCTTTCAGGGGCAGAAAGGGGATTAAGATCGTCGTCTCTACTGCCCCTATCAGCGTCTTCAATTACTAAGCACAAATGGGACCAGTTTCTTGTCTGAAATTACTAAACATCACGTGACGATTACCGGAGGCGCCGGTTATGTTGGTGCTGTTCTTGTGCCCAAGCTCCTTGAGCGAGGGCACGAAGTTACAGTTCTAGACCTATACATCTATGGCGACGAAGTGTTGAAAGAAGCGCGACGCTACCCGGGTCTGAGGGAAGTCCATGGCGACATCCGCGATCCGGAGGCAGTTAAGACAGCGCTTGAGGGATGCGATAGTGTTATCCATCTGGCCTGCATCTCCAACGACCCATCCTACGATCTGGATCCCGATCTCGGTAAGTCTATCAACTACGGTTGCTTCCGCCCCTTAGTCAAGGCAGCGAAGGCAGCAGGGGTTAAACGGTTCATCTACGCTTCTTCATCTAGCGTCTACGGCGTCAAGAAAACTCCCAATGTCCATGAAAATCTCACTCTTGAGCCGCTCACCGACTATTCCAAGTATAAAGAACTGTGCGAACGCGTCTTGGAGGAAGAACGAGAGCCTGGATTTGCCACTCTAACCTTACGACCCGCCACGGTCTGCGGCTATTCACCGCGCCTACGACTAGACCTAACCGTAAACATTCTCACCAACCACGCCATCAGTAACAGCAAGATCACAGTTTTTGGCGGTAACCAACTCAGGCCCAATATTCATATCCAGGATATGACAGACCTATACGCCCTGGCGGTTGAAACCTCGACCGAGGCTATAGACGGAAAAATTTGGAACGCGGGTTATGAAAATCACTCGGTAATGGATATCGCTAAGATCGTCAAAAACGTTATTGGCGAGGACGTGGCTATCGAAGTCACACCAACCGATGATAACCGCTCCTATCACGTGTCATCGGAAAAAATTAAAAAGGATTTTGGTTTCGTCCCAAAGCACACCATTGAAGATGCCGTGCGCGATATCAAGGCGGCCTTTGACAACGGGCTGATTCCTGATCCCATGACCTGTCCCCTTTATTTCAATATTAAGCGGATGCAAGAAATCGACCTTCATTAGGTGCGCCCCCAAGGGCGCGAGGCAACAGGAAAATCATGCCCTCAGTCGACGACACCTCCCCATCCAGGAACAATAACGACCTCATTGCCATAGCGAGCCGCATCCGGGGGACGCTCGTCGAGATGTCCCACGAAGCAAAAACGCCACATTTAGGATCCTCTCTCTCATGTACTGATATCGTCACAGCAGCTTATTGGGGTATTCTAGAAATAGATCCCAGCCAGCCAAATAATCCGACTCGAGATCGCTTCATCTTGTCCAAGGGCCACGCGGCAACGGCGCTCTATACCGCACTTCACATGAGAGGATATTTTTCGGCAGAGACACTCGCCAGCTACAACGTCAGCGGCGGCAAACTCCAAGAGCACCCCGGCCCAAACTGCGTGCCCGGGGTTGAGGCCGCCACGGGATCTCTTGGCCACGGGCTTCCCATCAGCATTGGCATGGCCCTAGCAGGACGCGTACAAAATCAAAACTACCGAGTTTTTGCCCTTTTAAGCGATGGCGAATGCAACGAGGGGTCAGTCTGGGAAGGCGCAATGTTCGCTGCCAGTCATAGACTTAGCCGGCTTTGCGTCATCGTGGACTATAACAAATGGCAGGCCACCGGCCGCAGCAACGAGGTCCTTTCCCTTTCGCCGCTTCGGGACAAATGGGAAGCCTTTGGATGGGATGCCCACGAAGTCGATGGACACGATTTTGGCGAGCTGCTTGATTGCATGGGCAAGGTTGAGAACGGCAGTGGAAAACCGACCGCTATTATCGCCCACACTGTCAAGGGCAAGGGTGTTTCCTTTATGGAAGATGATAACAACTGGCACTATCGCATTCCGACACGGGAAGAGGTGAAATCCGCCCATGAGGAATTGGGGCTTAAATGAGAAACGCTTTTGCCAAGGAAATTACCGAAATTGCTAGCACGGACGATCGCTTCGTTTTACTCTCCGGCGATATCGGCAATATGTTGTTCGACCGCTACAAAGAAGTGGCGCCAAATCGTTTCTTCAACTGCGGGGTCGCAGAGGCAAACATGATCGGCCTCGCAGCCGGCATGGCGATGTCGGGCCTGCGACCATTCGCCTATACCATTACGCCCTTTATAACTACGCGTGTGATGGAGCAGATTCGTGTAGATTTGTGTTACCACAATGTGCCAGCGGTGATTTGCGGCGTGGGTTCTGGGCTTTCCTATGCCTCGCTTGGGGCTACTCATCATTCCTGCGAGGACATCGCGATGCTGCGGGCTCTTCCCAATATGACCGTGCTATGCCCCGGCGATGCGATGGAGGTCCATGCCTGCATTAGGGCTGCATTTGCTCATGATGGGCCCTCCTACATCCGCCTTGGCAAGAAAGGCGAGCCGGTGATCCACGGATCGGTGCCCGATCTGGTGATTGGCCAGCCGCTCACAATCTGTGAGGGCGAGGAAGTCTGTATTCTATCTGTCGGCACAATGCTTCCGATGGCAATGGAGGCATCCAAAATTCTAGCCAAGCAGGGAATTTCTACCGGTGTAGTTAGCTTCCATACCGTAAAGCCTCTGAACACCGAATTCCTCAACGAGGTGTTTGCGCGACATCGCATCATTGTCACCATCGAAGAACATAGTCTAATCGGTGGGTTCGGCAGCGCCGTGGCCGAGTGGCTTGCAGATGAGGATGATATGCCGGCAAAA
>Ga0315336_1004693_pt1 | contig 15802 bp, 21 predicted proteins | sample ASW5metaG_FD_204512 | JGI IMG/M metagenome (GOLD analysis project Ga0315336, IMG submission 204512) | Ammonia-oxidizing marine archaeal communities from Monterey Bay, California, United States - ASW #5 | ecosystem: Environmental > Aquatic > Marine > Intertidal zone | place: USA: California...
CTCATCGTTCTCGTAGATTACTTCCAAATTATCTATAGCCATTTCTCCAGTAGAAGTCCAATCCAACGTCTCTTGTTTGCCTATATCACGTATGTTGGACTTGAACCTGAAATCGTCGGTGAAGAAGGTTCCGAGTTTGCTGGAATCTTTATTGGCAAAACCTTCCTGCCATGTCTTGACCACTTCGGTAACTGAAACCATCAGTCTCCCTCCTCCGATTAACAATATGGCGGGACTTTACTACAGTGACGCCTAATCATCGAACTAAGTGGCAGGGCGGCAGGCCTTCGAGTAGACTGCCGCCTTTCCAGCAGAGTTAATTTCCCCAAAGTCCTTGTTCTTTTCTACTGGCTATTGAGTCGCCGATAGGCAAAATATCTACTGTGCCTTTCAAACCCATCGGGCGGAACAAGTTATGAATCGCATGGTATTCCGTTGCTTCTATCACTGCGAAAAACGTATGGGTAGGGTGGTTTACCCACGCTCCTAAGACTTTAACGTCGTCGTTACCCTCTACCCATCTGGTCCTTTCAGCAATCGGGGGAGGATTCGTGTCATTACCCCCACAAGTTTCCCAGCTGTGTTTGGCCGCTACGTGAAAAAGCATAGTATCCTCCCCATATTTCTTAGATGTAGAGACTATACGACAGTCTTCTTTAATCGTCGAACCCCGATATCACGTTCCAAAGTTCCAGGCTAAGTTCGGTGTTGCCGAAGAAGAACCCCACCGCCCGTACAGCAGTTGTTTGGTTGATGCTGGGAAATGGGAGGGACAGGAAACTCCAATAATTAATAAACCCTTCTCCCATATTGCTGAGAGAAGGGTTTTGGTTTTGCTTCAATGCGGAAGACTAGATGAGAATGTCTTTCCCTCATCCACTGGCCGCAATCTGAAGAAGTCTGCCCTTGATAAGTTGCAAGAGTATTATCGGGGGGGTAATGAAGGAGTAGCCCGCTACCGACTGGTTGTACGTTCTTCTAGATGGCGGCTAGTTGGTATGTTGAACGATTGAATAGCGAGGATGCTATTAGGGCTTATATGGCCGTTGTTAGGTAGGGCCTAGGGCCTAGGGCCTAGGGCCTAGGGCCTAAGGGGTATCCGGGTGAGGTTCGGTTAGGAAGGGCTTAAAGGGTATTTCGAAAAGTAGACCTATATCTGTGTTTTTGTCCTTTATCTTCTTTCGTATCTCCGATTCTTCTGTGGTACCCCAGTAATTATTGACAGCAGACATAGGTGTCTCACAGTTTTCTGAATTGGGTGATGCGACAGCGAAGCCGTCGCTCAAGAAAGAATTTAGTTCTACTCTTGACGCATTACACGAGTGTTGAGAGGTGATAGTAACACCGATATGATACTCACCATCATTACCGGAGCCACTATTGAATGTAGACTTTCCAATGAAACGATTATTCACAATAGTCACAGTGGCTCCGTCGGTGGGTTGGTAAAAATCAATTATCCCAACATTTTGGAACACGTTTTGCTCGATGATTACGGTGCCTGATGGATATTGAAAACGATTGATGATAACCATATCGGAAATAGTTGAATTCCTTAGGTTGAAAATGCCCTTGAAATTGCTCACCCGAATAACGTGTCCTCCGCCGCTTATCTGAACGTTATCCAATTCAATCCTTGTATTAGCAGTAGAGTCTTCTCCGTAGTCCGTGAACATATTAAGAGTATTGCCAAAATTAAAGACAATCTGTTGAGATTCAGTACCAATCCCTTTAAAGTTTCCCTGTACTCTAAACGTTGGACTACCCCAAACCCAATTGGTTGAGCTGCTTACGTTTATCACCACTCCTGCTTCAATAGTTAGAGTCACTCCTTGTGGAATTTGCACCGTGCCATTGACGTAGTAAGGTGAACCAGCAACCGTCCACGTTGTGTCTTGGGATAACACCGTGTCGCCAACCTGTGTGCCGGGAACTGGCGTCGGACTGGGTGTTGCAGTGGGTACAGGAGTAGCTGTAGGCACGGGAGTTGGCGTAGCCGTAGGTGGCACTGGTCTCGGCGTCGGCGTTGGTGGTCTTGGCCTGTCAGCCGGCGGCACGGGCGTGTCGGTCGGTGTAATGACCACCGTCACCCCCCTCGTCACCGGGACTTCTTTAATGACCTCCACCACCGGGATTTCTGCTACAACCTCTTTGATTACTTCTTTTTCTACCACTATGGGTTCGGCGGAGGGAGGCAGTGTTGGAGTATCAGTTGGTGGTATCGGTACAACGACAGGCACAGGAGTTTCCGTGGGGGCCGCAACGGCAGCCATCCCCCCGTTGTCCCCGAACTCCCCGATTACGAATATGACCGCCACTGCAGAAATCACGCCAACTATGACTAGTCCGATAGCTACGGGTAATACCGGAAAGCGGCGGCCCCGCCGGAGTGGGGATAGCACTTGCCGGTGGGCTACGGTGCCTTCCTTCTCGATGAAGAATTGCTCTTGGCCAGGCCGGCCTGAGAAGGCGGTTTGGGGCCGGAAAGCTAAGGTGACATCGTAGTAATCCTCACCCTCATCAGCTTGGACAACCTCGAAGGCCATGGAAACAGTTTGGTACTCGCTGCCGTACTCACCGGGGGTCTCCCTGGCTGTCTGCATGGCCAGCACACGGGCCTGTTCCAGGGAGATATAGCCGACGGCCTCACCTTCGCCGGTGAAGTCAAACTTCTCCTCTTCCTTGCCTTGGTCTTCGGCCATGGGGGAATTATAGGGGGTGGGAGCGTTGGGTCAAATCGTGGCTTGGCGGAGGCCTGAGGGATGCTGTTGGAGTGGAGTGGAGTACGGGTTAGTTGTGCAAGTGGTTAGTATCCAGCGCCGTGGACGGCAATGGCGTATCACGGGATGCGGTGGCATGGGTGGTTGCATTAGTTCCATAGAGCGAACTTCTGGATGAGGTGGTTCCTCGTGTCTGCGACGTAGACGTGACCTGACCCATCTACGGCAACCCCTCGAGGATTCCAGAACTGCCCATTACCGGAACCATAGGTACCCCACTTGGCCAGGTATCCCCCTGATGAAGAAAACCTCTGGATGCGCTGGTTCGTCCTGTCTGTGACGTAGACGTGACCTGACCCATCAACAGCAACCCCTTCAGGAAACCAGAACTGCCCGTCACCGGAACCCTTGGTACCCCACTTGGCCAGGAATCCCCCTGATGAAGAAAACTTCTGGATGCGGTGGTCATCCTGGTCTGTGACGTAGACGTTGCCTGACCCATCAACGGCAACCCCATAAGCAGCATTGAACTCCCCATCACCGGAACCCTTGGTACCCCACTTGGCCAGGAATCCCCCTGATGAAGAAAACACCTGGATGCGGTGGTTTTGCCTGTCTACGACGTAGACGTTACCTGACCCATCAACGGCAACCCCCCGAGGCCAAGCGAACTTCCCATCACCGGAGCCATAGGTACCCCATTGCGAGACATACGTGGCCCCTAGAATAGCTGTGGGAGTGGGGATAGGTGGCACCGGTGTGGGTGTTGAGGTTGGCCTACGAGTTGTCATGGGCCGTGGTGTCGCTGTCACCCGGACTATCCGAGGGGTAGCCTTCGGCGTAGCTTTCGGAATTGGAGTGTAAGTCGGCTTCCTCAATGGCAGCGGTTTAGGGGTATCAGTTGGTGGTATCGGTACAACGACAGGCACAGGAGTTTCCGTGGGGGCTGCCGTAGCAGTCATCCCCCAGCCGCCACCGGAGCCACTCAGCACTAACACCGCTGCCACCGCAACGATTGCACCAACTATGACTAGTCCAATGGCTACGGGTAAGACCGGAAAGCGGCGGCCCTGCCGGAGTGGGGATAGCACCTGTCTGTGGGCTACGGTGCCTTCTTTCTCGATGAAGAACTGCTCTTGGCCGGGGGTGCCGGAGAAGGCGGTTTGGGGCCGGAAGGACAGGGTGATGTTATAAAAATTTTCGTCTTCAGTGGCAACCGCCACCTCAAAGGCCATTGGTAAACCTCGGTAGCTGCTACCGTACGCGCCAGGAATTTCTCTGGCAGTACTCGTGGCCAAGACCCGAGCCTGGACAAGGGAAATATAACTAACGGCCTCACCTTCACCGGTGAAGTCGAACTTCTCTTCTTCCTTGCCTTGGTCTTCGGCCATGGAGGGATTATAGGGGGTGGCGGCGGAGGGTCAATCTTCCCTCACCGATTCAATCATCAAACCCCGATATGCCAGCTATAGCCGTCTAGAGTTCCAAAGGTGCAAAATAATGGCCATGAGAGCCTAATACAGAGGCATTTCTGGCTCTTAATAACATCCAATGCCATCGGTGATATCGGTGAGAATCTAAGACACGATTTCATTTAGTTTGGGTCAATATGTTCTGAGATTTTGCACTTCAGATTCATCAACCTCGAACAATCCTAGTTGGTCACGATAGAGGATGGGAACCTCATAGTCTGTGGGTTCAGACAAAAGGAATCCATAAGGGCCACAGAACCAAGGACTGGATGAAGAGTCTACACAGTCAATAATCGTTACTTCCCCTACTATTGCCCCTAATGGTGGTTCTTCTGGGAGAAATATTCCTGATTGTTCTATGTGATCTCTCTGTTCCGGGAAATCTCCTGATTTTATTTTCCGGCCGGCGTGAACATAGACCTTTCCCCGAAACTCAGTAGACCACGTCCTGTTCTCTATGTCCTTATAGCCATTTACTATCAGCCAAGCCCAAGGTTGTCGGATGCTCAGTGCTTTCATAAAGGGTGTACCCGCAGGTTCAGGTGGCCATTGATGTCTTGTATGAGCATATCTGAGGAGTTCTGAGAGCCTCATAGAGAGGCTTTTCTGACTCTCAATGACATCTAATACCATTAGTGATATCGGTGAGAATCTAAGCCCCGATTTCGTCAGTTTGTGTCAACTCGTTTGGAGAACTTTCCCATTCTCTCGTGGGCTTCCAGGGGGCCCACATAGGCTTTCGCCCCACACTGTAAACATATCCGCTGCCGGTTTCATGGTTACGGCCTATCTTTATTTTGCTACTGGATTATATTATTTTTCATTCCCGCCCGATACAACTTGCTTCAGGATTAGATATGAACCGTCAGTATCGGCATAGACTCTTACGATTAACATCTCCCAGCCTATTGTAAGCAACAAGCACCGGCTCGAAATCGATGCCCTAACATTAAGACCCACCTATACCTTCGCAGTTAGTCTAAAACCAGATGTTTTCGGTGTCCGTAAAGTCTAGCTGGGGGGCAATCGTTCCATCCCAGCCTTTAGCCTTAGCAGTTGTATCTTTCATAGCTACATTTTAGACTCTAAGTTAACGAATTAGTGGTACAATATAGAGGTAAAAAGGTTAGTATTTTGGGTATTAGAAACGAATTCCACCAGTAATCTATTTCATGATTTTCCGAATAGCTCGTTTTCGTTGAAATCCCTTATACACGAAGACCCACGCCATGATTAAAACCCTTAGGGACTTCCGGGAACGCTTAGATAAGATGATAGAAGAACGGGGCTATAAGAAAAGTGGGCATATCCAAGAGCACATCGGTACGGATGATATTTTGGTCAATTCAGCTCACACACTCAGTGAAATCTCCATAGGAGCAATCTTCATTCCACCTAGGGGCGGGGATAAGAGGGGGCAAGAATAGAGGGAATAATTTATTTTCGGAGGGTGCCTATTGGAAGAAACTAAGGTAAATAAGGCCGAAGAAGTGAACCGTAAATATAAGTCGTGGACTTATACAATCAGGAGAAGTAACAGGGCAAAAAAGCTAAGGCTAAATATAACCGTCAAAGATGGATTAGTAGTCGTACTCCCCAGAGGCTTCAATGAGAAAGAGATTCCAGCCATCTTGGAATCACAAGCCAATTGGATTACAGCAGGACTAGCAAAGGTTCAAATCACCAAAGCCCTATTTCGGCCCACTTCCATCAACCTCCCCGCTATCGAAGAGACTTGGAATGTCACTTACCTCCCCACACCCGGCAAACAACTCGCCGTACAAGAAGAAGATTTCTCTCTAGTAGTCACCGGTGAATCTGAAGACCCATATAAGGTTTCAGAAGCCCTGAATAGCTGGATGAGACAAAAAGCCCAAGAAGTGTTAGTCCCTTGGGTGCATCGAATCAGCGAAGAACATGCACTTCCCTTCAACAAAGTCACTATCAGAAGGCAGAAGACTAGATGGGGAAGCTGCTCTTCACAGAAGTCCCTTAACCTCAATCAGAATCTATTATTTTTACCGGCCCCTCTAGTCAGCTATGTGATGACGCATGAACTGGCCCACACCAAACACCATAATCATTCACCCGCATTCTGGAAGTACCTGAACACACTTCTCCCTGACAGCAAACGGCTACAGAAAGAAACAGTGGGTTCATACAGCCAAGTACCTCATTGGGCTTGGTAACGTTAGTGACAGGGCCGCAGATGAGAGGTGAATAAACCATGAATGATGTTGGTATCACTGAGTTAGAAGAAGAGGAGTTCATTCAACGATGGGTGGCTCTAAAGGAAAGACTCAAGTCTCCGGCGGGGAAGTACACGCTGGTACTAATCGATAGGTTTGAGACAATATTTGAGGGCGATACGACTATAGGGATATTCGATACCCTTGAAGAAGCTATGAAAGCAAGGGCCGGGGAAGAAGGAGGACCAAATAGTTTCATCGAATATCTAATCTATGACGACCAGGGATATATGGTGGAATCAGAAGGATTGAATATAGACTCGTCAACCTAACCTCCGACTATATAGAAGAGTCATAAGAGGTAGGTTTACGCAATTTATATGTTTTACCGGGCTGTTTACCCCGCTCCCATGGTGGCTCTCGTTCAATATTCCCCGATTGTGCCAGAAAGTTTAGTGATTTTAAGGCTTGGTCTTGAGAAGGTCTAGGCTCCGGCAATAAACCAACAACATCGTTTGTAGATTGCCATTCGTCTGGCAATACTTCCATTATCGAATCATTGACAGCACTCAATTCAACTTGTTTTGGGTTACCTAGTGCTACCATCGTACCGTCATCTAGGAGTTCATACACAATATCTGGTACTGATTCTAATCGACTCCAACCCCTTATCCTTCGCCTAGTGGAGCGAGTGTTCTCTCTTTCCAAATCTAGGCCACAATCCACAATCGCTAGGAACTGGTAACTTCCTGCTGCCCCTGAGCAATAATCCCCGTATGACTTTTTATGATGGTGGACGAGAATAAGTGTACTTTGCGTTTCCCTACAGGCTGCAATCACTGGTGTGAGGGTTAAGTTCACCGACGACGGTTCGTTCCCGTTCTGAATCAACAGGAGATTAGTGGTGTCAACAACGACGATATTTTCATCGCTTTTTTTGATTTCGGAAACCAAGGAGCGAAGAGTTGCCCCGAGACCGAAGATGAATGTTACGTTTTGAAATTGATAAGAGAATATCGATATGCGAGATTTCCATACTAGACGGGGTTCTTCAGTTATCCATAGGATGCTCTTTCCTGCTTTACCCCACTCTTCTACGAGACGCACTAGAAGTTCAGTTTTCCCTGTCTTAGGATAAGCTGAAAGAAGGTGGGAGAACCCTAGTATAAACGGTGAAGCTTCTGTCACACCAAGGAAAGGCAGGCGTTCCAAGGTAGCCTCACTACCCATTAACTCTTCCCTTAACTGGGGAGCAATTACTCGCTGTAACCTAACCTCAGATGGGTCTATATATAAGGCGGGGGGTAGGTCTTTGACACCGTTTATTGCGACGGCTGGATATTTAGATATGCTTTTGGCTATCTTAGAAACCTCATCGTCAACAAGCGGTGGTTCGCATAGAGTTTGATTGAGTTCCTTGAGTGCTTTCTCCATCCCATCATTGTTGATTCCTTTACGTCTCATGGTGCCGGCTAGACTCGTGAGGAAGTCATTCCTATAACCTTCCGGTATAAACTCAATGCCATCCTGTTCGTTGGGGCGTTTTATCCCACTGATTCTCTTGCGGGGCATCAAAGACAGTAGCGGTTCAGGTATTGGCCGAGGTTCTAATACCACTTCGTTCTTCATTCTTCATCCGCCTCCCATGTATATCTGACTCCAGTTTCGTGCAGTGACGGGGGAGCCACCACGTAACCCCCCTCTGCTTTAATATCTATCCCATTCCCTATCGCATTGGATGCCGACTTCAAATCGATACCTTCCGGGCATACGAAGAAAAGATGGAAGCCATCACCGGTGTTGCTAGTCAAGGTCTTCATATCTCCGAGTGTGCTCTTGAGTTCATTCCATGTAACAAATCCGCCGTTATCGCCATCAACATCGACCACGACGATTCCAGAGAGCGAGCCGGTGGCAACTCCGATATTGGCGTTGGGCCAACTTGACCACCATTCTTGGATTTTCACAGGGTCTGTGGTCGCATCCTTGAAACCGTACGAGGTACGAGGGTGCTTCCCGACATGCTTGCATTCGCTTTTCAGACAACTACAGCAGCCATCAGGAAGAGGTTCATACAAAGGTAAGACCTTCCACCCCTTAGAGGCATAAGCTAATGCCGCAATCAATAACGGATTCCCTTCAGTATCCATGCTTTATACCTCGCTTTAATCGTCGGTTGCCTTACGTTTGAGAAGGTCATCTACCGCACGACTAGACACAACTAGTCGTTGACCTATCCTGAATGGTTTCACTGGAAGCTTATTTTTTGCGGCCAGTTGGTAGCATGTGCCCCTGCTAATCCCCAGAATCCTCGCCAACTCGGGGATGTCCAAAGTTTCTCGTTCACGACCGATAGTTCTGTGTTGTTTTGGGTGTCCATTCATGAGATTCCCTCCTGTTGCGTTATAGGTGATGACAGCAAATAATTAATTGAATATATATATAATGCCAGATTAGGTATACTTTCAAAGGATGAACGTTTATGCCACATCCTCGTTTAGACCCAAATGTCCAGTTGGAGATAAAGACTTTCAGGGCGGAGGGTCTTAGCATCGACGGGATTATCGAATCAATGAGTGTGGCCCGATTAGATGGTTTCAGCGCAGTGCCAGCTAGGAGGACGGTGGCAAAGTATGCTAAGGAATACGACTTGTTGCCAGACGAAGTGAAAGCCCTTGACGCTCCGTTTGAATGGAGCAAGATGGATGCATATAGGTTGCCGGCATCTGCCAGTCAATTCATCCTCAACATGATGTATATGTTGATAATCACTAGGAAAACGCCAGAAGCACAACAACTACCAGAGCCCACAGTTCGCCAAGTCCAGTGGTGGTGGAGAGTCTCAAACGGAGTACCAGACTTACCTAACCCGATAGACACAATCTGGCTAGCTGATTGTTTCGTGGCTCGTGAACTCTTGCACCATCTGTGCGATTTGCCACTATTCACTTCCGACTTGGATGCGATTATGGTCTACCAACCTTGGGCATCTAACGAGCGGTGGGAGGCATACGAAAGGGCAATAGAAGAAAGGCGCATACCTAGGTTCTATAATCCTTTCGATAGGCGAGAGGTACGCAGGGGCGTAGCGAAGGTTGAAAAAGATAAATGGTGGCCCTTCATGATTAGTTCAATGGTGTTGGAGCAAATAGACTTCCCCCGGTATCTCCCGTCAGTGTGGCTCTCTAAAGACACTGGGGGATTGTCAGGTGATGTAGTTGCATAGGGAGCGGGCCTACATTTAAGAACGGGGACATAGGGCTAGAAGAGAGGAAATGCTCTAGCTCACGTCGGCAATTTGGTGATAAGGAAGACCATGGAGAGAACGAAAGAGTGGTAAACACGGGCAAGAAGAAGCATCAATATACCCAGACTAACAACGGGAAAGCGTACCTTTATTACAGGAAGAGCCTGACCATCAACCGAAAGACCAGAACCATTCCAGCATCCAATGCCAAGGAGTGGGTAGGAAAGAATGAAGAAGCCGCCATTAAGACAGACAGCTAGGATACTGGGGATATCGGCCGCTTATCTGAGTCTTCTAACTGCGGGAAAAAGGGAGTGGCCTCAAAAACTAAAACGCCGGTACGAGGAATTTGTAAACATTTTTGTAAACATTATCGATGAGAGAACAGAAGAGGCGGCAACGGAAAACACCAATATCGAGAGGGAAGAAAAAGTTGGTGGAGCTGGAGAGACTCGAACTCTCTACCTCTTCAATGCCATTGAAGCGCTCTCCCGGGTGAGCTACAGCCCCATCATGGGTGCGGTGGTCGTTGGGGCGCTCTCCCTGTTGAGCTTTAGCCCCAAATAGCGCACCCGTGCGGGTGCGCTATTCCAATATAGCAAACGGGCATTATGCCCGCAACCGCCCAAGGCGGCTTTTTAGCCCTTTTTCGTGAACTTGACCACCGTTCGGCCCTCGCTTCCCTCGTAAGGTTCAACCACATAGATATCTTTGTGGGAGTCTACCCAGATACCGTGGCAGGACCGGTGCGTTAGGTCGCCCCATTGGGTCAGTATTTCGCCGTCCATGTTCAGGATGCTAACCAGACCGCCGTTGTGCTCAGCTACGTAACAGATGTCCTCGTCGTCTACGAACATCACCGCAGCGCCGATAAGCTTGCTGGGCCAGGTGGTGATGTGGGCTCCGTCTTGGCTGAAGACCTGGATGCGATCGTTCTCTCGGTCAGCGATGAGCAGGCGTCCCTTGCTGTCGATCCAGGCGCCGTGGGGAAGGTTAAACTCGCCCGGTCCGGATCCCGGACCACCCCAGGACTTGATGAGCTTCCCATCGGCGGTGAACTTGTGGACTCGGGCGTTGGCGTAACCGTCGGCGATGAATACCTCACCGGCGTCGTTGATGGCGATGCCTGCGGGTAGGTTGAATGGGTCTCCACCGTGGGTAACTTCGGTGTAGCCGTTGGAACTGAACACCGAGTTGTCTGCGCCGGTGTCCGACCGGAAACCCGCAGTGCCGATGGTCATCAACAACTTGCCATCTGAGGTGAATTTCATAATCTGGCCACCGTTTCTCTCAACGAGCCAGACGTTGTCTTCTTTGTCCAAGATTATGGCGTGGGGGAAGAGGAATAGCCCAGCTCCCCAAGAGGACAGGTAGTTGCCTTCACGGTCGAAAATCATTATCGGATGGTCCGGGTCCCGGTTGAAACAGAAGACCCTGTCTTGGGAGTCGCCGTACACGGCGCAGGCGGGCATCTTCCACCCGTCCGGCACTTTGGCCCAGTTCACGTCCATCTCGTAGGTATATTTGCCGCTGCCTACCGTATTTGCCGTGGTCATTGGTTACACCTCAATCTTTTAATCTATCTTCAGAAAGCGCCGATGCCCGGTGTCTTCACTCGGACACTGTACACAGAACTGCCGGGAGTTGTGTATAGGGTGCGGAGGTCCGAATCTCCGAAGGCGACGTTTCTCGGGACTTCCGGACCCCGGATTATGCCAACAACTTCGCCCGATGGCTCGACGACCCAGATGCCGCCGGAGCCGACGCAAAAGACGCGGCCCAGAGTGTCTACTTTCATCCCGTCGGGCACACCTTCTTCCGCCGAAGACATGTCGCAGAATACCCGGTTGTTGCTAAGGGAGCCGTCTGCCGCAACATCGAAGGCCCTGATGTTGCGGTGGGTACAGACCGCGCCGGTCTCGGCCTCTTCGAAGCACCGCTCGTCCAGTCGACTGATTGCCACGTAGAGTATAGACTCGTCGGGAGAGAAAGCCAGCCCGTTGGGATACTCGCATTCCTCGGTGGCCACGCGCAATGTGCCGTCGGGAGAGATGCTGAATACTCCGTAGAAATCCATCTCCCGTAACGCAGGTTCCAGCCGTAGGCCAGGGTCGGTGAAGTAGATAGTTCCATCGGATCGACAAACCACGTCATTGGGCTTGTGGAACCGTTTCCCCTCATACCGATCCACGACGGTGGTAACGGTACCGTCATCGTCCATCCGGGTGAGGCGCCGTTGGTCGGCTCCTTCGCACATCAGCAGCCGCCCTTGGCGATCCAGGGTGCAACCGTTGCCCTCGCCGGTGCCTTCCCGCAGCACGGATACTCCGCCGCTGGGATCCCATCGCAACAGACGCCCTTCCAAGTCTACGAAGGTCAGGTAGCCCTCTTTGTGCCACAATGGACCCTCGGTTCGCCCCATGTCGCTGGCGATGAGAATGTGCTCACCCGTTTCTAGGATGCTGGAAAGGTCGTCAGGCATGGGTGACTCCAAAGGTGACGGAATGGGCGGATTATACCAGCCGCCCCAGGCTGGTGTACATCGGTGATTAGGCGAGAGTCATACGTTGATTGACCGGGCCGTGCGCCTCCACTACAATTCGGCTCTCAGGGACGCCAGGTTATTCAAGTGACTCGGAATGAGGAGCCGTAATGAGCACCAAGCCAACCTATGACGACTTCCTTAAGGACATCACCGACCGGGCCAAAGCGCTGTGGGGTCAGGGCAAGGCTGCAGAGATGACGGCGGCGTTGGAGTCGACGGCGCGCCAGATGGTGGATATAGACCGGGTTATGCCCAGAGTCGATGTGGAGCCGGGATATTATCAGTAGAACGTGCAGATCGGATTTAGAACGCTGACAACTACTCTAATTTAAGGAGTAATAAGATGCCTGAGCCATTTCAGCTTTCCGTTGCGGAAGCCGCTGGGGAGATTCGCCAAGGAAACCTGTCTCCCGTCGAGTTGGCCCAATCTCTATTGGCCAGGATAGATGCTTTGGACCCTTCGTTGAAAGCCTGGGTGACCATCGACCGGGAAGGGGTGCTGAGCGAGGCAAAAAAGCGGGAGGATGAACTCGGGCAAGGCGGCCCGAAAGGTCCCGTCCACGGAGTTCCTGTGGGACTAAAAGACATCTATTACACCGCTGGCATGTTGACGGCCTGCGGATCCCGCATCAACGCTGATTTTGTGCCTGACTATGACGCCACGACGGTGTCCCGGATCAAGGGCGCCGGTGGAATTATCCTGGGGAAGGCGGTAACCACCGAGTTCGCCATGTCGGACCCGTCTCCTGCCGTCAATCCATGGAATGCAGCCCATACTCCCGGCGGTTCCAGCAGCGGGTCGTCGGTGGCCGTGGCGGCTCGGATGTGCGCCGCTGCCCTGGGTTCTCAAACCGGTGGCTCTACCTGCCGCCCGGCGGCTTACAACGGCATCGTTGGTCTTAAGCCCACCTACGGGAGAATCAGCCGATACGGCGTGGTGCCGGTGAGTTGGTCGTTGGACACAGTGGGAATCTTGGTGCGGACCGTGGCGGACGCCGCAGTGATGCTCCAAGTGTTAGCGGGTCACGACCCCCAAGATCCAGGTTGTCCCGACCAACCGGTCCCGGATTATCTGGAGGAGATGGGCCGCTTGAACGGCCCGCCCCGCATCGGCTTGATAAGAGAGTTCTTCTATGACCAGTCCACAGTGGAAGTCCGCAGCCATACCGATGCGGCGGTGGAAAAACTGGCAGAGGCCGGCGCAATCATCCAAGAGATAAGCTTGCCCGAGAGCTTTTCATCGGCCCATAGCTGCCAACGGGTGGTCAGCAACGTGGAATGCGCTGCTTTCCATGAAGAGTCCTATCGGGACCGGGCTGATGAGTTCGGACCAAGGATCCGGTCCAGCATCGAAATGGGGATGCTGATTCCCAGCGTCCGCTACGTGCAAGCCCAGCGTGCGCGACGCCAGTTCCGGGCCGATATGATGGCGATGGTTCAGCAAGTAGACGTTGTGCTCATGCCGGGCATCCAGGCCCCGGCTCCTCGCGATCTAAACACCACTGGCAATGCCATGTTCCAGCAGCCTTGGACGTCTTCGGGCTTGCCCAGCATCGTTGTACCGTCGGGGCTGGCCGAAGACGGTCTTCCCCTCGCTATACAGTTGGCCGGGTTACCCTGGGATGAAGGGAAGCTGCTGGCCGCCGCTGGTTGGTGCGAATCCGTTCTTGGCGTCAACTTGTCGCCTCCGGATTACTCGTAGCAGGGCGGCCGAATCACCGCGCCTAACAATCCAGACATCAGTAACCATTTTCCGTCGACCAGCATCTTATTTACTGGGCCTATCGTTTGGTGGCCTGTTTGGGCTTGTGTTGCCCTCCAATCGGTAAAACGGGCCGTGGTGAATGGCCAACGGAGAATACGATCTAATTATAATTGGCGCCGGATCGGCGGGGCTGACCGCCGCCGGATTCGCGGCACATCTGGGTCTAAAGGTGGCCCTGGTCGAGAAGAATCTGGTCGGTGGTGACTGCACCTGGACGGGTTGCGTCCCCAGCAAGTCGCCCCTCAAAGCAGCCAAGATAACCAACGATATGCGGAATGCTCACCGATTCGGGATCGATGTGACGGAACCGTAAGTCGACTTCAAAGCGGTGATGGCGCCGGTAAAGAGTGTTGTTGAGGAGGGTTATCGAGCGGAATCTACCGAAAAGCTGCTGGCTTCGTGGATCGACGTGTTCCTGGGTCCCACGCGCTTCCTCGACGATCACAACATCGAAATCGGCGGCGAAACCCTTACCGGACGCCGCTTCCTTATCACCACCGGTGCAGGGCCCGCTATCCCTCCTATCGCTGGCATGGATGACGTAGATCTTTTGACCTACGAGACTCTCTGGGTCCTTGAGGAGCTCCCCCGGCGTTTCATCGTTATCAGGAGAGGTCCGTTAGGTTGAGAGATGGCTCAGGCTTTCTGCCGGTTGGGGTCTAACGTAACTCTTTTGGAAGCTGGGCCTCGCATATTGCCCCAAGACGAACCGGAAGCCGGTGATCTTATGCCCTCGCGTTTGGTGGATGACGGAGTTGACCTGCGTCTCAATGCCATGGTCGATAGATTGTGGCAGAATGGCGATACGATTCACGTTGGGATGGATGGACAAGAACTAAAGGGATGCCCTACTTGTCGCAGGTGGCCGCCGCCCCATGTTGGACGACCTGGAACTGGACAAGGCCGGAGTGGGTTATAGTCCCAGCGGCATCCAAATAAATAGCGGGATGCGCACCAATCGGTGGTACATCTACGCTGCCGGAGGCTGCGCCGGTGGATACCAGTTCATCCCCTACGCCGCTTGGCAAGGCTTCATGGCAGTGCGTAACGCGTACTTGCCCCTGAATGAAAAAGGCGTCTTGGACCTGGTGCAGTGGTCTACCTTCACCGATCCGGAGGCGGCTCATACCGGATTGACCGAAGCCCAAGCTCGGGCCCAAGTTCAGCCAGGGAGTTTTGGTGTGTAACTGGCCATTGGAGAAGGTAGACCGCGCGCTGACTGACGGAGACGCCACCGGATTCAAAAAGAAGGTCATCGGGTGGAATCTCCGAGGGCAGGGATTCTATCAGGAAATATATAAATACAACAATGAACGGTGAGAGCATTACGCCACCCATTAACACTTTTAACTCCTTGATTCCAAAGAATGGCTTCACCGCTTTTTATCTTTCCCATTGATTGACTATCCAGGCGTGTTGTTTCTAGGAGTCTAGATCCGCCTTGGGCGGTCCAGACCCTAGGCGGAACTTCCCCCATCGATTCACGCCGAAATGCCGCAGCGTTCCACCGTGCGGCGGATGGAGCTACTGATACATATTCGGCACATCAGCGAGTTTTCTAACATATCATCTAGCCGATCTGACGGATCTCCGGGAGATTGAGGAGCGCGAAAGAGTAGGGCCTCACCATGATGGTAGGCCCTACTCTTTCGATTCTTTGGCACCGGACTGGCCGGTTAAATCAACTTTGGAACTGCGTCTATGCCTCTCTAAAAGACTGCCATAGGGTTAACCGGGGAGCCGGTGGTGTTGTGCAGGGCCAATGGTCCGATCGATATCATGAACTCCCACCTGTTCCGGTCGCGGCAGGCCTGAGCAACTTCTTCCAGGTCGGCGTTGTCCAATATCCAGATGCCCATGGCGG
>Ga0315336_1004694_pt1 | contig 15802 bp, 12 predicted proteins | sample ASW5metaG_FD_204512 | JGI IMG/M metagenome (GOLD analysis project Ga0315336, IMG submission 204512) | Ammonia-oxidizing marine archaeal communities from Monterey Bay, California, United States - ASW #5 | ecosystem: Environmental > Aquatic > Marine > Intertidal zone | place: USA: California...
GCAGCGTGCCCATACCATTGTCTCGGGCGTGCTGCTGGAGTTCAGCAGAACTGCGCCCCTCCATGATCAGTTTGCGCGTGTCGTCACTGATTAACAACAGTTCGTAGATGCCAAGGCGCCCCTTGAACCCACTGTAGTCACAGTGCCGGCAACCAGGGGCATGCCAGGACTGATCAGCCTCCTGAACACGACACTCTGTGCAGAGCCTACGCACCAGGCGCTGGGCGAATACGCCGATCACCGTAGAAGCGACCAGATAAGGATCCACGCCCATGTCGATCAGGCGCGTCACAGCGGTGGCCGTATCATTAGTATGCAGGGTCGAGAAGACGAGGTGGCCTGTCAGTGCCGACTGGGCCGCGGTCTCGGCGGTCTCACGATCGCGAATCTCGCCCACGAGAATTACATCCGGGTCCAGGCGGAGGATACTTCGAAGCACCGCAGCAAAGGTCAGGTCGATCTTGGCGTTGACCTGTATCTGCTTGATTCCCTCCAGTTGATATTCGACCGGATCCTCGACCGTGATGACATTCACTTCAGGCGTACTGATCTCGTTAATGGTGGCATACAGAGTCGTAGTCTTGCCCGAGCCAGTAGGCCCGGTCACTAGAACAATGCCGTTGGCACGGCGGATCAGTTCCTGCCACTGAGACCCGATCGTTGGCCCCATGCGCAGGTCTTCCAGACTGACCCGGATACTCGACTTATCGAGGATGCGCATAACTACGCTTTCGCCGTGCACTGTCGGGACGGTCGCCACACGCAGGTCAAAACTACGACCCTCGATCCGAAGTGAAATTCGACCATCCTGCGGCAGGCGTCGCTCCGCGATATCGAGATCCGCCAAAATCTTGATACGACTGATTACCGCCGGCTGGTATTGTCTGGGGACGCTATTCACGACCTGCAGTACGCCATCAATTCGGTAACGTACTTCGAGGCGGGTCTCTCCTGGATCTAGGTGAATATCCGAAACCCCTCGGCTGATCGCCTCGGAGAAAATGCTGTTCACCAGTTTAATAACTGGCGCCGCCTGTGCCTGCTCTTCAATATCGTCCAGTTGTTCCAGCTTTTGCCAGTCGTCGACAGCGTCACTGTCGCTTTCTTCTTCCTGCGTCTCACCCAGATTCTGGTAAGTTGTCTCGATGAGTCGCTCAAGAAACTCGGGCTCAGTCAGGCGCAGTCGCACTGGCGCGCCCAGCAAGGTCGCGCACTCGCTGGCAAGCGACCCCAAAAACGGTGTCACCGTTAGTACCTGAACTCCCTGAGCGTCATAGAAAATCGGCAGTAAATGATGCATCCGGGCAAAATCTGCCGGAAACCGGCGAGGCAGTTCTGCATCAATCAGAAGGTCGTCAGTCGGGTAGAGCGGATCGATCCCGGTAACCTGCTCGAGGATCTTTAGCACCGCGCGAGGTTCCTGATGGTTGTAGCGGAACCTACGCCATAGGTTAACCGGACTTTCGCGTAGCAGTTCCAGAACGAGGCGGGCGCCTTGCTCGCTCTCCGGCTGAAACAACAAAGCGTCGTTTTCCAGCCGCGGCAGCGATAACTCTCGGGTAATGCGTTCGTCGATCTTGCGGCTGCGGGTCCGAAGGCGTTTGAGTTGTGCCTCATCAAGGCGCCAGCATTCTCCCGGCGTCGCTACCCGCATCGCCGCGTTGTACACCCCATATTGCAACAGGCCTGCGGTACCGGTCAGGGCCCCGGGGCCCAAAGTCGCAACTACGGTATCCTGTGCGCTCTCTTTGATGATCCTAAACTCACCGCTCGCGACCAAGAACGCGTACTTTGCCACGTCGTTTTCATGAAAAAGGTGATCACCCGAGTCGTGTCGCTCAAAACACGGGGTGAGTTCACGTACCAGGACAAAAAGATCGATTGCGTTAAGTTCGGCAAAAAGTTGCGTCTTGCGCAACAGGTGAAATTGCTGATCGAGGCCTGCGTTCAGTGCGAGTGCGGAACGGTACTCCGAATGCGATGAAAGCCAGTCGTCGAATTGTGGTCGGTCCAGAGATGCCAGCGTGGTGTCTTCAGCAGCGCGAAACTCAGCACTTTCCTCGCCACCATTCAACAGAGCAGGGGCACCGACGATCTCTCCCTGTCCCACCGTGTAGGCGTACGCTCCGTCGGCCAGGCCGCGATTTTCTGATACCTGAACGTTACCCGACCGAACCAGAAACGCAGCGACTGCTTCATCACCCGCCTTTTTGAAAACCTCTCCGGCGGGTACATCATGCGTCTCCCCAAAGCGCTCTGCCAGGCTCTCCATCAGTTCAACCGGCATTCCCGTCATCAGACGGGACTGGGAAAGAGACTGGGCAATACTGGCCTGCACGGGATTATTGGATTACCGGGTGGAACTCGCCGCCCTAAAGGTCAAACTCCATCTCGATGTGATCAAGCGCGCCAGCTGTAGCTGCGCCGGGATGCTTGAGCAACTGATCAGTGCCGACCTGAATCGCTTCCTGCTCGGAAAGAATCACATAGGGCGTAATCAGTATGAGCAATTCTGTTGATTTTTTCTGTTTCTGCTGAGACCCGAACAACGGGCCCACACCCGGCAGATCTTTTAACTCCGGAACCCCAGAGTTGCCTCCCGAAACATCATCGCGGATCAAGCCGCTGATCACAAGCGTGTGCTTGTCCTTGATGATGACGTGGGTCTTGACCAGACGTTCGGTGATGGTGTGCTGGTTGTTGCCTGAAGCGCCGGCGCCGGCGATAACATTGCTGTTGGAGATCTCAAGGTCAAGGGTCACGTCCCGGTTACTGGCAATCGTGGGCTTCAGTTTGAGCTCAAGACCCACCTTCTCGCGATCATAGGTCTCGATAGGTTGGTTGTTGGTATCCATCCGGGTCTCCTTCAGCACCGGAATCTCGTCACCAATACGCAGATTGGCCTCCATGTTGTTCGAGGCCATGAGATGCGGTGAGGCCAATACCCGGGCATCGGTGTCACTGGCCAGCAGGTTCACCATCATCGAATAATTCTTGGGATCCAAAAGTGCGTAATTGATCCCGCCTGGGCTGCCGGACAGAATATTCTGTGCGTTGTCGATTACGCTTGAACCGACCGCAAACGTGCCCGGATCAGAGAAGGTCAACGCTGCCATCGGCAACACGTTCAGCAACTGCTGCCACTGCAAGCCCATGCGGCTGTTCTGGTCCAGCGTGATCTCGACAACTTTTGCCTCCAACAGTATTTGCGGGCTGCGCTTATCCAATTCCACCAGCATAGTGACCACCGCCTGATGATACTTTTCCTCTGCCGTAATAATCAGGCTGTTGGTGCGCTCTTCAATCATTACGCTACCGGAAACCAATGCACTTTCGCCCTCGGCCGCACTCGCTGGGGCTTCCTGCCCCGCCAACTGTGCGACAAATCCAGCGATAACCGGTCCCAGATTTGGCGCCGCTGCGTACTGCAGAGGATAAGTCCTGGTGACGGCGACACGTTGAGGTATGTCCAAGTCCTCCACCAGTTTCAGGATCGAGCGCAACTTGGAAGCTGACGCTGTCACAAGCACAACACCAGCATCCCGGTTGGTCGATACCGGTCGCATCAGCCCCATCGCGGCCAGAGTTTCAGCAAGGGTTTCCTCATCGATGTGCTGCGGGCGTATGGCCAGCACCGCAACCTGTTCATCAGGCATTTCAGGGTAGAAGATGGGAAAGCCGCTCATCTCTGCAATGGCGTCCTGGACCACACTGATAAAGCCATCGTTCTCGATCACCGCAAAACCCCGGTGCTTCAGAATCGAATGAAGCAGATTCACCGCCTGCTTCCGCGTAACCGGACCAGGCGATATGACGGTGACAATTCCTGACACCCCTTCACCTGGGACCACGTTGACGGTCAACAGATTGGAATAAGCCTCCAGCACCTCGAGAATGTCGGCGTCCCGGAAATTGATTGTGAAGAGGGGTTCGCCGGATCCTTCCTGGCTACCAAGACTGTCACCGCTGCTGTCACCAGTTTCGCTCACTACCGCCGGTAGAGTAAGTCCATCTTCACTGGGCTCAATAAGGCCCGACTGGGCAAAGGATGCAGCAGCTCCCCAAACGAGCATAGCCAAACCTCCCGCTAAACCAAAAAGCGGACGCAAAAGTTTTGCGGGTCGGGCATTGATAGCCTTAATCTTCATCTCAAACTGTTAACGAATTTTTTGTCACATTTAAAGGTTCGCTGCGAAGCTCTTGCGCGTATCTATCCCATTAGTCATCCATAAGGAAACTGCTGGCCCTGAGTTCGTCTTCTTCCTCGCCCAGTCTAACCCTGACCGAGGTCGGAGAGATGTCAGCCACCACTGATCCGTTGAGATCATCACCGGTTTTAACATAAACCGTCACACCGATGTTGTCATCGCGCACCACAGCGATAGACTGACCGCCCGAACTGGCCAGTGTGCCGATCAACTCGAGTCCATCCAGATCAGGCAAGGGCGGTGGGGGCGGTTCGGGCTCTGTCTCGACCACCTCCTCGAGGGGCTCTTCCTCCTCCGGGATTTCGGGCTCAAGTTCCAGAAGGGCTGCATCGTCGCGCCTCACCGTACCGAATTCATAGAGATTCGCACGCGACGTGCTCATGGGCTCAATGACTGGGAAGGGATAAACGAATCGGTCTGATTTATCTGCAAGGGCGACTGCCCCTGCCGCAACAGCGCGGCCGGACGCGGCCTCCGGCTCAGGCACAAACTGCATGGCAACCCCCGCTATGACAAATATCGTCGCGACCAGCAACTCGAAGCGGATCAACCGTCCCAGAGTTCGCCTCGACGTTAGCCGGGTCTTCCAGTCAGCCTTCATCTAACACCTCCTGCATCGACCGCAACCATGCTGCGTCAACCAGTTCACTGCGGCTGGTGTCAGGAACAGGCTCACCCAACTCGAGCAACATTTCCTGCAGAAAGTCTAGACCAAAGGCTGCATCTGACGTCAGTTGTTCTGTGAACTGCGCAGGGTCAACGTATCTTGTCTTCGACAATGCTGCGGCCGTCGCATCCGGATTCCGGCGCCTGAGCCAGGCATGGGCCAAACCCGTCGCTTCCGGATCCTGCGATTCCAGCCCGCGCGCCGCATCGAGCAACGCCTGGCTCACCGCTTTCCAGCGCTGTGGGAAACGGCTGAGCGAGTCAGCGCTTACGATAAGGTAAGACTGCCACTCACCGCTGTTCTCAGCAAAACCCTCGAGTTCACGCAGGCCAAGGTAATCAAGTCTGGCGCCGTCCAGGTCACTCACGAGCGCCGCATCAATAAGGCCACTCCTAAGGTGGCGTACCATGGCGCGCCGATCAAGATAAACCATGTCAATGTCGGAACGACTCATACCTGTCTCATACAACATCTGCAAAAGACTGACCTCCGCCATACCGAGACTCTCAACTCCCAGCGTTTTGCCGGCCAGGCTGTCGAGTCCATCAATAAGGCTGTCGGTCCTGCTTACCAGTGATACAGACAGTGGAAACTGGCCCAATGGCATGAGCACACGCACAGGGGCTCCCGCGAGACGGTAGCGAATAAGGTCGTAAAGACTACCCACTACCCCGTCGAACTCTCCTGACAAAAGTCTATCTGCGCTCGACTGTGGTGATCCGGCCGGTACCAGGCCAACGGCAACCTTGGCTGCTGCAAAGGCGCCACCTCCGCGGGCTACATAGACAGGCAAATCTGCAGCCCCGCCATGGACCCCGATAATCAAGGGCTCAGCGTTATCGGCTGTTGCCTCCCTCGAAGGCGTTGGCGTGGGATCCATAAAGCGCAGCCGCGCTCGTGACCGCCCGTCCTTGGGAGGATTCATCTCCAGTTCCATCAGGTTAAGCCGTCTCGGGGAAGTTTCCAGCAAATACAGGTATCTTCGCAAAGCCGGGTAATCGCCGATCAGCTCAAGATCATGTATCCGCCCTTCAAGATCGAGCATGGTTTCAACGTCTGGCATTAGTTGGCGCAACTGACTACCGCTGATACTGGCATACGCTGTCAATTCATCAATCAGGGACTCAATCGGCGCCGCCTGGGCGATAAGGTCCTGTGCAAAATATACCTCGAGTGCGTTCATCTCCCGCTCGAGCTCCACCAGCCGCTGCTCACGTCGGGGCAGCATGCGAATCTTCTGGATATAACCGGTCGACAACTGTTCCGCCCGATCCCGCTGTTCCAGCGCTTGATCAAACCTGAATACCAATGGCTCGATCAACTGGGTGTATCCCGCGACCACAAAAAGAAAGAGTGCCACGATGCCAAGTGCCCGTCGATCACGCGCATTCATCCCGCTCAAAGCACCTCCGGATCCAGAGCGACTCATGCGCGATCCTCGCCAAGCAGTTGCCAAAGTGGTGAGTTCAGCCGCACCTGCAGACGAAACCGTGCACCCTGGTCCTTTTTGTCATCGCCTCGATTGACGGTGACCGACTGCAGTCGGACCTGGTCGACCTGGGGATGCCTTCGCAACTCAGACACAAACCCCGAGATGTCACGCTCTGCCGCAGCAAGACCGTCCAATGACAGCACACCCCGCCGGTCCAACTGCAGTTGCCCGACAAGGCGGATGTTGGCGGGCATCAGTTCGGTAAGGTCATCGAGCAACGCGACGACACTGTTGTCATCGAGCGCCTGGAGTTCGCGAACTTCCCGCGTAAGTCGACCCACTCTTTCGGCAATACGGGCAGAACGGGCTGCCTGCATCTTGAGCAAGCTCGCACTGTGTTCGGCACGGGCCGCCTGGGTTTCCAGATCACGCAACTGCAGATAACCAAACCAGCTCACAGAGACGAGCAACAAAAGCGTTGCCACTACCGCACCTCGCCGACGGGCGCCGCTTGCCGGCCGGTTGGACTGCTCGCTGACAAAAGCATCAAAGTTGCATAGCACACGGCCGCCCTGGCCGCGGCCCGTAACGGGATCACTTTGGACCTTGACGGCGGCCTTGGGAAACACCCGCTGACAACTGTCCTGTACAGCCTGCACGAAAGCTTGCTCTTCATCCGGTACCGCTCTAAGGACAATCTGGTTGAGGTCCGAAGGCAGTCCGTGCTGCATCATCTGCTCCACCGAGACCAAGCCATTGAGCCGAGGGATCACCTGCCAATCCACTAAAGTACCCGCATTCCAGACGCACAACATAACTGCACGCTCTGTTATCCAAACCACCAGCCCTGTCTTGAGATCCGCCGTTAATTCCGGGACCTGAATACGGCGGGCAGCCTGACCGCGGTCATCGGCAAATTCACGGTATTCGTCCAACAGATCACGGGGAATTGCGGCCAAACCGAAATGTCCTGAGTCAATCCGCCAGTAATCAACAACGTAATCATCGAGAGGCTGGGCGACCACAGTCTCGGCGGCCAGTCTGAGAGCGCTGTCACGTTTTCTCCGACCGACCTCAGGAATACTCAATCGGCGAAAAACTGTCCTGCCAGGCGGTACTACAAGAGAATAGGCTTTGCGGGATGACCGAAGTTTCTCGCCAATCTCGCTAGTCAGATCGCCCGCAGCCCCCAGCAACAGGAGTTTGCCGCTACTCGGCGCACGTCGGGCAGCCGCAAGAAGACGCATCAGATCTCCCTCCAGGATACGAATCGCGCCGACTTTTCATCGAGAAAAACCCGGGCGAGGAGTTTCACAACCGAACCGCCATCGACACTGTGGGCTTCAACCGTCAAGGGGAAGGTGCTGGATCGGACCGTAATCGCACGCTCAAGCCGCTGGAGCCGCTCTTCGTCCTCTATCTGAGGAATCACCGTACCGAAGATCGATAGATCCTCGAAGTGTGTCCCGCCATCGCGCTCAGCCACCAGTACATTGGCCTCTTCTTCGCTGAATCCGGCTCCCATCAACACCCGGTGCGGTGCGGTATTTAGATTGATGCGCCCGTTTGAGCAGCAGGTCAAAAACTCAACCAGCGCAGCATCCAGCTCGGCGATTGGCTCGTACAGTATTTCTTCCGTGACACCCTCGACCTGCAACAGATCACGGACCGATCGAAATGGCGCTCCCACGTAGTGTAGCGCCGCTGCATCACCTGATTCTGCGCCTTCAGCGTTGTCCTCAAGGCCTACTCCAAACTCTCCGGACTCGACCAACGACTCACGGTGACTGACAATCGCCTCGGCGATGACGTTCGAGAACCCCGGAAACGCCATTAACTGTTCGGGCGTTGCTGTATTAATGTTGAGATAAGCCTCCGCATCAACCAAACCTTCCAGGATTCCTTCTTCGACTTCCTTCCCGTCTTCGTTGCCTATATCGTCTTCACGATCCGTCTCGTCGACAAAGTTTGGAATTTGCGGGAAGCCGGGCGCGAGGACTGCCTCGCCGCCGGAGAGCGTCAACGGCGCCAAGCCTCCCTCTTCGATCCACCAGGGCAACGTCGGCCCGTTTGAGGTGTCCTCGACATGGGTACTCAGGAATCCTGCAAACTGGTGGGCCGCGCCTCTTGCCACCGCCCGAAGGGCGGTCAGGGTGTTCGCCTGCTGCTGAATCTGCAACTCAAGCCGAACCTGGTAAACCATCCGTCCTGCCATTGCACTGATCAGCACGAGGACCACCATCGAAACGATCAGTACCGATCCCCGTTGTCGCTGAAACAGTTTACCGTAGGTCATCCCGACCCCTCTTCAGATTCAATCTTGGGGTCAAACTCGAGTACAAAAGCACGGGTCAACGCCCCGCGGGGAGTCGCAATCTGCAACTCGATACCATTGGGAAGCGCGTCAGTTGTACCTTCCCATTGACCGTCACGCTCATAAGTAAACGCCGGTTGCCGGTAACCCTCCGGGAGATCAACAACAAGTATGCTGTCACCTGCAGTCCTGGTAAGTTGTGAATCTTCCCAGACATAGCGTACCCGTACCGACTCCTCTTCTATTCCACGAAAAAACTCCGCTTCAAATTCTTCTTCGCTGCCGCTAAATATCGAAGTCGTTTTGAGTCGCGCAAGGTCCAGCCGAATTGTCTCCGTAACGAATCGCCATGTCGCAGTCCGATCCAACACTGTCTCGACCCGACGCTGTGTCTGACTGACGCCCACAAAGGTTGCGTAAATAGCCGTCAGCAAAATCGCGCCGACGGTAAGACCGACGATCAGTTCAAGAAGGGTGAAGCCTGCCTGTTTAGAAGTTGCCGACGTCGGCTGCATCACCGTCGCCCCCACTTTGTCCGTCCTTGCCGAAGCTATACAAGTCGTACCAGCTTTTGTTTAACTTTCCGGGCGACACGTACTGATACCCCGTACCCCAGGGATCAGTCGGTAATTCCCGTGCTTTGAGGTACGGGCCCCGCCATCCCTGTGGAGATGGGCTGCCCGAAGGTTTATTCAGCAACGCGGCCAGTCCCTGCTGACTCGACGGATAATTTCCCGTGTCTAGCTGGTAGTTGTCCAGCGCAAGAGAGAAATTCTCAATCTGGGCGCGAGCTGCGGCGATCTTGCCCTGATCGGCCCGGCCAAAAAGCCGCGGGCCAACCACAGAAGCGAGCACGCCGATTATGACAATAACCACCAGCAGTTCGATCAGCGTAAAGCCGCGTTGGCGGGATTTTTTTGGAGAGCAGAAATTGCCGCTCATGATGGGTCTCCTGAAGGGCGCCATTGCCCGTGTTTTCATATCCTTAGATATCAGATCGCATTTCAGCGTTTGCCAGACTGATTAGGATCTGGCGTGTCTCTCCAGCGCGCTCCACTGTCACCAGCAGCGTATCGAACCTGGACTTACCCTGCATGATCCTGACGGCCGTGCTGACCGAATCAACTGGCTGGTCATCAAGTGCGATCAGGACATCGCCCGGCTGTATCTTCCCGAACGCAGCTGGCGATTCCGACCGGATAGAGCGGATCACAAAGTCACGCCGTACCGAAGCCCCATCCTCTATGGGAACAGAGATGACTGCAATATGAACGCCCAGATCGGGCCACTGCTTGACCCGTTGCGGTTGATAGAAAATGTCCGCGCAACCGACCAGAAAAAACACCGATGCGAGAACAATTGCGAGACGCTTCACTATGCCTCCTCAGACTCAATTCCCAACTGTGCCTGGCGCGATTCGACGGTAAACCGCCGCCCCTCTTTCTTGTCCGCCGGGAAAGTGGTAATTTTTAAATGTTTCAGGTTGGCAAAATCCGGATCGTCACTCACTTCGAGCACCCAGTTCACGCGTCCCAGGCTTCCCTCGCTACGTTCGCGTGACATCAGTTCTGGTTTGAGCTGTGTTGCCATCACTTGCTCTGCCGCCTGCCGCAACGACTCAAGTTCAGCGATTGCGCGGGTGCTGCGCGCAGCCTGCCCGGTTGCGCCCACAACCGCCACCAGACCAAAGCTCAGTATCACCATAACCACCATGATTTCGATCAGTGTAAATCCGGCTTGGAAGGACTTCATTACGACTCCTCAAGCACGAGAATGCCTCGCGCAGGCTCTAACACCATACGACGTACACCTGCGTGTGACGAGATCAGAATATCAACCGAGTCCGCTGTGCCATCAGCATGAAAGACGATTCCAGCCTGTCCGTCAGCGCTTTGCGTCCGGGCTACACGCAGGCGCAAAGTCTCGCCAAGATCAAGAGGGGGTGTACGGACCTCGACTTCTACATCCGGGTAGGTAAGGTGTACTCGACGCCCGTCGGCTGAGGGCACAAGGACAACCTCGCGGCGCTCAATCACTGCCCGGGTCCGAGCATGGCGCACCAGTGCATCCAGACGTGCTGCCCCTGAGTCCAGTTGTGCCTGCTGCGCCCGCGGACCAAGGCTTGGCGCGACGACGGCTGCTGCCGTCACAATAATGACGATAACGACAAGCAGTTCCAGCAGGGTAAATCCTGACTGGCGCGGTAGAACAATCACTCTGAAGTCTATATCGCTTCTCTTAAACATGATCGATACGCAAGCCGCTAACCAGATTTACTCAAGGTGATGCTGCCACGCTTGGCTTCACACTCACCGGACGCGACGGAATACTGCAATTTTATTTGGCCGCCTGCTGTCTGATGCCCCGACAGCGACAGACGCACCGCGTTGAGGCCGACATCGTTATCTAATGAAGCGGTGAAGATTGCGCCTGTGCCGCCTCCACCACTTACCGTAATCGTCGGTGCTGTTTCATAGCCGGATCCTGCACTATCAAGCACGATGGCAGTAACCTGTCCGGCCGTATCGTCACTTAGAGATGCCGTCCCAACTGCCCCTGCACCACCTCCGGTATCTGAAATCACCACCCCAGGGGCAATTGAATAACCGCTGCCCGACTCTGTCACAACAAAACCGACAATGACCCCCGCTGCTGAAACGGTTGCTGTCGCTGTTGCCTGAGTACCCCCCGACAGGTCAGGCGCCGAAATGGTCACACTGGTAGTTGACTGTGTGTATCCTGTCCCTGCGGCAGTGACCGCAATCGATGAAATACTGCCCTTCCCCGAGATTACGGCATGCCCTGTCGCCGTAGTACCACTGACGTTATCTGGAGCAGACAAGGTGACTGCCGGCACGGACGAGTAGCCGCTACCACCAGAGACCAGGGTAATCGTCGAACTGACACCAGCGGTTTCTACTAACGTTGGCTGACTGTAGACACTGATACCGAGATTGGACCCAGACCAGGTTCCCTGAATACTGCCGTTGTCAAAGCATTCGAACCCGCTCATCATCAACGAACCTGAGATGGTCTGGGATGATCCAGTCGTTGAAGATATTTGAAGACCGACTACACCATCCTGCGGATCAAGGTGCGTGGTGACATCACTGGTGTCCACGAGGATATTTGTAAGTGTGGTGTCACGCGACCAACTGCCGTGCCACCAACCCGCCAACGGCACCGACATGTAGCCAGGACCGCCGGACGTACCAGATGAAGTTCCGCCTCCACTGTCACAGCCTGCTACAACGAGAACCCCTGCGATGACGAGACATCGACCGAGTTGTGATTTATTTTGCCTTTTTTTCATCTAGACGGTGATGCCTACACTTCCAGACCGATTGAGATTCAGCTCTGGAGTCAGGTTATGTTACCCATAAAGCTGCCCGGAGAATAGGGTTAAGCGCCTGTTTTTGACTCATTAATCAAAAGATCCGAAAAGACTAACTTTAGACGATGCTGATGTCCCAGCCTGAACTTACTCTAAAGGTGATCGCCGATATGGGCGCGAGTCCAGCAACCTTTCGAAAAGCAATCTACGATGTGAGAGAGCAATGGTCCGCTTGGGAACTGGATAAACGCGGGGCGAACCGCTTGATTCAGGAGCAGAAAAGAATCTATCGCAAAAAGAGGCGTGGATAATAGCAACGTGCAGGAACGGCATCCTGCTCATTAGCACTCGCTAGCCAAAGACACCGGGTGCTTTTGCGCCCGGTGCCTTTTTCTTGAGACTACTAGGTTCAGGTTGCTCCGGGGATAAAGGAATCGCCGATAGGCGTTTATAACTTAGAGCAATATCCGCTCGATTCACTGGAGTAGCTGATCGAGAATCGCTGCAGCCTTGGTGGGGCCGGGCTCGGAGCGCATGTGTGTAGATGTCGCAGCGAGGCGCTCATGCATCGCCTCGTTCATGAGCATGCTTTCAATGGTGGCCCGGAGTTCCTTGGGCTTCCAGTGATTGCGGTGCAGGTGGCAGCCGTGCCCCGTTTCCGCAACGCGCTTGGCGTTGTCATGACCATCCCAGACATAGGGCATGATGAGCGCGGGCTTACCAAAGTACAAGCATTCATTGAACGAGTTGTTGCCCCCATGATGGATCACCGCATCGGACTGCGAGATGACCGAAGGCTGGGGATACCACGACGCAATCTGCACGTTGTCAGGTACGGCATCGTATTCGCTTTCGTAGTCCCCCACATTAAAGAGTGCACGCACCGGCATGGTAGAAATCACATCCATCAGGCGCATTAAAAGCCCGGTATCTCCTGAGCCTAGACTGCCGAAACTGACATAGAGCAGTGGTGCGTCATTGTGAGTCTTGAATTCAGGCACTTGAAACGACTCTTCATCACGCACACACCCCTCCAAATACTGAAACTGCCTGGGATCAAGCGGCTTTGATCGATTGAACTTGACGGGCTCCGGATACAAAAGCAGGTTCATGTGTGGTGAGGCTTCGAAAAACTCTCCCACCGGATAAGCCGCTTCACCACACTCGGCCAGGAATACATTGAACCGGTCGTGGATGGGCTGAATCACTTCGTTGAAGTGATTCTGATAAGCACTGAAGCATTCGCTGTCATTCTCGCCGCAGCCTGAAAGATGTGGAGGAATCTGCGGATCAGGAATCTCGTTTTCAGAACACGAGATCACCCGTATCCAAGGCTTGTTATTTTCACGAGCGTACCGCTTGATCGCGGGAAACAAAATAACGTTATCCACGCACACGATATCTGGAGACACCTTTTCCAGAACACCCGGCAATTCTTTTTCGGCCCAGACAGCCGTTTCGACGATGGCGTCCCAGCACTCTTTTACATAATTGTCGATTTGTTCATACGCACTCAGATCAAAATTGGGAATGTGGCCGTTGATGAAATCCGTCCAGTACTTCGCCATCTCTTCGGGGGGCATGGGCTCGGACATGTTTACGGTGTATTCATCAAAGCCGTAACCCGAATAAACGCCCTGCATACCGGGGTCCGTGAGAAACACAGCTTTGTGACCCAGCTTTTCACAGGCCTGCGCGATCCCCACCGAATTAAGAGCCGGCCCGAATGCGGCTTCCGGAAAAAATGCGATGACTTTGCCCGACATGTCTCCTCCTTGTTCTGTTTATTGTTCTGGCCAGGCGTGCGGCCGAGTGACGAACAGAAGGTCTTAATTCGGAAACAACTGATCCCAGGACGTACGCCCTTTTAAGGTGCCGTCGCCGGGCTTCAGGGCCTCAACAGCAATTTCTGACGACTCATCTGTCCCACTGCCGGCAGTATAGCGGTTGTCGCCGATGATAGAGACGCCAGTCGGGATGCCGTTTTTAGAGCTGTACTTCTTGCCGGCATAACCCACCCGCTTTTTCTTTCTTCGCCCGTCTCCGCCGATCACTTCAGTATCACCTTTGGGATCGACGACGCCGTTTTCATTAAAGTCAAAAGCCGGTGCAATCGGACTTCCGCCAGTAAGCGCATCCACCGACATCATCCAGCCGGTGCCGCCCGCGGCACAGGGGCGTGGATCTGTCGGCACCAAGGTATTGAAAAACACCAGGCCATCCCGGTAACGCGCGTCCGTCACCACACGCTCTCCCTTGTCCGGAAGATCAAGGTACCAGCCATAACGGTCCCCTGCGCTGGCCTTTTTGTAATCCACCTTGAGTTCCTGCCAACGATCAGGGTCGGTAATTCGCCCGCCGCTCTGGTCGGTGCGCAGAAATACCTGCTCCACAAGGTCGGTGCGCTTGAGCTTGCCCCTGCCCTGATCCCAGACAGCATAAAAACTCTGGGTATCCGCTGTCGTGTTGTCACCTGCCACGAGGTACTGGCCCGTACCAAAAAAGATCATCAGGTTTGGCTGATTACCCTGCTGGGGCATTTTAGGATGCCGGATGATCTCGGGCTTCGCCATGATCGGCTGACGCTTCGCGCCGCTGAAGAGCGCGCCGCCATGGGCCACTTTCCAGTCACCGGTTAGTTTGCTCGACAGATCAAACGCCCACAGGTTGCCCTGAATATCGCCCGCGTACACCCGATCAGCAACACGATCGCCATCGGTATCAATGACCGCTGGCGTCGACAATCCATTGCGATGGGTAACCGACCCCACCCCCGTCGGAATGCGGAGGTAATCGCGTCCCTCGGTCCACTTACGGTCGAGGCCGCCATCAAGAAAGATGACAAAGAGTTCGGCCTGGCCGGAAGTCGACGTACCGGTGGCGTTGTGCTCATAGCCGTTACCGACGATCGCCGCCCAGCGGCCGTTTGGAAGCAGTGCAATGGTCGGCCGCGCCAGCGTGTGTCCCAGGTGCGGATCGTCGTTACTTGAGAACTCCCACAGTGCGATATGTGTGGCCTTGCTTTCCTGGAGCTGATCCGGATCGGTGAGATCGAGCGCAAAGAGGCCACGTCCGCCCGAACCCTCGATCCCCACCAGTACGCTGCGCCACTGCGGCGCACTTGAGAACCTTGAGGAAATAAACACATCGGAAACGGCCGGGGTGCCGTCAACGTAGTAACGATGGCTGTAATCTGGATCAGTCAGGTAATGGTAGCCTTGGCTCTTCCCCGTTGAGAAAAGATTGCCTGGCAGATAAGCGAGGAGCTCCTTCCCGGTGTCTGCTGCAAAGACATGCAGCATGCCATCGTTAGCGCCCACCGCGACCACGCCGCGACGGTCCCGGTTGTCCTTGGCAAACCGGCTGTAGGCCTGACCACCTGAAGGGAAGGCACCGCCCGTGGGCCAGTTCAGTGAAGGTTTGCCGATATAAACGGCAGACGAATGAATGATGTCGCCTAACAAGCTTTTTCTTTCACGAAAACCCCAACCGCGCTTTTCGTTACTGCGCTCCCCACGCAGATAGCGAAGCCGGGCCTTGCCAATCGCGGTACTGATATGCGAGCTCCCCGGGCTTGAGAACTTCTGTATCCGATAGTTGTAGGCATCCGCCACAAAGAAACTGCTGCCCTCACACACACCGCCATCAAAGACTGCAATACCGCGGGGGTATCTGAACTGTCCGTCTCCCGAGCCGGCCGAGCCCCACTTTTCGATGAAGTTCCCTGCCGCATCGAACTGCTGCACGCGGTTGAAATACTCGACCACAAAGACATTTCCGCTGCCGTCGGTGGCAACCCCATAGGGATAACGAAATTGCCCATCCGCTGTACCGTAACCGCCCCACT
>Ga0315336_1004695_pt1 | contig 15802 bp, 10 predicted proteins | sample ASW5metaG_FD_204512 | JGI IMG/M metagenome (GOLD analysis project Ga0315336, IMG submission 204512) | Ammonia-oxidizing marine archaeal communities from Monterey Bay, California, United States - ASW #5 | ecosystem: Environmental > Aquatic > Marine > Intertidal zone | place: USA: California...
TCGAGATTGCACGTTTTCAAGCGATCGAGGGAAAAACCTGGAACCACCCCGTGCTGCACCAAGGGCGACTGCTGGTCCGCAATAACGAGGAAGCGGCCTGCTACGATCTTCGCCCCCCGTCTGAAACGGCACGTATCGATTAGGGCGCCGGCGGATGATCCTTCTTGACGCCCCGAAATCGGCCCGTCACAATATCAAATAAGCAGATTCCTATCTGTTAAGATGCCGCCTAGCTGGTATCCTGCCTAACAAGAAGCACGCCTCGTACTCTTCGCCCGTCCGGCCTACTGCCTTGAGTGCAACGGATCGCGGGCGAGAATCTCCACGTGAACCTGCAGAACAGGCCTGCGATGGAACCGATTCTCAAAGCTGATCTACGTTGGCTCCATGCAAAAGCGGCACGCAATCCCGCCGTTGGTGAACGTGCCTCTGGCGACGCTTGTGTGAGATGCTTCTCGCGAAGCAGGTGGTTCGATCGTTTCTTGGCGCTGCGTGCCTTGTTGCTCCCAATTTTCTGGACGACCGGAGCGCTCTTACAGGCTTCTTTTCTCGTTGCTGACGAGCCGTTGCATGAGCGAATCGATCGGCTCGTTTCCGCACGAACGCCCAACTACGAGAATCTTGCCGCCCCGCTGGCGTCCGATGAAGAGTTTCTACGGAGAGTGACACTCGATTTGGGCGGCACGCTGCCAACTTCGGATCAAACGCGGACGTTCCTTGCCGACGACCATCCCGACAAACGAAGTGTATGCGTCGACCGTCTGTTGGCAAGCAGCGATTATGCGCGCCAAATGATGCATCACTTGGACGTAACGCTGATGCTACGCTTGCCGCAATTGAGTATCCCCGTTCCCGATTGGGAGAAGTTCTTGCGGAATGCCGTTGTCGAGAACCGGGGCTGGGACCAGGTCACGCGAGACATTCTTTCGTGTGACGGATCGGATCCCGACAACCGGGGACCTGCCCGTTTCTATCTCGCCCGCAAGGGTGATGTCGACCAGATCACGCGGGACATCGGCCGGATCTTTTTGGGGACGGATCTAGAGTGCGCCCAATGCCATGACCATCCTGAAATCGATGAGTATCGACAGCAAGATTATCACGGTCTTGCCGCCTTTCTTGTCCGCAGCTTCGTCTTCACCGATGAGAAGAAGAACGCGATTTTCGCCGAAAAGGCGGAGGGAGAAGTTTCGTTTGAGTCGGTGTTCGCTGTGCGCGATAACATGTCGGACGGTCCGCAATCGATCGAGCCGCGGCTGTTTGATGAATTCACCATGACCGAGCCTGACTTGCCGGAAGAGGAAGCTTACCAGGTCAAGCCGGCCGACAAGGTTCGTCCCATTCCCACTTTCAGCCGCCGTGCGCAGTTGCCCCAGGCGATTGCCAACGGAAGCAATCACCGTTTCGCCCGGACGGCGGCCAATCGGTTCTGGGCGTTGATGTTCGGCCGCGGACTGATCCATCCGGTCGATGGAGATCACAGTGGTAATCCACCCTCCCATCCCGAATTGCTCAACCTTCTGGCGGAGCAATTCGCCGCACACCAGTTCGACATCAAATGGTTCTTGCGCCAGTTGGCGTTGAGCAAAACGTACCAACGTTCCAGCGTGTCTCTCGCGGCTGGCGAGCAGGCAGGTGAGACATCCGATGAGATGTTTGCGCGGGCGATTCTGAAACCTCTCTCGCCAACCCAGTTGGCACGATCCCTGTTTCAAGCCACCGACACAATTGCGGCCGAGCGAACAGTCTTGGGTGATGGCTTTACGGAAGAGGCACTCGAGAAAAAGCTCATCGCTCTCGAACGGCTTTTCGTGCGTCGATTTGGCGGTTTGCCGGGGGAAGGGCCCCAGGACTTCGAAGCGACGGTGGCACAGGCACTGTTTCTCTCGAACAATGCGGAAATTCAACGGCTCACGCTGCCGAAGGAAGGGAATCTCGCGCATCGTTTGTTAAAACTGCCGTCTGATGATCCCAATGGCCTCGTGGACGAATTATCGCTCTCTGTGCTGACGCGCCGGCCGACCGCTGAAGAACAGACCGATTTCAGCGAATATCTGGTCGGCGTCCCCGCTGACGAGCGGCCCTCCGCCATCGGTGAGTTGATTTGGGCCTTGATCGCGTCGAACGAGTTTCGCTTTAACCACTGAGGGATTCGTGGCGGCTTCGTGTCGCGGCCGAACGGGAATCTTGCAAATTTCTGACGATGGAAAACATGAGTTGGAGACCAGCGGATATGCACGACCATTCGATCGCTCGCGTTAACCGCCGTTCGTTTCTGGAAGGTTTGGCGGGGACGGGTCTGGGGATGTTGGGCTTCAACGGCATGGTGCAGGCTGAGGCCACCAAACAGCTGGTGCGCCAGCAGAAGCATGTGGTTGTTTTCTGGTTGGCCGGTGGTGTCAGTCAACTCGAAACGTGGGATCCAAAGCCGGGGACCGAGACAGGGGGGCCGTTCCGGTCGATCGCAACGAGCGTACCCGGCGTGGAGATCAGCGAACTTCTGCCGCATACCGCGCAGCAAATGCATCATCTCGCTGTGGTTCGCAGTCTCAATACCAATGAGAACGCACACGACCGCGGTAGCATCCTCATGCAGACCGGACAGCCAAAAGATCCAGGGTTCGTCTATCCGCACATGGGGGCGGCGTTTTCGTCGTTATTGCGGTCCGAGGAAAACAAGTTGCCCGGATACATCACCATGAACGGCGGCGGTCAGGCGTCGGAAGCGGCGTTCCTCGGTTCCCTTCATGCGCCCGTTCAGATCGATGGTGACCGCGGCCCGAGTAATCTTCAACCACCCGAAGGCATGACTGCCGCGAAAGACCTGCGCCGGCGACAACTGCGCGACCGCGTCAGCCATCGCTTCGCTGCCGCTCGCCGTCAGACCGACACCGAAATCTACGACGCCTCTTACGAAAAGGCGGCTGCACTCGTCGACCGTCGGGATATTTTCGATCTCGACCAGGTTCCCGGCAGCGAACGAGAGCGCTACGGCGACAGCCAGTTCGGCAAGCACTGTTTGATGGTGCGGCGATTGCTGGAGCACGGTGTTCCGTTCGCTCGTATTCGCCACAAGCATTACGACTCCCATTCCGAGAACTTCAATTTCCACATTGAACAGCTTGGTGAGTTCGATCGGCCCTTTGCGACGTTCATCAGTGACCTTGACGAACGGGGACTGCTCGACCATACGCTGATTGTCTGCATGGCCGAATTCGGTCGAACCCCTAAGATCAACCCGCGATGCGGACGCGACCATTGGGGAACGGCCTGGTCGGTTGCCTTGGGGGGTTGCGGCATTCAGCGGGGAGCCGTTGTTGGTAGCACGATCGCCAACGGCACGGAAGTGAAAGATCGGGAAATCAGCAGCGGGCACCTGTTCCACACCTACTACCGTGCCGTCGGTCTCGACCCGTCCGAAGAGTTCTACCATAACGGCCGCCCCTTCCATCGCACCGATCCAAAGGCCGCACCCATCGAGGAGCTGCTCGTATGACTTGCCGAATTGCCCGGCGTTTGTGGGGATCGGCGGTCGCGGGGTTGCTGCTGGTGACCGCTGTCTCCGCTGCTCTTGAACCTCCACCGCCGCGATTGCCGGAAAAGGTGGAACCTGAACGAACGGGCGCCGTCGACGTGGGCCTGGCGGTCGACTTCGCCCGCCGCGAAGCTGCGAAGGCGGCGGAAGCGGCCCGATTACTCGCCGCGGAAGCCCAAGAGGCGAACCGGAAAGCCGCCCCAGCAGACAAAGCCGTTGCCGATGCCAAAACCGTCGAAACGGCTGCCCGGCAGGCGCTGGACGAAGTGATGGCTGCACTCAAGGCAGCGACGGCAACCAAGGAGGCGGGTGACAAACAGCTTGCGGATACGCTGCGAATACTCGACGAGGCGATTAAGGCTGCCCAGAAAGCATCGGCGGATTTAGCGGCCCTGATCGAGCAAAAAGGGGTTGCTGAAAAGAAGGTTCAAACCAGCGCGAAACAGACCGCGCAGGCGGAAGCGACCGCCAAACCGCTTCTTGCCGCGCAAGCTGCCGCGAAATCTGCTGTCGCCGAGGCAGAGAAGCGGTCAGTAGCAGCCCAGGAGCGATTGAGCGTTCTCCAGGGTTCCGAGTTGAGGGCGGACCCGCGGGAGATTCGGCTTGTGCGGACGTTCAAGCATCACCGCCCCTTAATTTCCTGCCGCATTGATTCGGCCGGTGAATTCGTTTACGCGGGGGTACAGGACAAAGACCTACAGCGGTGGGACCTCGTCAGCGGCAGCCGCACTCCGCTAACGGGTCATCAAAGCTGGGTCCGCCGCTTTGAGATTCACGACAATAACGATCTGCTGGTAACGGGTGCGTACGAGGGCCGCTTGATCTGGTGGAACCCGCAGGAGACAGCTCCAAAGCCGCAGCGAATTGTCGAGGCGCACCAGGGATTCGTTCGCGGTGTATCGATCAGTCCCGACGCGGAGTTTGTGGCGACCGGTGGAAACGACAACGTGGTCCGCATTTGGTCGGTTGCGGATGCGACCCTCGTTCGGGAGCTTCCCGGTCACGAAAGTCACGTCTACAACGTCAAGTTCGACCCGGCAGGAAAGTACCTCGTCTCGGGCGACTTGATGGGTGTCGTCAAGCAGTGGGAGTACGGCACCTGGAATCACGTGCGCGATCTCGATGCCGGCTTGTTGCATAAGTACGATGAAGGGTTTCGCGCTCACTGTGGCGGCACCCGTGGGATGGACTTCAGCCCCGAGGGGGACTTTTTGGTTGTCGCGGGCATCGGCGAGGTGACCAATGCCTTCGCCATGATTGGCGTGCCGACGGCTCTTGTCTTCGACATGGCAACCGGCGAGCGGCTGAGTGTGCTCAAACCGGCGGAGAACTTTAAGGGGAGTCTCTGGTCGGTCAGCGTCCATCCTTCGGGCCGATTTCTCGTTTGTACCGGCGGCAGCGGTAGCGGAAGACTCTGGTTTTGGAGATTCGACGAAGAAAAGTCGTTCTTCGACTTCAAGCTGCCAGGAGTCGGTTACGACGTCGACTTTCATCCCGACGGGCTTCGGTTGGCGGTGGCGCTGTTCGACAAGACGCTTCGCCTTTACGACCTTGGCCCCAAACCGGACGTGCCGCCGGAAGAGCCGGCTGAGAACAAATGAGAGCCCGCGGCCGTCTCAGTCGACATACTCGATGTCGACATAGTACGCGCCGTGCGACGTCCCGTCGGTATCGACGAGCCAGGTTTGCAAACGGGTCTCGCCTTTTTCCAATCTGACTGTGAAGGTTGCGGCCGATTCGCCCTCGTTGACTTCGCGTGCCTGCTCGATCTCTTTCAACTGTAGACGAGCTGTGGTTGCCTTCAAGGGAAGCGGAATGTAGGAGGGCCGCTCGCGAAGCGCGATCCGGTACGTGCCTGAGCGGGTCACGTCGACCATCCAGTACCCGTTGCTGGTGTGGTCGCGCTCCACTCGCTGGTGCGTCCAGGGAATTTCGCGGAGGGGGGCATGCCAGTCCATCGCGTTGAGCGTTGCCGGGTTTTCTTGCTCGGCACCCAGCGCAATGGCGACGTACTCGCCGAAACGGCCGGAAATGTCGGCGTACCATTCTTCGTAGTCGGTCCGCATGGACGTAACGACGTCGGGATAGTCGGCGGCGAGGTCCTGTTTCTGTCCCGGATCGGCGGTCATGTCGTACAGCTCGCTGCCGTCAATCAGCCGCCAGCGGTCGGTCATCACCGCGCATTGCCGCCATTTGACCGGGTGTTCGATTCTCTGCGAATGCACGAAAAGGATTCGCTCGGGTAAGTTTCCGCTTTCGTTCAGCAGCGGCACCAGGCTGACACCATCCCAGTCGAGGTCTTTGGGCCTTCGCAGTCCGCACAACTCGACGAGCGTCGGCACGAGGTCGATGTGTGCCGTCAGCGGGGCGACGTCCCGGCCGCCAGTCAGATTTCCATCGGGATAGCGGATCAAACAGGGAACGCGATGCCCGCCGTCATACACAGACCCTTTCCAGCCGCGCATCCCCGCGTTGTAGGCGGTTCCGTCCCCCACATGAGCCACCGAACCGTTGTCGGTCATGAAAATCACGATGGTTTTCTCAGCGAGCCGCAACTCGTCGAGCCGCTTGACGAGCCGGGCGATGTTTTCGTCGATGTTCGTGACCATCCCGTAGAACGCGGCCCGCGGTGAAGGTACGCCGAGGTCGCGGTAGGGACGGCTGTACTTCTCATCAACAAGAAACGGGCCGTGCGCGGCGTTGGTCGGAATGTAGGCGAAGAAGGGGCGATCGCGGTTTTCTTTGATGAATTCAAGGGCCTGGTCGAACCAGACGTCGGTGCAGTAGCCCGCAAACTTCTTCCAGTTACCGTTGTGCCGATAGGTGTCGTCAAAGTAATCGTTGCCCCAGAAGTCCGGAGTCTGCCCCACTCCTCCTCCGCCGTGGATGAGTACCTCACGGAAGCCAACGTCCCGCGGTCGTGCCGGGAAGTTGTCCCCCAAATGCCATTTCCCGAAGATGCCCGTTTGATAACCGGCCCGAGCCAGCAGGTCGGCCAGAGTGACCTCGTCGCTTCTGAGCAACGAGCGCCCCATGACGGTATGCCAGACACCGGTGCGGCTCGAGTAGCGGCCGGTCATTAGGGCCGCCCTTGTCGGTGAGCAGCTGGGGTCGACGTGAAAATTCGTCAGACGGACCGAATCGGCGTAGAGAGCGTCGAGTGCGGGTGTGCGGACGAGCGGATTACCGTGACATCCCAGGTCGCCGTAACCTTGGTCGTCGGTCATCACCAAGACGATATTGGGGTGTCCCGCCGCGTCTGCCGACGTCGTGCCCGTCAGCATCGCGGCAGCAAACAGAAGGCACGAACAAAGAGGCGCTGCAAGAGGCCACGCTATCGGGCGTTTCATCTCCAGGCCCCCGTTCAGCAGTCCGGCTTGGTCTCGTTTGTCTCTCGACTCAGGAAGCCTGCCCGCGCGGTCAGCCGGGTGACTCGGCTCCGAAGCGCGGCCGTCGAGCAAAGTTGTCGGCCGAATTACGATTCCTTTTTCTCGGCCTTTTCGGCGGCGGGCTTCTCTGTTTCTTTGGCCGCTGTGTCTTTAGCGTCGCCGTCAGCCGCGGGCTTCTCAGCGGTTTCAACTTTGTCAACGGTCTTCGTCTCTGGAGCTTCTTTTGGGGGAGATTCGGAATCTTCCTTCAGAAGCTCAGCCGCCTTCTGCTTGGCTTCTTCCGCTTTCTTCTTGGCTTCTTCCAGTTTCTTTTGTGCTTCTTCGACCCCTTTTTTCGCTTCGTCCGCTTTCTTCTGAGCTTCTTCGGCCTGCTTCTTGGCCTCTTCAGCCGCCTTGCTCGCTTCCTCAGCCTGCTCGCGCGTAATTTCGATGTTCTGTTTCGCTTCCTTGATTGCCTTCTTGCGTTCGACGACCAGGTCGGGAACGATTTGGAGTTCCGGTGCCGCCGCCTTCATCTTTCGCACGCCGTCAATGGTGATTCCTGTTTGCCAGATAAACACCTTTTTCAAGTTCTTGATGCGGAGAATGTCATCGATACCGGCATCGGTGACGCCGGTACCGTAAATGTTCAAATTCTCGAGGTCGGTGATGAACCGCAGGTTCTTAAGGCCCTTGTCGCTGATCTTCGTCTTTTCCAGACGCAGCTGTTTCAGCGTGGGAATTGTGCTCAAGTGCACCAGCCCGTAGTCGTCGACCTGAGTGCCACGCAGATTGAGGTTCACGACCCCTTTCATTTCACGCAGCGGAATGAGATCGTCGTTTGTGATCTCGCCATCCGCGAGGTGATACGCCACTTCAAGGCGTTGGTCGTTCTGCGCGATTTCCATCACATGGCCGCCCGACTCGCGCACCCGCGCAATCGCTTGCTTGCCTTCTTCGGTTTGTTCCACTTCGTGGTCCGCCTGGACCGGAACCGAACCGACCAACAGCACCGAGAACATTGTTACGGCGATGAGCTTCTGCATCAGTCGAACCTTTCGAGTGCTCACAAACTTTCGAGTGTTCACAAAACGGGATCTCTATTTTTCGCGATTTGCACGGGATTGCAATGCAACCGGACCTCGCAGCCGTCGGCTCTCGCAGCGGTCGCGGATGACCCCGTGGCGTTTTTCCCCAGGACGTCCCTCTCTCAATTCTAACATCTCTACCGGGCGGATGGAGGGATTGAAGTCGCCAAGTCGCCCGAATGGTGCAAACCGGCTGCCTAGCCTAAACACGTGGTGAGCCGACGATCTTCACCGGCGATCCAGTTTCGCGGCCCAGATCGAAGCCTACAGTCGACTCCCCGCAAGGAAACGCTGCTCCCCTCGGCCCAAAATTTGGCCTCGATCTGGTTGAAGAGATCGGCTACTCTTCCGGCCCCTGGGTCTCGATTCCTGAGCCCCTTCGGCGTTTCCCGTTAAGACGTACCACGGCTTTTCTGGATAATCTTTGACGAATCCTACTTGCGCCTCATTGCTAGAGATGCTCTAGCCCCGAACGACTCCTCCGCGGCCTGTTGAAATCCCCTTTACCAATTCGCTTCTAGTGGACGGGGCTCCCTCCCTTGTCCTGTGGTAGTTGTTGTAAGCGTTTTCCCTAGAATACGTTGTGATCGATGGCCACCGGAACAATTTCTCAACGGCGCCTTAGCCCGTTCCACGCGATCGGTGCGGTCGTGCTGACGGCGGTGCAATCGGTCGGTGATTTATCGGTGTTTGCACTCCAAATGCTGGGGTGCATGTTGGGGAGTCTGCCACGACGGAGTGTCTTGCTGCCGAACATGTACCGGATTGGCGTGTTGAGCATTCCGGTCGTGGTGATTACGGGCGGATTCATTGGGATGGTCTTGGCGGTGCAGACGTACGATCAATTCCGTCAAATGGGGATCGAGACCCGCTTGGGTGCCGTGATTAACGCGTCGCTCGTCAAAGAGCTAGGGCCGGTACTCGCCGCGACGATGCTGGCCGGTCGCGTGGGGAGTTCCATGGCGGCAGAACTGGGCACCATGCGGGTCACCGAACAGATCGACGCTTTACGTGCTTTGGGAGCCAATCCGATCCAATACCTGGTGGTACCGCGATTCTTGTCCTGCTTCCTGCTGATCCCGTTGTTGACTGTTGTGGCCGATTCGTTCGGAATCATTTGCGGCTGGCTCTTCAGTTGGCAGATTCTAGGGATCAACAGCTTTCATTACTGGTTTCATGCGTTGAATTATGTAATGGCTTACGACGTACTGACAGGATTTTTCAAGAGCGTGTTCTTCGGGGCCGCCATCGCCGTCATCGCCTGCCACCGTGGTTTTCATTGTGGAGCGGGAGCGGAGGGCGTCGGCAAAGCGGCCACCGAGTCGTTTGTACTCTCTTTCGTCGTGATCTTGGTGATCGACTTCTTTTTGGGAATGATCCTGAACCCGCTCTATTTCATCCTCTGGCCTTCCCCCATTTCACTCGTCTAACACGCCTTCACGAGGGATGGGAAAGCCCCTTTCGGACATCTTGCCAGCAATATCGCCGACTAATTACGGAATGAATTGAGGCATTACCACGCGGGGTGACCATCTTGTTGTTGTCGATTCCTTCTACGCATGCGGCATCGTTACCGCAGAGCTCCGTGCTCGACTCCGGAAAGATCCAGCATGCCAAGGGGCAAATCGAGCGCGCAAAATCAGTGTTGGAGGAATACAAGCAGCAGCGCGGCGAAAAGCAGGCACCCAACGGCGATACGAATCCGCATCATTCCAAAGAGGCCTTGGTGCAGCTGTGCGGCGTTTCGCGGAGTTTTCACGCGCAGCACGTGCTCCGCGATATCTCGTTGAGTGTCGGTACCGGCGAGACACTTGCCTTAATCGGCGAGAGCGGTTGTGGCAAAAGCGTAACGTTGAAGCTAATGATGGCGCTCTTGGAACCGACGCGTGGCGAAGTCTGCTGGTCCGGCCGGTCGGTTCGCGAACTTTCGGAAAAGGACCGGTCGAAAGAGCGGCTACGGTTCGGGTACTTGTTTCAGGGGGCGGCTCTATTCGACAGCATGAGCGTGTTCGAAAACGTCGCGTTTGCACTTCGCCAGAATACCAAAAAGAAGGAGGGCGAAATCAGGCAGATCGTCAACGAGCGGCTCAAAGAAGTCGGCTTGACCGACGCGGTTTGCCATCGCAAGCCGGCAGAGCTATCGGGCGGAATGAAAAAACGGGTTGGCCTGGCACGCGCGTTGGTCTTGAAGCCTGAGGTCATCTTTTACGACGAGCCAACGACAGGACTCGATCCGATTATGAGCGACGTGATTAACGAGCTTATTTTGGAGACACGCTCTCGGCAGCGGGTGACTAGCGTTGTGGTGACACACGACATGCGGACTGTGAAAAAGGTGGCAGACCGCGTGATCATGCTGTATCCACTTAGCCGGCTGAGCTCGGCCGAACCTCAGATTGTTTTCGAAGGAACATCAGACGAAGCGTTTTCGTCAAGTGACCCGCGCGTATCCCAATTTGTGTCAGGCCAGGCCGGCGAACGGATGCGTGAACTTACCGCGAATTGACCTTTCTCAGGCTGTTTCATCCAGCCGCGAATCAAGCGCAACCACGGGAATAGCGCAAGCCCAAATTTGAAAAGGACCGACGGCAAAGCCATGTCTGCGAACGATCAGGCACAAGACAATTCGATGCTGCGGGAGCAGCAGCTCCAGTTTCGCGTCGGCATGTTCGTTATTATCGCCGTCATTGCCGCCGGGGTGATGGTCTTCCAGTTCGGGAAGATGAAGTCGTACTGGCAGCCCCGCTATGCACTGGCGATTCATTTCGACACTGCGCCGGGCGTGTACCCCTCGACGCCGGTGCGACGCAACGGGATTTCTATCGGCAATGTGACGGAAATCCGCTTCGACGACGAGCGAGGTGGGGTCGTTGTCGTCGTCGAGATACGGGACGAAGTGCGGCTCCGTCAAGACGTGAAGCCGCGTCTCGTGCGGACCCTTCTGGGTGATTCGAGTATCGAATTCTCGCCCGGCAAGAGCCAACAGTTTCTCAATGGCGGCATCATGTTGAAGGGTGAGCTTCCGTCAGACCCGATGCAAATTGTCGATCGGATGGAAGAGAAGATGGCTGTCACGCTGGATTCTTTTCACGCGACGAGTTACGAGTGGGAGCAGGTGGGGCGGACACTCAACGAATTCATGCTGACCAATCATGGCAATCTCAATGTTGTCGTCGAACGGGCGGCGGTCGCCTTGCAACAGTTTACCGAAACAATGCGGAATGCGGACGCGACTCTCACTCAAGCTGGGCGGGTTATCGCCGATCCGCAGAATCAGCAAAATTTAAGGGACGCACTGGCGGCGTTGCCGAAACTGGCCGAAGAAACACACGATACCATTGGCGCGGTTCGCCGCGCGATCACGAACGCTGAGCAGAATCTGAAGAACATCGAGGAGTTGACCGATCCCCTTGCCAGGCACAGCGCGTCCATTGTTGCCAAGCTCGACCGGTCGCTGGGGAATCTCGAATCGCTCTCCGCAGAACTCAACGACTTCGCACAGCTGATGACCAAGGAAGATGGCACGTTGCGGAAACTCACCGTCGACCCGGGGCTCTACCAAAACCTCGACCGATCGGCCTCCTCCCTCGCCGTGCTGCTGAAGAACGTTGAGCCGATCGTGCGCGATCTTCGCATCTTTAGCGACAAAGTCGCGCGACATCCGGAACTGATCGGCGTCGGTGGCGCGTTCCGGGGAAGCTCCGGTTTGAAGGATCCGCCCGAGGCAGAGAAGCAGTACCGAAGCGGTACGGTTGACAGGGGCCGGCCACCAAGGCACTGATCGGCCCGCAGGATTGTCGGGGCTGCGATACCACTTTGCAGTGAGAAGTATGCGCTCGCGTCACTGACCGACCTGGGCGTCGGAGCGGAGCGATTCGGCCCGGTCAATCAGCTCTTCGGTCCGCACACCGACCTGAGGCTGTAAGCCATAGGTGAAGTCGTGCCGATTCGTCACCTTGCCCGGCAAGAGGTTGTCGGCGATGAGATCGAACGGCGGGTGCTGGTACCAAGGAGCCGGCACCGTTTGCAACGTGGTCAACGTCTCGTAGCCATTCTTGATGAGCGTAATCTCACGTGTGCCGTAATAGGTGAAGTCACCGGAGTAGGGCGTGTAGCCGACCTCCTCGCCGTCGAGGAGCACGAGCGCCCCGGGTGGATCAGAGCGAATCGTCAAGCGGCGATGGACGCAGCCGGGTAGTGTCGTACTAAACAGCGCGATCAACAGACCAAGCAAGAAGCCTGTTCGGAGCTTCGGTGGCATGCGTTCTGAAAACGCCGTCGTACAGGGGGTTGTTTGCTTCAGGTCCAACATCGGCAAGTGCGGGTTTGACGAAAGGAGACCGAGAATTCACCAAGCTTTGATGTGGCGTGCTCGATCGACTGAAACGTCTGTACGGTCCTCTTGCCGTGAAATAACAATTGGATCCGCGATTGAGGTGATGGGACGAATTTCGATCGAATCTGTGGGTTCTACCGAAGTAAGCCAAGCAGGGACGGATTGCCCGCTCGGTACAGACATCAGGAGCTGACCGGAACAAATGACGCACGACACACGGCGATTGGGAGACGACATGCGGTGCGTTTGTCCGACGGGCGGGGCGGAATTCTAGCTCTGATGCCCGAAAACGCCAAGGCCAGTTCCCGCGGATCCGCCCGAACCGATCTCAGAGCTGTATTGTTTCTGCTACTGCCGGAATGTACCCTGTAGCAAGCGGTATCTCGTGGCGCAGGCAGCTCCTTAGAGCGCGCAACTTGATTTGTCGTTTTGCTATTCGTCGTATTTCCATGACAGAGCCGGCAGCCACGATCATGGTGAGTTGCCGGTCAGACGGCTTCCGGCGGGCCCAGTGACAATCGCGAGAAAACGGCACGAAAGCGAGCGGCTTTGATTCGGCTGTTCGCCGCCGGTAACCCGGGAGGTCCGCTAGCAGGCGGTCGCGCAAATGCGTTGGGAGCAGCAGATCCAATACGCGTCGATCAGCGACGTCGGTTTTCGTCGTCGCAACAACGAAGACGCCGCCGCGATCCGGATCTGTCCCGACCGGGAAACGTGGGAGCAGCACGGGCATCTGTTTCTGGTGGCAGATGGCATGGGCGGCCATGCCGTTGGAGAGTTGGCCAGCAAGGTTGCCGTCGATTCGGTTCCCCATTCCTTCTTCAAGGCGAGCGATCCGGATATTGCCCGTGCCCTCAAGGCAGCTATCGAGAGCGCCAATGCGGCCATCTACGAACGCTCCACTCACAACACTGATTTTCATCGCATGGGAACGACCTGTGTCGCCTTGGCACTCTCGCCGGTTGGCGCGGTGATTGGCCATGTTGGTGACAGCCGCGTCTACCGGATTCGAGGCGGCGTCATCGAGCAACTCACCTACGACCACAGTTTGCAATGGGAGTTGGCGAGACGTCCCGGTGCGAATATCACAGAGATTGCCGGCCGGGAGCCGCGACACGTGATCACGAGGTCGCTCGGTCCAGAACCAACCGTAAAGGTCGATATTGAAGGGCCGCATAAGACCGAACCGAGGGACACGTATCTGATTTGCTCGGACGGCCTGTCGGGGCATTTGACCGATGCCGAAATTGGTATGATTGCAAGTACGCTTTTGCCCAGCGATGCGTGTCAGTTGCTGGTGAACCTTTCGAATCTGCGGGGGGGTAACGACAACATCACGGTGGTGATTGCACGTTTGGGTGATATTCCTGGTGAGGTCGCATCGGCCGCCGTTTCCAATGACGGGGAACGCGAAACCCGGCCAAAGTGGTGGTGGTGGCTCGGGATGTGGAGCATCGCTGTCATCTTCGTCATCGGAGTTTGGCTGGCGTTGTTTTCGAGATATCTTGCGGGCATTGCCTTCGCCGCGCTCGCCGCATTCGCCGCGGTCGGAATGTTTGCCCTTTGGCTAGAGCTGCGGTCGAAAGAGCGAGAGCTTTCACTGGAATTGGCACGGTCGAACGCGTCAGGACGGGGTACCGCTTACCGGACGGCGTCGTCGCAGTTTCTGCCGGAGTCGACGCGGGAACTCTCTTATGTCGTACACGATCTGGAAAAAACCGCCAAGCAGGAGAGTTGGAAGATCGATTGGGCACATTATGATTCGGTATGCGGCGAGGCAACAGGTCTCATGGAGGCGGGTCATCACCAGGAGGCGTTCGCACAATTCGCGACTACCTTTGAGGTCTTGATGTCCGGACTCCGCCTCTACCGAAAGCAGCTCAATCATGAGCGTAAATGGGGCAAGGACACCCCTCTTCCCTCCAACCGTCTGAAGAGTTAACCCACCTGCGCGTAGTCCCAGCCGCGATTCCGCAAGCCGCGCGAGCAGCGTTGCCTGGGGGCCGCTAGCGAAGTCCTTTGCCGCAGCCGTCTTACCGCAACATCATCGCTCTTGTCACCTCCCTCCGTCCGATGCTAGACTCCGCCGGTCACGACTTCGGCATGGATGGCGCGCGGCCGATTTACGGTGTGCGCGGCGGAAGTCGAGAGGGAGTTTGTTGTGTTTTTTACACGAAACATGCGTCGCACCGTGATGTTTGGAGTGGCGGCGGTGTTGGTGATGCTGGGGACACTGTCGCTCAGTGCTATCTCCGGCCTGCGGTCGCATCAGGCGCTGATCGAACAATTCCGCTTCGTCACACACCAGGTGCCGCGACCTTCGGAGTTGGCCTCAACATTCGGGCTGCTCTTCGATCCGCTCGTCGACCCAATGATACGCAAGCTTCCCGAGAACAGCCCGGTCGCTGCCCGAGTCCAGAAGCAGCGATTCAGAAAACGGTTTTCTGAGGTGAAAGACCGCCTGCAGATCTTCCAAAACAATCTCGACAAGTTGCCGCCGACACCCTCCACAATGAAGCGGCGCTTTGTCACCGACGCTTTTCTAGCGGAAGTTGGCGGGCGGCTCGAAGTTCTCGACGAGCTGCAAGAGTCGCTGGGTGACCCGAGAGTTCGCCGCGAAACGGCGGAGGAAATGCTCCGGAAAGTCGGTGAACTACAGTCTGCGGCGTCCAGTTACGCGCTTGTCGTCCCCGATTCGCGAAATACGCTCCGCAGTGTGCTGCAGGATGCCAAGGGAGAATACCGGACGCGATTCCGCATCATCTGCTGGACGACAACGATCGCCGTCGTGCTGTTTATCGGGCTGTTGCGCTACGGCCACAGTGGCATCTTCTCTCCGCTCACCAAACTCCATCAGGGAGCGCGCCGCGTCGCCCAGGGAGATTTTGACTACCGCGTTCGCCTGGATGTCGAGGGAGAGATTGCCGAACTGGCCGACGCGTTCAACAAGATGACCGCCCGCTTTCAGGAGATTCGGCAGGACTTGGACCGCCAGGTGCGCGAACGAGTCCGGCAATTGGTGCGATCGGAGCGCCTGGCCGGCATTGGCTTCTTGGCCGCCGGCGTGGCACACGAAATCAACAATCCGCTCTCGGCGATCACCATTGCTGCCGATTCGATGGAAGATCGGCTCGATGAAGCGCTCTCGAAAGCCGATCAGGACCAGGCGGATCTGTTCCGCCAGTACTTTCAAATGATTCAGCGGGAGGCGTCTCGCTGCCAGCAGATCACCAATAAATTGCTCGATTTTGCCCGGGGTGAGGAGGCCCAGAGATCACGCTACGACGTGACCGCGCTGGTTTCGGAAGTGCTGGCCATGGTCCAGCACATGAGCAAGTTCCGCGATCGCAACATCGAATTTGACGACTCCCACGCCTGTTATGCGGAAGTGAACGGGCCTGAAATCAAACAAGTCGTGCTGAATCTCGTTTCCAATGCCCTCGAATCGATGGACCTCGACGGAACGCTCCGGATC